>BNJU01000610.1_pt1 | contig 52941 bp, 69 predicted proteins | sample 8539281 | NCBI WGS metagenome assembly BNJU01 (sample SAMD00202456, study PRJDB9452) | human saliva metagenome | isolation source: human saliva | place: Japan | reverse complement strand
TGAAAAAAAGTGACATCTTTTGATTTACCCTCACCGCAATATTCTTTGAGGTTACTGGGTACCTTGATTCTTTTAATTTTTGACCAGGATTGAAGTAAACAGTTACCATCCTATCAGCTTATTATAACAATTCTTAAAGCGTTTTTTTCTATCTTATTCAGGAAAGTCCTTTATTTTTTTAGTTTGGATAAACACTCTAATATAGTAGCTTTTAGTAAAAAAGTAGCCCTCATAGAGCTACTTTATACTATCACTTAACCTTTGTAGTCAAAGGCAACTTCGATAATTTCTTTCAATTCTGAAATAAGTGGTTCTTTCGGATTAGCTGTTGTACATTGGTCTTCATAAGCATGTTCAGCCAAAGTATAGACAGTGTCTTGAAGAAGTTTCTTAGTGACACCTTGTCCCTTCCAGTTCATGTCAATACCAACGGCAATACCCAATTCGTATACTTTTTGTGCCAAAACTTCAACCAATTCAGCATCTGATTGTTTGTCAGTACCCCATCCCATGAAACGAGCGATGTCTGCGTAATCCTTGTCTGCACGGAAGTAGTCATATTTAGGGAACATAGCGTGTTTTTGAGGATCACGACCATTGTAACGGATTACGTGAGGCATCAAAATCGCATTGGTACGTCCGTGTGGAATGTCAAACATAGGACCAACCTTGTGAGCTAGTGAGTGGTTGATCCCAAGGAAGGCATTGGCAAAGGCCATACCAGCCATTGTAGACGCATTATGCATTTTTTCACGTGATTCTTCATCACCAAAGCGGTAAGAATGTTCAAGATTTTCAAAAACAAGTTTAATCGCTTGAAGTGAAAGTCCACGTGTATAGTCGCTAGCCATGACTGATACATAAGATTCAATGGCGTGAGTCAAAACGTCCATACCTGTATCTGCTGTAACGCTAGCAGGCACACTCATAACCAAAGCAGGGTCAACGATGGCAATATCTGGAGTCAAAGCGTAATCTGCCAATGGATACTTGATGTGAGTTTCACTATCAGTGATAACCGCAAATGACGTTACTTCTGAACCTGTCCCTGAAGTTGTTGGGATACAGATAAAGGTTGTCTTCTGAGCGTAAGGAATCTTGTAAGTACGTTTACGGATATCTAAGAATTTTTGTTTAGCGCCGAAGAAGCTTACATCTGGGTGTTCAAAGAACATCCACATAGCCTTAGCAGCGTCCATTGCAGAACCACCACCAAGAGCGATGATAACATCTGGTTGGAAGTCTACAAAGCGTTCTAAACCTTTGTAAACCGTATTCGTAGATGGATTTGGCTCAACATCTGAGAAAACATCTACTGCTGGTTTATGGCGGTTAAGTTCCAATTGGCGTTTAACCAAGTCAGCGTAACCAAACTGAACCATACCAGGGTCACAAACCAACATCACGCGGTCAGCTTCAATGTGACGCAAGTAAGTTATTGAATCTTTTTCGAAAAAGATTTTTGGTGGAACGCGAAACCATTGCATGTTATTGCGACGCTTTGACAATGTCTTTACATTCAAGAGATCAAATGAGCTAACATTGTGTGAAACTGAGTTATGACCGTATGAACCACAACCAAGAGTCAATGATGGAATCATATTGTTGTAGATATTACCGATACCACCTTCAGCTGATGGACTATTAACCAAAACACGGCAGGCTTTCATGCGGATACCATATTGGAGTTGAAGCTCTTCATTTTCAGTGTGGATAACAGCTGTATGTCCAAGACCTCCCAAATTGAGCATGCCTTCTGCTTTTTTGAATCCATCCTCAACGCCATCAGATTTGATAAGGGCAAGTACTGGAGACAATTTTTCCAAGGCAAGTGGGTGTTCCATTGTTGCATCTGGAATTTCTGCCAAAAGCATTTTCGTACCTGCAGGTACTTTAAGACCAGCTTTTTCAGCAATTTCCATAGCTGAGTGACCTACAATAGCGCCGTTTACAGCTGTACGCGCCTCATTAAGAACGACTTTTTCTAATTTAGCAATATCAGCTTTTTTAGAAATGATGACACATTGATGTGCCTCAAATTCAGCCTTAACTTCATCATAAATAGCTGCATCAACGATAGCTGCTTGTTCAGAAGCGCAAATCATACCATTGTCAAAAGTTTTTGAAACGATGATATCGTTGACAGCACGTTTAACCTTAGCATCAGCAGCAATATAAGATGGGACGTTTCCGGCTCCTACACCAAGCGCTGGTTTACCAGTTGAATAAGCAGCCTTAACCATACCAGGTCCACCAGTCGCAAGCACTGTGGCAATCTTAGGATGGTTCATCAAAAGACCAGTTGCTTCGATAGATGGCTCTTCAATCCACTGGATGCAGTCCTTAGGTGCACCTGCTTCAATAGCTGCATCACGAACGATACGAGCTGCCTCTGCAGATGATTTTTGAGCTGATGGGTGGAAGGCAAAGACGATAGAGTTACGAGTCTTAAGAGCGATAAGGGCTTTGAAAATCGTTGTTGAAGTTGGGTTAGTTGTTGGTGTCACCCCACAGATAACGCCTACTGGCTCAGCGATAGAAACCAAACCTTGTTCTTTATCTTCAGCGATAACGCCTACTGTCCTGTCATATTTAATACTATTCCAAATGTATTCAGAAGCATACATATTTTTGATGGCTTTATCTTCATAAATACCACGACCTGTTTCATCAACAGCCAATTTTGCCAAATACATATGTTTATCTAGGGCAGCAATCGCAGCTTGGTGAACAATGTGGTCCACTTGCTCCTGCGTAAAGTTAGACATGGCATCGAGAGCTTCAACCCCTTTTGTTGCCAATTCATCTATTACTGTTTGAACATCTTTAGTTTGTTTAGTCATATGAAACTCCTTTGAATATTTGTTAAAAACTTCACAAGATTTAACACAAGTCTATTATAGCGCTTTCTATATATTGTGTAAACCCTTACATTGATAAAAATCATAACCACCCGTCTAACGGGTGGTTTGATCAAGGGCTATAAGCCCATAATACCAGCCAGCGCCTAAAGACGCTGGCTTTCACTTTGTTCAAGCCTTATTGCTTTTGACTCGTCACAAGCCTCTCAAAGAGGCATTCGCATTACTTACCATTATCCCTGAAGGGATTTTCATATTCTTTTACGCTTAATTTGTCCAAAGCGATATCATGCTTCTCTTGTTCCTGAATATATTTCTTAATTGTGGCTTCATTAAGTCCTACCGTACTTACATAATAACCTTCTGCCCAAAAATGTCTGTTTCCAAATTTATATTTTAAATTGGCGTGTTTATCAAACATCATTAAGGCACTTTTACCTTTTAAATATCCCATAAAACTAGCTACACTCATTCGTGGTGGTATACTTACTAGCATATGAACATGATCTGGCATTAAGTGGCCTTCTATTATTTCAACGCCTTTATATTGGCATAGTCTATGAAAAATCTCTCCCAGACTACTCCTATATTGATTATAGATTATTTTTCGTCTATACTTAGGTGTAAATACAATGTGGTACTTACACATCCATTTTGTATGTGATAAACTGTGAGCTTTTTGCGCCATAGTCTTAACTCCTTTCGTTTTACAATTGGCTTGAACACCTATATTGTAACTCGTTTGGAGTTTTTTTGTTATGACGGTATAACCTTCGATGCGCACCCGCATAGCGGGTGGTTTATTTGTTTCGCACCTTTGGAGCGAAACGGACTTAAAGTCACATAATAAAGAAATCTGCCCATTTTGGACAGATTTCATCATCATTACCAAATAATCACGCGATCTTCTGGGGCACGCCACATACCGTCGCCTCGTTGACGTCAAATTCCTTATGAAATTCGTCGAAGTTGCTCACGATAATATTGGTACGCCATTTAGCGGAGCATGGACATCCACGCTAGCCAACATTTGCATGTATTCTTCACGTGCTTTCATACGCCAGATTGTCGCAAAATTAACAAAGAACTCTCGAACTGAAAAATCTTCATCTCGTTTAGCTGCTTCTAAGGCACAGGCTACACCACCGAGGTCTGCAACGTTCTCAGAAACAGTCAGTTTGCCGTTGACCTTAGCACCATAAGAGTCCAAGCCCTCAAACTGATCCACAATCTTGTCAGTACGTTCCTTAAAGGCTGCATAGTCTTCCTCAGTCCACCAGTTCTTAAGACTACCATTCTCATCAAAGGAAGCTCCGTTTGTATCAAAGGCATGGGAAATCTCGTGAGCAATGACAGCACCAATACCACCATAGTTGGCTGATGAGCTTTGTGCAATATCATAGAAAGGTGCTTGAAGGATAGCTGCTGGGAAAACAATTTGGTTCTGCTGTGGATCATAGTAAGCATTAACCATGTGGGCAGGCATATGCCACTCACTACGATCAACAGGTTGATTCCACTTGCTCCAACTATGTGCAACTGAAATTTCGACTAACTTCTGTGCATTCTCAACAAGTGACAAGTTCTCATCAATAATCTTCTTATCATATGTCTCAGGTAGTTTTTCTGGATAACCGATATGAGGTGTAATGACATTGAGTTTCGTAATAGCCTTTTCACGTGTCTCAGGAGCCAACCAATCTGCTGTTTGAAGGCGTGATTTATAAACATCAATCATAGTTGCCACTTTGGCTTCAACATCTGCTTTTGCTTCTGGTGAGAATTTTTCACCTGCATACCAAAGTCCTAGAGCCTGATTGTAAGGTCCTTGTGCCAAATAGTAGGCTCCTTTTTTCTTGTCCCAGGCTTGTGGTGTTCCTGAGAGCGCACGACCATATTTTCCAGCCAGAACACGAAGCTCGTCTGTCAAATAGGCATTCCAAGATGTAGCAGCATCGATAAGTAAGTCCGCCTTAAGCAACTCCCAATTTGCTTCTGAGTAATATTCCGCCGCAAACTCTGTCCAGAAGCGTTCTTCAGGAACGATAATTTTATCAGGGACTTGACCCAAGATTTTTGTGAAGATGTTATCAAGTGGGAGTTCTGGCGCCAGCTTAGTAAAGTCTGCCCAATCATATGGGTGGTAGAGTTCTACATACTCGGAAGATTCTTCACTCGAAAGGACATACTTGGCTAACTTAGCATCAAGAGCGATAACCTTGTCCAAGATATCTTTGATTTCTTCAGCTGTAAGCCATATTTCTCAAGGAGTTCTTCCTGCATCTCACGCCAAATTCCCAAAAGCTCCTTGCCCTTTCATTATCCTCAGTGTAATAGGTTGTATCAGGTAAAATAATACGTGGCGCTTCAGCCCAAAGAACATTTAATTGGGCATTCATAAAGTCTGGAGACACACCAAACGGGAACGCATTAGGTTAACAGCCATCTCGTACTCAGCAATTTTCGAAGCAAACTCTGAAAATGACGAGAGTTGCTTGTATTCTTCAATCAAAGGTTAACAGGCTCGATACCAACTGCCTCACGTTTGTCAAAGTCCGTAGCCATACGGTGAAACTTAATGAAGTTTTGTAGAACAGCATTGTCAGGAACATTCTCTCCTGTCAACCACTGATCAGTTGTTTCAAGCATGAGGTCTTCAATTTCATCTGCTAAATCTGAGAAACCACCTGTACGTGGTTTGTCATCCGGAATCACAGCTGTCTTTTCCCACTCACCATTAATCGCATGGTAAAAATCATCTTGTAAGCGTGTCATTACACTTCCTCCATCAACATTAAAAGTGCTTTCATTATAACAAAATTCCCCAGCAAAAGCATTTGCCGAGGAAAAATTGGCTTATTTAACTAGGATTGCCAAGGTTTGATATGGTTTAAGAACTACCTTTTCAGCAAGCTCCGCATCGTCATAGTTGGACAAGAGTACGCGCCCTGACTGGTATTCTGCTGGAATCGCCACTTCAGCTTCACTTTCATAGAAATGATTGAGTACCAAGAGTTTTTGACCGTCTAAGTGACGTTCAAAGGCGTAGACCTTCTTGCTATCTTCAAATGCTGGCTGATAGCTTCCTTCTGAAATGATAGCCATTTCTTTACGCAAGCGAATCAATTCTTTATAGAATTTAAAGATTGGTCCATTAATCTCATTTTCAACGTTAATGTCTTTGTAAGATTTACCAGCTTTCAACCATGGAGTACCTGTTGAAAAACCTGCATTCTCAGAAGCATCCCATTGCATTGGCGTACGAGAATTATCACGTGACTTAGCTTGGATAATCTTGAAGGCTTGCTTAGGAGATTTACCTTGGTCCAAGAGCATTTGGTAAGCATTGATGGATTCCACATCCACGTAATCTGCCATCGAATCATAGTCTGGGTCAATCATTCCAATCTCTTCACCCATGTAGATATAAGGTGTTCCACGTGACAAGTGAATGCTAGCGGCTAGCATGGTTGCTCCTTCATTACGGAAGTTCTTGATATCCACAAAACGATTCAAGGCACGAGGTTGGTCGTGGTTATTCCAGAAGAGGGCACTCCATCCACCACGATCGCTCATTTCCTTGCCCCAGGTGTGGTAGAGACGCTTAAGTTCTTCAAAATCAAAGGGAGCAATAGTCCATTTTTGTCCATCTTCATAGTCCACTTTTAAATGGTGGAAGTTAAAGGCCATAGACAACTCGTGACGCTCCGGTGCTGAATAGAGAACACAGTTGTCAATAGTTGTTGAAGACATCTCCCCAACTGTCATAAAACTATCGTCAGAACCAAAGGTCGCTTCATTCATCATGTGAAGATAATCATGCACGATTGGTTTATCCGTATAGGCAGGTTTCCCTTCATTTTTCGGACAATCTACTAAAACCTCATCCTTACCAATCAAGTTAATCACATCAAAACGAAAACCCTTGACACCTTTGTCTAGCCAGAAGTTGACTACCTTGAACAACTCCTTGCGGACATTGGGATTCCGCCAATTGAGGTCTGCCTGTGTTTCATCAAAGAGATGAAGATAGTATTTTCCTGTATCTCCAAAAGGAGCCCAGGCAGAACCACCAAATTTAGACAACCAATCAGTTGGTTGATCCTGAATGAAGAAGAAATCTTGGTAATACTTGTCACCAGCCAATGCTTTTTGGAACCACTCATGCTCCGTTGAGCAATGGTTAAGCACCATGTCTAGCATGAAGTCAATCTTGTGCTCTTTAGCGACACGAACCATTTCTTCAAAATCAGCCATATCCCCAAAGACAGGGTTGACGGCTGTGTAGTCTGAAATATCGTAGCCATTGTCACGTTGTGGACTTGGATAGAAAGGATTGAGCCAAACCATATCCACGCCCAACTCTGCTAGATAAGGAATCTTTTCAATGATCCCTCTGAAATCACCGATTCCATTTCCTGTCGTGTTCTTATATGATTTTGGATAAATTTGGTATACAACCTTTGTCTTATCTAATGCCATGTAATTTTTCCTCTTTTGTTCTTTATATGAAGAGGTGGAACCGTGACGTCTCCACCCCTTAGCTTATTTTGTTCGATGAGCAATCATGAGAACATCACCACGTTTGATATCACGTGGAAGATCCCCTTCAACATCTGCTTGGAAATCATCTTGATTTGTAATGATAACTGGAGTCTCAGTGACCAAACCAGCTTCTTTGATAATATCCATATCAAAGCTAATCAATTGTTGACCAACAACAACTTTATCACCTTGTTTAATATGTGATTCAAAGCCTTTTCCGTCAAGGCTAACCGTATCCATACCAATGTGCATTAACATTTCAACACCTTCTTCAGAAACGATACCTACTGCGTGCTTAGTTGGGAAGAGTACTGTCACTGTACCATTCACTGGTGAAACCAATTCGCCTTGACTTGGTTCGATGACAACACCTTGTCCCATTACACCTGATGAAAAGACTGGGTCTGTGGCTTGGCTAAGTGGTTTAACTTGGCCAGCAAGTGGGCTAACAACCTCTGCTGATTCAGCAAGAGCCGTTGGTTGTACCAAACCTTCTGAAGCTTCTTGTACGTGCCATCTTCCTCTGTTTTCGTTAAAAATCCAGTTTTGTGGAAGAGGAATGTCAATACCATAGCAACTACAATATCAACAACCATGATAATCGCAAAAATTGCCCAATATTGAGGTTTAATAGAGAGAATAGCTGGAAGACCACCAATACCGATAGAGTTTGCTTGAACACCAAAGACTGTTGAAAGCAATCCTGATAAGGCAGAAGCAGACATCCCTGCTACTAATGGATAGACATACTTAACGTTAACACCAAATAGTGCTGGTTCAGTAACACCAAGATAAGCTGAAATAGTTGCTGGAAGTGAAATCTGTGCTTCACGTTCATCATGACGTTTAATAAAGTAGTAAGCAAATACTGCTGAACCCTGCGCAATATTAGAGAAGGCAATCATTGGCCATAAACCAGTACCACCTGCCGTACGCACCAATTCAAGATCAATAGCATTAGTCATATGGTGAAGACCAGTGATAACGAAAGGCGCGAAGAAGGCTTGGTCAAAAAAATTCATGGCTCTGGCTCCCAGGTTATTAACCAGGAACAAATCAACTTTCCTGTGTCTGACCTTACTAGTTACCAGGAGCTAATCGAGCAACAAGGCCTTAATTCGCAAACCAACGTTATTTCTCTGGATAAAATCATTGTTGATTCAAATCTCTCAGAAAGAACTGGTTTTTCTAATAGCCGACAGGTTTGGCGTGTTGTTCGTCAAAGAGTCGTTGATAGCTGTGCCTCTGTTATAGATATTGATTACCTAGACGCCAGCCTTGTTCCGCAACTAAACCGTAGCATTGCTGAATACTCTATTTACGACTACATTGAGAATCAGATCAACCTTAGCATTTCCCACGCCTTTAAAGAAATCACTATCGATAATGCTACCGATCAGGATAAGATTCTTATCGACCTAGGTAAGGACCAGCACGTCGTCTGTGTCCGTTCAAAAGTTTATTTAAACAATGGAAAACAGTTCCAATTTACGGAAAGTCGCCACAAACTTGAAAAATTCAAATTTGTTGATTATGCCAAGCGCCATCATTAAAACGAAAAGCCCAGCTAACAGAAAAAGTATCGGACATTCTTGTCCGATACTTTTTAGTTTTTACGGATAGGATCTGCTAGATACTCCGCACGAGCACCACCAATTAACTTAGGACGACTAGCCAAAGCAGTCACATGGGCACCACCTAATTCTGGAATAATAGGGCGAAGAGGAACTTGGACCCTCTTCACATGCATACCAATAGAGGTATCTCCAATATCAATACCAGCCTGAGCGACAATTTCCTCCACCTCAACAGGATCCTTCATATAGTCGAAAGCAGCCAGCTGACCACTTCCCCCAGCGTGCAAGGTAGGAAGAACATTCACAATTTCCAAATCTTTAGCCATGGCAAGCTCACGCTCGACAACCAAAGCACGATTCAAATGTTCACAGCCCTGAACAGCCAAGTAAATCCCTTTAGGTTCCAAAACCTCAAGAATAGTTTTCACAATTCGTTGACCAATTTCGCGGCTAGAGGCTTTGCCGATAGTCCCACCAGCAACCTCACTGGAAGACAGGCCCAAGACAAAGATAGCTCCTCTCCCAATAGCTGAACGTTCAACAATATCTTCTACAAGCACACGTGTCTTCTCTTCTAAATCTAGCAACATCACAACAGCCCTCCTTTAGACAACAGCTGTATTCAGGATTCGCACAATAAGATAGTACAGAATCACAAAAAAGATAAGGAAAAATACCCCTAATAATAATAACTGCCTACGGCGTTTCTTACTTAGATCCCAAGAGAAACCAAATCCCATCAAAAAAGGACCAACACTATAACTTAGCATAAACCATAAATCTACGCGTGCTATAAGCCAAAAAGAAGAAATAAAGGCCACCAAACCAATTAAGGATAAAATCCAAGAAAAGTCCCAACGATCTGATTTAGCAAAAGCCAAACCTATTAAGAAGCAACCCAAGGCAGGCATGATAATAAATGATAGGGTCATAAAATAAAACATGCCATTATTATAGCATGTTTTACAGTTTCATGTTAGTGGCGGTTAATAACACCATAAGCAATAGTGAATGCAATAGCAGCAATACCTACAACGATTGCCATGATAGCCCAAAAAATAGTCATCGCACGGCGTCCCTTACGATTGTTGAAAGGAAGTCCCCAACCAACCATGATAACACCTAGCAATCCAAGCCAGATTTTATAAGTGATAACAATTGCCGAATCAAAATAGGCAAAAGCAACCAAACCTAAACCTAGCAAAGAAATCAAATAAGACCACTTACCCTTCAAAAATGAAGGCAAGGCCCAACCAAATAACACTAAACCTAGTAGAGCAAGAGCTCCACCACCAAAAAATACAGGTACAATATAATTATCAAACATATTCATATTATAGCATATCTTAAAAAGTTAGGAAATAGAATCTATCAACCAAAGCCATATCCACTCTTTAAAATTTGTTTACTCTCAATCACAGATTAATTACTATTTATTTTAGTACAAAAAAACAAGATCCGAAAAAGGACCTTGTTTTTAATAAGCTAATTATGCTTTGTTTGCTGAACATAGTTGATTTATTCGCCATACTTCCCATTACATCGTAAAAACGCTACATTTAAGATTTCAAACAACTACATTAATAGGAAGAGAACTTCATTATTCCTCTTAATTCTATAAAAAGTGTAGGCTAATTTGAGGGCAAAATATTAAATTGAATTTGCCACAAATCGTAAAACCTGGTTTGGAAAGTATGAGTTTCAATTGGATTAAAAACAGCCTAATATTAAGACTTTTCAGAACGATATTTACTGATTGATTTCATAAAATTTGAATCAATATTTTTTTAAAAATAGAGAATAGATTAGTTCATTAAATATTAAAACAATAAGCAATTTGTAAAATTATGCTAGACAATAAAGCGTCCCATATTTTTGGATATGAAATGCTTTTAAATAAACCTCATTTGTCAACTTAAGCTAGAGAATTTCACCAGACTCAGAAAAAAACTTGATACTGAGTTTTGTAGTTAATTCCGTAATTTCCCTAAAATTCAATATATATCTTATTGGATAATGAATAGTTTTGCTTCACATTTCTATTTAATGGGTGTATTGGCTGTCCCCACTTTGTTAATGGTGCAAAAGAATATACTCGAATATCATTTTGCTTAAAAGCTGACAGAAGTAACTTTTTACCTCGTTGTAGTGATGGATACCCCAGATTCCCCCAAGCGCCCCAAACCTCATTAATACCATGTTCAAGCAAAAAATTAATTATCACCCTAACATTTTCTGTTGCGAGTTCCAAATTAAACTCATCTAACTCAGAGGCGTACGTTGCTCTTTCTGGATAGACGTTTGACACAATCCAACCATCATATCCTAACTTCTGGCTAGCTCCAATAATTCGGTTAATTGTCCTATCGCTGTACTCTTCATTAGCAGCCGAAGGATTCATACAAATGGCAACCAGAGGTCTCTTTCCTAATCTACCTAACAAGAATCTGTGATACTTATTATAATGCTGTGGAATACATAAATTAGGTGTCTCTCCAACAGGATAGCTTGGTCTGACTTTTGTAACTTTTTGATTCATAAATATTACCTCAAAGATATTATGCCACGAATACGCTTATATAAAATACCAAAAAGTAAAACCACAATAATCGTAATCTTTCTTAAGGAGATTATGCAAAAAGCAAAAATTATTTAGGTGTGACGATAGTATATATACTTAAAATAGAGATACACCATTTTAGTGAATCTTAGATATTTCTCGAGTAAATATCTTTTGCAAGAGTATCAGCATAAAGTTCAGGCGTTAAGTCTTGCTTTTGAACTTTCTCAGTAATTGTGAAAAATATTCCTTCTCAGTACCCTTTGTATGAGAAATAAAAACTAACAAAAATTCTATTTAATTCACCAGCTGCTTTTTCTGAGCTGTAGGATTCATAGTATTGTTGATAAAATTTCATCGTATTTCTCGTTTATTTTGAGTAAGTTCACTTCCTCTTGTTTATCTAAAAGTTGTTGATAAGAGACATTAAGATCAAGCCAATCTTTTTCAAACTGTTCGAGTAATTTGTCTGTAACTTTTTCCTATTATAATACAGCTTTTATCAAAGGGATAATATCTATCCATACCTGATCAATAAAAAACTTTAACAATCTTATCTTTAAAGATAAGTAAAGGCTCATCATCACGTGTATGCACACGATATCCATCTGTCTGTAATTCATTTATCAGGTCCTCAATATGAGTTTCTGATGTATTGAATATATATTGTTTTCAACCATTGTGGCATATTAGGGTCTTTAATATGCCAAGACGCGCTCAAATATTTACCATCCATTCTTCTGGTTTCACCTTTTTCTAGACGACCTGGTACTCGTGTACTAGAAATGGTATATTTTTCAATGATATCTCCCTTTTGATAATATTCATTATAAAAACGTTCGTATTTGGTTGGTTTATAACTTTTTGTCCTATAAATTAATTCCATTACTATTCCTTTATTTTTCATCATTTGTCAAAATAAGCTAGAAATTTTACCTGGCTCAGATAAAACTTGATACAGAGTTTTTGTAGTTCAAGGATTTCCTTGAGATTCGATTTCTCTTATCAGCTAGAGCTAATAAGAATATTTGGGAAAGTCCACTGAAATCCATCCTCCTTGGAGTTCCATGGTGTCTCAATAAACCGTTAGAATGTTCATGACCCTGGGACCTCCAAAAGAATCCAATGTCAGTATATCATAAATAACAACATTTTGAGTTTCCGAAAAACAACTATTTGCCCTGTTGTAAAATGAAGTGCATCAAAAAGACATCCAAGAGAAAAATTCTTGAATGTCTGTAAATGTTGATATAACGTATCGTTTAACGTTTAGAGAATTGTGATGCTTTACGAGCTTTCTTAAGACCTGGTTTGACACGGTTGAATTTCAAGTAATTTTAGATTAGCTTGATTTCAATCTTTAGCAAACTCGAACTGGATTTTGATTTCAAAAATGAAGAAGTTTGATTGAATGAGGGAGATTCTTAGACTATCATAGCACCACAAAAAGTTACTAATACGATCTTTAATAATAGTATATAATAGAAGAAAAATGGAGGTCAACTATGCTAAAAATGCGATTTTATCTGCAGATAGAAAAATACCGTTACATACTTTCCCGTACTTGGGATGAGACAAAACCCACTGTATTGTTTATTGGTTTGAACCCATCTACGGCTGACGAAGAAATAGATGATCCTACAATTCGTAAGTGTATCAATTACGCTAAAAGTTGGGGCTATGGAAAAATCCTAATGGCCAATCTTTTTGCTTTCAGAAGTACTGATCCAAACAACCTTAAACATGAACTGGATCCAGTTGGCTCAGAAAATAATACTTATATCCTAAAGTCTGCATCTAAAGCAGATTTAGTTATTGCATGCTGGGGAAATCCAGGAAGGCTTTTTAATCGTGATAAAGAAGTTATCTCATTGATACCTAACTTACATTGCTTAAAGAGGAATAAAAATGGAACCCCTCATCACCCACTATATCTATCCAAAGATATCAAACCGTCCTCCTACAAAGGATAGATTATAAACTTTCCGAAAAAATAGTAGTTTTTCGGAAACTTATTGTCTCACGAAAACCACTAGCTATGCTAGTGGTTCCGAAAAGCTTTTAGCGATGTATCAAAAAAGTCCCCCTAAAGTGTTATATTAGATAAGGTTTCTGACCACTAACTAATATACAAAAAGGAGGCCCCTGATGAGACAGGATAATAATAGTTTAGCACATACTACATGGAATTGTAAGTATCATATTGTGTTCGCACCCAAATATCGACGTCAGATAATTTATGGAAAATACAAAGCAAGTATTGGTCAAATCTTACGTTTATTATGTGAAAGAAAAGGCGTTGAAATTCATGAAGCAGAAGCTTGCCCAGATCATATTCACATGTTGGTGAGTATACCACCGAAACTAAGTATTTCCTCATTTATGGGATATTTAAAGGGCAAAAGTAGTTTAATGATATTTGATCGACACGCTAATTTAAAGTATAAATATGTGAATCGCAAATTTTGGTGTCGAGGATTTTATGTTGATACGGTTGGACGAAATCAGAAGCGAATTGAAGAATATATTCGTAATCACTTACAAGAAGACGTGATAGCAGATCAGCTAAGTCTATTTGAGGAGTATGATCCGGTTACAGGTGAGAAGAATAAAAGAAAGTAATCTTAAAGAGACCCGCTAGACGGGTCAGCTAGCAAAGGTGGTGCTGAAGGGGAACCATTCGGTGGGCCTTTATGCCTCGGCCGGTAGCAGAGGCTTTCAGCCGAAGAGCAAGCCACCCGTTCTCACGGGTGGTTTTGACTAAATGTTGGGGACGATACAAGTAGATAATCGTATTCATAATTGCCACTAAATACATGAAAAAGCACTTTAGTTGATAGTAACAGAATATATGTTATCAGCTAAAGTGCTTTGTTAAATTACTACATGCTCAAAAATTTTTCTCTTGCCTCATTTGAATCTTCCATTTTTGAAAATCCTTTATAAAATCAAGATAGTCTGAAAATCGTTCTTCTGGGATACATATTAATAATTCTTCAACATTAGTTTCAGATTGATTCAGGCCCCAGTCGTTTAGTATTCCAACCAATTCATCAGAAATACGAATATCACGTTCTCTAATTTCATCAAGTCCCCAGTTGTTATTACTTTTGAGAAAGTTCAAGTAATATACCAACTTTAGATTTCCTATAGCTTTCTTTTTTTCTTAGCAAAGTATCCATTACTTGCGATAATATTGAGCCTCTTTTTCGAAGGGAATCTTATTTCCAATATGTTCAATCAATTCTTTAACTTCAGAATCTGAATTCGTTGGAAAAATAACTTGATTGCCATTTTTGAGGAAGGATATGTTCAATCTCCCATTTTTCTGGTAATAACTCTGATTGATGTTGATAAGCTATGATCTTTAAAATCATCCTGACTGTATTACGATGCGCAGTTTTAATTTTTATCTGACAATTCTTTTCTCATCGATTTGGCTGAAATTGAATTTGGGTTGTGCTGAGTTAATTATTTCTGCATTTAAATTCAAGATTCCAGTTTTAACGGCATTAATTGTAGGTGTTATGATGTATTTTTGCCGATAGAACTGCTAATAATCTTTTTAAAAAAATAAGAAAGTCATCTTCAAATGTATCTTTGTAATGATAGTGTAAGTAATAGATAACAACAGGATATTTCCAAAACTCATTAGGATAAGAGGTCAAAGTATCCAAAGTTTGTTTTATTTCAATATTTTCGGACCATTTTTCATTTTCTAGTAAGACTCTATTATTTATCATAATCCACAAATTTAAAAATAGCATTTAAATTTTTGCATTAAATCTTAGTGAGTACAATTTTTTTCGAAAATTATTTTTGCATAATATTTTCTAATACCAGGAGTGGTTGTCTTATGATCGTTTTCATTTGCTCTCAAGTAAAAACATATAGTAGTAAAACAACTTTTGAATACTTTCCCAGCATTTGTAGCTTGTTCATCTAGTTCTTGCCAGAGTTCTATAAATTCCTTTTTTTCATCTGAATTCAAGTGATTATAAATTTTTGCTTTAAAAAAATATCGGCATCTGATAATGCTAGTCCTCTATCGTTTAGAGTTGAAAAATAGTTAGTGCTGTTTCTTGACTATCGGCTGTAATAGGAAGAAGAATAGCTTGATTTAATATATTACTGATGAAGTTATAAAAGGACAATGGATTATCTGCAGCATATTCATCAACTAGTTGCTGGAGCAATCTATAATTTTTAGCATAGTTACTAGTTGATTTTTCATCTGCTTTTCCAGAGACTAGTATATTAGCAAATTCTTGATTTCCCTCCTCTCCCATAACTCGGGAACTAATAAGGATTTCATTAAAGTTAACTACTCCTGTAGTTGGATTCTGTTTCCAAATTGTTGGTTCAATTTGACTTTTCAAGAAATTAGTCTCAGGACCACCACTTTCTAATTTAGTATAAATAGCTCTCAATAGCAAAAATAGGCTTGTAATACGCTGTTGCCCATCGATTATTTCCTGTTCTTTATTATCATTTTCATATGAAACTATTGTGCCAAGAAAATAAGTATTATTTTTCATCTTCTGTTGTATTGAGTGTGTATTCAGTTAGATCATCGAATAAAACTTGGATTTGTTCGTCTGACCAAGCATATGGTCTTTGATATTCAGGAATAATAAATCTTTTATTCTTTCCAGTCTCTAATAGTTGTTTGACGCTTCTTTGTCAACATTTATTGATGTAGTCATAGAAGAAATTCCTTTGATTACTTTTTATAATATAGCTAATTATATCAATTTTTTTAGTTTTTCTTTCTAAGGAATAACTATTTTTCCCGAAAGTTTATTATTTGCTGTTATAATAGACATGCAAAAACTTGTTCCAAGAATTTTTTTAGACTTGTTATCATCATAAATACTGATTTTAAGGGATTTGACTACTAGTAAACTTAACAACTTTTTATATATTTTATACTATATAGGACAGTAAATGGACAGTGATAGCATAATTGAAGAGTGAACAAAAAGAGGTATAAAAATACCTCTTTTTTGCATAACTATTGCTCTCAATCACAGATTGATTCGCAGATACTAACTAATTATTTTAGTACAAAAAAACAAGATCCGAAAAGGACCTTGCTTTTACAGGCTAATTAAGCTTTTGTTTGCTGAGTAGCACGTATCTAGTTCTCATACGTCTATAAAATTCTATGGACTAACTACAGGGGCTAGCCAATAAGAATTGAGAAAATTTAGTACCCAATATTTCTATATACTTCTAAAAATATTGAGTATTTTTTGAGTACCTCGATTGATACTCAATATTTAATACCTAATTTTATGACTAGGGATCGGAATATCTTTTGAATGTGTGCCCTTCAAACTTATAAGCTTTTTATTTTTCCAAAATTTCAAAAAGCTATAATTTCTTTGAGGAAAACCAGGGAACTTTCGAGTACAAATATTCACTCTATTTATTCCTTTTTATTAGGAAAAATTCTAAACATTGTAGAATGAATTCGAACTTCAAAGATTGAATAAGTTCTACTAATTTGTACATATTTTATAAAGTGTTCTACTTTTTAAGAAAAACGTGAAAATAATCACTCTATAATTAATTATGAATGAGTTTCTAAACTATTCTCTTCAGCTAATTCTTTCCAATATGGAAACTCTTCCCAAATATAAAGTATCACATTAAATATTTTAAGAAAGTCCATTTTTGAAATCTCAGCATCCCATCTACCGTGACCGAGCATATGTCTGTTGGGTCTGTTTAATTTTAAAACGATTTGTTCTCTCAAAAACTTAAACAACCAATGAAATAAGCCAATATCATTAAATGTCTTATCCAAAATACCTTTTTCTATTTCCTTCACTGCTTTATATCCAACTGGAATCCAATTCCCACTAACTTTAAATTCAGAAGCTCTATTTATAGCTCCGTCTATTGCGAGAGTAGCTAAAGTGTAGGCTGCATAGTAATTTTCATGAAGATAACACTCAACCATAGATTTTTATTAATTCACTAGAATAACACTCTGATTCTTGTAAGCTATGAATTTTCCTATTATTAGACAAAACACCTTCAAGTAAAGAAATCCACTCGCTTTCTACTTCTGAAATATCATCCAACCGTATTCGTTTATATATATTTTTTAAATGAAAATAGATTACCCAGCCATCTTCAGCCAGATTCTTTACATCAGAAATTATCTCAGCAACTTCTTCCTCAGTATATGGCTTGGGTATATTTTTTAAAACTTCAGCCAAACGAGTAGTAAGTTCAGAATAATCAATATCAATTCTGCTGACAGCCTTTTGGATTACTTCAGCTAAATTTTTAAAAGAGTCAGATTGGATACTTGGAACAGTAGAAAATAACTCAGGAATCATTTTCACAGCACTGTTATTGATTGCCTGATTTACACGTGATATTTGGTCTAGATTACTACGCATTGTATTAATTGCTATGTTAGACAAATTATTTACGCTAACTGCGCTTTGTATCTCTGAGACCCCTGTTAATGCTGATGAGGCTTTTAGTAATATCAATATTCGAATATAGAGATTTAGACGCATTACTAGCTTGTTTTAGTGCTTCTCCAATTCCTTTACTATTGAGATTATGAGGTTCAATTTTTCACCATCAACTATTCTCCATTTTCTTAGCCTTAATAATAATTAATTTAGCATAGGTTGTTCATATCATTCTTACTATAATTTTTAAAAATAATTCTATCACAAATCAAACAGTCATCAAATTACAAACATTTTTAAATTAAATACTATGTATAAAAAAACAAAGTTCAACTCATTACCTTTTCATCTTCACAGAAGTGAAATAAGACATTCACTACAATTCAGTGAACGTCAAAAACCCTGAAAAATCAGGGTTTTTCTTTTTCAAATTCACTGTAATGCACTAAAATGAATTTTTGAACTCTACATTTTACTCTACATTTTTGGACTCATTGTCAACTGTAGTGGGTGACTTATAATCAAACACGAGAGAGGACCAGATTGGTCTTCTCTTTTTGATATTCAAAGCGATGAGAATTTTTAGTATTAAAGTTTTTAAAATTTCTAAAGCTAAATGCTTGTCGTCTGATGTCTTTGATGAACTCTAACAAGCTATTACAGACTATCTTTTCTACTACAACAATAAGCGAATCAAAAGCAAAAACTAAAACATACTAAGATTAGTAGTGGGAAATCTCCGACGGAGAAAGTACTCACTACTTTTTCGATATGTTAAAAGTGAGGTGTCTTGTTAAGTCGATGAGTCCTTTGGCGCTAGACGTCGTAATTAAAACTGGCAAGACACCTGTTTTAGGAAGAATGTTATCAAAGTATGTGGGACGAAAAACGTCGAGTATTGAAAAATGACATCACTAAAGTAAGGAATCATTCAAGACAAAGAGGTAATATCATGCGAGTAGTTTTTGGGATTGACGTGAGTAAAAGCAAGTTCGAAGTAGCCATCTTGGTCAATGGAGAGAAAGTGCATGGCTATATCATACCCAATGATGCCATCGGATTTAATCGACTACTTGAGGGACTTGAAGGCTGTTTACCAACCAGAGATTGTCTTCGAGGCGACTGGTGTCTATTCTCGTCGTCTTCAGGCCTTCTTTGAGGATAATAGTTACGCCTATACACGGCTCAATCCCTTAGAATCAAAAAACAACTAGATAGCTTACGAGTACGTAAAACCGATAAGATTGACGCTGAAAAACTAGCTACGTCTCAGTTCATTCTCAATCGTAAAACCAAGCTATGTCCAAGAAGTGCTTTTATCAAGAATTACGCGACCTCAGCCGTTTCTATCAGAATCTTACTGAGGATATTGTCTGCGCTAAAAACCGTCTGCACAAGGTCTTACAGATTACTTTTTCCTGAATTGGAAAACATCTTGTCGGCACCAACTGGGGAACAATATTGGCACTTGGTCATGACTTTTTTCCATGTAACAGTTTTTGTACTGGAGTTGGATGACGACACATTAACAGCTATCATCCGTCAATCTACGGCAAAACGCATCTCTGAAAAAAACGTGTGACTTACTTAGTAGATAAACTTACAAAACTAGCTAATCAGTCTTATTGTGCGGTCAAGAAAACCTCTCCAATGATGGAAGAGGTCAAATACTATGCAGGGGAGTTACTTAGGCTTTCTGAATATAGACAAAGTGTTTTAGAGAAGATGATAACATTGCTCAACCTTTGCCAGAATACGAGATTCTTCTCTATTCCTGGAATAGCTGAAACCACAGCGACAAGCATTATTGGTGAACTTGGTGACATTCGTCGATTTCACTCTGCCAATCAAATAAATGCTTTTATCGGCATTGACCTCAGACACTATGAATCTGGGGACTTTCTAGCTAAGGAACATATCACCAAACGTGGGAATCCCTATGCCAGAAAGATTCTCTTTAAGTGCATCTCATAACATAGCTTCAGCTAGCCACACCAATCCTTGTCATATCGCAGACTTCTATGAGAAACGGAAAAAGACAATCGCAAGTGACTTCAACCAAACCACACACGATTGCCTCTATACATCGTCTCATTAGAACAATGTATTACCTCATAACGCATAACAAACTTTACGATTATACTTTCACCCAAAAATCGGTAAAATTGTTTATGCCATATGATTGTAACACCTTATCAAAATCACTAGGTAAGGCGTTGTTTTTTTGCGTACACTTTTTACACTGAACCTTAGTTCAAAAAAATAGACAAATTCCTTAGTTTGATTATGGAATTCAATCTATTTTTATCAAATGCCTTGACATGCTTGGACAAATGGTAGAAAAAGGACTTAGTCCTGTCCAATACAGAACTAAATCCTTTCAATAATTAATTGTCCAACTTTTTAGGGTCAGTACAAATTTAGGCCTTTTTATTTTGCACATAACTCAGATTATTTGAAGAAAAACAGGAATTTTTCAAATAAACATAAAAATTCTTCGTTATAACAGTTTTTAGCAATTATTTTCTTTTGATTCTTGAACAGACTTTTTAAATCCCCTATATTTTTAACAGTGGGTACAAATTTCAGAAAAGTACTTTACCATATAACTAACTACATCCTCTATATTACATGAACACACTTGACGTAATTAGATAGAAAGTTTAACAGAAATATATCTTTTCAAAATCCATTTAAGTAAAAGAAATCAAAATGGATTTTTCTCATATTCTAATAAGGGTATAGCATAACTTAGGAAATTAAAGATCTAATTGAACAGTTGCTAATTTTTTTGCAACTGTTTCGCAAAAAGATCCGGTGTTTCAGGAATCGGTTGAATAATCCAAGATTCTATAATAGCTAAAAACATGTTGACAAATAAATTAAGTGACATATCCTTTGATAAACATAAATTAGTATTATTAATATTGATATTATCCTTGACCCATTTTGTATATTTATTTTTAAAAACAAACGCCACCCAGGATCTATATTAGTCATATACAAGTATCTTAAAAGATTCCTATTTTTATATAAAATAGGAATTATACGCTCAGTAAAAATCTAATGGACTAAGGCCTTCATCATAACTATTAAACTCCTGTTCTATTTCATAGTCAATTTCTTGATGAACAGCTATCATAATTTCCTCTGGAGTATTAAAATGATTTTTATAGATTGCCTGACGTGATATCCCAGCTTCCATAGCTATTTCTGCAATTGTAAATCTAAACTTTCCAGGATTTTTTTAGAGCTAAGTTGAAATAACTATTTATTATTCTTTCTCTTGTCCCCTTAACCATAACATCGTTACCTATTCTTTATACAGTTTGTTATTACTTTATTTCCATAAATATATTTTAATCAATTTTTTTATTTTTATTATCGTTACAAATCGTCAAAAAGTATTTTTAAATACTACTTAATATTCCTGCTATAATAAATCTTAAAAGACAAGGGAGAATCAATGTATGCAAAATTATGTACGTAATTCAAGGCATTATAAAGATTTACTCCCACATGATTCTTCTGGTAAGCCTGTTCCAAATTATAATTGTAATATTACAATATCACATTCAGGAAGTTATTCTTTACTTTGTGTCTCTTCTAGAAATATTAATTGTGGTATCGATATACAATTAATTGATAAAAAGCTAAAAGTTAGGATGGTTTTAACCAGGAGTTAATAACGGAAGAAAAATTGTTTAAAAAGGCATCATGAAAAAAATTTTTTATAATGACAAGTTTCAAAGAAAGTCTAGGTAAGTTTTTAGGGCTAGGTTTACTTGCTGATAAAAGTATATTTGCAATAGCTTCTATAAAAGTCTTTGATTATTCTAAAGAACAATTTTATCAAGTATCTTTTGCTAATTTTCCAACATTAATGGGAGTTGGTTTCTTAAAAAATGACTACGTAGTAAGTATTGTAATTACAAAGAATGATTTTCCAAGTTTTATAAATTATTTAAAGGAGTTAAAAAATGAATTATAATATTAGTCCCATACAAAGAGACTTTTATCTAGAATGCATGCTAAATCCATTAGCTAATAAAAAAATTTAATATCAATATGATTTTTACACTCAAAATTAAATCAGAAAGTTCTGAACAGGAGATACTTGAGGCAATCTGTAGTACTGTGAACAATCAACCATTACTCCTATCAAGACCTTGTATAGAAAAATTCTAAAATATTGTTGAATTTCACTAATAATTTTAGTATTAAAGAAATAGCTATTGGAAAGTTTACCAATTTTTCTTGAAAAAGATGATATGTTTAATGTTCCATTTGATTTAGTTAACGATAAAAGATTATTTAGAATTAAATTAATTAAACATTCTCAAGATAGATACTACCTTCTAATGTCTGCTCATCATTTTATTTTTGATTTTTATAGTGCACAAGCTTTCTCACAACAAATTATCGATACATTACAAGGAAATATAACGTTTACAAAAAGATTTCACCAAAGAATATTTATTAACAATTAATAAATTTTTGGAGAAAGCAAAACTCATTAAAAATATGAAAATATTTTTTTCTAAAACGATTATCAAAAATCCGAAAGATTAATGAAAAATTTTTCGGATTTTACTAAATTTGAAAAAAATTGAAATTAGTAAAAAAATAGTTATGGAACAATCTAATGATAATAATTATAGATCCGCTTTGCTGATTTCAGCATTTGGTTATACATTTAGTCGTTACATTAATAAAGAGTATATGATTGTCGGTGTCCCTGTCCCCAATAGAATTAAAAAGTAACCGTAAGTTGATTAGTAGTTTGGTAACAACATATCCAGTAATAATTGATAGCAAATGGTCCATTGAAGAATGCATAAAATGTGTACAAACAATTAATTGAAAAATTTAAAATGCAATTCTATGATTTTAATCAAAAGTTTTATCAATATTCAAAAATTCGATATGATGTTTACGTATTACCCTTCAAAATTTGCTATTTCTAATTCAAGTGCAGAAATGACAATGGACAACCTTTTTACTATTGATTCACCGTCTCCTATCCACTTAATGCTAAACGACGATAATCTTTTACTAGCTGAATTTCAAACGAATCTCATAATAAATAAAAATGATTTTCTTGAAGAAAGTTTACATGTTTTATTAGAAAGGAATACACTACAGTGAATATGTTTTATAATACTTTGGAAAAAGAATTTAAAAATAATTATTCTCAATATGTTATCGAAGACAATAAAAATACAGTTTTCATAGTTTATACCAAATGGTTGAACAAAAAATATAAAAATTATTGAGTCACAAAACATACGACAAAATGTAATAGTTTATATGTCAAGTACTATAGAATGTCTTTCCACAATACTAGCCTTATGGAAAGCAAATAAAACTTATATTCCTATTAACATCACTACACCATCTAACAGAGTTAATTATATAAAAGATACTTTGCAAGACTACAGTGAAATTAATATCGATAAAAAGGGAAAAAGTTTATTTTTCCTCAAAAATTACAAGTGAAGAAAATTCCATCAACCAATGTTGCTTATATAATTTTTACCTCTGGTACAACTGGGAAACCTAAAGGAGTTCAAATTACTTATGACAACTTGAATAGTTTATTTAAAGGATTAGGGAAAAAGTTTAACTTTTGTAAAGATAATACATGGATTAATTTACATTCATTAGAATTTGATTTTTCAATTTTGGAAATTTTAGCTCCTCTTTACTATAAAAATAATTTGGTTTTATTAGGGAATAATGTAAAGATTTACGAATTTGATAAAAATATCTCAACTTATAGTTGATAAGCAAGTAACTATCTTAAATCAGACTCCTTCCGCATTCTTTTTCATTGATGAAATTTTTGAATCTTCTAATATTAGCGCAAAAATATCAATACAATTATCTTTGGAGGAGAAAAAGCTTGATTATACTAATCTATTACCTATTTATTCAAAAATTTAGTAATATAAATTTTTATAATTTATATGGTATTACTGAAGTCACTATTCACGCTACTTTTCATAAAATTACTGATAAAGACTTTACAAAAAGTTAATGGTAGTACTGTTTCAAATATTGGGAAAGGGATATTTGGCATAATGTATTTCTTAAAAAGTTTCTAACAGTAAGTACTCTGAAATTGTAGTCAAAGGTCCTACAATTAGCAAGGGATATAAAATAATCCCGAAGAAACAAATAAAGATTTATTGATGATACATCAGATAATCTTTACTTATCTGGAGATTTAGGTGAGTACTTACCTAGTGGTGATATTAATTATATCGGTAGAAAAGATCAACAAATTGAATTAAATGGCTATCGAATTGAATTAGATGATATTCGGGAAAAATATTCTAAAGAGTAATAAAAATTTTTGATGAAGTATTTATAATTAGATTTCAAAATAAAATTAGCTACTTTTTATATGACTCAAAAATAATACTACTCTAGATATAGAACAAGTTAAAGAAAAATTAAATTATTTATTACCTACATATATGATTCCATCATATTTTTATCAAATTACTAAGATCCCATTAACTACTAATGGAAGATTGACACTCACTATTTAACTCAACTCTTAGAGGAAAAATTAATAAATCAGAAAAAAAGATACTGAAAAACTTAACAGAATTTGAAAAAGTGGTTAGTCAATAAATTTCATTTAGATATTACAAATTTTTCATGATGTAAGCTTTACTGAAATAGCTTAACTTCTATGGAATTAATAAATCTACACGACGAATTGTTAAATAACTTTATTTTTAAAAAGAAATCAGTATTGTAGATTTTTCAATATAATACAATCAAATCTTTTGAAGATGAGTTTATTAAATAAGGAGGAACATAATGGATATTGCTATTGTTGGTACTAATTTTTGAGTTACAAGAAACAGATAACTTTAAACAATTATGGAAGAATATTTCTACTGGACATGTATTAACCAAATATGAATTATTAAATGATAAAGAAAAAAATCTTAAAACTTCAAAAATTATAATTTAGATAAAAATAAAAAAATTTTCTCGGAACTTTTCAAATATACTTCAGATCAATCTAAAAAAATGGATCCTCAGCATCGAAGACTTCTTATGCTCACATATAATATGTTACATCAGAACACTCATAAGGATCTTCCGTTAATTTCAACACTTGGAAAAGAGGGTCGGTGTATATACTGCTGTAGGTATGAGTTATTATTTACTAAAAATTTGTTACCACAAAATAATACTCAAGATTATACAACTTATATCAATAATATCCCTGATACTGCAGCATCAAAAAAATTTCTTATCAATTTAATTTTCACGGTCCATCATTAAATTTCTCATCTGCCTGTTCAAGTTCCTCACTTGCGTTATACTATGCCTTTAATGATTTAAAGAATAAAAATTTATTCAGCTATTGTTGGAGCTTCGCGACTTCCAGTTGAAAGTTCTTTAGAATACCAGTATAAGGCAGATAGTATTTTTTTCCAAGTCAGGTATGTGCTCTCCTTTTGATAAAAAAATAGCGATGGAATGGTTCCTGGTTTTGGTAGTATTGTTTTCGCATTAAAACGAAAAAGAAGATGCAATTAAAGATAACAATAATATCTTGGCTATTATTAAAGGAATAGGTATTGCTAATGATGGAAATGAGAAAGCAAGTTATACTGCACCGGGAATTAGTGGACAATATGAAGCAATTAATAACGCCTACAAGAATTCAGATATTGATTTTGAAGACATTGACTACTTAGAAGCACATGGTACAGGTACTGCTATTGGTGATGCAATAGAAGCAGAATCAATTTCAAAAAAATTTTAAAAATAATTTAGAGTTAGGATCAATTAAAGCTAACTATGGACATTTTAGATAACGCTTCCTCGTTTTTGTCTATTCTTAAGGCAATTCTCATGCTCCACCATCAGCAAATACCTGCCCAAGCTAATTTTTATATCAAAAATCCCTTATTAAAAACATAATATATCCATAAGCAAAAATTTAAAACCCTCTAAATTAACCAATATTGCAATTAATTCCTTTGGGATTGGGGGAACTAACGCACATATCCTTCTACAAAAAGTGATATTAATAATTATAACTTTTCAGAGAATAATCACTCATCTCTACTCTCTGAAAAAAGTTACTGGATTGATAGTCAACTTCCTATTGTTCAACACTCTCAAATTTCAACAAGTTCTACTACTGCTGAAGAGGTAATAGAATTTGTTAATGAATATTTAGGATATGATAACTCTACTCTCAAGCAGATGCCAATTAAATCATTAAATATGGAATCATATGTATTAATTGATTTAATTGATGAGTTAAATAATCGGTTTTAATATTCAATTTGAATTGAGTGATTTTCAGGAATTAAATGATACATTCCTAGATATTGTTAACTCTAAACTACTCAAAAATAATATAGAAAAATAATGAAAATATACTACATATTTTTGGTGACTTTATCGATTCAAGGAAAAACATTGTTTTTAGTTCACCCTGCTGGTGGTACGGTAAATGGATATAACAATTTCTTTAAAAATAAAAAAATAATGAATATAATATTATTTTTATATCATTTCCTTTAGCAACATCGAATACGTCAAATATTTTAGTTTAGAACAACTAGCACGAGTATATAAAGATAAAATCTTATCATTCATTCCTTCATTAAAAACGAATATTTCATTGGAGGATACTCTTTTGGTGGTAATATTGCCTTTGAAATTGCTAGGCAATTACAGAAAGAAGCTTCAATCATTATCCCTGAAATAATAATGATTGACTCTCATCCCATTGAAGCGTACAACCATACTGATTAATTACAGAAATACAATAAATTTTGCATTAAATGAGTTTGGAAAACAAGGAGTAATTAATTCAGACTTATTAGATGATAAAAATCGATAAATACAGCAAAGTATGGGTAATTAATCACAAGATGCTAAAAGAATATACTCCTCCTAAAGTTCAGTTGGATAGCCATTTAAATATATTAATTTGTAAAGAAGACGAAAAATAAAGAATTATTAAAAATGTTAGGTATAAAAAGATTTAGATAAAACTATTTGGCAAAAGATTTAAAAATAAAATCAATACTCGTTATATTGAAGGTAACCACTATTCAATTTACTCCAACATTGATTTAGGTACAAAAAGTAGGAGAAAAAAATTACTAAAATTATGGAGAATAACAAATGATTCCAGTAGATTTTTTTGTTGATTTTTCCAAGCTTATTTATGATTCATGAAATGGAAGAAATTATTTTCATGCCAAATTTCATCTCAAATCAACAGAATAACGAAAAGCTTCAAAAATAAACTCTTATTATACTCCATTTATTTTTAATTTGATTGTTCTCGAAGAATTATTATTATTGCTAATCACATTAATAATAAGTTGTAAATTTAATAATTTTACTTTTTACGAAACAATTGTTATTGCCTATATTTATCATATTTTTCTTCATATTGGGCAGTGTATTCTTCTAAAAATATGTTCCAGGAACTGCTAGTGGTATCATTACAGCTATTTACTGTCTAGCTTATATACTTTTTATATTTAGGAAATGATTATCTTCTATATTTATACTCATTACTTACATTAATCTTTATTATTTGTAACTTAATATTCTGTTTTAAAATACTAAATTATAAATTAAAATAAATTTATACAAGGGGAAGCAATGATTGAATTTAAAAATATAAGTAAAATTTATCAAGTTGGTCAGCAAGAGGTAAAAAGCACTTGATAATATTTCATTTAGTATTAATAAAGGTAAGTTTACCGTTATTTTAGGACCTTCTGGTTCAGGAAAAAGTACCTTACTAAATATACTAGGGAGGAATGGATCGTTCAACACATGGACAATTTTTTTATTTGATAATAAGGAAATCAACTTACTAAATGATAAACAACTGTCTATTTATAGAAAAAGATGTTGTGGGATTTGTTTTTCAATTTTATAATCTTATTCCTAGCCTTACAGCTTTGGAAAAATATTAGTATTGCTGGACACCTTAGAGGAAACTCTTCTGAATCAGAAAAATTATTAGATAAAGTAGGATTATCTCACAGAAAAAAATAATTTTTCCAAATCAACTATCCGGTGGTGAAATGCAAAGAGTCTCCATTGCAAGGGCACTAGCTAAAAAAACCAAGATTACTATTATGTGATGAACCTACTGGAGCTTTAGATTCTAAAAATGGTCATTTAATTATAAAATTACTAAAAGAAACTGCAAAAACTAACGATGTTGCGGTTGTCATGGTAACTCATAATGACGAATTCCAAAAATATGCCGATACAATTATTAACTTAAAAGACGGAAAAAATTAAATCTATTTCCAATAAAAATATACAAGAAAAATTTAGATTGGGAGAGCGGTCAATGAAATATCTTAATTTAAAAGCTCCTACGAGATTTAAAAAGAATTAGCGACAATTTTTTTCAGTTTTCTTGATGTCATCGTTAAGCATTTTTAATTTTTGTTGGATTACAAGGAGCATGGCATGGACTTGAAAAAAGTCTCGACAATTATATCTCATCTGCAGATCTACCTACTGTTTGGATTCAAACTTCCCAATTAACTAGTCAAGATCAATCTAAAATTAAATCAATTAAAGATGTTGATAAATTAAAAATAACTACCATATTATCTGCTAAAATAAATAATAATTCTAAAGACCATATGACTATCGAGGTCCACTAGTAATAAATCCGATGAAATTAAAGTTGTTGACGGTAAAAAAATTTCTCTAATACATCAATAAATACTATTTGGATAGATAAAGATTACGCTAGTAAAAATAATTTATCCCTCGATGATACAATCACTATAAGAATAGGCAATAAATTAAAGAATCTCAAAATCGTAGGATTTATCCAATCTGCTGAAAAAAATTTATTTTACAGGTAGCTCAGACTATATTGCTCCTAACCATAAAAATTATTCTTATGCTTACATATCTGTAGCAACATTCAACAAATATTTTATTGATTATCCATCAACACAATTAATCAAAAATATATTCAAAAAAATAATGATATTAGACATGAAATTGAAACTATATTAGGTAATAGATTAATTTCTTACGAGAATCGCAAGACAAAAACTGAGATAGCTGAAGCAACAGAGCGTGTTGGTCAAATTCGAAATCTTTCTTTTCTATTTTCTTTTATTTTTTTATACTATTAGCAATTTTAGCTATGTTTTCAACCATTCTAAGGCTCATTGAAAGCCAGACGAAAGAAATTGCTGTACTCAAAGCACTAGGATATTCTAATTTACAGATTACTGAACATTATATCAGTTTTGGCTTTTTAATTAGTAGTCTCGGATGTATTATTGGTACAGTATTTTTCCCCTATTATATCTTTTGTTTTGTTTTAAATACTCAAAAATGTTCTCAATCCCAAACTGGAGAATTGCTTATTCATGGTCTTCTCTAGGAATTATAGGGTTCGTTATTTTGATTTGTACTGTTTCTTCTTACATAGCTTCTCGACAAGCGGTGAAAGGCCTTCCAGCAGTATTTTTAAGAGGAACAGAGTACATCATATTTTATTAGAAAAAAATAGATATAATTTGGAGGAATATAACGGATGAAACCAAGTGGGCTATTAGAGATGCGCTTTCTAATAAAATACGTATTTTAATGGGAATAATAGGGGTTTCTGGCGGTGTGATGTTGTTAATTGCTGGAATAGGAATGCCTTCTTCAATGAACTATTTAGTTACTAAGACCTATAATAAAGATTTTAGTTATTATAGAAGACTTAATGTCAGAGATTATTCATTAGCAAATAAAAAATATGACGGTCAATGGATTCAAATTAATCAAGCACATTTTTAGTAAAAGATGATGGATATAATAGATTATTTATCATTGTAGATCAAGAAATTTTTGTTAATATAAAGACAACAGATGGATTCAAAAATGGTGGAGTATATATTTCTAAATCCTTTGCAAAATCTGCAAATATTAATATCAGTGACAACTTGACAATAAAAACCGTATCAAGATAGTAAAAAATATGTAGTACCTGTAAAAAGGTATTGTCGGAAGTGAGACTACTCAAGGAGCGTATATTACTAAAGCTACGTATAAAAAGGCTCGGAGGAGAATTTAATCCTAAGACGATTTTAATTGATAGCAAAATATTCATCATCTAAACTTTCAAATGATCCAAATATTTTATCTACAGTAACTAAGTACAGTCAGGAACGTAATGCATATAATTTTATAGATAGCTTAATGAATGTTTTTCTAATCATTATTGGATTTGCTTTATTATTAGTGATCGTAATACTATACAATTTAGGCTCCCTAAATTTTGTTGAACGCACAAGAGATTATGCCACTTTACAAGTCCTCGGATTCTCTAAGAAAAATTTACAAAAATATTACCTTGTTAGAAAATATATTAACCACAATGATAGGTTGGATACTGGGGATTCCTATGGGAATATGGTTCCTAAATCAATATATTAAGACATTTTCAAGTATAAGATTAGAATTTATTCCATACGCTAATTGGCAAGTTTTATTAATAGCTACCTTATTAGTCTGGTTTACATCAATAGGTACAACTATTCTTTTTAATCGTAATATTAATAAAAATAAATATGGTTGAAGCTTTTAAAAAGGAATTGAGTAATTACTCAATATATGTCTATTAATTTCTTGAACTGAAATACCGGCTTCATTATTAATTATGTCGGATTATTTATATTTAAATAAATAAATCAGTCTTATGTAAAAATGTTGGTTCTTTGTCAACTATAGTGAGTGACTAATAATGATAACCACCTGTCAAATGGGCTTGACTCGTCACCAACCTCTAAAAAGAGGTGTTGGTATTACCTACCACTATCCCTAGAGGGATCTTCATATTCTTTCACACTCATTTTATTAAGTGCCAAGTCATACTTTTCTTGCTCTTGAATATATTTCTTTTATGGTGGCTTCATTAAGACCGGCTGTGGGGCATTGTCAATTTTAATAGGTTGCAAAAACCTTTAATATCAACGTTTTCAAAATTTAAAATTTCATCCAATTTTAACTAATGTCATCAAAATAAGGTAAATTTTTCTAGCAAAAATCAACAAACAATCGAACCAGAAAGTACAAAGTTTACCTTAAATGAAATTTTGATAGCTAAATTCCCAAACTAAGTTCCACCGTCCAATCTAGTGGAAGTTAGTCTGAGAAAAATGAATAAACCAGTGGAAATCCGTGTCAGGGTAAATTGGCTCTTTGTCAACTGTAGTGGGTGACGAAAAGCTAACATCTAGAGAGGACCGGATAGGTCCTCTTTTTATGTATGTTCAGAGTGATTAAGATCCGCTTCCTAAAGTTGATGAAGTTTCTAAAACCAAATCCTAGACGTTTGATGTCTTTGATCAATTTATTAGTTGCTTCAAGTTTTGCGTTTGAATAGTCCGTTTCTAGTGCATTTTTGATATATGGTTTTTGTCTAAGAAAGGTCCTAAAGACTGTTTTGAAGTAGTGATTGACGTCTTTTAAGTTTTCTTGAATGAGTTCAAAAAACTCATCTACTCTCTTCTCCTGAAAGTGAAAAAGTAAGAGCTGATAAAGTGTATAGTAGTCAGTAAGCTCTTCTGAAAAGTCTAGTGTTTTCCCAACAACTTCATGTGGACTTAAGGTTTGGTGGAATGTCTTTGAATAAAAAGAGTTGAGAGATAACTTACGGCTGTCCTTTTGGAAGAGTCGCCAATGATTTTTCAAGGCTCGATAGGGTAGAGACTTCTTATCAAACTGGTTCATAATCGCAATTCTTGTCTTTAAAAAGGCACGACCAATGTGCTGGATAATGTGGAAACGATCAAGAACAATTTTGGCGTTTGGAAAAAGTCTTTTGGCAAGTGGAATATAAGCTCCAGACATATCCATCGTGATAAATTGCACCTGTTGGCGAACTTTTAATGGATACTTTAAAAAGTAGTTTCGTATAGAGGTTTGGCGGCGATTATCAAGGATGGTTATGAGTTCATTTGTCTCATAATTCTGCGCCACAAAAGCCAATTCCCCTTTCTTGAACCCAAACTCATCCCAGGACATAACAGCTGGAAGTTTGTCATAATGTTCCTTGAAAGTGAACTGGTCAAGCTTACGATAGATAGTGGACGTCGACACACGAAGCTTTCTGGCAATATCAGTTAGTGACATCTTCTCAGTTAGGAGTTGTGTAACCTTTTGTCGGACAAGGTTGGAGATTTGATAGTTTTTCTCAACGATTGATGTCTCAGCTACCGTGACTCTCCTACAATTTTTACACTGGAAGCGACGTTTCTTCAGACGTAGTAGAGTTGGAGTTCCCGCTTGCTCGAGAAGAGGGATTTTAGAAGGCTTTTGAAAGTCGTACTTGATCATCTTTCCATGGCAATGAGGACAAGATGGTGCAGGGTAATCGAGTTTTGCTTGAATCTCGATATGAGTGTCAGTTTCAAAAACAAGTGAAATCTTGATATTTTGGTCTTTAATTCCGATTAATTCTGTGGTATTCTTAATAAGTCTCATAAGTTCTTCCTAATGATGGTTTGGTCGCTTTTCATTATAGTTCTTATGGGGCTTTTTGTGTATACTCAAAAAGCTCTATAATCTCTACAGTGGTTTTACCCACTACAGAAATTATAGAGCCGGTAAATTCCACTGGTTTTAGTTTTCCTTGATTTGAGTGTCTTTATCGACCGATTTTTTGCAAAATCGCATAGCGACTGCTTAGTTATTTGATTAACTCCACTTTGAACCCTGTTCTTTCCTCTTCCTTTGGCTACATTAGAAGCTCTGAATGTAGAAATATGCCCTCTTAGTTCGCCATTATCTACATCTATGTCAGTTACATTAACTTGAGTTTTTGAGTCGTCTATTGTTATATTATGTTTTAAATTTCTAGGTTTACTATTGAGGGTACATTTTTCTTTCCCCAAATCGCAACCTTGCAATTCGATTTGCTACCGTTTCAATTGCGTAACCACTTTTTGATTCAAAACTACTTACAAACACCATGTTTGCAACCATCCCTGTATCCATTTGATTCAATAAAAAGTTATATTTTTTTCTAGTATAGTTGGTTGAAAAAGTCTACTTCAATATTCTGTAATAGATTTGCAAATTCCTCCACTACTATTCCTTCAATTAGCTCTCTTTTATCACACATTATTCTACTCCTTCAAATAATTCACTAAGTGTCATTTCAAATCCATCTGCTATTTTTTTAATATTATCCAATGATAAATTTCTTTTCCGTTTTCAACAGAGGCCAAATATGTTCTATCCATATTTATTTTTTTAAAAAGCAAATTTTTCTCGGCTAACATCTAAATTATTTCTAAGTATACGAACTCTGTTTCCGAATGATTTTGTTATCACATACACCACCTCATTTTTATACTAATTCTCTGTGGTTTTATAAGTCAACGGACTATAAGTCACACTCATTGATGTTTTATAACCTTTATTAATTTGTTTTTATCCCAAACAAAAAAGGTCCAACCTGATTACAGTCAAACCTCTAACTACTTTATTGAAAGTGAATCTATCCAAATTCAATAAATTTATTTTACAGACTCTTACATCAGCCAAATAATTCTGCGAACTTTATCTAAAGCCTCCGATTTAGTCAAACATGTTGTATCCCAAATAAAACCCACCTTTTTTTCCTAAGTTATATTCCATCCATGAATCAATATTATTCTTCTTTTCTACTAATATCTTACAAAACTCCCAATTCAACAGTTCTTTAAATTCCAGGCTAGTCACAAATCCCGTTTCTTCTACTTTTCTTCAATATCATCTTTGTGACATCGATTTTGATTGCTTCATACTTCACAATGATTTTTTTCTTTGATTTCATCGAAAAAAATTTAAGTACCCCATTAACTACGCCTCTTTGGTAAGCTGAAATCGTTCTGATAATGGTGTCATATTTTTCATTTGTATAAAATCGAAAAATATCTAATAGTCTAAATTTGAGTGCTTCTGCTGATACTGATAAATCTTTCATTACTGTTTGAAACGAATCATGTCTATAAAAGATCTTTGATAGGAGTACAATAGCAGGCATAAGTATTATTGCTGAGAAAATATTGGCTTCAGTTTCATGCTTGGAATCACTTTTGCCCTTTTTAACTCTGTAAAGAGACTACCAGAATGACCCAATAAAAAATGACCTAGTTCGTGACACTTAGTGAAGTTCTGTTTTACTTCTGGATTGTCCCGTTCATAGGAAAATGAGATTCCATAATCATCTATCAATGTTAAACCTTCTATTTGCTGGTTTGAAAAGTGATGCTCCATTAGCTTGATATTGTATTTGTCTAAGCACTCATCAAAAATCACTAAAATGATAGCTTAATGGTGAAATCTCATTTTCTTTCATGAATGTATAAACCTGTTCATTAGCTAGTTGGTTTATTCTTGGATACATCTCATCCATCATGAACCTCCTTTGTCTCAAAAACTAGTCTTTTTCCTACTCGATTGTCAGTTTTCTCCCCAAATACTCATATTTTCTTACTGTCTTATTGTCAATCTCAGTGACTATTTTAAATATAAAAATAGTGGTCTCTCCCATCCTTAGCATTCGCTTTATTTAATCGGAAATAATTTTTGGCTCATAGCCATCTCTCTAAGAATATCATCAATTAAAAAAATGTTAATGGAATATTCAAATTTGAGAACCTGTAAAAGTCTTCTTCAAACTTTAAGTAAGAATCAGAAAAAAATAATCTAGTTGTAACTGATCTTTATATAATGCTTTTTCTATTCATCTTCCAATTCACTTTCTAGAACAATATTAAGGATATGATCAATTTGAAGGAGCTGATAACCGTCCACAGCTCTTATAGTTATCTCTTTTGAAGATAATTCCTCTATTTGGCCAACTACCTGTTCTTTCTTTTTATCTTGCTTAATAACAAATCGACCAGTTAATCTACTCGCATATAATTGACCTATCAATGTCAGCTTTTCAATTTTAGACAGGGGACTACTCAAATCCACCCTATTTTTATCCTCATCTAGTGAGGTGGTATGCTCAGAAAGAAAAAATCCCATCCATTTAGCCATCCCTCTGTCTCTATGTTCTCTAGCAGACTTAAAGGGTAAATAAGAACGATCAATCATTTTAAACCATCTAATCCTCCAGCAGAATGTCCACCAATCAACTTACTTCTAACCAAACTTCTTGAAGCCTCCTGAAGTGCTGTCGCTTTTTGAAGTTTACTAAATCCAAATTGATTTCTGATAGTATCAATTACTGACTGGAGCCTCTCCTCTTTTTCTATTTTTTCAACATCATCAAATAAGGAAATGAGACCATAAGACTCATCTACTAAGCCTGAATAAGAAACTGCAACACTTCTAACTGCTCCTTCATCGTATTTCTTTCTGAAAAGTGTCAGTACATAGTTGATTAATAACCTAGTATTATTTGTTGGCTCAACTTTCATCTGAGTTTGAATATGACGTTTATTTTCAAACCTTGAAAAATCCTATAATAATGGAAATATTTGTTGTCTTTTTATGACGCTTTCTCAATCTGATAGCTACTTGCTCCGCCATCTCTCTCATAATCAGTTCTATCTCTGATTGCCTGAAGTAGTCTCTTGGTAATACTTGAGAATTGCCTATCCCTTTTGCTTTTGGCTTATATGGTTTATGGACATCACTCTCATCAATGCCATTAGCATAGAAAAAAATAAATCCACTCCAACTACTCCTAGTTCTTTCTTCAACATATCTGGATTACAATTTGCAAGTTCCTTGATTGAGAAAAAATTCCTAGGTTGTTAAGACGCTTTTTCATCCTATCGCCAATTCCCCAAAAATCGGTCATTTCCTTTATGTTCCAGACTTTTGTTTCCACATCCTCATAAGACCAATTAGCTCTCATTGTGGGGGTTTTCTTAGCCTCATTATCTAGTGCCAATTTTGCTAGTAAGGGATTAGCATTTGACATACCAACCGTTGAATAGATTCCGTTTTTCTCCAAATGTCTCTTTGGATTTTGGAGGAAATCATATCAAGTTTTTCTTTGCGACTTAACGTTTTTATGAGGAATAAAAGTAGTTAAGTGATGAAGTTAAGTCAATAAATCCTTCATCAATCGAATACGGCAAAATATCTTCAACACTAGCATAGTTCTGAAAGAGATGCTGAATCTCCATATTCTTTTCTATATACAAATCCATCCTAGGAGGCACTATAAAAGTAGCTCTGACCCAACTTTCAATATAACGAACATATTCTGGATTCGTTGGCAGTCCTTGTTTCTTGGCGTTATAATAAGAGAATTTACGTGTCTTTACATCAAAGGGTAGATCAAATGAGCGACTGACATTTGATTTTCCAAAGACTTGTTTAAACATTGGTGATGAAGCTAGAATTAAGCCACTAGAATTATCCGCATGACTCATGACACAAAGTGACGTTTTCAAGGGATGCAGGCCACGTTCCACACACTCTACACTGGCATAAAAGGACTTCATATCCACAAAGGCTATATCGCTTCTAGGCTCTTTACTATAATCAAAAATTCCCATGGCTTAATCCTCGATAGGTAGGAAATGGCCAACGATTTTCCCAACAATACGAGGTTCTTCGTCATAGGGAGCTATCAAATCACTATATTTGGTATTGATAGAGACTAGTCGCAAACCTTCTTCTTCACGATAAACCTTCTTAATATAGGTTTGCCCTCCCCATAGCACAGCATAAACTGCTCCGTCATAGTCAAAGCCATTTTCTTGAATCAGGGCTACGGAACCATTAGGATATTTAGGTTCCATAGAATCTCCTGAAACCCATGATGCAAAATCATGAGAGATTTCCTTGTCAAAGTAGACAGTATCATAATCACGATCGCCATAGATTGTTGCCCCACGACCAGCAGACATCTTCTCATAGACATGATATTCAAATCTAGGCTCAGCAATAGAGATAACCTTCTCTTGTTGTTCTAAAAGTTTTTCCATGAAAGTTTTTGCTTTTGATTGATTAGGATGCGTCAATTTTTGATAGAGCACAGAAATATCATCCGTCGTAAAGTAACCAGGTTCTACTTCTAACACCTTTTCTAGTTTTAAAAGATTCTTTTTGATTAGGCTGTGTTATTCCTTTTTCCCAAGCAAAAATAGGATTGCTTAGAAATCCCTGATAGCCTCAGCAACATCTATTTGACGAAGGCCAATCTCAGTACGCCTTCTTTTTAATTTCTCTGGTTGATACATCAGACTTTCCTTTCTTAGTCAGTTTGTAAACTGACTATATTTTATAAAAATCTATTAGGGTTTTGTCTAGAAAAAATTAGTTTTTAAACTTATTTTTGATATTCATTCCCATAGACAAAATAAAAAAATGTCTGCTACGACAGACATTTCAATAATTTATAGAAATCTTTTTGTAAATTTTATTTAGTAGAATAATGTTAGGAGGTATACTACATGAAAAAAAGTAATTAGTTTAATGATCTTAGGGTATTTCACTTATCTTTCTTGCATCTTGCTCTAAACCAAATAACTTAGATGGTAAATACTATAATGTTTATGATGGAAATGCTAAGTTAATATTGGAGATTGATGGTGATGGTGGTAAATTCTACAAAGAAGGTACTCACGCTATCACTGATGTAGATACTAAAAACAAAACATTCACTTTCTCATCTAATGGCAGTGAATATATTGTAACTTATACTCTCAGTGAAGACGGTACTCTTAAATATGATACTGGTAGCTTCATGACTGGTAGCAATAAATTTGTGGTATACAAGGAAAATAGTGAGGCATATAAAGAAGCAATGAAATAGAAAAAATGGCTAGGATTTAAACATCTTAGCCATTTTTAAAACAAATCAACTTCCTGACATAGCCCAAAAACCTCTCGCCGTACTTGAGTACTTCTTAAAGATTTATTTCTAGTTAATAAACTATTAATATGTTCTAATTTTTCGTATTGTCCTGCTTCTTTAAGTTCCGAAAATTTTGAAGGAGACAACATAATATTTTCAGAGGAATCAAAAAAACCATCATCATCAAACTAGCTAAAAAAATTCAATATCATTATTATTAACATATTTTAGATATAGTCCGTCAAATATCTTATATAAGTTTGATTCTAAATATTGCGCCTCCTCTTTCAAACTAATGATAAAGAAGCAAGCATCGTAGCCATTAAAACTTGGAATCACACCAAATCCACTAGGATAATGATTGTATATATCATCTCCATTAGAAACAAATTCAGTAAAAACCAACCCCTGCCCATCTTACATCTTTTTTTAAATTGTAAATTTTTATTTCAAATTTTTTTCATTTATAGTTTCCTTGTTCAGATTATTAGACACTATTATCTGTTCAAAACTTTCTTTCATCAATAAATGTTTTTTTGTCTATTATAGACAGATTGAACAAGCTGACTAGTATTTTTTTGAAATTCATTATAAAGTTCAATAAATCTCTTTTCAAATTTTTATGTATCGAATGATTTTCTCAATTATCTCATTATCTCTTGTAAAAAGCAATAAAATTATCTTTTAAGATATCGTACATAAAAAAATCTATAAGACAACATAAAAATATATTCAGAAACACTTAATTTCTGCCCTCTATTTTCAATAGAGGAAAAATAATTTATCATCATGTTCGCTACAAAAATAAAGGTAGGGTTCCTGCATTTTTGATAAGAGTTTTATAAAAAAATCTCTTTGATCTTTATTAGGAAAAGATGAAAATATACGTTGGATATCTGAATGATAAACATATTTTTCCTGGATTTTCACCTTCAATTTCTTCTCCTAAAGAATGTTCTAATAAACTTCTAGAGAAAGTATGAGATGAAATTGGCTTTTTATCGCAATTAGGGTAAATACATTTTTTTGTTTTTTTGAAAAAAATTTTTGAATGTATTCTCTATTAATATTTCCTAAAATACGACTTTCTTCTTCTGTGAATGATATAACCCCATTTTGTTGAATCTTGTCTTTTATAGTATCAATTCGTAAGTGACATTTTTTTATATTTTTAATCCTGAATTACAGTAACAAGGATCGTTTCTTCCAATTTTTTTCATTAGTTATCCTTTTTCAAATAATTTCTTACGTTCTTTCATAAACTCAATAAGTTCTTGTTTGAAAACTTTTTGTTCTTCTGCTGTCATTCCTTTTGAGGTTGTTCTGAAGAGCAATTCAACCTCTGATAAATCAATATCATCTGTATCCGAATTTAAAAGGTAATCAGTAGATACACCAAAGTAAGTCGCAATTTGCGTTAGTTTGGCTGGAGATGGCTGAACTTTATCTGTTTCCCATCGTCCATAACTTTGTTGTGAAATTCCTAATGCCTTGGCAACATCTGTTTGAGTCAAATGTCTTTCTTTTTCGTAAATTTTGTAGTCGTGTTCCTATTGTCATTTTTGGGGCCTCAAAAAAATTTTAAATTTTTTTCAAAAAACACTTGCGTTTACATCATACTTGATGTAAACTATAAATACATCAAGGATGATGTATAAAAACTTTAAAAAATATACGTTCCTTTGAAACAAACGTGCTCATTGAAAATTTAATAAAAAAAGTGCGTCTGACAATCAGTAAACTGACTATCAATACACACAATTAGCTTCGTACCTTTATTGTATCGTGTTGAAAAAGAGAATGTCAAGTCCGTTGATGATTGAAGTTGAGATATAAAACTGTTCCTAGAATGGTGGGCTCACACGCATTTCGGACTTTTAGCACTTTCGCCGAATAGTAAAGTGAACTGGTTGCGCCAAAGGGCGTAAGAGAATCTTGTGGGTGTGATTCGTTCTACCTAACAGATTGGCCGGGCAAACGATGGTAATTGATACAAAGCACCTTGTTAAACGTTGCCACCGTGATAGGTTAATCCCTATCAACCAAATAACGCATTCTCTTTATGTGATTCTATATATTATTACTAAAAGAATCACACTACACTTTTGGCTACTAGGAATCCTTTAGTAGCCTTTTACAATAACGGAAAGGAGGCAACTATGGCCTCATATATAGAGACGGTTTTTGACCGCCATTTTCAAAACTATTGCTTTTCTTTTGGCATTTATGCCCATAATCCAAAACTATTACATTGGCATTATCATAATAGCCTAAAAAGAATTGAATCAGATTGTGGAACGCTTGCGCAAAACAGGAGCGCCTGCTGGAGAACTCTATCTCTACCACCATATCACTAAGAATAAAATTAATCACTACTATCACTCTCGAGTTAGTCTAGTTTACTAACTCTTTTTATTTTGCCCTAAAAGAAAGGAAACTATTATGATTGCTGAAACATTGAAAATGAAACCTGAATTTATCGGAGAGGCTTACTATGAAAGTCTTGCTACTGCTCCTCGTACCGTTTTTGGTAAAGAAGGCAAATACCAACGTCATGTGCTAAACTCTGAAAAACATGGCTCTTTCCACGTCATCACACCAGCGACCAGCCAAGTCTTTGATGAAGATACTATTGTTAAAGTGGTCAATCCCATCTTCTTCCCTGATCGCTCAATCAATGGCTTTAACGTGGCACCTGCTCTCAATGTCTTTGCTGAAAAAAACTTGAAATCGTCAAATAAGAAAGGAATGAAATTACTATGGCTAAAAATTGGATTAAACTTTGGAGAAAAACTACAAATCGTGGATAAAAGCTACCGTGTCATCACAGATGGCCTCATTATCCCAGAAGTTTTTGGAAAACTCACCTTCCGCTCAATTGAAGGAAATGAACTGATCTATGAAGCTGATCGTTCACAACGTAATGAAGATGGCTCTTATGCCCAAGTGCCTACAGGAGAAATCCGTGGGGTGACCTTAGGCATCCACTCTGCTAATCAACACGAAACGCTCTTTGTCACGATTGTTGATATGTCTGAACAAGAAATTGAAGACTTAGGTCTCAAATACCGTGAAGAAGTAGAACTAACTGATATTGTCGTCACTTACTCAGCGATTGGCCGTAATGACAACTACCGTCTCTACGCCTCAACCATTAAGAAAAAAGGAGGAGCTTCTGTCACATCTAAAGCAGAAAAACCTGAACCAGAAACTAAGAAGTAAAATTTAGGAGGGGTCAATGTCCCTTTACACCTATCGTGGGCTACGAGTCCACAAGTTCTATCGATCCATTAGGGTAATCACGGCTTTGCTGATGGGATTGCCCTTTTTGTTTTTAGGAGGCTATCACTTCTACCCCATTTACGACCTGGTCATCAGAAGTCCCATTGACTATTGGCCCAGTCTAACTCTCTACTTTGTTTTACCAGTCCTTATTATCCCTATCCTTAATCTAGTTCTTTATCAAAAATTTTTATTTTTTAAACGCCTCAATAGTCTTAGAATCCTAGCTAATTTTCTCCTAGAAAATCGATACTATCTTTCTAAAACCATTAGACGAAATAATAAGACCACCGAGAAATTGTTCTGCCCAAGGTCTATCTAAGACAGACTAATTACCAGCTCCTCGTCAGCTTTATCCTAGAGGGAAACAAATTTCAAGATCGCTTTATCAATCTAGGTGCTACTCTAGAAGTCATGTTTAACGGAGACTTTAGAAACAAGACTTTTGATAATCGCTTTGTCCAATATGAGATTGCCATTAACCGTATTGATAGCCGTATTACTGTTTCTGAAGTTGAGATGACCCAAAAAGGCATTCGTCTCATGAAAGACGTCTTTTGGGATTATATCTCTGAACCTCATCTCCTCATTGGTGGAGGAACGGGCGGAGGTAAAACCGTTGTCCTCATGACTTTAGTCCTGGCACTAGCTAAGTTAGGTTTCATTGATTTGTGTGACCCTAAGAATGCGGACTTAGCTGGTTTGAGAGAGGTGCCTGTTTTTAAAGGCCATCTCTACACCTCTAAGGAAGATATTATTGGCTGTTTGAAAGATAACGTCACTTTCATGGAAAATCGCTATGAAGCTATCCAGAACCATCCTGACTATAAAATTGGAAAAAACTTTAGTGATTATGGATTCAGGCCAAAATTTATCGTCATTGATGAATGGGCTGCTTTCATTGCTAAGATTGAAAATGATTATTCTTTACAATCCCAAGCTATTGAATACCTCTCACAGATTGTCCTAGAAGGCCGTCAATCAGGTGTCTTTGTGATCTTTGCTATGCAACGGCCTGATGGCGAATACATTAAGACTGCCCTTCGTGATAACTTCATGAAACGGCTGACTGTCGGACACCTTGAATCTACTGGATATGACATGATGTTTGGGGATGCCAATAAAAACAAGGAATTTAAAAAACTAGATATGGTCAACGGTAAGAAAGTAAAGGGCCGTGGCTATATTGCTAACAACGGGGAATTGGCAGGTGAATTTTTTGCCCCATATGTCCCCTTTGATAAAGGATTCTCCTTCTATGATGAGTTTATCAAACTCCCAGTCCTAGAAGAAGATAGCCCAACAAAGATTCAAGAACCAATAAAGGAGGAATTGCCTATCGAAGAATCAACGGAACAAGCAACTGAAGAACTTTTAGAAGTTATCAGTCAAAAACGTCCTCTCGCAGATTTTGCTAAAGAAAAAGATCTCAATATCAAGACCCTCAGGAAAATTCTTTACCTACTTGATGAAAGAGAATTTCCCTAGAAAGAAGAGAACTCACTTATGGTGACACCATTTGTAGAGACACTTCTTTTGGAAACCTTAGAGTACTTCGACGAAGAGGGAGGCAGGTCCTATCCCAAAGCCGTTGAAGCGTGCTTGGCTCATCACGGGCTAGGACAAGGGCAAGGGCAAGCCTGACCACAGGTCAGGCGCAGACCGTAGCCCGAAGTTCCTAGGCCATGATGAGACTTCAACCCCCGATTTCTAATAGGGGGGTTACATTTTAGCAAAGTGCCACGTCCACCCCTCCTCATTCCTTGTGGGAGTTGGGATTTCAAGATTTAGAAAGTGTGTCACTTTGGTCCAAAAAGTGTGTCACTTGGTCAAAAGGAGGTGTTCCCATGAATGACTAAAATAAGTCCCTTTCAGATCAAAAACTTCAGAAAACAAACAGGCCTTAGCCAAAAAGCCTTTGCACAGGCAGTTAACTTACCCATAAGAACTTACCGATCCTATGAATCAGGGGAAAGAGGTCTCACCATTGACAAGTTCCGAATACTCAAAGAAAAACTCGGTTACTATAAAGAGTGTCACAAAAACAATCTCAGGGCTCACATCGACTATTTGCGATTAACCTTTCCTAGTCTGCGAGATTTAGAAGCTTTCTGTGAGAACTTCCTTCATTGTCACTTAAGCGAATTTACCGACCAAGAAACACGGCTCATGAATTATACCCACTTGTGGCAACGGGGAAACATTTGGATTTTCGATTTCTTTGATAAGTCTGCGACCAATAACTACCAAACGTGTCTCCAACTCTCTGGTCAAGGCTGTCGGGAGATGGAACTCCTCTTAGAACATAAGGGGATTTCTTGGCAGACCTTTCTTCAGACTATTCTCTACGCCTACCAAGATGTTAGGGTAAAACGCCTTGATATCGCCCTAGACGAGATCTATAAAGGCTATGGGCACGAAGAGGAACATATCCAAATCCCAAGGCTCATTGATAAGCTCTATGCCAAAGAGATTGTGCTAGATACTATCAAAAAATGGAATATCACTGGTGGAGGTTCCTTCACCGATAACGAGGACATGGAAGCAAATCACGGTCTTTCCCTTTACTTTGGGAGCCGTCAAAGTCAGCTCTACTTCAACTTTTATGAAAAGCGTTACGAAATCGCCCGTATGGAAAACATCTCCTTGGAAGAATCCTTGGAGATTTTTGGTATCTGGAACCGCTACGAGCTACGCTTTTCAGACCAGAAAGCCCAAGGGGTTGTAGAGGAATACATCAACGGTGTGGATCTCGGAGAAATCGCAAGAGGTGTCGTGAACAAGGAAATCCAAGTCTATGATGGTGTCACCCGTTTTGGAGCCTATAAGCCCGACGAAAAGTGGCAAGAACTCTTTGGAGGGGTTGAACCCTTAAAACTCTCAACCAGTCCACAACCCTACAGTATCGAACGGACCATTCGCTGGTTAACCTATCAAGTCGCAAATTCTCTTGCACTCGTTTCTGAAGCAGACAAAATCATGCAAACAGAATACATGAAGATGATTCAAAATAGCGGTGAAATCACTGATCGTGGGGAGGCTATCTTAAGACTCCTCAAAACCAACAAACACTATGAACACTAGAAAGGAAATCTCTATGGAATACAAAGTCGAAATCAACTCACTAAACAACTTTAAAGCCTGGTCTGGTGGACTGAGCACCTTAAACACTGTCCGTGAACGGGGTGGTATAGATACCCTAACTACCATATGTGAAGACCTCTTTTCTGGAAATACCCCTACCGACACTCAAATCAATGATTGGCTCTGGTTTGATACAGACTTTATTTACCAAGCGCTAGGCTACGAGGACCTTCTAGAGGGCTAATTCATGCTCAAAAAAATCTATCAAGCAGACTTTCTCCTTCTTCCTGATCAGGAGTTCTGGAACATGTATATCCTCCTGAGAAAAGGAAAGGACTTCTACTATGAATGTGCTGGGAGATGTACTGAAAAACCACCAAATGATAGGGGCTTCTACGACTATGAACATGCCTGTTTCACCCTAGACGGTCAAGTTCTGAGTCTCAATAAACGGATGCGTCCCTCTCTCATTGCTTATATTCAACAGACCATCAAAAACAATCACGAAACATTTAGAAAGGAAATTGATATGGCTACTAAAACGATTTTTGAAACCAAAGTTGGACAAGTTACCAACGAACTCGGAGAATTACTCAAAAAGAAAGACCACAAACAAGCTTGGACCAAGGCGGGAGAACTAAATGCCCTTCTCAAAAAAGAAGAAGCCAAAGACCTAAACCTGAGTTCGTCGAACAACTGCATAATGAGTTACGAGGCTACTACTACATCAACAGTGAGATTGAAAAAGCCAATAAGCGTCTCTACGCTAAAGGTTCCAAACTCATTGAACTCGCTAATCTCTAAAAGGAGGACCTATGATAAAAGCGAAACGTTACATACTAAAAGCAAGGGAATACCTCTCAAACTTTAAAAAGGTAGAGAAGAAAGGGGGCCCACCAAAGCTAAAAGTCACTACGAAAAAGACCGTCAATCTAGCTGTTATCGGAGGAATTGCTTTCCTCCTTTTTGTTGGTCTTACTGGCGCCATCCGTGCCATCACTCTCTCAAATAAAGTGGGCAAACTACAAGCTCAAGTTGAAGCAACTCAAAAACAAAAAGCACAACCTATGGACGCTAATCGTAAGTATGACTACAAGCTCCAGTATTACCTCAATGACTATGTCTACGCCTACTTCACCCTCCCACAAGAAGGGGATAAACAACAAGCTCAAGTCGAACACCTTAACAGCTTTTATAACTTCGTTCCAGACGTCAAAGCACAAGGTCAAGTACGTAACCCAAGTACCCTGCTCTACTCACAATTAGTCACGGTAGAAGGTAAGATAGCCACCTACAAGGTCAAATACAAAGAAATAATCCAACATGACAAAGATACCGAGGAAAAAGAACTAGTAACAGGATTTAATATTCCCTTTGATGAAAAAGAGGGGAAATATTACGTTTCTGGACTTCCTTGGTTCTCAGCGATTGACTCTTCACAAGCTGGACACTTTAGCGAAGACGACCAACTCCAACTCACAGCTAACGACCACGTCTCAGATAGCCAACACAAGAAGGTTGAAAAGTTCCTCAAGGTTTTCTTTACCAACTATACCACTAACCAAGACAACCTCAACCTCATTGCTAAGAACGTTGCTATCGTAGCCAATACCACCTTTAAAACGATTGACTACACCTATCTAAAGAAAGATGGGGCTGGTCTCATTGCTTATGTACAAGCAACCTTTGAGGTGGGAGGAACAACTCACTCTGAAAACTTTACCTTTACGCTCTCAGAAAAAGACAAGAGCTACTATGTCACAAAACTAGAACACACCATTCCTCTCAACTACGCAAACGATAAAGATTAGGAGAACTCTATGAATACAGACAATCTACGTACCTTCCTCCAAGGCGATGGGATTTGGATTCTCACCGCTATCGCTGTTTTGTTGGCTATTAAAGCTTGGCGAAACAGTTCTTGGCTTCAACTCTTCTCAGTCGTTGGATTCTACGCCGTCATCGTCTCAATTGCTAAAGGACAAGACATCCTAAAAGTGGTCGGCTGGTTCCTACGACTCTTTGGTATTGATTCAGGACTTTAAGTATGGCTGAAGAAAGACTCTATGACTACAGTAAGGGCTTGAACGCCCCCTATTGGATCCAGGAAATCAAGACAAAAAAGGGGACTCGCCTTTGGTATTTTGCGACACCAATGCAATTATCCTTTTTCATTGTCTTTACCTTCGTTTTTGTAGCCATGTTGCTCTTTGGAGGATTTATCCTGGTCCCCCTCGCAAAAATAACACACTCTATTTCACTACTGCTCTATTGGTACCTCCCCTATAAACTGGCTAAATTCTACACCGAATACGAACCACACGGTAAGAAGATGCACGTTTTCATTGGGGACTACCTGATTTACTTCTGGGATTTCAAGCTCAATAAAAAAGCGATCTACCATGAAGACCGAATAGAGCCTGTAGAAGAAATTGTCTTTGAAAAAACAAGACTCTAGAAAAGGAGGTCCTATGAGTATTACCTTAACTTATCCTATTAGGGAAACCCATGATAATCTGGCACTCAAAAAAGATCAAACGGTAGTGGCTTATTACCGTATTCCCAATACTCCTATCACCATTACAGACGAAGAGAAAAAGGACAAACATAAGATTACAGTTGCTCAGATGATGAAGAAACTCCAGAAAAACAAGTCCTTTGAGATTTCACTTATTCCTAAAGACTATCTCTTAGAAGAGAAAATGAGGGACTTTTCAGAAGCATTGGCAGATGATAGCCGTGAACTGGGAGAAGAACTCCTTCTTTACACGGTTGACCGTCTCACGGACGAAATGGAAATTCCTTATCAGTTTGATTGGGTCGTGGGAGTGACCTTACGCAAACAAAACCACGGGGCAACGGTGAAAGACTTGGTCTATGAGAGTTTTAACGAGTTCTCAGAGAAAATTGCAAAAGGTCTTGGCTACGAATACGCATTGAGTTCCACCTGGTATGACGATTACAGAAGTGACGAATTCACTATTTTCCAAGCTTTTTCAGTCCTACGTGCTAAACGTCTGACCAATGAAGAACTCTTCTACTACCAGCGGATGCAATACCTTCGCTATATTCCCCATTACAAGAAGGAAGTTCTCGCTAATCGCTCCCAATTTAATATCACAGACACCCTAATTAAAGTCCTAAAAGGAGGCTTCCTCAAACTCGAAAGTCCCTATGGTTCTTCCTTTGTAACTATTCTTCCTGTTGGGAAGTTTCCTGTGCAATTCAACGGCTTTCACTTAGGAGAATTTGTCCAACGCTTGAACTTTCCCGTAGAACTACGCATCAAGGCAGAATTCATTGATACCAACAAAATCAAGGGGAGAATGGGACGTTCCAATACCCGTTATCGAAACATCATGGAAGAAGCTGAAAACACAGACACCGTCCAACAAGATGAAATCATCATGGGCTCTATCTCTCTAAAAGACCTGATGAAAAAAGTCGGAAACAAGGAAGATATCATTGAATATGGAGCCTATCTGATCGTTTCAGCTTCTAGTGTCAATCAGCTTCGTCAAAGACGACAAGTGGTGCTTAACTATTTTGATGATATGGGCGTTGAAATCAGTGAAGCTTCGCAAGATGGCCCATACCTCTTTCAAGCCCTACTCTATGGCGAAAACCTCCAAAAGAAAACTCGCACCTGGACACATATGGTCACAGCTCGTGGGTTTTCAGAACTCATGCCCTTTACCAATACGTCCTCAGGAAACCGTATCGGTTGGTATATCGGCCGAGTGGACAACTGGACGGGGCGTTGGGACACTATCGCTAAAGCCATTGATTCCTCTAAAAATATCGTCCTCTACAATGCCACAGTCGGAAATAAAGAAGATATCGCTGGAAAGATTACCAAGAACCCACATATCATTATCACGGGTGCGACAGGACAAGGAAAGTCTTTCCTCGCTCAAATTATCTTTTTAAGTGTGGCTTTACAAAATGTTAAAACCCTCTATATTGACCCCAAACGAGAACTTAGAAATCACTATCAAGAAGTAATCAACTCCACTGAATTTGCACGACGCTACCCTGAACGCAAAAAACAGATTGAACACTTTAACTTTGTGACACTCGATAGCTCATTGCCATCAAACCACGGAGTCCTAGATCCCATTGTAGTCCTTGATAAGGAACAAGCCGTAGAGGTCGCAAAGAACATGCTGGAGTTTCTCCTACAAGCTGTCGATGACGTGACTATGGACCAGAAAACAGCCATCACAGAAGCCATCAATGCTATCGTAGAACGTCGAGTAGCTGGTGAAAACGTCGGCTTTAAGCATGTCCTAGAAGCCTTAAGACAGGCTTCCTCATCTGAAATTGCCTCAGTGGGTCGCTATCTGACGTCTATTGTGACAAACTCCATCTTGGAACTCGCCTTCTCAGATGGCACAACCCCAGGTCTTAACTATGAGTCCCGAGTCACTATACTAGAAGTTAATAACCTCAAGCTCCCAAAGGATGACTCCACAAAGATTTCAGACCACGAACGGAACTCTATTGCCCTCATGTTTGCGCTTGGGGCCTTCTGTACCCACTTTGGTGAACGCAATGAAAATGAAGATACCATTGAGTTCTTTGATGAAGCTTGGATTTTGATGAAATCCGCAGAAGGAAAGGCCGTAATCAAAAATATGAGACGTATTGGACGCTCTAAGAACAATACCCTAGCACTGATTACACAATCTGTCCACGATGCAGAAAATGACGATGACACGACGGGATTTGGGACTATCTTTGCCTTCTATGAAAAATCTGAACGTGAAGATATCCTCAAACACGTCAATCTCGAAGTCACAGAAAGTAACCTCGAATGGATTGATAATATGATTTCTGGTCAGTGCCTTTACTACGATGTCTACGGTAATCTCAATATGATTTCCGTCCACAATCTCTTTGAAGATATTGATATGCTTCTAAAACCTATGAAAGCAACAGTGTCTTCAAGTCTCGAAAATAAATACGCTAGTTAGGAGGTGAACCGATGCAAGAAGCTTTTGCCAAGCTAAAGGGAGTAGATATCTTCTCCCTAAAGTCCTACATGGAACCAACCAACTTTGGCTCCTTTAATGGCGCCTGGGTTCTGATTAATGAACTCTTCGTTAACCTCTTCTTTTTCATTCTCAATGCCGTCGTTGGCTTCTTTTCCCTCCTCATTCGCATCTTAGAAAAAATTGATCTCTATACCACCTATAAAACCTATGTTTTTCATGGGGCAAGCAGTATTTGGCACGGATTTACTGGCTCTAATACTGGCAACATTACCAACAAATCACTTGTAGGCACCTTGCTTTTGGTTTTAGCTTTCTATCTGTTCTACCAATATTTCTTTTCAAAAGGCTCCTTTTCAAGAACACTCCTCCACGTCTGTCTAGTACTCCTATTAGCTCTGGGGTACTTTGGGACTGTTGCTGGAACCTCTGGTGGGCTTTATCTCCTTGATACCGTTAATAACGTCTCTAAAGATGTTACCAAAAAGATTGCAGGGATTAAGGTGGACTATGCCAAAGACAAGTCCATTAAAATTGGAAAATCGATGTCAGATAGCTACATTGCAGAAACATCCTATAAAGCCTATGTCTTCGTCAATACTGGCCAAGAAAATGGAAAATACAAGAACAGCCAAGATGGCAAGGAAGAAGCCTTGACGACAGTAAAGTTCTTGGAACGAGTGATAAGAATGGAAACTTCAAGGCAGTCAAAGCTAAAGACCGTTCCAAGTATTTAGATGATTTAGGAGATGGTGCCAACGATGACGGTGAAAAGAACCGTTGGGTGTCAGCTATGCCAGACTTCATCTTCACTCGGATGTTCTATGTGATTTTTAAAATTGTAGAAGCCTTTGTATTAGCCATCCCTATTATTCTTATCCAGCTCTTAAATGTAGTAGCTCAAATCCTTGTCCTCACCATGATTCTCCTTTTTCCAGTAGTCCTTCTCATGTCTTTCGTTCCAAGGATGCAAGAGTTGGTCTTTGGAGTGCTAAAAGTTATGTTTGGGGGCTTGATTTTTCCAGCGATTACAACTCTCTTAACACTCCTTATTTTCTATATTGAAAAAATGATAGAAAACATTGTCACAAATGGGTTTGATGGTGTTCTAAAAACCTTACCGTCACTTCTTTTATTTGGTCTTGTCTTCAAACTCTTAGTATCGGTGGTTTCTAAAGGTGTCATCTATTTCCTCATCTGGAGATTTAAAGGCCAACTCCTCCAATTCATTCTTGGCTCCAAAAGCTCGAATGGTTGCGACAGATATTGGTACTAAAGTTGAACATAGCGTCACAAAGACCAAAGAGGTTGCTTCACAAGTCCCAACACGAAGCCTTGCGACGGCTCAACACCTCGGAAACTTTGCATTGGCTGGTGCTGGTTTTGGGACTGGGGTGATGATGAATGCCAAGAGCCATTTCCAAAATGCTGGTTCCTTCTTCACTCGTAAAGAAGCAAACCAACTAGAAACAGTTATGCCATCTGGACCAACAGAGGGGCCAATAACCCCAGAATCTCCAGAACCAATCATTCCTCCAACACAGACACCACCTGATAACTTCAAGCCAATTGAAGAAGAGAGCACAACACCTCCAAGTGACTCACCAATCATGTCAGAAGGAACACCTAGTCCAGAGGACGAATTCCAAACGCTCAGAGAAGAGTGGATTTCACCATTCAAACAGCACCGTATCAATACCCTAGAACGTAGATTGGATGCCTATAAGGATCCTCAGGCCATGTATAAAGCCCAAGGTTCAAATGCCTTCACCCGTGCTTATCGTAAAACTCTAACTCGAGACGATAAAATAAGAGCTAATATCGAGCGACGAGATCGTTTAACTCAACGCCTAAACCAATTGAGAGGAGAATAGAATGAATACTAAAATACGCTCAAGAACAGCCTTTCCAAGAATGCTTGAAGAAACACTTTTTAAGGCCTACCAAGAAGGGAAACGCTCCGTCGATTTCCTTCTTCTATTTCCAGTCTCAGAAAAAGACAAAGACCAAATCATTGCACAAACAAAAGCTCATTCCGTCGTCTTAGATGCCAAATGGCGCTTTGGGACTGTTCTATTTACAGCTTATATCAGACATTAAGTAGAAAGGATAGCCAATGAAAAAACTAAAATGGTATCTATTATCTAGTCTTATTCCTCTCTTTTTTCCTGTGTTTATCATTATCATCATTATGGGAGCAGTCGGAGGAGGTAGCACTGGTGGCTCTTCTCAATCACCAAATGGTGCAACCTACACGGACCACTGGTCCAATGGAGATCCCTATACCCATAACTTACTCGTCCATCGCTACGGTATTAAAGCAGAGCAATTGGACGGTTTTTTAGATACTTTGGGAATCTCCTATGACAAGAAGCGCATCAATGGGAAAAAGCTCTTAGACTGGGAGGCTAAGTCTAATCTAGATGTTCGTGCCATTGTAGCGATTGCCTTAAATGAAAGCTCACTTGGAACAGCTGGAGTTGCTACAAATCCAGGATCCAACATGTTTGGTTTTGGAGCATTTGACTCTAATCCAGAAAATGCCAAAAATTTTAACGATGAAGTGGCAGTTGTGGGACTCACCAATCAGACCATCATTGGCAATAAAAATGAAACCTTCAAAGTCCAAGATGACAAAGCTCAAAAATTTGCGAGTGGGTCTCTCAATACGTCAACAGATGGTGGAGTCTACTTCACCGATACTTCTGGATCAGGAAAAAGACGAGCTGAAACCATGCAAAAACTCGATACCTATATTGATGAACATGGAGGAACACCAAAGGCACCTGAACAAACGACAGGAAAAACTAGAGACGGAGGTGGTGTCACAACTGGGGACGTCCCACAAGGCTACAGCCTCACCAAAGAAATTAATACCTCAAGCTATACAGGTCTATCTTATCCCTAGGGGACAATGTACCTGGTTTGTCTACAACCGAGGAAAAGAAGTCGGTGTTAGCTTCGGAGAGTACATGGGAAATGGGGGTCAATGGATGAATGCCCCTGGTTACCAAACAACTCATACCCCTACCGAACACTCAGCACTATCTTTTTAGCCCAGGACAAGCTGGTGCAGATCCAACCTATGGCCACATTGCTTTTGTGGAACAAGTCAAATCAGATGGCTCCATCCTTATCTCTGAATCAAACGTCAAAGGCCTAGGAGTCGTTAGCTACCGTACTTTTGATGCAGAAACAGCAAAACAATTTACTTATGTTATTGGAAAATAGAAAGGAGTTATTTATGCTAAAACTTAAATACGTACCAGTTGAAAACTGCAAAGCCGAATGGGGTGATAAGTTAGCATTAATGAAAAAGATTTGAAGGATTAAAATTGAAGACCTTAAACAATCTGCTAACTGAAATGAGAATGAATCCCCAATTCAAAGACTATGTGATTAATTCCGGTCACAGAACTGTTTGGATCAACTTCGAGGGTTTCTTAAATTTCTTACGCTATAGGCAAAATAAACGATTTAAAGAGGTGGGATAATGGAGCAAGTTAAAATAGCCAATATTACTCAAAAGACAACAAGACCTGCTGATAAAACTGGATATATTGAAGTAAAAATTTTAGAACCTACTTCAATAACCCGTTAACGAATAAACGCAGAGAAATTCTATCTGATTGGTATACTATCGCCAATAAAAAGGATACCTCAGGAAAAATAAAACTATCTCCTCAAATTAAAGCTATTATCCATAAAGAACTTCAAGAGAAGGCCAATAATGTTTATGAAGAGCTGAC
>BNJU01003526.1_pt1 | contig 52967 bp, 70 predicted proteins | sample 8539281 | NCBI WGS metagenome assembly BNJU01 (sample SAMD00202456, study PRJDB9452) | human saliva metagenome | isolation source: human saliva | place: Japan | reverse complement strand
GAGCTATCATTGACCTTTTTAGGCGAAAACGGCGAATAGATTTGTTAGTGAAATCGGAGTTAGGTATACTTTTATTCGATGCGTGCGCACACAAAAGGAGGTGCGACTGGAAAGAATCGTTGGAAAAGCATTCTGCGCAGCTAAAGATAACAGCGCATTAGAAGGATGTACACATCGCGCAGCGCACATGGTGGAGATAACTATACGACGCATTTTTCCATGGCAGAAGATACCGATAAGTGCAGAATTATTCCCTTTACTACAAGTTATTGATATTAGCAGAAGGAGAGTTGGAAGTATATGGATTTTCTGAAAAACAAAACCCTAAACAGTCGGTGAATGTATTGTAACACCAATTGAAGTTCCAGTCAGGCGATGAACTAAATCAGGAGCAATATTCACTGAAATTGCACAGGAGGACTTCTATGGAATAAGTTAGTAAAGCGGAGAGGTTTTTAAATTAGAGAATGATTACAATACCAAGAAGGTAAAATCGTAAATATGGATGTAGTTCAGCAATGATAAAATGAAATTTGTGCTAATGGCATTTGATGCAGGAACAGGTCTATCAGAACACTCAGCACCAGGAGAAGCAATATTAGTATTTGCATTAGACGGGCGAAGGGAATCACAGGTTACGAAGGAACAGACCATAATTACCAGCAGGAGAATGCTCATTTTGCAAAAGCTGGGAGACATTATGTAAAGGCTGATTTTAAAATGGCATTGCTTTTTAATCTCTTTGAATAAAAGAGAAATTAGTATAGAAAATAACAGGAGTGACGACCATATACTTTGCTCATTTGGTCATGTACAGCTAACACAATTTGAGATCTCGACTGCGCTCGAGATGACGTATAAAGAAGAAAACTTCGTTTGATAGCTTGACGTTACTCAGTAGATAAACTTCAAAATTTTAAAAAGTGTATAAAAATAAAATAATTCACGTCAAATCACTGATAATGAAAAGTTCATACGTCATCTCGACTGTAGCGTAGCGAAATGGAAGATCTCACAGTTATTTCTCAAACTTAAACGTATCCATTCTTTTATTTCCTACTATAATAATGCTATATTAATGACATATAAAATAGGAGATGAAAATATGACTTATTCAGAAGAAATAAAGAAAAATTCGTCATACCCCTATCACAAGAAGCCTTTTGGACGAGAAATTGTCTCATTTTCATCTGTCAACCGTTGGGAAGGTGGAGAGCAAACCAAATATGTCAGCTATGATTAAAGAGTTTTGTGAAGAGCAAAACATTGATTTTAAACCATTAGAAAGAATGGAATAAATACTGGGGAGGATGACTAATATAATGGCTAAGAAGAAAACCGCTGAAAAAGGATTAAACTTAGATAATATTCTATTTAATTGTAGAGATATTCTGCGTCGCGCGTAATTCGGGATCACTGAAAAAGAGAGATATGATGCTTACACTTGTTTTTCTGAGGTTTATTGAGAAAATATGAAAATGTATTGAAAATCTTCGAATTTTTAATTGAAAAGGGACTTGACCCTGATGATGAAAATATAGAGCAAGATTTTTCGATGATGCTACTTTTGCAGATGGAACATATAACCTACAACCTGAAGCGTAGATAGTCAACTATTATTAATACAACTGCTCCAGAACTCAATGTTGCACTTGATACTGCTCTTCATAGTATTGCAACAGAATCAAAAAGAATTAAAAGGTTGTTTTTATAGAAGGTACATTTATTGCTCGTAATCTTGGAGCAAATGATATTAAGAAACTTGTTGATGAGGTAAATAAAATTAGTCATATAAGGCTTTTGGAAGAAAAAGACCCATAGGTTATGTTTATGAGTATTTTTTCAAAGAATTTGCAGTAAATGCAACTAAAGAAGAAGGGAATTTTATACTCCATACATGATGTTGTTCAACTTATTGCTACAATGATTGAACCATATGATTGAACTTTATATGACCTGGTTAGGGTTTTCGTGTCATAATAATGACACAGGCAAATAGTCAAGTAAATAAGGGGTTTTAGAGTACCAAAGTTTAAAATCAAAAATGAATCGTTGGTGTTTAGAGCAGTTATTACGAAAAATAAATGTTGTAAACAGCACATCAGCATAAAGGAGGAACTCATGTCTAAGGTGAAAAGATACGATCGAGCAAAAAGGTTTTGCTATTCAAATTTATACTGAAGACTTTAAAAATGACTATATAGTCTCAACGGATATTGCAAGATACAAAATGTGCATGAACCTAAAGATGTGTAAAAAAACTGGCTACGAGTAAGAGATACACTGACTTCCTTGGTCTCTGGGAGACTATTCACAATCCTAATTTTAAAGGGGTCGAATTCGACCCCTTTAGAAAAGGAAGTAGGAACAATGCATTTACATTATCACCTCAAAGATGGATTGAAAAATACAAATGCGATCGCATTGTTTCGAAATCTGGGAGAGGCGGAGGAACGTTCACTCATCCTGATATAGCAATGGAATTTGCTTCATGGATTTTCAGCAGAGTTTAAGCTCTATTTAATCCAAGACTACAAAAGGCTTAAGTCAGATGAAAATTCTAAGCTATCGTTAGGGTTGGAATTTGAAAGAGAAATTTCTAAGATTAACTATAAAATCCATACAGATGCAATCAAAGAATATCTATTAAAGGATCTTACCGACGAACAGTTATCCTATAAATATGCAAGTGAAGCAGATATGCTCAATGTTGCCTTATTTAATAAGAGAGCAAAACAGTGGCGTGAAGAAAATCCAGATTTGAAAGGTAATATGAGAGACTATGCAAGTCTGAATGAGTTACTGGTGCTAGCAAATATGGAAAGCTATAATGCAATCCTTATCGGTAAAGGTATGGAACAAAAAGAAAGAGATGATAGAACTTAGAAAGCTTATGAGAACTCAGCTGATGTCAATTGAAAAAGTGAACAATACAGGAAATTAGAGCTTTAGGAGGATAAGTCAAAGAAATAGAGAGGTATGTTATGAGATGGGTATAAAAATTATCTTATTTCGTCAATATTGCTTTGTCGATACTAATTGCTTTTCTAAAAATATATTATAAGAGTTAGTGAATGATTTTAGGCATAATATCTTTTCTAGTATTTATAGGAGCAGTAGCTTGCTTTATACAAAAAGATATGGCAACAGGAATAGCAAAAGATCACTACTCGGCATTCTGATCAGTCCTTATGGCTACCTAAAAATTGCACTTTGGATCACAGCATATCTTGAAGTAGCGAAAGATACATTAAAGGAAATATAAGAGAGAGTTAAGACGATGGAATATAAATACTATCGTCTTTTTCTATGCCTAAAATCAGAGAAAGGAGGCGATGATATGAGTATGTATTTATTTGATGAACAACCTATACTGGCTAATAAAAGCATTAGCTAGAGAATTAGCTTTAAAATGAAGCTCTTTAGTGTTTCAACAAATAAATTACTGGATTGAGATAAATAAGAAGTCCGTAACAATTATCATGATGGCAAGTATTGACATACACTCATATACGAGCATGGCAAGAAAAACGATTTTGATTATTTGAGTGTTGATACAAAGAGAACTTTTTCTAAGCTTGAAAAAGCGGGCTATCTTTTTAGTTGGAAACTATAATAAAGATCCTAGAGATAAAAACGAAGTGGTATACGATAAATGATAAGAAATTAGAAGAACTTATATCTTGAACTGAAATCAAAGAGAAAAGCAGAAAGAAAGAAGCATATTTAGAACAGAGAAAGTCAAAAGTGCTATGCACTAATGCATTAGGGCAAATGCACCAATGGAAGAGGGCAAAAATCAACCAAATGCAATGAGGCATATAGCACTGATGCATTTCGATGAAAAATCTACCAACGCATTGCGTCAAACTTGCATGAACCATTACCAGAGATTACTACAAATAATTCATCAAAGATTATTATGATATTTCTACAGAGAATTCCTCCCACCCTACCCATCTATGAAAGAGATCTGTTTGTATTCAGGGACGGAATGGATGGAAGGACGTAAACAAATAAAATCATATCAAATCCTGTTTAGAAGAATTAAGAAAGTACAGGATACAACGAACATATGAAACTGGGCATAAGATTATTGCTAGAACCTACGATGAAATAATTAGAGTTTTAGCTGATGTTATGGTATTAAATGCGAAGATACAGTCACAATCAACCAAACGAGTTACCAGCATATGTTGTTCAAGAGAGTTTTAGAGAATTAGATTCTTCGTATATGGAGTATCTTGTAAATGCTTTATCAGAGAACGAAATCAAAAATAAGAAATGTAAGAGCATTTATTTTAACTGCAGATATAATGCACCAAGCAATATGGATGCCTATTATACAGCACTTGTTAGTTATGACATGAGGAAGGAGGACTGATGATAAATGAAGAAATTTCTAATAGAGTAGTAAATATTGAAGTTAATGTCTTTAAAAGGCAAACTATATCAAGAGATATTTGAGTCAAGTAAAGAAGTTGCATCATCGATCAAAGCAACATGGTAGTTAGGAAATTATCAAGGCTGAAGGTAAATGAAGTCAAACTCAAAGATATGGTTAAGAAAGGTCAAACTTGAAGAAATCACTGTTAAAGAGCAAACTAAAAGAACTGAAAAGAGAGTTGAATAAACATGGGGTAAAATTTTCAGTGATGAAAGATAAGGACTGGGAAATATTCGGTATTCTTTCCAGGCAAAAGATACAAAAGTTATGAACAAAAGCTTTTCAAAATGTGCTTCAAATATTGAGAAGAAAACGAGAAAGGAAGGAGTCAATTCATACATTGAGAAGTTAAGGAGATGGCTAAGAAACTCTATTTTCCAAAGACAAAGTCAAGAATAAACAAAAGGAGCAGAGCCTATGATAGATAAGATATTAAAAAGGACATCAAAGGCTTATTTAAAGGTGCAAGATAAGGCAAAGTTTCTAAAACAGAACATTCCTTATCTTGTATTTTTCTATATTGGAAATATCTTCTCCATCATGCAAACGAGTATACACTGGTGGAGATGTAATAGACAAAACATTTTTCATGATATAGAGCTTAATACCATGAGCTTCCAAGCATTCATCCCTACGGATATTATAATGGGCGTGGTAGCTGTTTTTAATCAAATCATCGTATATACCAAAGGGAAAATGCAAAAAAGTTTAGACAGGGGAGAGTATGGCTCAGCAAGATGGGGAACGAGAAAAGATATAGAGCTGCATATGGATGAAAAGTTTCAAAACAATATATTGCTGACACAAACTGAGCGATTAACCATGAATGGCAGACTGGCAACCAAAAGTATGCAAGAAATAAAAATGTTTTGGTTATAGGTGGTTCAGGCTCCGGAAAGACGAGATATGTAAACCGAATTTAATGCAAATGCACTCGTCATATTGCGTAACAGATCCAAAAGGAACTATAGTCCTTGAGTGCGGTAAGATGCTTGAAGATAACGGTTAGGTGAAATAAAAATCTTAAATACCATCAACTTTAAAAAGAGTATGAAGTATAATCCATTCGCCTACCTTAGAAGTGAAAAAGATATATTGAAACTGGTACAGACAATTATTGCAAATACCAAAGGAGAGGGAAGGAAAAGCAGGTGAAGATTTTTGGGTGAAAGCTCGAAAAACTCTACTATACAGCTCTTTATCGGATATATCTTCTATGAAGCCCAAGAGAAGAAAAGAACTTTGCAACACTTCTCGATATGATAGACGCTTCAGAAGGAGAAGATGATGAACCCTATATGAATCCGATAGACAGACTTTGAAGCACTGGAAAAGAAAGAGCCTGCACACTTTGCAGTAAGCAAATATAAAGAGTAAATTGGTCGCTGGAAAACGGCAATCTATTCTTATCTCTTGTAGGCAAGACTTGCTCCTTTTTGATATTCAGGAGCTTAGGACTTGATGAAAGAAGATGAACTTGAGCTTGATACACTGGGGGAAGAGTACACTTTTGTTATTATCTCTGATACGGATGACTTTAACTTTGTGGTGTCTATTATGTACTCACAACTATTTAACCTACTTTGTGATAAGGCAGATGATGAGTACGGAGGAAGATTACCTGTTCATGGGTGCCTTCTTGATGAGTTTGCAAATATCGGCTTAATTCCAAAGTTTGAAAAGTTAATTGCCACAATCAGAAGTAGAGAGATTTCGGCAAGCATTATTTTACAAGCACAATCTCAGTTAAAGGCAATCTACAAGGACAATGCAGATACCATTGTAGGTAACTGTGATAGTACCTTTGTTTCTGGAGGTAAAAGAGAAAAACTACGCTAAAAGAATTGTCTCGAAACACTGGGAAAAGAAACCATAGACCTATATAACACATCGGAAACACGCTCCAATGCTAATAGTTATGGACTCAATTATCAAAAAACAGGAAAAGAGCTGATGAGCCAAGACGAGATAACGGTTATGGATGGTAGTAAATGTATTTTTCAGCTTCGAGGTAAGACCATTTCGTTTGACAACATACGATATTACAAAGCACAAGAATTATAGTTACTTGAAGATTTTGATAAAAGAATGTGTTTGATATTGAAGACTATATCAAGAGAAAAGGCAAAAGTTGCTTAATAGAAATACAGTAATTACAAGATTGTAATATTTTTCTGTTATAGCTTTATGTGACAGGGTAATTTGATAACAGAACAAATTAGAATTTTGTTAGGAGGCGAGGCTAATTGAAAGAATATATTTTTGAGTTTAGAAAAAGAATTCTTTTGATAGAAAATGGTTTTAAAGAGCAAGAAAAAGAGCATTTGCTGATTATAAATCTAATACGAGCATAGCAAAAATTAGCATTTTTAGCTTATAAATCCAATGTCATAGTGCTAGAATGTATGGTGTGTTTCTTGATATTTATCATCAGATGAAGAAATTTTTAAGATTTATGAGAGATGAAGTCGAAGACGATACTGAGAGTTCAGAAGTATTAGCAAAGGCATTTGATGAATTTTGTAAGAAAACAGGTTATGAAAATTCACTTTCTATTATTGATGAATGGCTGCAAAATAGCAATCCAAATACAAGAAGAGCAGTTACAGAGGGTTTGAGAATATGGACAAGTAGACCGTATTTCAAGGAAAACTGAATGAAGCTATTGAAAGAATTGCAAACTTAAAAAGAAGATGGAAGGAATATGTAAGAAAATCTGTTGGAAAATGCTTTATGATATTAGTAAGAAATTCCCAGAGTTGATTAAAATTGAACTTGATAGTTGGATCTAGAAAGTAAAGAACAAAACAAGTTTACAAGCTGGCGAGTAAAATTAATTGTAAGGACGAACCTCAGTTCATCTAACTCAACAGAAACACAAAGACGATAGGAATCAAAAATCTATCGTCTCATGCCTATTTTCAATCTGAGATTGACAGATCAATAAATAGGAAAACTCGCAGATGAGCTAACTAGTATTTCAAATGCCTCACTAATAATATACACGACAAAATGCTAGTTCCACCAAATATGTTACAGAAAGCAAAGGAGAAAAGATGATAAGGACAAGAAGTCTCACCCATAGACAATACCAACATAAATACTTGGACGATTGAAATTAACTTTCAGTCGCTTTTTAATTGGAGGAAAAATGGATAAAGAAATGATTAATATCAATCGCCAACCTGTTAAAAGAACCTACTTTTGAACTTTACAAGAGGTGATGAAGAGGTTCCGTTGTAAATTTTGCTTTTCGAAAGGATATGGAAAAGGTAGAGAATATATCAACTGCACGTTCTATGGCAACAACTCGATATGGCTGGGCGAATTTTCAGAAAGTGATTTATCCATGTGAATGGTTACTTCCAAACAAACGAACTAAAATGGAAAAGATACATAAGAATTTTGTAGTTATGTCTATGAACAAAATTGAAAAGAAAGAAGAAAACGAGGAGGAATAAATAATGTGATTTTTCGTACAGCAGTTAATGTATTAAAGATTTGGTAATGGAGTAGGTGCTGGTCTTGAGCGGGTGTTATTAACCTTATGGAGGATATGGTAATGATAATCCTGGAGCAAAATCTCGGTATTAAACAACTTATGGCTGGGGGCAGATTGTTCTAATCGGTTTAACTAATCCCATTACTTTCAAATGTATTGAAGTAAGGAGTAGCTCGATGTTTGGTATTTTCGATAAGATAGAGGAATTTTTAAAGAGCTCGAGGTATCCAAGCAAATCTTGAGTCAATGTTTATCGACACGATAAAGTCGGAGAAGTTGCAACCGATATAGGAAAGACACCAATGGATGGAACTGGAGGTATTTAACTTTATTAAGAGTATCAATGATAGTGTCATTATTCCACCGCAGGTTTGCACACAGCAGTTTTATGCATTGAGCCGATAAATGGCGACGCATGGGATACGTGATACAGCACTTTTGAGTAAATGATGAAAGATGTGATAGCGGTGGTAGTATCTCGCGCCTATTTTCAATGCGCGTCTGATGTCGCACAACACCAGGAAATCAGGCAGGAGAGTAATACTACTGCCACCGTTTCAGGGTGATCAAATTGTTCAGATGGTTGAGGATTAAAAAGACAAAGGGACTTGAGAACTGGTGATGATACTCTTTGAAACCTCGCTTGTTAAAGTTGCACACAGGTTATGTCGGTAGTCATTATGCTGTCATGCAGAATGTTTGAGATATATGTTTATTGTTCGCTCTGTAATCCATTTGCCAGCCATGCGCATAATGGTCGGGAACAAATTGCCACCATATCAAAGGTCTTTCGCTATTGACTCCCAAGGCTTATTCTGATTATGCTTTCGTATTTACGCAGTTTTAGTAAAGACGATAAAGATAACGTGATTCATGCAAGTACCTTTTATGATATTAGGCTGTGATTACTTCTGGTCTAATGATAAAGAGGAACGTCAAAAGAGTGTATTGAAACGCATTAAGGAGGATTTTAATGATAGAAGTAGAGCTGTTGCTTCTTCCAATTATTGCAGTAGAATTGAGCATTTGCTATCTCGATTTTAACAGGAAATAAATTAAAGAATTTAGAAGATGAAGTAAAAAGTACAAGAGATGATGAAATCTATTCTTGTTATCAAGAGCAGAAAAATGCAATTAATTGAGTCAGAATTAGAAGAGATGAGAAGTGAAGTTGCGTTTCGCTATGAACATTTTGAAGCATTTTGCAAAGGAAAGAAAGAAGATGAGGTAAGCTATGACAATTACACCCAAAGATTTAGTAAAAACAAAGGTAGCCTTTAACCTCACAAGAAGACAATTAATTGATTTACACTTGCTGGACTGGTTGGTATACCAGTCTCATTTATTTATGAGAAAAGTTCATGCCTCAATGATATAGCGATACTCGTTTTTAATTGTAACAACTCTTCCAATCTTCTTTTGTAACACTATTTGAAAGATGGACTTACCTTTTGAGAAATATTTTGCCATATATCTACACAAGTTTTATCAACCACAGAAGGAGTGAGAAAGGAGGTTTACCTGAACAAGAAAGAAAATACAGCAAATTCAGTTAGAAAAATCAAAAGGTATTAAAGGAAAACAAAAGAAACCTGAAAAGAAAAAGCTGACTAAGCAGAAGAAAAAGCTTTTTAATCGACTTAATATTTAAGAAAGAGCTCAGAGATATACCTGTTGAAGACACAATACCTTATCTGAGAATGCTAAAAGTGAATATGCCAGCTTTGATGAAAAGCACTATAATGTATTGCATTTCAGGATATAACTATCAGCTTGCATTAGAAGAAGATAAGGATTTGATTTTCAATCAATTTGCGAATGTCTTAAACTCTTTTGATCCAGCGTGTAGATACTGAATTTTCATATCAATCAACTTGGAAGAAATAATGAATTAAAAGCGCTATTCAGATACCGGATAAAATGATGGTTATGATGATATTCGATTAGAGTTTCGTGAGATGTTAAAAGTCAGCTGCAAGGGAAACAACGCAAAGAAATCGAAGTACATCACCTTTGGAGTGGAAGCGGATAGTTTGGAGCAAGCGACTGCAAAACTTGAGCGACTTGAGATTGATATATTATCAAATCCAAAGAGCATGGGAGTTCGTGCTGAGGGCTTAATCTGGAGAAGAAAGATTAAAGGTATTGCATGATATTTTAAACCAGATAAGCTCTTTTCTTTTTCCTACAGACTTAAAACCCAAGAGAAAGTACAAAGACTGTTATTGCACCAGATTCTTTTAACTTCGTGCCAAGTAAGTATTTTAAGTTTGAAAATACATTGAGCTGTAAGTCATCTTCAAATACTTGTAAGTGAGCATCGGATAGAATGTTTGCAGAATTTTTAGATATAGATGATAACATCAATATTTTCTTTTTCATATCAAGGCAGTTGAGCAGACAGCATATTAAAATGGTGAAAAGAAAAATACAGATATTGATAAGGAAGATTGAGGAAATACAAAAGCAGTTAGAAGTGGCTATGACATGGATATATTTACCAAGTGATTTGATTATCGCAGTGGAGACAATATCAAGATGCTTTAAAAAGACCTCCAGACAAGTGGATGAGCGTATGTTTATCGTAATACTGATTACGTATGAATTTTGCAAGGACAGTACAAAAGCCAGATACGACTATTATTTCTCAGATTTCATCTATTGCAAGTAAGCATAATTGCAAGATTAAACGTTTAGATTATAGCCAAAGTAGCAAGTGCTCTTACTCAGTGTATTACCTCTTCATGTAAATAAGATTGAAATAGATAGAGGGTTAACCTCATCATTCACAGCAGCTCTTTACCATTTACAACAGAGGAGCTTTTCACAACTCGTCAAATAGCTTGTACTATGGATTATAATGCCTCAAGCCATAATCTATTATGCGGCTGATGAAAATGCTTAAAAATCCAAATGGCTAATTTTAGGTACGCCTGGTTCTGGTAAGTCATTTTCTGCAAAGCGTGAAATGGCAAATGCTATTCTTACAACCGATGATGATGTCATTATCTCGTGATCCAGAGGGTGATATAGTAATCTTGTTAAAACAGTTCAAGGGGAAGTCATAAAGGTTAGTGCAAGAGTAAGGACTATCTCAATCCACTGGATATAAATATGAATTATGGAGATGGTGATGCACCACTTAAGGATAAGGCAAATTTTATTATGTCTATGCTTGAACTTGTGGTTGCGGTAGGACTTACGGCAGAAGAAAAAGTCTGTTATAGATAGGTGTTTACCTAGAATTTATGAAAAAGTATTTTTGAAAAATCCAATTCCGAGAATATGCCTATACTTCAAGACCCTTTACAATATGTTAAGAGGGCAAGAAGAAGAGGTGGGGAAAGAAACTGCAACAGAAATGGAAATCTATGTTTCAGGAAGTCTTAATGTCTTCAATCATCAGTCAAATGTAGATTTAAAATAAACAGCTTATTTTGGCTTTTGATATTAAAGAACTTGGAACGCTGACTAAGAAGATAGGTGTGCTTTGTTATTCAAGACCAGGTTTGGAATAAGGTTTCTCAGAATAGAAATACCGGCAAAAGTACAAGGTATTACATTGACGAGTTTCACTTGCTTTTTACAAGGATGAACAGACTCACAGTATTCGGTGGAAATCTGGAAGAGATTTAGAAAATGGGGAGGTATTCAACAGGAAATTTGACAAATGTCAAAGATCTACTTGCAAGTAAAGAAATTGAGAAATATTTTCGACAACACGGATTTTATTCTAATGCTAATCAAGCAACAGGTGATAGAGATTGGCTTGTTGTAAAGCTTAAAATCTCAAAGGATCAGGAAAAATTCGTTACCAATTCAAGAGCAGGTGAAGGTTTGATTTTCTTTTGGAAACACCATTGTTCCATTTGTAGATAACTTCCTAAAAGACACAATCCTATATCAAAAGATGACTACAAAACCTGAAGAAGCTGAGGTGGCGTCTTATGAGTAGAAAAGCGAGATTTGAATGAAAAGTTATAGGGCAAGAGAAGAGAAAAATCATCACAAAATCTGAAACAGATGATGTCCTAGATTATAAAAAGAAAAACTGGAGATGATTACAGGGATAAGGTAGTTAAAGAAGAAAATAGGTTTCAAGATGAAAATTCACGAGAAGATAAGTAAAAAGAATCGGATATTACTAGTGAAATAGAAACAAGTAACAAGAGCAAAAATGCTATAAAAGAAATATTCGAAGTAACAGCTTTTCAAGCCGAAGTAGCCAAGTCAGATTATCAAGCAGAGGTTAAAGAAAATCGTATCTATGATCCTTTAGCAAAAGACCAAGATGGTGATGGAGTTATTGACAGATACGATAATGATTTTAGAGACAGTGATGTATCATATGAGCCTTAGGTAATAAAAATCCAAAAACTTCATGAAAAGCAGAAAGGTCACTGAAAAGAAAGAACTATTCTGATAAGCTCTTTACAAGAAAAAGGGGTGGATAAGAAAAAGGAAGATAACACTAAAGCTTCTAAAACTGGTAAAGAAGCCATCAGAGATAGGAAAAGAAAATCAGCTTTATAAAAAGGTATAACAAGGAAACCTTAGTCGGTGGAAGTGTGATTGAGCCGCAAAACTTGGTGAGGTTAAGGTGCTTATCTATCATCTGGTAGTGATGAAAATGCATCGGTTGAAGCCGCTGAAAAAGGCTTAGAGGTTCCTCAAACTTATTCATGGTGTAAAGAATTATTCGGACAAGAGAAAAAGTAAGTAGCTATATGATTTAGAAAGAGCGAAAAGGAAAATCCAAAAGTAGAAAATCTAAGCTTTCAGTTTAGAAAAAGCATGGACGAGGTAGAGAAGACTGACCAATATAAAAAGCAAATGCTTATAAAGTTTCAAAAGAAGAAACAGATGAAGTCAGCTATCTATAAACAAAATAAGACAAGAATTAGAGATAGAGTTAAAAAGACACTGATGGATACATTCAAGGGTATCTAAAGACTTCACATGAGAAGCAAAAGTGGCAACAATCATAATGGCGCTTACACATTATTTTTGGAACTTTTGTATTTAACTTCTGCAAGCATGACAATGTGGTGGATTTGCTAATTCTACGAGCAGTGTTTAACAACATCATATTTATCAAGACCAAATGTTTTAACTGAGATTAATCAAAGTCTCAAACAAGGAAAATGACTTATATAGTGAGCTTGAAAATGTAGAAAAAGAATAATCGGATATGATGAATATATCATAAGAAAAATGAGATATTGGTCATAATGTTCATGAGTTTTTATCCTATATCACTTCAAGATGTGAGAAGTAAAGAATTTGTCTGAGTTAGTAGTATTTTAGATGATTTGTCAAGACTATGTACCATGTCGATTATAAAGAGGAAATAGAGATAAGATATAGACCGTAACTGAAACTTACACCGATGAAGAAGGGAATGAATGCACCGAGACCACGAAGAACCTTATGAATATAGAAAGCTATTGTTACTTTAAGTAAAAGAGAAATGGATAGCGTGGTTCGAGAAGTCTTCGCCAAGTATCCAGACAATTTAGCATTATGAAGCACTATTCTTGCACAAGGAATATGGGCGAAATGTTTGCAACACGAATCTCATTACTGCAAATGGTGCATAGGTGGAGGAAAAGAATACGAAGCATCCTCTGATATTCAAAAGAAAAATTGTAAATGCAACATATATATTACCCGTCACCTGGAGCAGGTTGGTGTGCAATGGGTTTCACAGGTTTATCAGAATGCAGGTCTAGGATATATAGGAGGAAATGCTAACGATATGTATCGAAACCATACCTTTTACTTCGATAGATCAAAGTTAAAAGTAGGAATGCTTGTAGCTGTTGAAAGTAGCAGTAGTGGTGACAAGCTGGATCTTACTTATCGGTCATACGGTATCTATATTGGTGATGGTAAGGTAATGGATAATATTGGAGTAGTAAGAGTTACGACCTTTGAGATGATTGGATTGCAACATTCTGTAAACATCATCCAGTAGGGCTTTGGATTTCCACCAAATGTACAAAGATAGAAAGGAGCAGAAAATGCGATATAGGGAACTGAATACTGCTACACATTCAAAAGTTATTAGATAAGAAGGCTCGGATCGATAAAGATCGAGCCTTTATTTATTCTGTAAAGATGAACTATTAGACCAAGAGTATGTAGTGATTTGTAGAGAGAATAATATCACTCTTGAGGAATTAGTGAAGATGTTTAAAGAGAAAAAGAAAAAGGAGAAATATAGTAATGAAAAGCAAATTGAAGAATAAGAAAAGTATTGGCCGCACTTATTGGAGTAGCATTACTTTTTGGTTTCAGTAATATATGTGTGATGACTGTAAATAAGCAGATGTATTTGCTAAAAGATGGAACTGTACTTTCAATTCTTAATCTGATTGAAGCTCTTGCAGAAACGGAAGAGAAATTTGAAGCAAAGATTACATGTATTTTCAGACGAGAAAGTATTTAAGGAAGAGGTTGTAAGGCAGATAAAGGACAAATCCTTGATAGTGGTGACTTGCCAATATTACCTGACGATATGAAATTCATTGATGATTTTTCTATTATGAAGTAAAAGGCGATGGAAAAAGATGAGATTATCCGTAAGGTAGAAAAAGATTGTAAAAGATGAAGCAACTCAGACTGAAAATGATAAAGATAAAGAAAAGAAGTCTGATGAAGCAAAACAAGATAAAAGCCACTCAAACAGAAGAACCTAAGAAAGATTCATCAGCTCAAACTATATTACTAAAAATGATTTAGATAAGATGGATAAGGAGTCTAAGGACTTAAAAAGAAAGGTAGATAATCTAGTAAGGAAACTTAAGGATAAAAGATAAGTTAAGTGATAAGCAAAAGATAAAAATCAAAAATCTTGAAGATGAAATTGAAGCTTTGGAAAAAGAAAAATCAAAAGGATAAGGATTCTATTGATTCATCAAAGGAAAAATATTGAGCTAAAAATTCTATTGAAGAGTTAGAAAAAGAAAAACTAAGGAACTACAGGAAAAGCTTAATTCTGTAAATAAGATAGGGACTAATGTTAATCCAACTATTTCAAATCCAGTACCTAAAAACAGTGGATCATTTAGTAGTTTTATTCCAAGCACACCTATAACTACAGGAAAAGGAAGCGATGCTTCTGGTAATATTTCAACACCAACATCTAAGACTGAAAAATAAGGTAGAAACTAAGTCAGATAAAAAAGAGGAGAAACAGGAAATCCGTTATCCGAATAAGCTAACACCTACAACAAAATTCAAGTAATGGAGATACGTCTTCTATGGATGGAACAAGTAAGCCTGTAAATACCAATAAAGGAGTAGCGTCAGCACCATCAAAAGGCAAGAGGCTCTGTTACAGAGAATAAGGATAATGCAAACAAAGATTATCCAATTCACAACAACGATGGTAAAGATAGTAAGATCTACGGATATGTATTCAGCAGATGCAAGACAGTTTGTAACTTTTACAACCAAATGGAAAGACTTTTTCATCTAATCATTAATCATGATGAAGATAGCGAGAATGTAATGCTTTTAACAGAAGTTTCGGAAGACGACTTATTGAACATGGTTGAAAAGAAAGAGACAAAAAGGAGATTGTAAAGGAAGAGCCAATAAAAAGAAGAGACTAAACCAGTGAAAAAGAAGATAGTAGTAATATGGGGAAACATACTTAATTTGATTCTAGTAGTAGCTGGAGCATTAGGTCAGGTTATACTTTAAGGTTGTTAAAAAGAAAGAGAATGAAGAGCTTGAAGCATTAGAAGATTATGACGATGATTTTCTCAGAAGCTGATGAAAGTGAAGAAACATCAGAGATAGAGGTTGAAGAAATCGAAGAAGATGAAGAATAAAATGCACCATAAATTATATGATTTTGGGTGCAAGTTAAAAGGCGAGGGTATTATCTTTTCGCCTTATTTCATTTGAAAGATTGGAGATAATATGAATTAGTTATTGCAGAGAAAAACCGAGTGTAGCTATATCAATTGCAAAAGGTAATAGGAGCTACAAAAGAAAGATGGATACTACGAGGGAAATGGATATAGGGTATCCCGGTGCGTGGGTCATCTGATTCAGATGGCAAAATCCTGATAGCTACGATGAAAAAGTATGCTAAGTGGAATATGGAAGATTTACCGATTATTCCAAGTGAATATAAGTATGAGGTTTCAAAATCTACAAAAGAAACAGTTTAGTATTTTAAAAATTATTGAATGCTAGAAGTAGAGAATGTAGTAAATGCTTGTGATGCAGGTCGTGAGGAAAGCATATTTTGACTTGTTTACAATCAAGCAAATTGTAAAAAGAAGATGAAACGACTTTGGATTTCATCAATGGAAGATGGTGCAATTAAAGATGGTTTCAATAACTTAAAAAGATGGAAGTTACTATGATGAGTTTTATTTGAATCTGCTAAGCGCAAGGCGATTGCTGACTGGTTAGTCGGAATGAATATTAGTAGGCTTTATTCTTGCTTGTACTAAGCAAAAATTATAGTGTGGGAAGAGTACAAAACACCTACACATTGCAATGATTGTAAATAGAGATGATGAAATTAATAATTTTCAAGAAAGAAAATACTATACAGTGAGAGCTTTCTTTAGATGGATTTTCACTTTCTACAGATAGAATTGATGACAGACTACAACAGAGCGATTAATCAATTTAGTAGGTAATTCTATGAAATTATTGATGTCGTTCAAAAGAAAAAGATAACAAAGCCTGAGTTACCATTTGACCTCACAACACTTCAAAGGAATGTAACAAAGTATTTTTGGATATAGTGAGAACAGACCTTTGATTATGCTCCAAAGTCTTTATGAGAAGAAACTTATCACATGCCCAAGAACTGACAGCAGATGTCTGACTGAAGATATGATTACAAGCGTAATTAACAATATATTGAGGCAAGGAATGACTTGATACTGAAAGAATTGGATAGTGTTTAACTCCAAAAAAGTTACGGATCATCATGCGATTATACCGACAATCAGCTCATTAAAAGAGATATTTCAACTCTTCCAGAAAGTGAAGCAAGAGGTATATGAGACTTATAACAAATAGACTCACGCAAGTGTTGGATGCCCTTGTAGTGAAAAATACTACAAAAATTGTTGCTGAGTTTGATGGTTTCGAATTTGATGGTGAGTGGCAAAAGTGATTATTGATGAGGGATTCACTAAGTATTTAAAGAATATAAAAACTAAGAAAACTGAAGATACATTACTACCAGGTGTAAAAGGTGAAAGAAGTATTTGAGATAAGAAATAAAGTAAAAGAGAAATATCAACACCACCCTAAACATTTTACGGAAGATACACTTTTTAAAAGGCTATGAAGTAGCGGGTAATGATGCCTTAGAAAAAGGCATTGAGGTAGAAAGAAAAGGGACTTGGTACACCGGCAACTCTGTGCAGGTATTATTGAAAACTTGATTTTCAAAGGTTTTATCGAAGAGATAAAAGAATCTAATTGCAACCAATAAAAGGAATTAGTTTGGTGACTGTTTCGGATGCTTTTAAATCGGCAGAAACTACTGCTGAATGGGAAATGAAAACTATCTGATATTGCTAATGGCAAGGCGGATAAGGATGACTGCTTAAAAGGTATAGAGAATGAAATAAGAGAAACAGTAGGAATATATCGTCAAAATAATTTTTAGGGAATGAGAGCTAATCTGGTTCCTTATTTTTATTGGAGGTGATGAAAATAGATGAGCTAAATGTATTAGAACTGTTTGGTGGTATAGGTGCTATTAAAAAGCTTTAATAAGGCAAAAATACCTCACAAGACGGTTGATTATGTAGAGCTAGATAAGAACTGTGTTAAAAAGCTATAATGCACTTTATGATGAAGAATTTGAGCCTAAAGTATAGTGAGATTTTTCATCCAACAGATGAAAAATAGATTTATTAATGCACGGTAGTCCCTGTCAAGATTTCAGCAGAAGTGGCAAGTAAAAGGTGGTACAAAGGGCAGTGGCACAGAAGTAGTCTTCTTTTTGAAACAATACGAATAATAGAAGAAATGAATATTAAGCCAAGGTTGTAGCTTTGGGAAAATGTAAAGGGAGTTCTCGATAGAAATTTGAGAGCTTCCTTTTTCATTATAAAAGAAATGGAGACTTGGATATGAGGCAAATATGAAATTCTAAATGCCATGGATTTTGAATACCACAGAAAAGAGAGCGTCTTTGTTGTGAGAGTATTTTTGGAAAAATAATCCTTTTGATTTTGTCAAAACAGAAAAGAAACACAAACGAGGGATATATCTGAATTTCTTGAGAAAGACACTCAAATATTTATGATGAGGCAAGAGTCATGCTTCGATATATAAGAGGAGAGCCTAAAAATAATAATTTTAGAGGAAGACTTAAAGTGATAGATAAGTTTGCCTCACAATTTCCACCAAGCAAGTGCGTATTCCTAATTCAGGAATTATTGATTTTAGGGTAATGGCAAATATAGATATTTAACTGAGCGAGAGTGTTTTTAGACTTATGGGTTTTGATGATGAAGACTTTAACAGGCTGAAAAGCAATTTATCCAGGAAGAAAAAGGCAAATTATCGTCAATACTATATAAAACAAGCTGGAAATAGCATTGTCGTGAACGTGTTAGAAGCAATATTAAAAATATCTATCATATAAAATAAGGTTCGTGTGAGAAGTATAATATAGATAAATTGAATTTTTGGGTGGTGATAATATTGGATTATTCTCAAAAGTAGAAGTGAGTGCTATTTAGAAAAAATTAAAACAAAATGGAAGATGAAATATTGAGTCTTTCTGACGAACAAGTAACTACAATTGATATTGATGAGTGGCGTGAATATATCATTCTAACTCATCAAGTGAACCAAATTTCCAATCCATGTAGATCAGGCAGAATAGATATATCTGAAGTTAAAAATACAGGAATATAATATATGGTCTAAATATGAGCCTATGAGCAAGAATATTTTCTAGTTGATGGGTATAAGATAACATTTAAAATTCCATTTTATGGAGAAAGTGAGTGTTTAACTGTACCCTTCATCATTTATTTTGAGTAGGTTTGTGGCTGATAAAATTGTAAGTCCAAGAAATGATAACCCTGGTTATTTATTTTATGCTTCTCAATATAAGAGAAATGATTTGAAAGAGTAAAGAAGATAATAGAACATTTGTAATTGAAGAGTTTAAAAAGTGATTTTTAGAAGCTATTTAACAATGATTGAAAATGTAAATAACGATATTAAAGGTTTTAATGTGAAGAAAAGTTTAGTAAAAGCAAATTAGAATTAAGAAAAATAAAGCAGTGATTTTGATAATATTAAAAAGCCTTACAAATCTCAATGAATTTAAAAGCAGATGCTCCTAATATAAGACCATTGCTTTGAAAAATTCGTAAAATTATCAAACCCAAAACTAAAAATGTATTTGCAGAACCAGAATATTGTATTTTGATTCAGACTATAACAATATCTTAAATATTATTCATAATGCATGTTCAACCATGGAAGCAACCTCCACGAACCTTTAATAAAAATAACGAGGAAGAACTCAGAGATTTTATAATATCAACCCTGGGGACTCTATTATGTTGATAGCGTGACTGAGAAACATTTAGAAAAATAGGCAAAACAGACATTCATGTAATATTTTGAAAATAAATCATGTATATTGGTGAATGTAAAAATATGGCATGGAATTAAAAGGTTTACAGATGCAATTGAACAAGTTTTTGGATACTCTACTTGGAAAGATAGAAAAATATCGTTGATTATTTTCAATAAAGATAATAAAGATTTTAATAGTATTCTTGATGTGATTGAAGATTGGATACAAAGGAATACAGAGGCAACGAAGAGAATGACTAATATGTGGAGTGTCTAATGCACAGAGAAGAAAAGCAACCTGATCTTCAGATAGCAATGCAGTGTACGATATATCCGTATAATATATACAAATATATACCGAAATACAAAGGCGAGTAGAAAATGATCGTCTTTTAGTCAAAAACATAAGGGTAGAAGATGAGGACGAATGATTTTACAACATAATTGAGCTTGTAAAAAAGAAATGTTTTAGATAGTGAAAGAGTATATCTCAAAACTCTTAAAGGTCATTGAAATAATCAAAGATATGACTTTAAGTCAACTTAGTATCTATGATAAAAATCCCAATGCAACTGCTTGTGCAAGCTTTGATATGTGGAGAAAGATTTAATCTGAACTGTTGCGAGAGGGCAAAAGGATACTATTCTAAATGACAGTAATGCTTTCCAAAAGGTGGATATATCTTCGATATTAGTCAGACGATATCGATGGATAGAAATGTTAACGAAGTGGAACTATGGTCTTTTTGACAGAGAAAAGGCATGAATGTGTTAAAAGACATGATTGAGCTTCATGGAAAAGGATTCAAGTGAAAACCTATCAGAGAATCTATATTCTCTTAGCGAATTTACGCGAGATGAAAAGCATATAGAGCTTGCGAATAATCTGAGGATTGCTGATGAAATAGGAACTCGTTGTAAAAGCTTTATGAGAGATTCTAATAGACTGCAATTTCAAATAGTTAATCTGGATTATCCTATTCAATGGATAACACAAGAATTTGTACCTAGATAGAATTTCTTTAATGGTGTTGGTAGCTTATATTTCCCAATGTTTGGCAGCAATATTATTGAAGCTACGATGGTTAGAACAAGAAATTTATCTGGTCACGACCTGACAAAGAGATATAGGCCGATTATAATAAAGCAACGTGAAATAATAAAGGAATTGAGAGGTATGGAGAATGCTATTCGATCAAATGACCGAAAAAGAGATGATAATGGCAGAAACCGAATTTTCAGGGATGGAGAATACGGACAGAGATAATTTTAGATAATCAAAAGAGAAAGCTTTGACACAATCTGGAGGAAGAAGAAGTTCATGGAAGAATTTCCGAATCCGACTGATAGCAGGATGAGATTGCTTTCAACAGAAGCGCCGAGGAGAAACACTATCAAATGTTAATAGAGCCCTTACAAAGAAGAAGGCCTAGTGAAACACTTGATGGAAGTTCAAAAGAGCCACTAGACTTTATGAGACAAGAGAAGCCGAGATATGATGGGCTTGGAAAATGAGAGAGCGAAACAGGTCCAGAATACAAGGTGATGATTTCAGCCTGAAGAGAAATGGCAATCAAGGAAATGAGTGGAAGCTTAGAAAAATCATTGAGAAACGAACGAGGGGCAGAAAATGCTTCTCTATTCTAAAGAAGATCCATACAATTTAATGACTGATGAAATGTCGAGCGTGTTCCAAAAGCATGACCAGAGCATCTAATCTAGCAGATACTCGTTCACACACATATCTCATTCATTTTAGAAGCAACTGGACATGGTAGTGACGGAATATGATAGGAAACAGGAGATGCATTTTGGTCTGTGCAGGAATTGAACCAGAGTGGGATATTTTAACATTCGTGAGCTTGAAGAACTAAATGCTCAAAGACTTATTTTAGAAGATTTCCAAAGACTTTAGGAGCTGAAAGATAGAAATTAAAAAGCAGATGGATGAACATGAACTGCAAATGGTCTTTAATGGAAACTTAGTTTTGAAAATGATGTAATTTCCTAAAGAGGCTACCGGTGGATAACAGATGAATTTGAGGAAAGGATTAAATCCTAATTTTGCTGGAAGAAGTTGGCTCTATTATGGAAGAATATGAAGTCCCAAGGATGTTGCAATTAGCAGACTTGCTAGTAAATTAGAAGAGAGCACTTCAAAGGGCTACAAACAGCAAGATTAGTGATTTTAATTTTGAGCAGTTAGAACAGATTATGAGTGCCATAAAGGAATAGACTTTTATGTAAATGAAATTACCGAGATTGCTGATCTCTAAACTACCTGTATGAAGATGGAACATTTAAAATAGCTTATTGATGATTGGAACAAAGGCTTGGATGGTGTTTACATCAGAAAAATAAAGGTATCTGAAAAGAGTTAGACATTAACTCTAAGTTTAATGTGCTCAACTTCATCTTAATTAAGTGATGAGAGTAAGCATAAGTCAAATTGAAGAATTGAGGATAACATGATGATTTTATTACGATGAGCGAGTTTATTTGATAGCCTTAAAGACACTGACATATAACAATCAGAATGAAAAAGTAGATTAAAGTCGGCAATGAGTATACTTGCAGAGTAAAACAAGATAGCTTTGATGTTAGTCTTGAAGATACTGGAAGAAAAGTAGAGTTGGTGGAGCAGGTGTCGCTTAGTGCGAGTAGATTTTAAGGAAGGTACAAAGGGTTGATGCTACAATTGATGGCGGAAAATATGGAAGCATATAGAGATTGCTGATTATGATGTGTAGAAGCTACTCAGGTTGAGAGTAAGGCAGAGACGCACACATGATCACCTGTAATTCCAGAAGGAAGATAAAGAAAAATCATTAGACTTATCTATTGGAAAAACTGTTTACATGGATCATGCAGGGCATATAGGATTGATGAGTGAAGTGAGGCTGTTAATGAGATTCAAAAGAATGACTTGGACTTGCTACTCCTAAGAAATGGGCCAATCACATGCAGTGCCTATAGTAAGTTTGCGAGATGATAAGAGGTTGACAGAAGATTAATTTTGATAGACGCTAAAGCTTCACCCCGGAGACAGAGTTTCACTATAAAAGGTAAAGATTACATTCTCAACTCGCTTTTCGACGAGATGGGTGAGTGATCTTAAGACTGTTACAATAAAGGATAATGTTGAGTATCTTGGGGGAATGATTACGGGGTTCAGAAGTTATCTTATGATTAGAAAGTGACTTAGAAAGACTTTTTGGACTTGAGGAAAAAGAAACAGGATAAAGTATCAAACTTTAGAATTACAGAAAGATTTTTCCCTGATAAACACTCCAAGTGAAAGGTTAACAATAACCTTGAAGCCATTTCAATGCTTAACAGGATAGAAAAGGTGAAAGGGATTTTGAGATATTACAGCTCAGGAAGTTTTAGCAAAATATGTAGGTTGGGAGTGGATTATCTGATGTCTTTGATGAAAGTAAAGAAGGACAGTGGAAAAGAAGCAGAGCTTTCTTAAAAGAAAATCTAACGCCTTTTGAATATGAAACAGCAAGAGAATCTACCTTAACAGCCTTTTTATATACCGAAAGTTGTAATAGACGAGTATATAAGACGCTTTCAGATATGGGATTTAAGAGTGAAATATCTTTGAGAGCCATCTATGGAGTTGGAAAATTTTATCGGTAATCTTCAAATGAAATGAACGAGTCAAAGTTTTATGGAGTTGAGCTTGATTCTGTTAGTGGTAGAATTGCAAAAGCTTCTTTATCCTGAAAGCGATGTGCAAGTTAAAGGATTTGAAGAAACAAGTTTTTCAAATAATTTCTTTGATGTGGCAATTGGGAATGTTCCGTTTGGTGAATTTAAGGTTAATGATAGGGAATACAATCGTAATAACTCCTTATCCATGACTATTTCTTTTGCTAAATCCATTGATAAGGTGAGAAAACGGTGGTGTTATAGCTTCATTACATCATCTGGAACTATGGATAAGAAAAGACGAAAGCATCCGTAAATATATAAATGCAAGAGCAGAGTTTCTAGGTGCAATAAGACTTCTAACGATACCTTTTAAGGGTTTTGCTGGTACAGAAGTAACCTCAGATATTATCTTCCTTAAGAAAAGAGATAGTGTACTTGAGCGTGATGATGACTGGTTCTATTTTACAGAAGATGAAAAATGGTCTTGTATATAATAAATATTTTGTAGACCATTCAGAACAAGTCCTTGGAAACATGAGAAGAAGTAAGGAAGATTTGGAAAACTCTACTTGTGAGCCAATAGCATTTTTCACCTTATGAAATAAATATGTCCTCTCTAAAAGATCATGTGTGAAGGCGCAGGCGAAAAGAATTTCAAAGGATGCGAGAGTATGAAGAGATAGAGCTGTTAGATGATGAGTAACGTCAATCCCAGCAACAGATGATGTAAAAACTTTTCTACACAATCATAGATGAGGAGGTATATATAGGGAAAATTCACTTTTTGTTAAGAAAAGAAGTATCGGACAAAAACAAGGAAAAGATTAAGGATTATCTCGAGATTAAATGATGCACTAAAGGATGTAATATACAAGCAAAAGAGACTTTAGTGGGCTGAAATAAAAGAATCTCAGGATAAATTAAACGAGGGTCTATGACAGTTTTTCTAAGAAGCACGGCTTTGTAAATAACCTGAGTAGTACTAGGAGCTTTACGAGGAGATAGTAACTTCCCACTGGTATCTTCTATTGAGATATTGGATGAAGAAGAAAACTTTTAAGGCAAAGGGAGATATGTTCTCGAAAAGAACTATTACAAAAAGCGAAAGTTATTGACCATGTAGATTCTTCACTTGAGCATTGGTGTATCTATTTTCACAAAAAGGCTATGTAGATTTTTGATTACATGACAAATCTAACCGATAGGGATAGAAATACTCTTATAGAAGAACTTAGAGGAGAAATCTTTTCTAAATATTAGGGAGAGATGTTGGTTTTTAATCAGAAGCTTTCTTTTTGACTTGGAAGATGGTGATTTACCATTTGCTTGTAGCGATAGAGACTAACTCCTTTAAGTATACCTATGTAACAGAAAGATGAATAGCTAGGTGAAATATTAGAGGAAAAATAGGTATTGTAGATGGTTATATCAATAGGTTACGACAAGTAGAACGAATGCTTCCAGAAGAAAGGGTGAAAACGAAAGAAAAACACTATGAAACGAACTAAGCAGACTGGAATATCAAAAAAGCAGAACTTCAAAGAGTAATGCCAAAGAACTTGAAGCCAGTGAAATCAATGTAAGGCTTGGTGCAACATGGATTCCACCTAAAGATATTGAAAGATTCATATTTGAAACATTAAAGACTCCAGGATATGCAAGATGGGATATTAAAGTCAAATTTCTCACATTTAACCAGTGAATGGAATGTTGAAGGTAGAGAGCAAGACAGGGAAATGACTCAGAAAATGACTTATGGTACAAGCAGAGTAGTGCCTATAAACTATTGAAGATGCTCTAAACCTAAAAGAAACAAAGGTGTTTGACCAAATTCTCAATCCAGATGGTTCAAAGACTTCGATACTAAATAAAAAGAAACTATGCTTGCGGGGCAGAAACAAGAACTTATAAAAAGAAGAGTTTAAGATTGGATATTTAACGATCAGGATAGAAGAAATAGACTTGTAAAAGCCTATAATGAAAAATTTAATTCTATCCGTAATCGAGAATATGATGGATCAAATTTAAGCTTTGATGGAATGAGTACAGATATTTCGCTTGTCCACATCAAAAAGAACGCAATTGCTAGAATACTTTATGGTGGTAACAGCACTTGCTCGCAGTAGTAGAGGCGAGCAGACTTTTGAAATGGTGCAAGCTCAATGGAAGCTCAAGAAACTTGGAATGTGTACTAAGTCATTGTTTGTTGTGCCAAACCATCTTGCAGAACAAATTGGTCGTGAGTTTATGCAACTATACCCATCAGCTAATATTATGGTGGCCGATCAAAAAGACTTTGAACCAAAGAATCGAAAGGATTTATTGGAAAGGTGCAACAGGCGAATATGATGCAGTTATTAGGCATGAGTCAATTTGAAAAAGATTCCAATGTCTAGGAATATCAACAAAAGCATATACAAGACCAGATTGATGAGATTATAAATTATGTAGAAGAGTACAAGCATGATGAAATCAAAATTTTACAGTAAAAGAGCTCAAAAACCAGAAAGAAATTAGAAACAAGGCTTGAAAAAGTTAAATGATGATTTCAAAAAGGATGATGTTATTACTTTTGAAGAGCTTGGCGTAGATAAAGCTGATTGTTGATGAGGGCACATAACTATAAGAACCTATATCTTTATACAAAAATGAGAAATGTTGCAGGTATCGGACAATCTGAAGCTTTTAAGTCCTCAGATATGTTTATGAAATGCCAAATACATGGATGCAAAATGACTGGTGGCAAAAGGAATTGTATTTGCGACAGGCACTCCAGTATCAAACTCAATGACAGAGCTTTATACTATGCAAAGATATTTACAATTACGACACTTTAAAAGAATGGACTAGAGCATTTTTGATTCATGACTTCAACTTTTTGGAGAAAACACAATCTGCTTTTTGAATTATCTCCAGAGGGAACAGGTTACCGAGTTAAGACTCGTTTTTCTAAGTTTTATAACCTACCTGAGCTTATAGGTATGTTTAAGGAAGTAGCCGATATTCAAACCATGCAGATATGCTTAATCTTCCTGTTCCAGAAGCTCATTTTAAAAGTCATTAAAACTGAACCAAGTGAAAGAGCAAAAAGAAATACTAAAGAGCTTGTCTGGAAAGGGCTGATAAGGTGCGTAATAAGTCCGTAGAGCCTAGAAAGAAGATAATATGCTTAAGATTACTAATGATGGTAAGAAACTTGCATTAGATCAGCGTTTAATCAATCCATTACTCCAGATGATGAAAATTCAAGGTTAATGTATGTGTTAAAATGTATTTTCTATTTGGGATAAGACAAAAGAAAAAATCAAATCATCAACTTCTATTTTTCAGATATGTCTACACCAAAAGGTGATGGTAGTTTTAATATCTATGATGATGTAGAGATAAACTTGTAGATTTTAGGGAATACCAAAAGGAAGAAATTGCTTTTATCCATGAAGCCAATACTGATAAACAAAAAGATGAACTCTTTGCAAAGGTAAGAAAAGGAGATATTCGTATTTTAATGGGTTCTACTCAGAAAATGGGTGCTGGTACAAATGTGCAAAATAAACTAATTGCAATGCATGATTTAGATGTACCATGGAGACCTGCTGACCTTGAGCAGAGAAGTGGTAGAATTGTTCGCCAAGGCAATGAAAATGAAGAGGTTAATGTTTATCGTTACATCACTGAGAATACCTTTTGATGCGTATCTTTGGCAGACGATGGAGAATAAGCAGAAATTTATTTCACAGATTATGACTTCAAAGACTCCTGTTCGTGTTGCAGAAGATGTGGATGAAAGTAGTCTTAACTATGCTGAGATTAAGGCACTTGCTACTGGGTGATCCAAAAGATAAAAGAAAAGATGGATTTGGATAATGAAGTCACGAAACTTAAAATGCTTGAAGCAAACTACAAGTCCAATCGATATAGATTAGAGGATAAGGTTGCAAGAGACATATCCTGAAGAAATAGCAAGGACTGAAAAAGCTAATTGAAGCAGTGAAAAAGATATTGAAAATGTTGAACCACAAGGAGTGGTGAAAATAAAGTCACTTCTATCATGATTAATGGTGAGATAATTCGAGATAAAAAGATAGCTGGAGAAAAGCTCTTAGAAGCGATTAAAAGGCATAAAAATTAATGAAATGGGTTATAGGACAGTACGAAATATGGACTTAGAGGTAAGCTATAATTTCTTCACCAATGAACATAATTTTTACTTTAAGAGGTGCTACAAACCATTCAGGAGAGCTTGGTACAAGTGCAGATGGTAACATACAAGACTGGATAATTCTATTGATAAAATGCCTGAAAGGGTTAAATCGTCTTGAAGAAAAACTCGTTAGCACAAAGGAACAACTGGAAAAATGCAAAGAAGAATTAACAAAAGTCTTTTTGAAAAAAAGCAGATGAGCTAAAGACAAAAGAGTATTAAGACTTGCAGAATTAAACAAGCTACTTGATATGGGAGAAGTGAAGAAAAGAAAATCCTAATCCATTACTTGAAGATGTAAAGAGGCTATTGGAGATTTTTGCAAAAGGGAATATGAAGATGATAGTTATACCTATGAAAAATTTTAGTAATCTATTTCCTGACCTTGCTCATATTGGAATTGCATATACTACTACACCAGATGAAAAGCATGAAATTCAATATGAAATTAGCTTAGAAGATTTTACAGCTACTCAATATATCAATGGAGAACCAATTACAAAGATTGATTATCTCAAAGACCTTGGAAATGAAGAAAAAGGCATTGGAATTTTTAAAACAAGAAATGGAATATGGAGACTTTGGAGAGTTTGTATCTATTGATGATAATGACCTTAAAAAGCATTAGGTCTTGAAAGAGATGACGATGGTAATATCTATGATCCACTTGCAAAAGATTTGGATAATGATGGTGTGCCAGATAGATACGATAATGACTTTAGAGACAGTGACTACTTTGAAACCACTTATGATGTGAGGATAATATTCACACAAGGGCAGAAAGTAAAGAAAAGGTATCTGAAAAAGCCGTCTATCCTAGGACAGATTAAGTCATATCAGTCGGAAGAAAAACAAACAGAAACACGAGAAAAATAAATCAAAAGAACACGATGAACGTTAAGGGGCTTATCATAAGCTCCTTTTTCATTTTTAGTAGAAAAATGGAGGTATATTATGAACTACAAAGAAATGAGAAATACACTAGAACAAATGGCAAACGAAAATCACGAAGATTTTGCAAAGGCACTAATTAGTTTTGAAAAAGGAATCAATGATAAAGATGCCTTGGACAAGTTATACCAGGAGTATATGGATAATGACAGTATGAACTTACTTTAATGATGAGGTTTGATTATTTGATTGATGAACTTAGAGAAAAATGGACAAATTAAGACAGTATAGCAATTGAAAAGAAGATAATGATCTGGTGAATATTGTTGGAATATCGTAGGTGAGGTTGAAACAATTGAAAGAGAAAATAAGAATGAGAAAGCCTTTAAAGTAGTTAATTTCTCAGTTGTGTCAAAAGATGATGAGGAAATAAGATTTACACTAATTGCTCAGCTTATGGGGATAAGGAGATATTCCAAAGAACTTTAAGCAGGGAGACTTTGTAAAGCTTTTTGGACAGGTGAAATCATCCATTGATGATAACGGAAAGGAACATACTAATGTTAGAATACTATCGTCTAAGCTTTTAAAAGCAAAGGAACAGATGAAAAACCAAGAAGAAAAGAAAGAATCTGTGCTTTGGGGCAATAAAAATATAAAGCTGAAGAAAAAGCAAAAATCTATTGAGAGGAAAGAAGCTTCAAAGGAAACTGAGAGATAGAATATGTCGGTGTAGTCCTCGAGCTACACCGATTATTTTTATGAAAATTAGCTCTGGAATAGATTTTTCATGGCTGGTCATAATAAAAGGCAATAGTTTTTGAAATATAAAATCACAATGAAAAAGTTATATTTGATTTTAAAAGTCTGAATTCAGCAAAAAGGAAAACATAGGGACAATTAATAACATAAGCCCTAATTTATGTGAAATGACGAGTATCAGTTCTCACATTAATGTGTATGTAAGTGATATTTCTGCGATTGTGAAAGAAAAATGAATGAAAAATAAAGGGGAAAGTTATGGGTGAAATAGTAATACTTGATAATAGCTCACCTGAAATTCAACACCTCTGCAAGAAAGATAAACGATTAGCAAAAGTAATATCTATGATTGGTTCCATTACGTATGAGATTTATGATGAAGATCCTTATGAGTTTCTTATTCATGAAATCATAGAGCAAATGCTATCTATCAAAGCTGAAATAAAATATTCTCCAGATTAGTAGATTTATGTGATGGCGAAGTCACACCTTCAAAGGTGAACAAATTATCCGATGAACAAATTAAAAGTATCGAACTGCAAATTCTAAAGTATCTTTTATTAGAAGTGTTACTAATGCTGTTCTTAATGGTGAATTAGATTTTGGCTCATTAAAAAGAAATGAATGACTCTGATGTTTTTAAGCACCTAACATCATTCAAGGGAATTGGAAAAATGGACAGCAAATATGTATTTGATATTTGTTCTTAACCGAATGGATATCTTACCCACAAACGATGTCGCTTTTACAATCCTACGAGTGGCTTTATAGACAACTGACCGTTCAGATACATCAATACAGAAACAAATGTAAAAATGGAAACCTTACTCTCTATTGCTTCTAGATATTTATACGTGCATTAGATTCAGGATTAACAAAGGAAGAATTCCATTTGTATAAATAACAAAGGAGATTTTGATTATGCCAGATTTTAACTATCTTGATAAACGTGCTAACGAATACTACATAAATAGCCATGTACCGTTCTCTCCACTAGGACACTAAATCAGACTTAGTAGAAACAGTATTTGATTTTGCATATCAAATGACTTTCGGGCAAGGCGGAGAACACAGAGCACACAGAACAGGTGGAACTCATCAAAGACGAAATGGAGAAATCTTTGCGAATACATTCCAAGGTAAGCTTGCAGAATATGCTCTTTTTTGCGTACTGACTAATAGTGGCATTAATGTAAGTGAACCTGATTTAGGTGTTTTTCGGTTTAGGCGAGTGGGATTCTGTTGATTTAACAATCGGCGATGAATCAGTTTCAATTAAATCAACAAAGTCTTTTGGGAATCTTCTTTTATTAGAAGAATATGATTGGGACGAACAAGCAAATTATCTACCTAATGGTCATGGGTATGACTATACATTTTTCAATTAGAATGAATCCATTCATGAAGACGTTATGAGAAGAAATAGATTTTTATATTCTGATAGCATTAATGAAGCAATCCTTAAAACAAATAATCATGGCAGAAAGCTGGACGTTTGATATACCGGGATATGTAACCAGAGAAGACTTAATTCAAATAATCAACGAAAACTATATTCTTCCACGCGGTTCTATGCTTAACGGTGAAGACTCGAATGGATGCATCAAACTATTACATTCAATCAGGTGATATGAGAAACTTGAACAGTTTCATTAGAGACCGAGGATAAGGAGGATATATGATTACTATACCAATAAACAAAAATGACATACTGAAGTCGAGTATATTTCATCACAGCAATCATACAAAAAGCAAACAAGCGGTTCAATGCAAGGGCGTTAAGTTCCAAAAGGCGACTTGATGGGTGGTATTTTTGACAGATGGATTAACACCGTTCCTGAAAGTATTATTTTTCAATAAAATTATACTTCCGGAAGTGAGAAATGGTCAGTCCTCTGAAATCATTTCAGACTTTATTTGTGATGATCCTAAAACAGCAGGAATAGCACCAGATGTAATAGGAATCAGAACCCCTAACGGTACTATACCATTTTGCAGTTTTTAATGAACGATGGATTCCTGTAGACAATATGCCTCAAATTGAAGTTAAAACCTTCAAGAAACCTCAAAAATGATTTCACTTAGAAATCAGGATTACGATGGCAAATATCTTGTAATGGCTGAAAGTGAACTAAGATTGATTATTTGTTACTGTTTTTGATGCTTCAATCTTCCAGGATTCAATCCATAACAATCTTGTAATGGATGATGATTCTTTTATTGTTTCTAATTCTGCTGGTAGATTGCAAAGGAATAGACATTGTTAACATTAACAATTATGAAATCGGAACTGTCACATTACTCAAAGTTACTACAGCCGAAGCTTTCATGAATTCTGCTACTTTCTGTGAAGGTACTGAGTGTTCAATACATAAATGGAGTAGAGAAAAAAACAAGAGTTCTGCCGAGACTCTGAAGAAATCCCGTTATCAGAATACTGCAATAGAACAGAAATTGGTTTATACAGATTTTCAGATAAGTGGTATGAGGATATACATCCGAAAAAGATACCGTATTATACAAAAACTCACGTGGTGGGTCATCAAATGCATTTTTGTATAGAACATTGGATTTTATGTGGACGATATTGATTCAGTAAGCATAATTAAAAATCTAATAGTTCTATGTATATAAAGACTAATAAATCTATTAGATTAAACGAGCATCAGCTCCAAGCTGATTCGATTTACAAGGTTGACTTTGCTATGCTTTGACCGCAGTTCTAATAACGGTGTCGAGTATTTTTATGCAAAGAGTTTAATAACACCATTGATGATTATCAAGAACAATTAAAAAAATTCACTTGAAATAATAATAAACGGAGGAAAATAATAATGAAAGACTACAAAGTAAAGATTTGAAAAGGATGGAACAATTATCACAGGGAGATGACTTTGACCAAAATGACTTTGAAAAATTGAAAAAGCATATTTAAGAAAATGGTTAGATATTAACGCGATTTAAAATCTCTTAAAAGGGCGTGGGTTAAAATCGTCCTGATGTTTTTCAGTAAAGCCTGTTCTGCATTGCTTTTGATGCTGTTCGTACTAACAATGATCCAGGCGCACTCTTATGACTGTGTCATCAAAGCAACAGGTGAAGGAGTTCAGTTAACACTCATCATTCCTCATGATTGCACTTCTTTAGTATACTCAACTTGGGATTTATTATGCTATGCAGTTTTGCCCCAAATGGTTATGTAGATGGTAATGTATATTTCTATGAAAATAGATTCTGCCGATGTATACAGTTTAGTTTTAAATCAGAAAAAGAATGAAACTTTGCTGACCAGCAGGCACAAGAAGACGTCCACGTTTTTCTATGCAATCAAGAATAATTAGAGAAAAAGGTCTTAAACCAGTTAAGAAAATAAGTCTCGTTGATTAAAACACAGCACAGAATGAAAATCTCTCATTCTGGCTGTTTGTTATTCGAAATAATTTTCAATATTTCTTCTGCTATAAGTGTAATCACAGGAACTGAAACTGCATTTCCCTGCTCTGTTTTATAAAGATGGCTATTTCCATACGCCTTTCCTTTATAAGTTGTAGGTAAAACAATATCCATTTCCGACTGGAAATCCTTGTAACTGAATGTTTTCTGCAGGAGTCAGTTTTCTTATACCGCTGGTGTCAGAATCGAAAGAACGTTATGCCCTCCAGTTCCCATGTTAGCCGTTGAGGTTGGACAAAACATCGGATTGATTCTTTCTAACATACTGACCTCTTCTAAGCTGATAAAACTGGTACATTTCTGTAATTGCTTCTGTTAAATGGATCGGATATTCTTTTCACCTTCCAGTTCTTTTGAATTCCGCTCCTGTAAACAAAATAGTGAGGATATCTCTCCTAGTTAAAGAAAATACTGGACTTATCTTCAACGGAGTAATCAATAATCTTTTACGTCTTCAGCTCTTTCTTCTGTTCCTCTTTTTGGAAAGGTCAGTTATCAAACAATGTAAAGCTGATCAGCATCTTCCTTATTCAAGAACCAATATAAAATACGCTCTCTGTTTTGTGGCAAGATCAGAGTAGAGCATCGAAATTTAGAACCATCTCTTTGATTATGTAACCACTTGGTTTGGTTTGCATGATGACCTGATAGGTTCTGCACCTTTATCATGCGCCTTTAAATTTTTAACATTTTCTGAAAAATTCTGGGTTCTTTCCAAACTTTGCATCCAGCTGGCTCATCAAATCAATGAATGACATAAACAGTTTCTCTCATCATTGAAACCTTTCTGTTACCAGACAATACTAAATACCTGGCAGAAATCCGCCATTTTAAAAATATCGATTGGTTCTGCCAAAATCTTCTCATGTAACTGTGAGTATTATTCAATATTATCGCTTATTTCAGGATGCCGATACTGTATCACCTCAAGCAACATGTATGTTTAAAGTTTGTTCTGTATGTTTCTCACACGCAAATTCGTCTATTTCATTTGCCCAGCTCATTATATATTCAGCGTCTGGATTTTGGGCATTCATAAAGCCTAAACAAATACCTACCTACACCGGCAAACAAACTTCCGACTTTATACTGTCCTTAATATTATCCTTTCAATTCTATTTATTTTCATCTTCATCAACCCTAAGAATAAGCTAACATTAAGTTGGTCATAATAAACTTTCAATTTACTTTTCCCTTTTTCTATGTTTAGATTTTCCAAAAATGCTCTTGAGCATTGTATTCTCATGTCTTTTGTAGTACATAGGTGTCAAGACATATTGATTCTTCCGTCTTTCATGTAGCTTCCTACTCAGCCTGATTTTGGACTAATTATAACCTGTTTTAGTCTAAAGTCAACTGTGTGTGAGCTAAGATGAACTATTTCAAAATTAGTAAATCAGATAGATTATCATATTCTTATACCTATGTGTTACAAAAATACATTTTAAATTTAAAATTAATTCTCTAAAAGTTAACTCACTTAGAATTCTCTAAATATAGTAAAACATATGCAATAAAAGATTTATAAAACTATCTTTCCATTTCATACTCATATATTTTCTATAATTTTCTGATTTGATACAGTTCTTTTCATATCGGATTTTGAAGAAGAACTACTCTTGCATTAAGGTATTCTATCCAAATGAATCAAGCTCTTTCAAAATATCCTTGGAGTTTTGGAAGTTTTGAGTAATATAGGTCTAAAAGAACATTTTCATAGAGTGTTCTGATTTATGCTCTTCAAAAGCTTTGTCTGATGGATCTTTCTTATATTCCAGATGGATTTGACTGATACAATTTTTACGGTATGAACTTATTCCATAATATTTGATAGAGTTGAAACTTATTGTCAACAACTTTGATTTGATCCTGTATATTTTGTCTTTTTAATGCACTTTCTTTAATGAACTCATCAGCTGGAGATAGACTTAAAATCCTTTTCACGCATCAAAACCAGTATCGGCGCAGTTTTTAAATTATGTTTTGTAGCCCAATACTCTATGGCCTTTGTGATTTTATCTTTTCATTATTTGCAATATCTATAATATTTCCGATACGTAACAGCATAGGTTCTTTGATTAGCATTTATCTAGATACGCTCTTTTAATCTATCCTCAGTATAATCTTCTCCAATAGTTTTAGCTCTGTAAATCTTTCTTTGTCCTTGTGCTTAAAATGCAATGTGTTTTCCATATTTGATCTCATAATTGGTAGCCATTCTCTTTATAAAAATCATCCCAATCTTTGGATTGTTTAATAGCTCTATCTATATCAAATTGAAGTCTACTTTTCAAGAAGTACCTAAATTGGTCATTTTCCGTACATGACTTTCCATTAGTCTTGATTTCTTCCTATAAGTTTCAGAACTCATCATAACAGATAGGTTGTTTTCTTTTGCATAGTTTATCACTTTGATGCTTAATTTGATGATGGCTTCTCTTGTTGGACTGGTGGCACTCGTAACCATATTTACAGTTATTGAATATGATATGGTTTATGGATATGACCTTTGTCTATAATGGGTGGTAGAGGTACGAACTCCGTATTGATCCTTATATTCTCTCCTAAAGCTCCATTCCGATTTGATGTGCTATTTCTGGAGTAGCTTCACCAGGCATAAATGATTGAATGAGGGTGTGCTTTCAAGTACAGTTCCATTAACTTTATTATCTTCTCTAGTCTTCATAAGAAAGCAGTATGAGCAGTAGAAGCAAAGCAGTTGTGAGTGCTAGCAAAATCTTTTTCATCAGTTTTCTTCGTTGGTAATATAATCAATAGCAAGATTAAGTAGTAGATTTTATAGGGTGTATTTTTGTAATTGCCACTTATATGTCATCTCATTTGTTGTAGTTTTTATTGAGCAGTAGGGAATGTATGTTGCCATATTTCTTTTGAGTAGATGTTCAATTTGGGACTGCATATCTTTTATGTCATCACTATAGATAACACAAAGTCGAAATTAACTCGTTTAGCAATTTGGTTGACGCTACCCGCATACCTAAAAGTAATCCTTGAATTTCTCTAAAGGGCTGTAAATCAACAACATAAATATCTGTTTCAGATACTACTTTTCAAAAAATGGTTCATTGTTTTTACACTTTGCCATCTTCATTTTCTTTTTGAAAAGTGCTTTTTCTTCTTCTGTTAAGTTTATTTTCAGCTGAATGTCTCTAATTCTATTTGCCATATTTGTTTGCTTCCTTTCATAAAATCTGGGGATCTGTGGGTGCTCTATCAAGCTAAGAGTGATAAAAAGAAGCAACTCCACGAGGGTTTGCTTCATCGATTCGCTAAATGATGGGTACACACTACTGTGCTTGCTACATAAGAATGATTTGTAAACAAGCGTTAAGCGAGATATGAGTTTAGTGTCTTAATTATACCAAGTATAAAGTTAATGTCGGCGTATTCAGGAAACTATTTCTAAAAATTGAAATAGTTATTGAGTTAGAATCCTGTGATGATGTTATAATTATTTTGAAAATTGAAATAGATTATGGAAAGGCTAAGCTAATGGATTATTATGATAAGTTTAAAGCTCTATCCAGATCCGATAAGACTGATATATTAAATGCATTGAATAATGGAGAGTTATCTGCAGGGGATATTGCAGATAAATCTTCTACAAATTCAAAATTTCGTATCATTTAGCGATACTAGCGCAGATATGGTTACAGAAAATATAAAATTTTTATTTTTATAGCCTAAATCAGAAAATGTATTCAGGAGCTTTTTAACTTGGTTTGATAGATTTTCAAAAATAAAATTCGCATAAATAAGACTTTTCTAAAATTAGCAATTTACAGGAGATGAAGATTTAACATGATAATTAGGAGGATGATGTGCATGGGATGGATACATTTTGATTTAATAAAAGGATTCATAATTTTTGTGCGGAAAATTTTTCCTTATTACATTTATCCTTTACTAATCCCAAACCTAATAAATTAAATAGATAGATTGTTTTTGTTCATTTGAGAGGACTCGGTGTGCCATCATGCCGTAGTCCTCCTTTTTATCTTCAAACAAGATTTTGAAACAAAAAGGAGGACGAAAAATGAATAAAGAATATTTCTTGTTTGTAAACGGAAAGATCAGAAAGTTGGCGAGGAGATTTATAAAGTCTGTTGGCAGAGAGAAAAATCATGAGAAATTACTTGGAAGCAGATGAGATCGAAAAATCATCTGCTCTTTATTTTCTTCTTTTGATCATGATGGACATTTTGAGGATAGTATAGTTGATGAGGATTTTGATGTAGATAAGATCGTTCAGACACAGATGATGATTGAGGCAGTGCGAGATGCACTGTCAAAGGTTGAATGATGAAGAGAAATCATTGATAGACTTTATTTCAATGATGAAACCATTCGCTCAGTAGCTGAAACTAAAAATATCTCATCCAGCTCTCATAAGAGAGAAAAGTAAGATATTAGACAAGCTAAGGAAATTGCTGAAAGACTTTGGATAATATTAATCAAAAAGAGCTAGAAAGATAAAAATCTATCGGCTCCTTTTTGATTTGATAGAATGGAAGAAATATGTTTAAAAATGGTATAATTATATCATATATTCAGAAAAATTTTAAAAATACAGAGTTTTAATTTGTATTATGTATAAAGGAGAGGAGATAATATGGCTATAGAATTTTTCGAAGATTGAAGTCTTCTTCTAACCAATCATCTATAGAACCGAGAGATATTTTTATGGCATTGCCTACAAAGGATAAAAAGCTATGGGTATCCTCGTGATGTTCAAACAGAAGTTTTGGAAACAGTGGTTTGATAAACGTAATGAAAAACACAATCATAAAAATGAATACTATGGAAGTGGAAAAACTGTTGTGGGGTTAACAATTTTACAGAGTTGTTTAAATGAAGGAAAAGGTCATGCAGTGTATATTGTTCAGATAATTTTTAATAAAAAGCAAGTAGTGACGAGCAATAGAAAGCTGAGGGATTGGGTTGCTTATGATAGAAGGTGTGAAGAGGTGAAGAGAGTTATTATTTTAGGCATAATAAAAAGCAATTTAGTAACAAATATACACTAAATTAATTAATGGTAAAAGCGTGTTTGGGTTACGCTCAGGTAATAATGTTAAAATTGGTAGTATCATAATCGATGATGTACATGCTTGTTTGAGATACAATAGAAAAGCAACACACAATAACTATTGAATCTAATCATGAGTTTATAAAAATAATTTCATATATATCTGACTCACACAGAGTCAAGGAAGAGTCAAAATGTGTGTGATATAAAGATAGAAATGATCCGAGATATAGTTACTTGGTTCCGTTTTGGATTTGGCAAAAAGAATGTCAAAATATATATAATAGTATTTCTGATGAAGATTATAAGGATGAAGCATTCGTATTGTTTAATCTTCCGTTGATGCGTGATAATTGGAAAAAGCAGCTAATTGTGTTATTTCTGCTCGTAGGTTGAAATAACATTAAAAATACTCCTATAAATAAAAATAACTAGTTTTTGGAAGAAGCTCAACGTGGGATATTTATGGAGTGCGACACTAGCGGATGATAGTGTGTTTGTATCTAGTATTGGATTAAAAAGAAAAGAACTCCAGCATCATTTTACACCTGAAAAGGCAAAGATGATATTGGAGAAAAGGCTCATAATTTTTCCTAAACATTTAAAATGCCAAGATAACAGATGAAGAGATAAAAATGAATTTGTAATGACGCTAATCAGCATAATGTTGTGGTTATTGTGCCATCTTTTGAGTAGAGCTAATTTTTGGAATGATATAGGTCCTGAGTCAGATTCTCTCATCAAATGCAGATATATATACAAAGTGGTGTTGATGAATTAAAAAGAGGAGAATTCACGGAATTACAGATTCTGGTAAACAAGTATGATGGAATTGACTTTACCAGATGATGCTTGCCGAGATGCTTGTTGTTGATGGATTACCAAGTATACGGGTGAGTATGATTTGGCAATACGAGGGATGAATCAAATGACAACAGATTATGCAGAGAACAAATTCAGAAAATTGAACGGGGAATGGGTAGGGGTTAGATCAAATAATGATTTCTGCTCAATAGTATTAATGGGAGAAAAACTAACTGATGTAATTGTAAATCAACATGGTAAAGAAATTTTTCAGTTCAGCAACATTAGAAACAATGGAATCTTTCTCCAGCGACTATGGGAACAACTAATGGAATCGACACAAGTCTACTATAGAAAATATACCTTTTAACTAATTATATGTTTTGAGCGTAACTAGAGTGGATTTCTGCTAGTAAATCTAATTTATCTAATGTTGTGTACAATAAATCTGGCAATGTAGATTCTTTGATTCTTGCTGTGCGTGAAGCTTTTGAAAAGGAATGCTTAGAAAACTATGAAGAAAGTTTTTTCAATTATAGACACGAAAAAGAATAAAAACAAATGATAACAAAACTAAAAGGGGTTGTTGATGCAGTATACGGCTGAATATAAGAACTTCAGCAATCCGAGCTGTTGCACAGGAAATACTTTTCAGCAAGAAACCTTAATTCTATGGTTTTAAAACCAATTAAAGGGAGATCAATTTTCAAGATAGCTAGTACAAAATAATGGACAATCTAACTCTATTATAAAATATATTGAAGAAAATGGATTAAATGCCAATGAATATATTCTACGTGTATCGGCTATATTGGAAGATTTAAAATTTTCAGATAATCCTGCGACGATTTGAAAAAGCACTTAATGATATAGCATCAGTTATAGGTATTGCATCATCTCGCCCAGAAGTTCAGTTTGGAGGAGAAGCTCCTGATAACACTAGCATTTTCGAATTCTGAATATGTAATTATTGAGATGTAAGAATAGAACAATAACGAATTAATTTCAAAAAGATGACTGAGCAGTTACTTAGTTCGATACAATGGTTTAGAATCATTATATTCTTGGAGAAAAATGTACTCCAATTATGATCTCATAACAGTGATACTTTTCCGAACTGAGGCATCACCTAGTCCAGATATGAGAGTGATGACACCTGAATTATTGGATGAATTTTTCACGAGCAATAAGAGGGTTTGCAGAAGGTGTTGTCAAAAATGGAGTCTTTGAGAACAATAAAGAAGTTGAAAAATTATTAAATTCATTTAAGTTAAATGGTTATCAGATAATTAATCAATATACAAAGCCATTTTAGTAAAAAATAAATAACTTTTTAAATTTTTGCATCTATAAATTTTATAGATGCATTTTGAAATTTCATAAATCTGTTTACCAAGAAGGATAAATTTTCACTATTAAAGTGTGAGAGGTTTATCCTTTTTTGTGCACGTAGAAGAGAGAATCTGTTCCGTTGTAAGGCAAAAGAATCCTACATGGCAGAAAGCTAATTGATCTTTGACAACTGAATAGACCAGGTGGGACGTTATCCATTTGTAGAGAATTATGACCTCACGCCAAGACTTTTCTGCTGAGAGATTGGTTTTAAATGAATACTGGTAAGTGCCAAGGATAAAAAGAAAAAGAGCGATAAACTAGGAATACATAAAGGATAGATGTGGCAATCTATCTCTGTGATGCAAATGGTGATAATGATGTCAATAGTTTAAAGCCGGCTCGTCTTAATAAGGACGGAGGTGAGATTCCTGTCAGCGCCCAATGCACCTACCAATGTCAAAAACTTATTAAAAATAGTGAGGTTAAGACTATGAACAAAACAAAAGAAGTTAAACAAGATAAGGATAAAAAGCAAATAGCAGATGATTATTCTAAGAAAATAACCTACTCTACGAGCGAAAGTGAAAACTCGATTTACTTGATATTGTTGAGATGTATCTATATAAATCTTGTGTCAGAATTTGAGGGGCTGACAAAGAGAAATAGGGTGCGGTAAAATATAGGTAGTAGAAGTAATCTTCCGAAATGACTATTTGCCAAAATATCATTTTAGGAGGATTGTTATAGAAATACTGCGTGTATGTATCTTCGTCTTTCAAGAGAAGATGGGGACAGTAATGAAAGCAACTCTATTTCAAATCAAAGACAAATAATCAAATTCACGCTAAAGAAAAGGACATTGAATTATCCTATGAATATGTAGATGATGGATATAGTGGTTCTAATTTTGAGCGACCATATTTTTAAGAATATGATTGATTGACCTGAATAAAGGAAAGTTTTCTATCATTATGGTAAAAGACTTATCTCGTTTCGGCAGAGATTATATTGAGTCTGGGAAGTATTTGCAAAAGATATTTCCTGAAAAAGGTATTCGCTTCATATCTGTAAATGATAACTATGATAGTGATAATGCAGATGTTAGTGATACACATTTAATACTTCCAATTAGAAATTTTATCAATGACGAGTTATTGTCGAGATATTTCTATGAAAGTGAAATCATCAAAAGAGGTGAAAAGGAAGAATGGCGAGTTTATTGGATCATTTGCTCTTTTGGATATAAGAAAGATGATAAGAACAAACATCAGCTTGTAGTTGATACAGAAGTAGCTCATATCATTGAGCGAATATTTAATATGAAAATAGAGGGTTATTCCTCAAAGGCTATTGATGACTTTCTAAACAGTATTGGAACAGTTGCACCATCAAAGCACAAAGAAAAATAATGGTGATAACTTCAATACTGGTTTTGTTAATGAAAAAGCAAAGTGGGATGCTAAGATGGTAAAACCGTATTATTTCAAATAAGGTTTATATTGGTGTCCTGGAAACAAGGAAAAACCACAAAATTAAATTATAAATCAAAGCATGAAGTCGATGTTTCAAAGAAGACTGGATAGCAATAGAAATGCTCATGAAAGCATAGTATCAAAAATCCATCTTTGAACTCGCAAACAAAATGCTACTTCGTGATGTGAAACAGTCTAAAAGATATGCCATATATATTATCGGGTATGCTTTATTGCAAAAGATTGTGAAGTCCTATGATTGAGGCGAAAAGTAAGAGACAAGATTTTCACATTTGCTCTGAATATAACAATGCTGGAGAGTGTTCAAGACATAGTGTAAAAGAAGACTATGTTACTCATGCAACTATTCATGCATTAAATGAATATCTATCTAGTACAATGAACTGCTTAAAAAGTTAGCGAAAATAGATGCGTCAAAGTTTAAATTAAAAGTTGATTTTTGAGTCATTATATGCAGAAAAAAAGAAAGTATGAAAGACTTAGACAACTTTATATGGATTTAGAAGAAGAACTTATAACGACTGAAGAATTTGAACGATTTAGAAAAAATTATCTTATTAAGATTAGGAAATTGAGAAACAAATTATTACAAAGCAAAAATATCGTAAATGAACTGAAAAATGAAGATAAACGATACAGGTAGTTTCGTTTCTGAGATAGTTCTAATCCTGAAAGTGATGAACTAAATCGATTGTCTTTAGTGTCTTTTATAGATCGTATTGAGATTGGAGAAGATAATGTAATTAACTTTGTCTTCAACAATATTGAAACAGTGAACCTGCTTCAAGCAATTGTGATAGTGATAAGGGTTGAAGCTAAGGATACACATAAGGCAAGACTAATATCAATGGGCAAGCTTATTTGGTGAGCATTTAGAAAGAGTTGAACTATGGCTTGCAGTTGGAGGTGTTTGTTAATGGCAAGGACTTCCAAAAGATATATAAGAAAAAGTGAAGAACAAACACAAAAAGTATTTTATAAAGCTGGAATATACAAGATTATCCAGTGAAAGAAAAGAAGAGTGGCGTGAGAAATCATCGTCTATCGAAACACAGGTGCTTTTGTTGTAAAGAGTATGCTTTTAAAGGAAAATATTAAAGTCGTAAATATTTACACAGACTATGAATATAGTGGGACAAATTTTGAAAGACCACAGTTTCAGGAGATGATGCAAGATATTCGTGAAAGAAGAATTAATTGTATTATCATAAGGGACTTATCAAGACTTGGAAGAGAATATCTTGAGATGGGAAGACTCATAGACAAGGTATTTCCGTTCTTGGGAGTAAGGTTTATTTCTGTTAATGATAAGGTTGATACCGTTAAGGATTCAGACTCTAAGAAGTCATTTGAAGTAACTCTTAAGAATATCGTCAATGATATGTATGCTAAAGAACATTTCTGTAAAGATAAAGACAAGTAAAACATAATAGGGCAAGAAAATGGATATTTTATTGGTTCTGTTCCGCCCTATGGATATAAGGTAGTGAAATTAAAAGAGGACAGAAGTTAGAAGTTGATGAGAATGTTCGAACCATTGTTGAAGAAAATGTTCGACTAACACTTGAAGGAAAAAGCCAATATGAGGTTGCAAAAGCACTTTAATACTATGGGTTATGCTACAGGAATGGTCTATTACAAAACAGGTAGGGAATTTATAGACAGAATGGTGATCCGCAGTGGAATAAAGGTACTATTTCCAAAAAATGCTTACTAATAGAACTTATACGGGAACTTTGGTGCAGGCGTTAAGCAACAAAATCTTGCAAAAGGAATGAAGCAACAATTTGTAGATGAAAGCCAGCATATTATATATGAAAATGCTCATGAACCTATTATCTCAAGAGAAGACTTTGAGAAAAAGTCTTTGCATAGGGCGAGCAAATAGATTAAAGAACAATGCTTTTTGGTGCAGAGATGCACTAACTTGAAAGAGATTATGAGAATAGATATAAGGGGCTTGATTTTTAATAATGCAACAGGTAAGGAACTTTTATCGAAGAACCAGAATTTACGGGACAAACCATGATAGGCTTTATTACTCTTTTTCAAAACGATACTTGCACAGGCAAGATAGATAACTGAAGCAAGAGTATGATTATGGAGAGAGACTTAGATAGCAATGTCAGAAAAAGGTAGCAGATTTTATTACTAAGGCTAGCAAGACAAAGCTAATAGAAAGAGTTTCTAAAAGATTTTTCTGAAAGTATTGGTAAGCTAAACAAAGATATTTCAAAGCTTAAATTAAGACGGAGAAGGAAGAATTCCTAATTCAAAAACTTATGAAGAATATAGCTTAGGGCAAGATTGATAGGGAAACATATAGTCTGAAAAGGAGATTGCTTTTAAGTCATATTGCAACAATCAATAATGAAGTTATTGCTATTGAAAAGTTGTAAAAAGACCTTGAAAGGGGATAATAAAAACATCTATTAAGTGGATTAAGGATGTGTTTTCAGCAAAAAGGTTGAAAAATTACCAGCTGATTTAATTCATAGCTTTAGTGGAAAAAGATAATTGTCTATGGCAATCATAACTTTGAAATAATCTTTAAATTTTGCATATGGATAGTTTGATGGGAGGTGTAAAAGTAGCGAGTAAGATTGCCCTTTATATCAGATTATCTGTGAAGATCGAGATGAAGAAATATGAGAGCGAAAGTATCGTCAACCAAAAGGTATTTCCTAAAATGATTTTTCTTAATAGAAATGACGAATTTAAAAAGCTTCAAAAGAGAAGAATATGTTGACGATGGATATACAGGGACAAATGAGAAAAAGACCATCTTTTCAAAGAATGCTTGAAGAAGTTAAGAATGGTAAAATCAATGCCATAATTGTAAAAAGACTTGTCGAGGTTTATGAGAGATTATATTACCCTTTGGTGATTATCTGGAGAATATATTTCCGTTTCTTGGTATTAGATTTATTGCATTAATGATGGTTATGACATGCTAAGGAAAAAGGAAATGGGACGGATTTTGATATTCAGTTTAGAGATTGTTATATGACTTCTATACAAAAGATATTTCTGCAGAAAGTAAAGACAGTTACTACTGAACTAAAGAAGCAAGGAAAGTTTCTTGCTTGGAGTCCACCATTTGGTTATATGAAAGATCCGGATAATAAGCACAACATTATTATTGATGAAAAAGACAGCTTGGATTGTGAGGAAGGTATATGATTTAGCACTTACAGGACTTGCATCGAGAAAGATTGCAGTAGTTATGAATGAAGAGAATATACCAACACCAAACGAGCGTAAAAAGAACTTTACCAATATGGATTATGAATATAACATAGTGTCATCAGATATAGAGACGCACCAACATGGACAAATGGTACAGTGGTGGATATTTTTATCCAATGAAAATTACACAGGCACTTATGTCTTCAATATGCAGAAAAGTCGGTATTGACTCCTGGTCAGTTTTAAACTTAATCCCAAAGAGGAATGGAGTAGAGTTATGAACATCATGAGGCTAATATCTCAAGAGAAGAGTTTGAAAGGTTCAAAGCTATCAAAGAAAATAATAGTTTTCAAAAGGGAAAATACTTGACTATCCATAGGAGAAAGCGATTCTCCATGTACAAGGATTTACAAGATGTCCTAGCTTGTAAACCCATGTTCTGGGACTTACTCAATCAAAATTTAAACGACCAGATGGAGTAGGAGAATACATAAGTATTTTCATTGTAGGATCTCTGAGTGCAATAATGTGAGAACATAAAAACTCAAGAGTGGATAAGTTAGAGGATCAGGTGCTTGCACTTATTAAAGAGAAATATGGTGAAGCAGAAGTGAAGCCCAAAGAAAAATAAGTATTAAAGATATAGAGAAGAAGATGGAAAAAGCTTCAGGCGATGTCTGATTTTTGAAAAATATAAAGCTGGTAAAATGACAAAAGATAAGTTTTGTAGAAAGTAAACCAGATAGATAATGAGATTTGATAGGCTTGATGAAAAGATAAAACTATCTTCTAATGAAACGAGAGTTGTAACAGATAATGAACTTACACGAGAACTTATGGAAAAGTATGTTGAGTCGGTTATCTGTGAAGGTAGTATAGTTCAAAAATCATATGGAAATAGACGCAAGGAGGGAGTGAGAAATCACTCTCTTTTGCTGTCTAAAAAATAGACAATATATTTTGTGTCAGTCGCTTGACACGAGAGGGCTCTGATGGAATGTTTATTCAAAGTGCAGAAATAGTTAAATCTAAAACAAGGAAATATTTCAAGTATAAATGTATATGGGCAGAGAAAAGAAGAGCATATATATAGACTAGCTAAAATGAACTTAGCACTTAGAGGAATTAGTCATCATCTTGGAGAAATGAGTGATTCATCGTTTACTCACGATCTGCATAAAGATTATATTTTTGACTATTATGGCAAATCCTCCTTTTTAATCTTAAAGGATGGTATGATGAAAATTTAAAGGATGATTCCCGTTACGACGAGTTATGTATGACCGCCTGAAAGTAATGCTAATTATGCATGGGTTTTTGCATATACTCTCATTTTAAAACCTTCCAATGGAGTTGCAGGATTTCTTCTTGCTAATGGAGCTCTAAATGATGAGTGATAGCAGTAGAAATTAGAAAAACTTATTCAAAATGATAAAGGTTGAAGCAATTATTGTACTTCAAGAGAAGTTATTCATTACCACTGATATAAGTGTTACTCTTTGATTTTTGAATCAGAATAAACAAGGTGGCAAAATATCATGGAAGAAATTTGACGCAATCGTGAAAATGAAATATTATTTATAGATTTGCGTCAATGGAAAGAAATACAGTTAAAGGTGAAAATAAAAGAGAAACTTCGTTTGTCAACAGAACAGATAGAAAAAGTCGCCAATATATATCAGTTGGCAGTGTGAAGGTGCAGATGGATGCACGAAGTACCAGAACTTTTATAGAAGTGTAAATATATCAGAGAATTGAATCAAAAGGTTGGGCACTAACACCAAGTAAATATAGAGATTTATTGACTATGATTTAGAGATTGATTATGAAAAAGAAATGAAACGTATTCAATCTGAAATGAAAAATCATAAAACAAGAGAAAAGAATCTCAAAAGATGTTAGAAAGATGCATTAGGGGATTGGTTTATGGCATTGACTAAATATAAAAATAGGAGAATTAATTGAACATTGTATCTGACAAATTCTGATTTGTTTTATCAAGCAAAAAGATGTGAGGAATGACAATAACTAAAGATATGTGTCACTACTAAAGCAGATTTAAAAGGTACAGATTTATCAAGATTTTTGTGAGTTCATCCAGGAGATTTATACAATCCTAGAACTCATGGGATAGCTAGGTTATAATAATACCTAATAAAAATTTTATAATAAGTTGGAATAATATTGCGTTTAAAAATAAAAACAATACAGGAAATAGTCTTATCTGATTATTTATTTTTAAATTTTTAAAACGTGATGAATGGGATAGAAAGCTTGTTATCAATCTTGGGGAACTTCCACAGAGTTTTTCTTGGGATTCTTTTTGTGATATGGAAATTGAACTGCCACCAATTTCAATTCAACAAAAATATGTTGATGTTTATAATGCCATGCTAGAAAATCATTATGAGCGTGGATTGGATGATTTAAAACTTGTTTGTGATGCTTATATAGAAAATTTAAGAAGACAAATTCCATGAAACTCATTGAGAATTATGTTCATCCTTATAATGTCAAAAAATATTGAAGGAAAATTATTTTAGAACAGGGAATTAATATTGGAAAAGAGTTTATAACCCACATAGAACTAATGATAATTTTATGGTAGAGAAAATAGTTAGAAAAGGTCATATAGCATAGTGTTTCTCAGCTAAACAATGAAAAATATTGCAATTGTATTTACGAATACAGGCTTGATTGTATTGTTTCAATGTTTATGAGTTAGTAGACTTAACGAGAATTGTAATTTAATTCCCTAACTATTTAATGTTATGGCTAGTTAGGTCTGAGTTTGGTAGATTTGTATATTGGGCATCCAGGGTACATCATATGAATTTCTTACATATGAAAATATAGCAAATTATTGCACACCTATTCCTAATGTTGATATCCAAAATCAATTACAAAATATATGAAGTTTATCTAAAAGAAAAAGAAATAAATGAAAACTAAAAATCGCAGCTTAAAGATATTTGTCCGATACTTATAAAGGGTTCTATAGAAGAGGGAAGAAGAATGAAGGAGGCATAATCCCATGGCAAAATTGGAAAAGAATATAATGGCATTATTGTGAATCAGAATTTGAATATGCCTTATTGGTTTTAGAATGGAAGGTTGGATATATACTTTCAGGAAATAGACATTTGTCGTAAAAGTAAAACTGATGTTTTGATAGAAGATGATTTCAAAGATTCTAGGCATAATATAAAGTCCTGAACTAGATGAAGATGAAATTTCACAGATTTTTGACAATGGCGTCTTATTGGCGCAGAGGTGATTTTGCAACTTTACATAAGGTTTATGGATGATGATTGAGTGGTGTTCATTTTACTCCAAAGGAGGAACAGGAAAGAATATACCAATTATCGATTTTGAAAATCCTGAAAATAATATCTTTCGAGTTGTTAATCAATTTGTTGTAGAATATAGCAATAGTGGTCAAAAAGAAAACAGAAGACTGATGTTTTGTTATTTGTTAATGGTATGCCATTATGTGTTGTTGAATTAAAATCCTTCAGATGCTCTGGCGAAAATTTATGATGCATGGGAAACAGATTAATAAGGTATTGGAGAGATGTTCCGCATTTATTGCATTATTGCTTCTTTAGCATGTATTTCTGATGCAGTGTTAAACTAGACGCACAGTTCTGTACACCTTATGAACATTTCTATTCTTGAGACGTGTTAATGATGGGAGATGAAAAATATCTACATTACCATTTGCAGAAACAGAAACTATGATTAAAGGGTGTATATTCTCTAAAGATTTTAGAAATATTTAGAGACTATATTTATTTTCAAGATAAAGAATATGATTGTGATGAAGTTGAAATTGTATGTAGATATCCGCAGTTTTTGCAACAAAACTTTTAAAAACAAAGTATAGTAAAATCTATTGTTACTAAAAGTGGAAAAGGTGGCACTTACTTTGGAGCAACTGGCTGTAGAGTAAAACATATACAGTGGCTTTTAGCAGTCAATCCTGCTCCTTCGCTGTTCAGATATACCGGAAAATAGGTTCTCCAACTCTTATCTCATGTGTTGATAGAGATGAGCTTCAACAACAAAGTGTGAGACTTTTTACAAAAGAGTGCTCAATTTTTAAATATTGAGAAGTCTCTTTTGTCATAGAGCTCATTTAAGAGAGGAACTTGGAGCTAGACAAAGTGGAGGATTTTTATATTTATACTATACAAAATTTTGTGATAGGGAAGAAGATAAGATAGGTCTTATCAATGATAGACGTAATATATCTGCTTTTTCGATCAGATATAGAACTCAAAATTGAACATTCTAAAAAGATCTCAGTTTAGTAAAGATATTGATGAGAATATGAGCTATGATTTCAAAAACCATATAGCAAAGTGTTGAAAAGAAGCTTTCCCAAAAGGCTACATTTGTAGGGTTTACAGGAGCACCTATTGCTGAAACTTATCAAACTTTTTGGAGATGAAAATTGATAGATATACAATGGATCAAGCTGTTGCGGATGGAATTACAGTATCTATTAAATGTCATCCTAGAATTGCAAAAGTACTTTGACAAAAACAAAGCAAAAGAAATTGAAGATTATTACAAAAATGTGCTGATGATGGAGTGACTTTATGAAGATATTGAAGCAAGTAAAAGACAATGAGCTCAATGGAAGTTATTCTTGCGGAACCTTCGTTTAGAAAAGACTTGCAACAGATATACATGACCATTATGTTTCTGCTTGTGAAGGAGACCCCATAGAGTTCAAAAAGCATGATTGTTTGTTCAAATAGAAAAATAGCTTATTCCTTGCTTTTGAAGTTTAAAAACAAATATCCCGAATGGTTTTGAAGAAAAGAAAAGCTCCTGAAGGAATGGATATAACTGATGAGGAACTAAAAGAATTAAAGCTGATGCCATTTATCTGCTATGGTATCTAGTGTTGGAAGTAATGATGAAGCAGATATGTATAATTATCTAGGAGGTGTAAGAATAGTAAAAGATCTTTCAGATTTAGACTCTGCATTTAAACAAGAAAATCAAATTCTCATATTGCAATAGTAGTAGATATGTGATTACTGGATTTTGGCATGCTCTTCTTACTTATTTATATAATGATAAGTACAAAAACATTTATTGATTCAAACATAAGTCGTGTAAACAGAAAATATCCAGGTAAGGATTTTGGTATGATTATTGACTATATTGGAATTGCAACAACATGCGTGAAGCTATGAAAGTTTATGGAGGAGATTCTTCTGTTGCTCCAACTTCAGACGATGCTGGAATAAGCAACAATAATTTTTAGAGAAGAATTGGAAATTTTAAAAATCTATTTTATGACTATGATGAAAACCGTTTTTGAATCCAAAATGTGATCCCATAGAGAGTATAAGTTGCTTGCAAGAGTCGCTTGAACATGTATTTGTATCACACAGACTATGAATATTCAATCTAATAATGGTGTTGACAAAGTTTCATTTAAGACTTATTTCTTAAAAACAGTGTCAAGAATGAGAAGTGCTTATGATATTTGTCAACCATCTGGCTATCTTAGCGAAGAAGAATCAGCACTTGCACAGTGTTTTCATGGCTATTTCTGGATTTGTTCGTAAAATGAGTGGTGGAACTAATGATGTAGATACTGAATCGATGAATGGAGCGGTTACTGGAAATGGTTGAAGAAGCTTTGAGATCAATCAGGTTGAAAGTATTCTAGAAAGTGGAGAAGAAGAGATATTTTTCTGGAGGAATACTTTAGATAAATTGTCTGATGTAAAATTACCTGCCACAAAAGTTAGAATTGATTGATATGCTGAAAACAAATTAAAGAATAGGAAAAAGCAAATAAATTAGCAAAGAAAGACATATCAAGAAATGTTAGAAAAACAATTGAAGAATATCGAGAGACGAAAAACTAACTTCTGAAGAAGCTGGATTAGCACAAGAAGAAGCTTTCTGAAGATATTATTAAGGTCGCAACTGAAAGAGCTTTTAGAAATACTTCGTCAAATGAATGAGAAAATAGAGATAGTTTTCGTAAGATTGGATTAACATTTGAAGAAAAAGCATTTTATGATATTTTAGTAGCATTAAGAGATAGGTATAATTTTGAATACGGAACTGATAAAGAGATTGACGATTTATTGTAAACGATAAGTGTAAAGAACTTGCTCAGAAAGTTAAGGAAATAATTGATACAAAAAATTCCTTTTTGCCGATTGGCTTAACAATCAAAAATGTTCGAAATGAGCTAAAGTTAGAAATTAAGATTTGTTTAGTAAAAATGGTTATCCACCAGAATATAGTTCGAAGTTTTTAAATGTTATGGAACAAGTGGAAAACTTTTGAAGAATTTTTCTGAACGGTTTCGATCGATGGAGATATATTTTCAGAATTTCATCAATTCACGAAAAGCTTTATGGTATTAGAAGATGAAATTATGGATGATATAATTAGAAAATTAGTAAATAATACAAAAATGGAGGATAACCTTAAATGGGTATAGTAAGTAAAATAATAGAAAAATTAAAATTAAAAGATGCATTTACGATGCTTTTTATTTCATCAATCTGTTTAACTCTTTTTACCAAAATGATATTTTTAAATTATATGAAAATTGTATGAGTTTAAATTAAATACCAAAACATATTTAAGTGAGGTTATCATATTAATAGGATCTTATTATGTGGCATATTTTGTCAATTTATATTATATAAAGTAATTCAAATGTTATTTAGTAATAAAAGAAGAGCTATAAAATATTTAGAAAATAAGTATAGATGAAATGTCATTGTTGATTCAAACATTTTATGATGCTTCAAATAAAAGATTTAAAAACAACTGGAATTATAGAATATGTCAGATGGAAGAAAAGCTGTCTTAGAAAGAAAGAAAATTATTTATCTAGCATCAAAAAGTAAGCTCTTTTTGATTTGTTTTTCTTTTATAATTTACAACCCATATGCATGGAATTATTAAATGAAAATTTAGGAAATATAGAAATTAATGAAAATAGGTTTAGTGCTAGAATTGAATAATATTTAACTATTCATTTATAATAATGGAATTGTGCTAATTTGTAATACTAAATTTAAAGAAAAATGTATAAATGTTTTATGTAACTCAAAATGACTATAATAAGGTCATTTTTGTTAAAGAAAATAATATTTGAGATCTCTCGACTACGCTCGAGATGACGTATAAAGGGAAAACTGTTTAATAGCTTGACGTTATAGCAGATACAAACTTAAAAAGCTAAAAATTTAAAGAAACTAAATAATTTATTTAATATTATTTTGCAAATCAAAGTTACCTAACACGTCATCAACCGAAGTAAAACAGAATCAGAATGAAGCGAATCTACACATAACTTTGTTTACTGTAAACAAAAAGTAGGTCTTGATAAAATAAAAATAAAACAATTCACGTCATAGAACCTGCAAAGAAAAATTCCAACACGTCATTTTCGACCGTAGCGGAGAAACTCACAAAGCTTTCTTTCATAATGATATTTAAGTGTAGTAAAAAGCAAAAAGCATTTTTGACGGGGAACAATTATATCTTCATGAGAGTTAGCTCTAGAAATCTGAGAATACTAAATTTTAATTAATAAATAGTTTATTAATCTGAAATTTTTAAAATATTTTTCTTAAAAGACGACAATTTACAGTATCATTTTGAGGATTATTCGGCATATAATATGGGTAAATAGTAAATGACTTTTTGACATAAAATTGAGGTATTTATGATTTCTACACATTGGACGAAGCTAGAAATTGCACAATGAATAATATTAAGGCTAAGGTTTAACTTATGAGCAAAGACTTCTCAACTTGCAAAGCTTGCAATTTGAATGATTTTCCTGTAGTTCAGTTAATGAGAGAATTTTGAAATTTCTGAAAATGGAGGTTTCTGCATTTGTAGGAAGTCATGCACCTTATGCACCGACATACGTTTGTTCTAATTACCACTTTTGGATGAGGGATGTAAGTTTTACGTCTTGAGAAGGCTGAAACTTTGCTTGATGCTATTGAAGTTTATTGATTTTATCATCATGTTCCTTCTATAACTAGATATCCAGTTTATATTGGGGAAATTGATGCTTTTAGATCCATTTATTACAGATAGAGAAGACTACATTAATTAAATGGTTCAGTTTCTTTAGATAGAACAATTAATGACAGTTTTTGCACATGCAGATGTATCTGAAAAGACTAGTTGCAGGTGAAATTATTTTAGAATTACTTCACTTTAAATAATGTTACCCCAAATATGACAATTCTTTTATGATGAAGATATTACACCGGATGATTTTGGAGAAAAGGCAGTTAGCAGTGTCTTTTAACCCTGCAAATCCTGCTTTTGCAAATGATAAATACTATAGAAAGATTTTAAAGGAGTTATGACAGCAAGTTAGCATAATGGACTTCCAATTTCAGGTAGGTGCATTTACTTTAAGTAGATTAAGACTTGGGTCTCTTGCTGAGAAGTTCAAGTTCAAAAACAAGATTTCTTTGATAGAGTTTTCACCTGAAAGCTAATAGATCAATGTGTAATTTCACTGGAAAGGGAAAAATCAGATTTTTCAGCTAGCAAAACTCTTCTCTGAGGAAAAT
>BNJU01002616.1_pt1 | contig 52973 bp, 60 predicted proteins | sample 8539281 | NCBI WGS metagenome assembly BNJU01 (sample SAMD00202456, study PRJDB9452) | human saliva metagenome | isolation source: human saliva | place: Japan | reverse complement strand
AAAAACAGAATATCTGACAGATTCATCCATCTTTCGATGGGATGGATAAACCTTCGAGCATCAGTTTGATGATTGAAAGAATTATAGTGGGGTACCGGTTCGTGCCTGTAGTCACTCACCTTTGAAGCCTCAAAGAGGGAGTAAGGAATCAATTCCTAACTCCCTCTTATTCGTTTCAATACGATTTCCCACTATTTTTTTCAATCAACTGATGCTCGTTTTGTTTATCCATCATCCACTACGATTGGAGCAGCCAGATATTCTGTTTTATTTTCCTTTTTTGATAAACTGCTGCGATGTTATCGGCAATGCTTAGGAAGGGAACGGCAGGAGTGTGGTGCTGAACATTATGTAACTGGAAAAAGGATGGAGTAATAAAACATGCCCTACTACTGTAAGGCATGTTGTTTGATGATTGTGATTTTGTTGTAAGAAAAATTGTACTTTATTTTTGAGAGGATTCTTAATGAAATTAGTGTTCCGATAACAAAAAGCCAAGGAAAAGATACTTGTTTCGAGGTGTGATAGAAATAAAATTTTTATTGGTTTTGCGTAACCAAAGTAGAGAAGTATCAAAAGAATAATGGGGATGCAATATGTTGTAGCAGTCAAAATACCATTTCTAAGGATTTTAGCGCTGGTTACAATAGTGATTACTAAAGTTGTCCATATGATATTTGAGAAGAATAAAAATACGATTCCCCATAAGGCGTTAGGAGAGAGCCTTTGTATGTCATGAGTGATCATATGAACTCCATAAACGTTGAAGAAAGGAAGCAAGAAAAAGCTAAATAGAATTACTACTGCAAAAAAATTTTTTTCATTGTTAGATCCTCCTTTAAATATATTGATAATCACTTGTTTTCAAGATAATATCTTCAACTTTATTTTACTATTTTCAAGAGATAAACAATAAAATGTGTATAAATTCATATAATGATTAAAAAAATAAGGGGTCTCGTATTGGTGGTGTGCTGAGTGAGGAGGAGGAGCGGCCCTCCATGAAGAAAAAGGGAGTATAGTGGTGGTATTTTTTTGTTAAAAAAATAGAAATTGAGTCTTTTATTTTTTTAAAAAGAGTAGTATAATAAAGGTAAATGAAAAGCGGTTAATTTATTGTTTTGCATTTGATACGAAGGATGTGAATATGATGCCTAAGAAAAAGACTTTTATATGCTTTTGATGATATATGCTTATATTGCTAATAGTTTAATATTGAGGGAATTTTAGTTTCACAGATTTGACCAAAAATTTTTCATAGAGTGGTCAATTGTATTTGGTATGTGGTGGGGTGCAGAATATTTTTATAATAAGAAAAAGTAGTGAAGAGTGTAGTTAGTTGGATATTTTAATAAAGGAAAGGTGAGAGTAATGAGATACCTATTTTATCTAATTTGGATTCCTTTGCTTTGTTTTGGAATCTATTTACGGAAAAAGAAAATTGTCGTTGTGCCTAAATGGCTTGATATTTCGATGGCTGTTGCATATTTAGTGTTCTTTTGGATATATGTGATGTTTTTTTGATGTAAGTTAACGATTGGGTCTCCTTTTTAGTGAAGGAGGCTCTTTTTATTGCATTTAACCGATTTATTATATTGCATATAGGGGGAAAGAGGAGTACCATTAGAGTATCAACCTTAAAGGAGATGAAGTGATGTTTACGTTAACAAAGGAATTGACGAAACAATATAAAGAAAGTTTTCAAAGTAAGCCAGAGCGTATCGTGGCGCAAAATGCTGCGGTGAAGAATGGCTTGAAAGGATCTAGTGAGACAGTCGCTTCTGTTGTGGAAAATCAGCCGGTGTATTCGATTGATTTGGAACACGGAAAAGTAGCCAACCAAAAGGCTTCTGGTCGTTGCTGGATGTTTGCGGCGCTGAATACATTCCGCCACAGACTCTTTAATAACTTCAAACTCGAAGAATTTGAACTCTCACAAAGCTATACATTTTTCTGGGATAAATATGAAAAGGCTAATTATTTCCATGAAAATATTTTAAAAACAGCGGGCGAACCTGTGACAAGCCGCAATGTAGCCTTTCTCTTACAAACACCTCAACAAGACGGTGGGCAATGGGATATGATTGTGTCACTGTTCAAGAAATATGGGGTTGTGCCAAAGAGTGTGATGCCGGAAAGTTTTTCAAGCTCGGCTTCAAGCGATTTGAACAAATACTTAAATAAAAAACTTCGCCAAGACGCAAAAGTGCTTCGTGACTTAGTGGCAAGAGGTGCTAGCGAAGAGGAAATCAACGAAACGCGTAAACAATTAATGCAAGAAGTGTATGACTTACTTAGCGTGACTCTTGGAACTCCGCCAGAAACATTCGACTTCGAATATCGTGATAAAGATAAGGAATTCCACCGTCACTTGAATTTGACGCCACAAAGCTTCTTCGAACAATTCGTGGGCTTGAACTTAGACGATTACGTGTCTATCATCAACTCACCAACAACGGACAAACCATTCAACCGTTCATACACTGTTGACATGCTTGGAAATGTTGTTGGGAACCAAGTACGCTACTTGAACTTAGACATGGCAACGTTCAAAGAATTAGCGATTCGCCAATTAGAACAAGGGGAATCTGTCTGGTTCGGTTGCGATGTTGGTCAATCTTCAAACCGCAGCAATGGTCGTCTTGCGCTCAATAACTTCGACCTTAAAGGTTTAACTGGAATCGACTATTCATTAACGAAGGGCGAACGTCTTGAATACGGCGATAGCTTAATGACGCATGCGATGGTATTAACAGGGGTGAACCTTGTGGACGGTAAACCTAATCGCTGGAAAGTGGAAAATAGTTGGGGCGAAGAATCTGGGGTTGAAGGGTTCTGGATGATGAGCGATGCGTGGATGGATGAGTTTACGTACCAGATCGTTATCAGAAAAGACTTGCTTACAAAAGAGCAACTCGACGCTTTCAACAGCGAACCAATTGTGTTAGCGCCATGGGATCCAATGGGCTCCTTAGCCTAATCTTGTAAAAAAACAAAATAAGTCCTCTGGACATCTTCATAGTGGTGACAGTAAAGGCACCGGATTGAGCCGAAGTCTCAATTCCTAGCAAGCTTCAAACCGAGGGTAAGTGATAAATCACGAACCCTCGGTAATTCACATTGCTTGCACTTCTTTACTGTTCCCACTATAGAGTCCAGAGGATTTTTGTTTTTTTGCTTTGACGAAAGAAACTGCGCCTCCCAGTTCTATCTCAATTGTTCGCGTAGAGCAGAATTTATATAAAACCAATTATATTAGTGTCACGTTAAACATCTTCAGATGTTTTTAATAGTGGTAAATGTAGGATACCACCTGGAGCCTGTAGTCTCCAGGTTCCCAGGCTTCAAACAGCTGCTAGGAAATAAATTTCTTAGCAGCTGTAATTCACATTGGGTATTTGTCCTTACAAATACCACTATATAATCTGAAGATGTTTTTTCGTTCCACTGAACAAGTTGGGTATTCAATTCTGTCCTTGCGCTATCCTTGGTGCTAATACAATTGGTCGTGTGAAGCGGAGTTGTCTTTTGCTTTTTAGGGCTAGGGGTGCTGGGGACGGATTTCTAAAATTAACATATATGTTAATTAACAAATATGTTAATTGGGGAAACTTAGCTAACAAAAAAGGTGGATAGAGGCCTGGGCCTTTATCCACCTTTTGAAGTTTAGTTATTATTCGCTGCGGAGCGATTCGACTGGGTCTTTCTTCGCGGCGATGCGTGAAGGGATCAGTCCAGCTAACATGGTGAGGACGATGGAGATACCAATTAGGATAAGCGCTGCTTCCCATGGTAATTGCGCCACGTTTTCCACGTTTGTCATTTTCGCAACGACGGCATTGATTGGAAGTGTCGCAAGGAGCGTAATGGCGATGCCGAGCACCCCTGAGATAAATCCTTCGATGGCTGTTTCGGCGGTGAAGATACGACGGATGTCTTTCTTCGAAGCCCCCATTGCACGTAGGATTCCGATTTCTTTTGTACGTTCGAGAACCGAGATATACGTGATAATCGCAATCATAATCGATGATACGATGAGCGAGATAGCTACGAAACCAACGAGTACGGTTGTAATCACGCCCACCATTGTCGTAATCGAAGACATGATGGTTTGAATATCGTCGGAGTAGGCGAGCACTTTGTCGTCTTCGCCGGCATCTTTTTTCGCCGTATTATAGGCGTTGATGAAGTCCTTCAACTCTTGTTTTTGTTGGAACGAAGAGGTGTAGAACTCGATGGCAGCCGGTTTGGATTTGTCGATGACACCCAATTTTGCGAGGTTTTCCTCATAAGTGGCAGCCGAGTTTTCGTTGTATTGTTGGATGTATTGCGCTTGTTGTTCAGGCGTCAATTTGACCAACTGGATTTTTTCTTCTTCGGTTAAATCAGCCGAATTGAATGGTTTTGGATCTTTGGCAAATGCTTTTCCAGTAAATACATTAATGGTTGGGTTGGCTTCTTGCTCTTTTACGATGTCACTGTTTTGAATTTGCTCAGAAGTGTAATCGATAAGGGCGCTTGTATAGCCACACCGCCAGAAGGAGAGTTCACACCAGAACTTGTGCCTTCTTTTTGACGAAGAACGCCGACGATTGTAAGCTCGAGGCCATTCTCGATTTGCGTCTTCATGTAGGCTTCGTCATCAATTTTATTCATCCATTGGTTGTTTTCTTTCACGAAACGATTCGTGTTCACAACGGCTTTGAATGTTTTCCCGATGAAATCACTATACTGATACGTTTGTGATTTGAGTTCGTCGAGTTTCTTTGCATCGTTTAATTCGCTAGGGTCTTTGATGCGTAAGCTATAAAGGAGAAGATCACTGATTTGGTTGTCTTCATCGACGATAAGGACGATTTCAGATTTATCCTTTGGAAGGCGACCTTCTAGCACATCATATTGCGCATTCAGCATCTCCTCGTCGCTTGATAGTTGGCTCCAATAGTCGATATTTTGTAAGTAACCTTTAATCGTTTGGTTCGTCGTGTCGACTTCGTTTGCTATGTTCGACGGAAGAATGCTCTTTGGACCGCCTGATGTATCACTAGCGTAAATATACGGTTGCAGGTTGTATTGGTAACGAATGTCTTTTGTCAGTTTTTCGACTTCGGATGCGTGTTCGTCCAAGTATGCCTTGAAGGACGCGATGTCGTTTTTCCCGATTTGTTTTTTCAATAAATTCGTCAACACCGTATTGACACCGAGCTCGTTATTGTCTTTATAAGGTTTATCGCTTAAATCCGGAGAGGTCGCTAACAGATTGCTTTGGTTCTGCTCGCTAATCGTCAGTGGAAGAGAGACGAGGGTGTCTTCTTGCACCTTCTTCACGTAGTCGCTCACACCGTTCGAGAGGGCCAGGATAAGGGCAATCCCGATAATCCCGATAGAACCGGCAAAGGCAGTCAGGAAGGTACGGCCTTTTTTCGTCAATAAGTTATTAAACGAGAGGGCTAGAGCCGTCATAAAGCTCATCTTCGTCTTCGTAAACTGAATGTCTCCTTGTTTAGTTTCTTCAGCTGGTTCGTATGGATTCGAGTCGCTTAAGATATTTCCATCTAATACTTGTACGATTCGAGTGGAGTACGTCTGTGCCAGTTTCGGGTTATGCGTCACCATGATTACGAGACGTTCCTTGGCGATATCTTTTAATAACTCCATGATTTGAACAGAAGTCTCAGAATCGAGTGCTCCCGTCGGTTCGTCGGCTAAAACGACTTTTGGATTATTGACAAGGGCACGCGCAATCGCAATCCGTTGCATTTGTCCTCCAGACATTTGGTTTGGTTTCTTATATAAATGGTCTTTCAATCCAACGCGTTCGAGCGCTTCGATGGCACGTTTCTTGCGTTCCGCTTTGGAAACACCAGAGAGCGTCATTGCAATCTCGACGTTTGAGAGTGCTGTTTGGTGGCCGATAAGATTATACGACTGGAAGACGAACCCAATCGTGTGGTTTCTGTAGCTATCCCAATCGCGGTCTTTAAATTGCTTTGTTGATTTTCCTTGGATGAGTAAATCACCCGATGTGTATTGGTCGAGTCCACCGATGATATTTAATAGGGTGGTTTTCCCTGAACCCGATTGCCCGAGAATCGAGACGAACTCATTTTCACGGAAGCGAATCGAGATATCTTTCAACGCGTGAAACTCTTGATTTCCCGTATGATACACTTTTGAAATATGTTGTAGCTGTAGCATCGTTTAGCTCCTTTCACTAATGAATCTAGTGTACCACAGTTGCAGGGCGCTAGCATAGGACTGAAGACGGAATTTTAGTAAAAAGTTGGCAGTGAGAAATGTTGAAACTCCCTATAAAATCTGTATAATAGGAATACAACACAAAAAAGGAGTACAACCCATGACAACAATTGATAAAGTGGCTCTGATGGAGCAAGCGAAAGAAGTTTTAAAGAATGCTTACTGTCCATATTCAAAATTCCCTGTAGGCGCTGCGGTGTTATATAAAGATGGCCGCGTGATTACGGGAGCGAATATTGAGAATGTATCGTTTGGAGTGACAAACTGTGCAGAACGTAGCGCGATTTTCTACGGAGCTTCACAAGGCTATCGTAAAGGCGATATTTTAGCGATTGCCGTTGCGGGGGGAAACAGAAGGATTCTTACCACCTTGTAACATTTGTCGTCAAGTGATGGTTGAGTTCTGCGGACCAGATACTCCTGTATTCTTATTGAACGGAAAAGGCGAAATTCTAGAATTACGTCTAGAAGAATTAGTTCCTTTATTCATTCGTTAGCCTAGAAATGTAATGAATTTTAGAAGAAATGAAGCAGCCAGCCGTTGCTTTGTTTCTTCTTTTTTTGTACCAAAAAATTGAAAAATATAATCGACGGGTTTCGCTGGATCTATTCCGAAAACTGAATTTTTAGGATATAATCGCCCGAATTTCTAGTGATTGAAGGATATAAAAGTTATTCAGCTGGTTTATCGAACGGCAGTCAGCAATCAAGTAATCGATTGACTAGAGATCCATTTGTACAAGGATCTCTATAAAATGAGGAGCATACTTATACAAAATTTGTTTGATTTAAAGAGTGTTGAAATGAGTTCTTTGTATAAAAATTTTCTTACGCCATTTTTGCATGAAAAAAAGTAAAATGTAACATATATGCTACACTTCAAAAAAATGACACCTTCAAATCCTAGCGGATTTGGCCATAAAGGCTGTAATGGGGCACCGACTTGAGCCAAAGTCTCAAGTTCTACCAAGCTTCAAACTGACTCTACGGGAATTCCCTAGAGTCAGTAATTCACATTGGTTGCCATCCCCCATTACTGCTATTATGGCATCCGCTGGATTTTTCGGTATCATTTTTTTAATTGGATTGGCGACCAGTCTTTCTGCTTGCAAGTGGGGAGGGACTGTTTTATACTGAAGTCAACCAAATAGGTTTACATATTTGCAGGAGGTGTACGATGTATCAACCAGAGAAATTAAAAGAGAGAAGAGTGGCGCAGGGGCTCACGCAACAAGAGCTCGCTAATGCACTGGGCGTTTCTAAGCAGGCTTATTCTGCATGGGAGCGTGGAGTGAAGGTGCCAGCGTCCGATAAGGTAGAACAGCTGGAGAAGCTGCTATCTGTGCCAAAGGGATATTTTACAGAAATAGAAATTGTACGACTATACCACACGCTCACGCCGCCAAACCAAGAGAAGGCGGTACGCTATGTCCGCTCGCTAGCAACCGAGGAACAAACGCCGAAAGTGGTGCCGATGAAGAAGAAACTGGTCGCGTATCATGTGTACGAGAAGATGTCGGCCGGGATTGGGGCGACGATTTACAACGACCGAGACTACGATACGGTTTACTACGATGAAGAGTTGGCGCATGATTTTGCGTCATGGGTATCGGGGGACTCGATGGAACCACGCTACCATAATGGATCAGTGGCGCTCATTCGTGAGACGGGATTCGATTATGATGGAGCGGTTTATGCGGTGGTATGGAACGGTCAGACGTTTATTAAGCGCGTGTACCGTGAAAAGGACGGGTTGCGTTTAGTATCGTTTAACCCAGACTATGCAGACTTGTTTGCTCCGTATGAGGAAGAACCACGAGTGGTAGGAATGATTGTTGGAAACTTTATGCCGTTGGGGGGGATAAAGATGGGCTGCTTTGACTATTCGAAGGAACCAAGAAGCGACATTGCCTTTGTGGATATGAAGTCCTTTTACGCGAGTGTGGAATGTGTGGCAAGGGGCCTGCATCCGTTGAAGACGTCGCTATGCGTGATGAGTCGTGCGGATAATTCAGAGGGATTGATTTTAGCGTCCTCCCCAACGTTCAAGAAGGTCTTCGGGAAATCCAATGTCGGTCGTGCCTACGAGTTGCTCTTTGATGTCAAAACACGTCGTTTTAGTTATGCCAATGCACGTCGCCAAGGAATCGAAGTGACGCCGCAATATGTGCGCTTTATCGAAAATTGGGCGAAGGTGACGCATATCGTGCCGCCTCGGATGGACGAGTATATTAAGGTGAACATGCAAATTCAACGCGTGTTTCAAAACTTCGGCGGGCCAGAGGATATTTTTCCGTATTCGATTGATGAAGGCTTTATCGATTTAACGTCGTCGCTAAATTATTTTGTGCCGGATGAGGCCTTGTCTAGACGGGAAAAGCTCGACTGTGTGTCTGCGGATATTCAACGGGCGATTTGGAAGGAGACGGGGATTTACTCGACGGTTGGAATGTCGAATGCGAATCCTCTCCTGGCTAAATTAGCGCTCGATAATGAGGCGAAGAAGATTCCGCATATGAGAGCGAACTGGTCGTATGAAGATGTCGAAGAGAAGGTCTGGGGAATTCCAGAGATGACAGACTTCTGGGGAATTGGCTCGCGGATGGAGAAGCGGTTGAATGCGCTCGGGATTTATTCGATTCGCGAACTGGCCAATGCCAATCCTGACCGATTGAAACAAGCGCTTGGCGTCGTGGGACTCGATTTATGGTTTCACGCGAATGGTATCGATGAGAGCAATGTGCATGTGCCGTATCGCCCCAAGTCAAGAGGGCTCGGGAACTCACAGGTGCTTCCGCGCAACTATGTCCGCCAGCGTGATATCGAAATCGTGCTTCGCGAGATGGCGGAGCAGGTGGCGATTCGAATGCGCAGGATTAAGAAGAAGGCGACGGTTGTTTCGATTCACGTAGGCTACTCAAAGGACGAGGGCTTGTCGTCGATACAGGCGCAGCGCAAGATTGACCCGACGAATCGCACTTCGGTGTTGTCGGAAGTGGTCTTGGAACTCTTTCGTAAGAAGTACAAAGGAGGTGCGGTGCGTAATGTGGCGGTGCGGTATTCCGGATTTGTCGAAGAAAGCTTTGGACTCATTTCACTATTCGAAGATATTGAAGCAGTTGAGAAAGAAGAAAGGCTCCAGACGGCGATTGATACGGTCCGCGACCAATACGGATTCACCTCGCTTTTAAAAGGAAACGCGCTGGAAGGTGGTTCGCGCGTGGTGGCTAGAAGCAAGTTAGTCGGAGGACATTCCGCTGGAGGATTAGACGGTTTGAAATAATGGAAAGAGCGTATTTGCCGTATCGCTCGGCAAGAGAGCACAAGGATCGAGGCATGGCAAAGTGGATGGGATTTTTCCTGTCTGAACATACGACGTCCTTAAAGGATGAACGCAAGCGAGAGAACCAGACGAGTCTGCTCACGATGGAAGAGAAATGGATGCTGCTGTCGCAACTGTATGTAGGCAAGTTGCAAGCCAGCATTACGGTGCCGTATCGGATGATGCGACAAACGCTCATTGGCGAAGTGAGTGAATTATACGAGAGTGAAATCTCGCTGAAGACAGAAGAAGGCTACCGCCGCATTGCAGTGGAAGACATTTTGCAAATCCAGTTGGTGGAAGGCGAATGAATATTGTATCGAGGTACGGTACTAGAGTGATTGAGGTGAGACTATGGCGAAGATAAAAACTGCAAGTGTGCATATAAGAATAAAAGAAGATACCAAAAAGCAAGCTGAAGCAATTTTGGAGGAATTGGGAATTTCGCGAACAGTGGCGATAGAGATGTTTTATAGACAAATTATCCTAAATAACGGAATTCCTTTTGAGGTAGCTATTCCAAATGCGTCAAAATCACGTGAAGAACTCACACCAGAAGAATTTGACAAGATGATGAATGTAGCCGTTAAACAAGTAGAAAAAGGCCAAACAACACCGGTTGAAGAAGTTTTTGAAGAACTATATCGAGGTATGTAAATGGAACATTAGTTGCAAGCGAGTATTACGGTGCCGTATCGGATGATGCGACAAACGCTCATTGGCGAAGTGAGTGAATTATACGAGAGTGAAATCTCGCTGAAGACAGAAGAAGGCTACCGCCGCATTGCAGTGGAAGACATCTTGCAAATTCAGTTGGTGGAAGGCGCAGAAGAATAGAAAATAGTGCGACTTTCTTTCATAATACAAAGTTTTAAAGGGGTCGAATTCGACTCCTTTAAACTAGGATAAATAAGGACGTCCCCTGTTATTCACTAGAGTTGACGGGGGCGTTCTTTTTTGCTAAAATAGTCGTGTTGTAATTGTGAAGCACCACAGCTACAACCGCTCGGATTAGAGTACAAAAGACCGGAATCGGCACTTTAAACTGGCGAGTCTTAGTCTAAAATATAGGAGGTGCAATATGTACGCAATCGTAAAAACTGGTGGAAAACAAGTTAAAGTTGAAGTTGGTCAAGCAATCTACGTTGAAAAATTAAACGCAGAAGCTGGCGACAAAGTAACTTTCGAAGAAGTAGTATTTGTAGGTGGAGATGACGTTAAAGTTGGTGCTCCATTCGTAGCAGGTGCAACTGTTGAAGGAACTGTTGAAAAACAAGGCCGTCAAAAGAAAGTTGTAACTTTCAAATACAAACGTCGTAAAGACTCACACCGTAAACAAGGTCACCGTCAACCTTATACAAAAGTTGTTATTGACGCAATCAACGCTTAATCACGATGATTCAAGTGACTGTACACAAAAAGAACCAACGTATCGTTTCCTTTGAAATGACTGGTCATGCAAACTTTAGTGAACATGGTTCAGATATTGTTTGTGCAGGGGTATCGGCTCTAGCCATTACAACTGTGAACAGCATTGAGAAGTTAGCAGGATACCAACCGATTGTCGAAGTCGACGAGGTTGAGGGTGGTTACTATATATGGAAGTTGTAGAAGACTTGACGAAAGACCAAGAACATACAACTCAAATTTTATTAAATAGTCTATTACTAGGGTTAGAAGATATTCAATCGGAATATCAAGACTTTCTAGCTGTAACTGTTGCATAATCAATCAAGGAGGTGCACAACTATGTTAAAAGTGAATTTACAATTATTCGCCCATAAAAAAGGGGGCGGTTCTACATCAAACGGACGTGACTCACAAGCGAAACGTCTAGGTGCTAAACGTGCTGACGGACAATTCGTTTCAGGTGGTTCAATTTTATACCGTCAACGTGGAACAAAAATCCATCCAGGTGAAAACGTAGGTAGAGGTGGAGACGATACTTTATTTGCTAAAGTAGACGGAATTGTACGTTTCGAACGTAAAGGCCGTGACAAAAAACAAGTATCTGTATATCCAGTAATCGCTGCTGAATAATATTGAGTAGGATGTGACATTCAGTCACATCCTTTTTTTTAAGAAAAATGAGATTTTAACAAAACTACTTCAAACGTTTCAGATTACTGTATAATAGCTATACTAGCTGTACCGGAGGAAGCCTTACGTCTTCCTTCCTCTCAAGCTTCAAACTGACTCTAGGAAATGAATTTCCAGAGTCAGTAATTCACATTGAGTACAATCACTAGTATTGCTATTATAGAATCTGAACGTTTTGCGTAGTTTCGTTAGCAAAAAATGTGAATGAACCTATTTCATATCATTCAAAGCGGGGAAACTCTTAAAAAATAGAAGGAGGGATTCTTATCGAAGCAGGTAAAGAAATCAAAGCGTTCGAAGAATTGGCAAAAGCTGTAGAGGTGCTTCAAAAGGAAATCGGTTATTCGAATGTAGAGGCGCTAGGTGAGACATTACAAAATATCGTGAACGATAACACTGCGCAACAAGTCGAAGGATTGCCAAGTAACGAAGTCGCTGAAGAATTAAACAAAGCGTATCAACAATTAGATTTAACAAGCTATTCGAGTGAAGAGATTCGCCGTATGATTCAATTCACGTTCTTAAAAGCCGCTAAGGAAGATGGCTTACAAATGAACCATCAAATGACGCCGGATGCAATCGGCTTACTCGTGGCGTATATGATCGACCAAATGACGAAGAAAGACGAGCCGTTACAAATTGCGGACTTTGCGGCAGGTAGCGGGAACTTACTCAGCACGATTCTGTTATTCTTACAATCTGCTGGCAAAACTGTAAGTGCAACAGCCATCGATAATGACGAAGTGCTCGTTCACTTAGCATTACAAGCATTCGCCTTAGAGCAGTTGGATGTAAAGACTTCCTTACAAGATGGCTGCAAGATTCACTCGTGGATCCACAAGACTTCGTAGTGAGTGATTTACCAGTCGGCTACTATCCAGTGGATGCGAATGCCGCTCGTTTTGAAACGAAAAACGACGAAGGGCATTCGTTCGCACACCACTTACTCATCGAGCAACAAGTGCGTTACTTGAAAGAGGCAGGGGTTGGATTCTTTATCGTTCCAACGAACCTTTTTGATACACCTGAAGGAGAGAAGTTGCTTTCTTATTTACAAAAAGAAACATACGTGCAAGCCATGTTGGCATTTCCACGCAATCTCTTCAAAGATGTGCAATTTAGCAAGTCGCTTTTAATCGTTCAAAAACGTGGAAAAGGCGCAAAACAAGTGAGTCAAGTGCTCCTTGGAGATATCCCAGAATTTAAGAACAGAGAAAAATTCAGAAAATTCACTCTAACATTCGAAAAATGGGTACAAGAAATGTTATAATAAATCTGTTAGACCCACTAATGGGCTTAATTTGAAATTAAAGGAGAATGTGCATGTCAAAAATCAATCGCGATTAATGCAGGAAGTTCAAGCTTGAAGTTCCAATTATTTAATATGCCACAAGAAGAAGTAGTGGCTAAAAGGTTTAGTAGAACGTATTGGATTAGGTGATTCAATCTTCTCAATCAGCTATGGAGACGACCAAAAATTTGAAGTGGTAGAAGATATTCCAAACCACGAAGTTGCGGTAGAAAAATTATTAGAACAATTAGTAGCTTTAAACATTATTTCTTCATTCGACGAAATCACTGGTGTTGGTCACCGTGTCGTTGCTGGTGGGGAATTATTCAAAGATTCAGCTTTAGTTGATGACACTGTTATCCAACAAGTTGAAGACTTAGCAGAATTTGCACCATTACACAACAAAGCTGAAGCGGTAGGAATGCGCGCATTCAAACACATCTTACCAGACATTACAAGTGTTGCTGTATTCGATACCTCATTCCATACAACAATGCCTAAGAAAGCTTACTTATACAGCATTCCAATGGAATACTACAAAAAATTCAAAGCTCGTAAATACGGAGCTCACGGAACAAGCCACCGCTACGTATCACGTCGTGCTGCTGAATTATTAGGTAAACCAGTTGAAGAATTAAAAATCATCACTTGCCACTTAGGTAACGGTGCTTCAATCACTGCGGTTGATGGCGGAAAATCTGTAGATACTTCTATGGGATTCACTCCATTAGCAGGGGTTACAATGGGTACTCGTTCTGGTGATATCGATGCTTCATTAGTAGCGTTCTTAATGAACAAATTAAACATTACAGACGTTAATGAAATGGTTGACATCTTAAACAAAAAATCAGGTCTTTTAGGAATTTCTGGCGTATCAAGCGACATGCGTGACGTTGAAGCTGCAATTGCAACAAACGAAGATGCTAAAGTTGCAGTAGAAATCTTTGTTGACCGCGTTCAAAAATACATTGGACAATATGTTGCTGTTATGAACGGTGTGGACGCTATCGTCTTCACTGCTGGTATCGGTGAAAACTCTAAGACAATTCGTGCTCGTATCATCGACGGTTTAACTTGGTTCGGTTGCGATATCGATCCTGAGCGTAACGATACTCGTTCAGAAGCAATCATTTCTTCTGAAGGTGCGAAAGTGACTGTATTAAACATCCCAACTAACGAAGAGGTTGAGATCGCGCGCGACATCGAACGTTTACGCAAATAATACAAGAACCGAAGGTTCAAACGAGAAACTATAAAAAATCCTTTGGATTGACTTTATAGTAATCATTGAAGGAGACCGGTTCGAGCCGAAGTCTCTCACCTATCGAATTCGAAGAGCCCCATGGCGGAACATCCGCTGTGGGGCTCTATTTCATTTCGATTCTTATTCCCTACTATCACTACTATAAAATCCAAAGGTTTATAGTTTCTCGTTTTCAGGTGCTTATGATTGCGTAAATCCCCCTCAGTTAGTACGCGACATGTGCCTTGAAAGGAGATTGCGTAAAACCTCCTCAGTAGAATATGCGGACGATTGCGTTTAACTAGGGACGTAAATCCTTCTCAGTTAAATACGCGACAAGGAGTGTGGTAGTAGAGACCAGCTCTCACTTGCCAAATTCAAAGGCTCTCTTGGCGATAAATCGCTGAGAGAGCCTATTTCATTTGTCGTTGTTGTTATAGAATTTTTTTGGATTTTTAATTGCTAGAGGTCGGGTCAAGCGTCGCACGCTTGCTCGGGGTTATAAGGGCGGAGTAAGCCCATAATTTAGTACCCTAAAAATTAATTATACTGCCACTGAACATGAAAAAAAGACTTTTAAGTAGAAAAAGAGGAGTAAAAATTAGTGTATACATAAAAACAAAAATAAAAAGTAAAGGAGAGAAATAAAATAAAAAAAGTTATTTATATGTCGATTACAGAACAAAAACTGTTAAGATGTAGGGATTGCTGGATAGAGCTCTTTGTAAAAACGACGTAGAATTTTACTGGAATTTTGCTAGAGTGTATGTTGATGCAAATAATTTAAACATATTGTTCCAAGGTGTTTTGGCTGGAGGAACTTTATATTTAAGTAGTCAATTTCCTTTTGCAGCTCCTCAAATTGGAGCTTTGAGTGAAATGGTAGAATATCAAACTGAATTCAGAGATGGTATTTGGTTTGATTTAAATTGTTTAGGAGTTATTACGCAATGGAGGTGGCAATAATGAGAAAAAATTGAGTGGTTTTCAGAGTCTTTTTATTTGGGTTTTTAGGTTACATTTCATTAGCGACGTTTCTTAATATGGTTTTTTGGATTTGAGCATTGGAATCGAGAGTTTAAATTTGTTTTGTATTCTTTGTCCTATGGTTAATTTCGATATTTATGAACAAAGGATATTTTCGATAAATTTTTACTATCCAAAAAAATAGTTTTTAAAATTAAAAATAATGCTGTAATAGTGTACTCAAAACCGAGTACTAGAGCTATTTTTGTTCCCAGTCGTTTAACCTGTACTACAGGCTTCATCATGAATGTGGGGATAAAATACCTTATGCTCTTCACAACATTTAGCTTAAATTTTAATGTCGAACCATCGGACGTATTGAAGTTTTAATTACTCATTGAGGGTGGTAATAATGTTTAAAAAAATAAAAGATTCATATAATTTTTTTCGGTTCCTGTTTTAAGTCTTACGATTTTTTTGAAGTTTTCACTTGATATTTTTTTATGATATTTTTATGGTGAAAGCTTTGGTGATAGTATTTCTTTTGAACGAACAATGTTACTTACTTTATTTATTTGTATGGGTATTCACATTTATAAAAAAATATGAACAACAACCCTGAATAGGATATCAAAATGAAGATAAGGAGGAAGTTATATGAGACCACTTTTTTTATTTAATATGGTTCGTATTACTTATGTTTGGAATATATTTAAGAAAGAAAAAAATATTGTTAAAGTACCTTTTATGGTTGGAAAATTTTTTTATTTATTTTGTTTGTTTTGATTTTTGTAGCTATTTACGCTTATATATTATTTATCCCATAAATAAACAAAAATCACCCTGAAAAGGGTGATTTTGTTTATTTGAAAAATTTCGTGAGGTCGGGTCAAGCGTCGCACGCTTGCTCTGAGTTATAGGGGCGGAGTAAGTCCCTAATTTAGTGCCGAAAAGTTAATTATACCGCTACTAAAAAAAGACTGTTAGAAGTAAAAAAAGAGGAGTAAAATTAGTATATACATAAAAACAAAATAGAAAGTAAAGGAGAAAAATAAAATGAAAAAGGTGTTTATAAGTTTTATAGCCATGTTGTCAGTGGTATTTTTCTTTATTTCGGGTAAAGGGTATGCAAATGAAGTTGTAGATAATACCGTTACGGAACAACAAAATTTAGAGGGACAAGTTCTTTCATTATTTGAAATTGGAGGAAAAAGAAGGTCATTATACTTTACATTTTACAATAAAAAGAATTAAAAGAAGTTTTTAAAAAGCTTTGATACAGAATTGACTGTAGAGAAGATTAACGAAGCTATTGCGGAAATTGATGATGTGCTTGCTAAAGAAAAATGGGGTAGGAGCTCTTTCTGATTATTTTAAAGCTTTAAAGAATAAAACTTTAGTTATTCACAATATAGATAATCGTTCGTATACAGGTTTTAGGAATCCATGCTCTTGGACTTTCTTTGGAGTGTGCACTTTTCATTCTTTGCTATATACTGGAGCAGCCTTGGCGTTAGGTGTTACTGGGGTTGGTTCTGCAGTGATCCCAGCACTAGTTGCAACAGTTCCTTTAACGCCTGAAGTAGGTTTTTGGGAAAGAGTTTTAATTTTTTTATTTTATTTATGTCGTTTATCATATCAATGATTTATTTAGTTAGATTTTTATATAAAAATAAGAGGCAGCGTTAAGCTGTCTCTTATTTTTACTTCTTATCTTGATACTATATACAATCAACTACAATTTTAAAAATAGCTCTAAAGCTTTGGAATAGAAAGAAAAAACTTGCTTATTAGTTTCTCGTTTTCAGGTGCTTATAATTGAGTAAATCCCCTCAGTTAGTACGTGACAGGTGCTTTTGGAGGATGTGTTTTATATGCATAAAAATCGTGATATACTATAAAAAGCTGGGTTGGAAAGTGGGGATCTGATGAAAAGAATAGTAATGGGACTTGCTGGTTTACTAGTTGTTGTTGGATTAGTGATAGGCGGAATGAAAAATCATGCAGCAAGTTCAGTATAATGAAATGGTCAACACTGTAAAAAGTGAAGAAGTGAAAAAAATATTATTGAACATAATTTAAAGCTAAGACATGAAGGTGCTTTAGAGAGCGGTGATGTCATTCAATCCTATCAGATCGATTTTGATTCTATTAAACATAGCCCTATGGGAGGAATCATCTTTAAAGTGTACATTAATAATGATAAACAGTTATACGTTCATTTCCTAATAAACAAAGACTTAAATAGTGGTAAATTAGTTAACGAGGGTGGCGGGACTTCTCAGAAATTCAGAGAATTGATTCCCTCTAATAAGTAAGTTTTTGATTTACAGTGAGAGCAGTTGAAACCAAAAAAAGAGTATAATTCATCGTCATTGATGGAGACTGACCCCAAAAAGTGAGAATTTAATAAAAAGACACCTCCATGTGCATTTGATTATATTGTGCCAAATCCAACTTGGAGGTGTTTTTATTTAGTTCTCATTTACGGGGGTCAGTGCCAAAAAACACTTGACTTAATTAATGAAAAGGGTCATACTATGTTCAAGCGAATACTTGAATGATATTGAGGTGAGAATATGATTAAAAAAAGATACTTGTGAAATTTATTGTTATGACGAAGAAAAAGGTCAATCGAATACAAGGTAATTTACAGACAGTAGATATTTCTAGTGTTGCCCAAATGTTAAAAGCTATTGCAGATAAAAATAAAGCAAAAATTACCTATGCATTGTGTCAAGATGACGAACTGTGTGTGTGTGATATTGCAAATATTATAGGTGTTACGGTTGCAAATGCCTCTCATCACCTACGAACGCTCCATAAGCAAGGGATTGTTAAGTTTCGAAAAGAGGGAAAACTTGCATTTTATTCATTAGATGATGAGCATATCAGACAAATTATGATTATTGCATTGGCACTTAAGAAAGAGGTGAAGATCAATGTCTAGTGGGAAAGCAAAACAGTTCGAAGAAGAAATGAAAGCCTATCGTGTTCAAGGATTTACTTGTACTAACTGTGCAGCCATTTTTGAAAATAATGTTAAAGAACTTCCCGGTGTTCAGGATGCGAAAGTAAATTTCGGAGCATCTAAAGTTTATGTTAAAGGGACGACAACCATTGAAGAATTAGAAAAAGCAGGAGCATTTGAAAATTTAAAAATTCGAGATGAAAAAGAACAAAGGGTAGAAGGAGAACCTTTTTGGAAGCAGAAAGAAAACATTAAGGTATATATATCAGCTCTTGTACTTGTAGTTAGCTGGTTCTTAGGAGAGCAGTATGGTGAAGAGCATGTTCTACCGACAATTGGTTATGCAGCGTCCATTTTAATCGGTGGATATTCGTTATTTATTAAAGGTCTCAAAAATTTAAGCAGATTAAATTTCGATATGAATACGCTTATGACTATTGCCATTATAGGAGCTGCAATTATTGGTGAATGGGGTGAAGGGGCAACCGTTGTTATCCTATTTGCGATTAGTGAAGCATTAGAGCGTTATTCAATGGATAAAGCACGTCAATCTATTGAATCTTTAATGGATATTGCCCCAAAAGAAGCGTTAATTCGACGAGGCAATGAAGAAATGATGATTCATGTTGATGAGATTCAAGTTGGAGACATCATGATAGTTAAGCCCGGTCAAAAGTTAGCAATGGATGGAATAGTGGTTAAAGGTACATCGACATTAAATCAGGCTGCGATTACAGGTGAAAGTGTTCCAGTAACGAAAATCACAAATGATGAAGTATTTGCAGGAACCTTGAATGAAGAAGGGTTACTTGAGGTTAAAGTAACAAAACGAGTTGAAGATACCACTCTTTCAAATCATTCACTTGGTAGAAGAAGCCCAAGCAGAACGGGCCCCCTCTCAAGCGTTTGTCGATAAATTTGCAAAATACTATACACCAGCTATTGTCATACTAGCTCTTTTAATTGCAGTAGTTCCACCATTATTTGGCGGAGACTGGAGCCAATGGATTTATCAAGGATTAGCTGTATTAGTGGTTGGTTGTCCTTGTGCCTTAGTAGTCTCAACTCCAGTTGCTGTGGTTACAGCAATAGGAAAATGCAGCGAAAAATGGTGTATTAATTAAAGGTGGTATCCATTTAGAAGCAGCAGGACACTTAAAAAGCGATAGCCTTTTGATAAAAACAGGAACATTAACCAAAGGAATTCCAGCTGTAACAGACATTGTGACATATGGTAGAAATGAAAATGAATTAATAACCATAACATCAGCCATTGAAAAAAAGGATCGCAGCACCCTCTTGCTTCAGCGATTATGCGAAAAGCAGAAGAAAAATGGATTAAAAATTCAATGAAGTAACAGTAGAGGATTTTTCAATCCATTACAGGTAAAAGGCGTTAAAAGCCAAAATAAATAATGAAATGTATTATGTGGGAAGTCAAAATCTTTTTGAGGAATTACACGGAAGCATTTCAAGCGATAAAAAAGAAAAAATTGCCGATATGCAAACTCAAGGTAAAACGGTGATGGTGTTAGGAACAGAAAAAGAAATTCTTTCGTTTATTGCCGTAGCCGATGAAATGAGGGAATCGTCTAAAGAAGTTATCGGCAAGTTGAACAATATGGGAATCGAAACAGTGATGCTAACAGGCGATAACCAAAGAACGGCAACAGCCATCGGAAAACAAGTTGGTGTTTCGGATATTAAAGCTGACTTACTTCCAGAAGATAAGCTTAATTTTATTAAAGAACTTCGAGAAAAACATCAAAGTGTGGGGATGGTCGGAGATGGCGTGAATGATGCTCCAGCCCTTGCGGCATCTACCGTTGGTGTAGCAATGGGTGGTGCTGGAACTGATACAGCTTTAGAAACGGCTGACATCGCCTTAATGTCTGATGATTTGAGTAAATTGCCATATACAATAAAAAATTAAGTCGTAAGGCTTTTAGCAATCATCAAGCAAAACATTACCTTCTCTTTGGCGATTAAATTAGTGGCATTACTTTTGGTCATGCCCGGTTGGTTAACACTTTGGATAGCGATATTTGCTGATATGGGAGCAACTTTACTTGTAACATTAAACAGTTTACGCTTATTGAAAATCAAAGAATAGGTTCTAAAATGGTGTATTGACCCCAAAAAGTTAGACAGAAAAATCTAACTTTTGGGGTGTTTTTATTTAATTCTCATTTACGGGGGTCAGTGCCTTCCAGTAATGCCTTTTTTTCTTCAAGTCATTTGTCATGTGTTCTAGTTCGCTATATAATAAGTATATCTTTACTTTGAAGGAGTACATATGACTCAAGGAATTATTATTAAAGCGTTGAGCGGGTTCTACTATATTGAATCGGATGGAGTGATCTATCAAACTCGTGCGCGCGGAGTTTTCCGCAAACGAGGCCAATCGCCACTTGTTGGAGATGTGGTGGAGTTCGAGAGTAGTAACTTGCAAGAAGGAACGCTAACAAAAATCTTGCCGCGGATAAATGCCATCGTTCGTCCGCCTGTTGCCAATGTGGATGTCGGGATTATCGTGATGTCGGCTGTCGAACCAGAATTTTCGACGCATCTTGTCGACCGCTTCCTCGTATACTTGGAAGGCTTGGATGTGCATCCAGTCATCATGATTACGAAGACCGACTTGCTAGATGAAGCAGGAATGGCACGCCTCGTGGATATTAAGGCGCGTTATGAAAAAATCGGCTATCCGGTTTATTTCGGACAGGAAGTCATGAAGGATAAGGCGCCGCTATTAGAGAGCTTGCGTGGTGAGAAGGTCATCTTCTTAGGTCAGTCTGGGGTTGGGAAATCCACCTTGCTGAACGAGATGATTCCTGAATTAAACCAAGAAACGGGAGAGATTTCGAATGCATTAGGACGTGGGCGTCATACGACTCGTCACGTATCACTTCATGAAATCGAAGGCGTGTGGATTGCGGATACTCCGGGATTCAGTACGGTTGATTTTATGGAGATTGAAAAAGAAGACTTACCGCATTTATTCCCTGAGTTTGTCGAAGTAGAGCATGAATGTAAGTTCAGAGAGTGTTCGCACCAACATGAGCCAAACTGCGCTGTGATTGCCGGAGTGGAATCAGGGGACATTTGGCAAGAGCGATACGACCATTATTTGAATTTCTATGAAGAACTGGACCAAAGAAAACCAGTGTATAAACGAAAAAAGTAGATAGAGGAGACAGAATATGAAAGTAGCACCATCAATTTTAAGCGCAAATTTTGCAACATTAGGAGAAGACGTTAAGAAAGTCGAAAAATTAGGAGCAGACTGGATTCATATCGATGCCATGGATGGACAATTCGTTCCAAACCTAACATTAGGACCAAACATCGTTGAAGGATTACGTCCTGTGACGGATTTAGTATTAGACTGCCATTTAATGGTACAAAACCCAGAACGATTCATTCCACAATTCGCAAAAGCAGGAGCAGACTACATCTCTGTTCACGTGGAAGCAACTCCACATATTCACCGCGCGCTTCAAGCGATTAAAGCAGAAGGCGTGAAAGCCGGTGTCGTAATTAACCCAGGAACACCAGTGAGTGCCATCTCAGCAGTCTTGAGCGAAGTGGACTTAGTATTAGTAATGACGGTAAACCCAGGATTCGGCGGCCAATCATTCATTCCAGAAACATTAGATAAAGTACGTGAATTAGTCGCATTACGCGAAGAAAAAGGCTACCACTACTTAATCGAAGTGGACGGCGGAGTGAACGGTGAAACTGCGAAACTTTGCTCTGCAGCAGGGGTAGACGTTGCTGTTGCCGGTTCATATGTATACTACGCAGACGATATCAAAGCTGCTATCGATTCAATTAAAGAAGCATAAGAGGGACGAAGATGGAAGTTGTGATTGTCTTGGGAGGACCAAACACGAAAGAGGACATCAAGGCGCTCTTAGAAAACAGATACGGTAAAGCTTATGAAGACTTCCGTTTTGTCGGCGTCGACGGTGGAGCTCTTCGGTTATTAGATCAGCACCTTCCCATGGAAGTAGCGATTGGGGACTTTGATTCTGTCACAAAAGAACAGCGCGACTTGATTCATGAAGCAGCGGGCACGGTTGTCCAGCTCCCTTCAGAAAAAGACGATACTGATTTTGAGGCAGCCTGTTATGGGTGAAGGAGCATTACGAAGAGACACCGATTCATGTACTCGGTTCCTTTGGCGGGCGAGTGGACCACGAGATTAGCACCTTATGGACGATGATGCGACCAGACTTAGCACCGCTCATTCCGTATGTGGTGTTCGAGGATGCGACGAATGTCGTGAATTTCATCCAGCCAGGCACCTACACGGTTGAAAAGATGGACTTTACGAAGTACCTCTCGTTTATTAGTATGACTCCTGTGGAAAATGTTACCCTCGTTGATGTGAAATACACCCTCGATTCAAAAAGCTACGCATACCCAGTGGCCCTTGTCAGCAATGAATTTACAAGTGACAAGATGACCATCTCCTTTACAAAAGGACTCATCCTAGTTGCTCAAACCCGAGATCATTGGAGATAAAACAAAACATCGCACAATTTTGTGCGATGTTTTTTCTTTTTCACAAGACAGTCGAAATCCTGAAATTCACTTATAAGTGAATTTTGAATTTTTACGTCCGCTGTTGTTTTCATTCTGATGTACTCTATATTTCTTACTGCCAAGCTTTTTCTGAAGGTTGAAAAATCCAACAAACTTCAGAATTTGTAAATGATGTAAATAGGTTTCATTTTGTTGAGAAGCCTTCAAAGCGCTACCTTATAGCCTTTTCACAAACTCAATTTTTTTGAAATTTAACTTAAAAAAGCGTGAGAAGCACCACCCATGGTCCCTTGGTTTCCTGGCATTAATCTCAGGTAAAGTAGAGTTGAAAAGAGTGGCGAATCCTAACTCTTTGGTTTATAAGAGGCTTGAAAAGAGCGAAAACTTCTAGAGACAGAAAAAGATATTTGAGGAAATAGCGGTTAGTGTAATGAATAAGTGACCACTGTGAATTACCAAGGGTTAGCGACTCGTCGCTTATCCTTGGTTTGAAGCTTGGTAGGCAAGGAGACCACAGGCTCCTGCCGGTACCATTACACTAAATTACGCTATGCATTCCTTCAAATATCTTTGAATGTCTTTTAGCAGTTTCAATTTCTCTTTTCAAGCTTTTCGGCTTTATTTATTTTTAGAAAACAAAAAGAGCTTAGGGATATCGCCTAAGCTCTTTTTAATAGTGCTCTGTATTAAACACGTTCTACTTTACCTGATTTTAATGCACGAGTTGAAACCCATACTTTTTTAGGTTTGCCATCGATTAAAACGCGAACTTTTTGTAAGTTTGGTTTCCAAGTACGACGGTTAGCGTTCATAGCGTGAGAACGAGTGTTACCTGTTTCAGCACGACGTCCAGTGAAATAACATACTTTTAGCCATTGTTATTCTCCTCCTTTATTTAATTCATTATCAGCTGATATAATTTTGAACTAAATCATATACTTAAATAATTTAGCATAGTTGACCTTAGATTGCAAGCGAGCTGGTCGATGAGTTTCTAAGAGGGTTAAAAATTGGTAAAAGGCTAGGTAAACCGCTTGGAATGTGATATTATAGTATAGAAATAATGTGTCAATCTGTCTAAAAAATAGACAGACACCTTTATACATTTAAGGGAGGTATTTGTATGACAGTAAAAATTCAAACAGAAAATGGACAAATTGAACTTAGCAATGAAGTGATTGCAACGGTTGTTGGTGGTGCCGCTACAGATAACTATGGTGTTGTTGGTATGGCTAGCCGCAATCAAATCCGCGACAACTTTAATGAAATCTTGAAGAAAGAAAACTTCACTCGTGGTGTTGTCATTCGTCAAGAAGAGGAAGGCGTTGCAGTGGATGTTTACATTATTGTAGGTTATGGTACTAAGATTTCTGCGATTTGTAGAAACGTTCAAGAACAAGTGAAATATAACTTAGAAACAATGTTAGGATTTGCTGCAAATACAGTGAATGTCTATGTTCAAGGAGTTAAAATCATCGAAGCGTAATGCTTGTTGATTCTAGTCAGGAGGAAATAAGAATAATATGGCAACTATGAAAACAATTACGGCTCAAGATTTCCGCGCAATGGTGGAAATCGGTGAAATGCGTTTATCTGAAAATGCAGAATTCGTAAACTCATTAAACGTATTCCCAGTACCAGATGGAGACACAGGGACAAACATGATGCTCTCATTCAAATCTGGTGCGGAACGTGTTGCGAACTCTACAGCAACAACTGTAGGTGATTTAGCACAAGATTTAGCAAAAGGATTATTAATGGGTGCTCGTGGGAACTCAGGGGTTATCTTATCTCAATTATTCCGTGGTTTCTCTAAAGCCGTTGTCGGTAAAGAAGAAATCACTGGTGAAGAATTAGCGCAAGCATTTACGAACGGTGTGGAAACAGCTTATAAAGCCGTTATGAAACCTGTAGAAGGTACAATCCTTACTGTTGCTCGTGAATCAGCTAAACGTGGTGTTCGCAAACTAGAAACTTCAAACGACATCATCGAAGTAATGGGATCTGTTTTACGTGGTGCTGAAAAAGCATTAGCGAAAACTCCAGATTTATTACCAGTATTAAAAGAAGTTGGCGTAGTGGATTCAGGTGGTCAAGGTCTTGTATTCATTTACAACGGATTCTTCGAAGCATTAACAGGGGAAGCAGTTCCTGTTCAATCATTACAAAGCAATAAAATCGATTTAACTTCAGTGGCTCACCACGAAGCAGGCGTTGACTACGAACACGTATCAACAGGCGACATCAAATTCGGTTACTGTACTGAAATCATGGTGAAAATCGGTGAAGGCGAAACAGTCGTAGATACGTTCGACTACGATACTTTCCGTAACTACTTAAACGAACTTGGAGATTCTTTATTAGTAGTAGCTGACGATGAAATCATCAAAGTACACGTGCATACAGAACGTCCAGGGGAAGTCATGAACTACGGACAACGCTTCGGTTCATTAATGAAAGTGAAAGTGGACAACATGCGCTTGCAACACGAAGAAGTGTTAAAAACAGACTACACTGCAAAAGTTAAAGAAGCAGCGCAAAAACAAAAAGCGGAATACGGAATCGTAGCAGTTGCTGCAGGTGAAGGAATTCAAGAATTATTCAAGAGCATGGGTGTAACGACAATCATCAACGGTGGTCAAACAATGAACCCAAGTACAGAAGATATTCTTCAAGCGGTAAAAGAAGCGCATGCTGAAAAAGTTATCGTATTACCAAACAACAAAAACATTCAAATGGCTGCAAACCAAGCGGCTGAAGTATCAGAAGATGCTGCAGTTGCCGTCGTTGCAACTCGTACGATTTCAGAAGGGTTAGCATCATTATTAGCCTTCAATCCAGAAGCAAGCTTAGAAGAGAACCAAGCTGCAATGAGCGAACAAATGGCTCTTGTATCAAGTGGTCAAATTACAAATGCTGTTCGTGATACAAACATTGATGGCGTTGAAATCAAAACAGACGACTTCATGGGGATTGTAGATGGCAAGATTTTAGTAAGTATTGCGGACCGTAAGGAAGCAACTCTTGCGACAATCGATAAAATGATCAACGACGATTCAGAGATCCTAACAATCATCTATGGTGAAGACGCAGAAGCAAGCGAAGTGGAAGAAATCACTGAAGCGGTAGAAGCGAAATACCCTGATGTAGAGGTTGAAGTCCATGAAGGAAACCAACCAGTATACACTTACTTATTATCTGTAGAATAATAAAAAATAATTGAAAGACTTCGAATCCTTACGGATTCCTCTATAATAACTGTAATGGGGTACCGGTTCGAGCCGAAGTCTCTCACCTTTAAAGCCTCAAAGCTGGAGTAAGGAATAAATTCCTAACTCCAGCTTTTTCGCATTTAATACCATTCCCCATTACTGTTATTATAGAATCCGTAAGTTTCTCCGTCTTTCGGTTTTTCTCCTATTAATAAGTAAGTGTATATGGTGGCCGGGACACCACACCAGGAGAATTGCGCTTAGTGTGAACTCGAATCCTTACGGATTACTTTGAATCCTTGCGGATTTATCCATAAAAACTATAATGGGGCACCGGTTCGAGCCGAAGTCTCTCACCTTTAAAGCCTCAAAGAGGGCGTAGGGAATGAAATTCCTTACGCCCTCTTATTCGTTTTAATGCGATTCCCCATTACAGTTCTTATGGAATCCGCAGTATTCTCCGTAATCCTCAAGGATCTCTATTCTTATAATAAGTAAGTGTACTGGTTGGTTTTTGTGCTCACATCAGGGTATTTCGCTGAGCAGCTGGCGCTTTCTAAATTTCGCTTGCTTCTTAGTCTTCACTCGCCTCGGAAGGGGAACTAGCACACTGAGTGGGTGCTCCTCAGTATTTTTAGTGCGGAAAAGTTCAACGAGGGAAGACTGCACTTTGTGGAATGCACATCCAAACTCCCTGCACTGTAACGGTCAAGGAGAGAGGAAGGAAAATGAGGGAGGGCAGTGCCTTGAAATATTCCTGGGAAGCCTTTTGGATTCTATATTCGCATGAATAGCGAGCGTACTCGATGCGAATTACTGATACTTGGAAAGAATTTCCTAGTATCAGTTTGAGGCTCGAGAGGAAAGGAGACAGTAGGCTCCTTCCGGTACAGCTATTCACGCGAATATGAAGATATCCGAAAGGATGAAAGGAATATTTAGCAGATAAATACGCTTATCCCTCATTTCCTTCCTCTTGACGATTTACGAGAAATTGAATTACACTTATTAAAGTAGAAAGGATGTGATTGGATGAATGAAGTCTTTCAAAGTGTGCAAGTCTTGCCAGGCGTTGGACCAAAACGATTAGAACCATTAGCCGAACTAGGCATTGAGACAGTCTATGACTTGCTAACGCATTTCCCATTTCGATATGAAGATATTCAAATTCGTGATGTCAATACCATCATGGACCAAGAGAAAATCACGCTAAAAGGGCTTGTGGCGACACAACCGGTTGTCAGCTACTACGGCTTCAAGAAGAATCGTTTGGCGTTTCGCATGGCGATTGACCAACAAGTCATCCAAGTTGCGTTCTTTAATCAGCCGTATTTAAAAGATAAAGTGGTTCAGGGCGAAGAGATTGCTATCTACGGGAAATGGGATGCAAAGCGTTCTACCTTGATGGGGATGAAAATCTTATCGAACCGAAACGTGGAGGACGAAGAAGGAGACCAAGTCGAGGCGGTTTATCGCACAAATAAATCGTTGAAGCAGGCGACGATTCTCAAACTTGTTCGTACGGCGATGGATCGTTTTGAAGATAAAATTCCAGAAGTCTTGCCCAAAGAGTTGACGGCGTCGCACCACTTAATGGGGCATAGGGACGCTGTACGGGCAATGCATTTTCCAAAAGATGAACTGGAGAGACAGAGTGCGCAATATCAGCTCGTCTATCAGGAGCTCTTCTTATATCAATTGCGCTTGCAATGGATGCGTCAGAAGCGTCATCAGCAAACAAAGGGGCAAGCGGTGCTGTATGATAATGCCGCATTGAAGTCGTTTATTCAGACGCTGCCGTTTGAACTGACAGATGGGCAAAAGAAAGTCGTGAATGAGATTTGCTTTGACCTGCGTGCGCCTTATGAGATGAATCGTCTCTTGCAAGGGGATGTAGGGAGCGGGAAGACGATTGTGGCGACGATTGCCATGGTCGCAACAGCTCTAACAGGAAAGCAAGCCGCGCTCATGGTTCCTACAGAAATCTTGGCGGAACAACATATGCTGACGATTGAAAAATTGATTCAGGGAACACCGTTGAAGGCAGTGTTGTTAACCGGAAGTATGAACCGTTCGCAGAAGAAGCGAAAAGAATTGCTCACACAAATTGAGAGTGGTGAGGCAAACCTCATTATCGGGACACACGCCTTGTTCCAACAAGATGTGACCTTTAAAGATTTGGCCTTTGTTGTCATCGACGAGCAACATCGCTTCGGGGTGCAACAACGTCAGGCGCTCGCTGGAAAAGGGGCAGGCGTGAATGTGCTTCAAATGACGGCGACGCCAATTCCTCGTACACTTGCGATTACGGCTTTTGGGGAAATGGATACGTCCATCCTTTAGTGAAATTCCTCGTGGCCGTCAGCCTATTAAAACATCTTGGGTTCGCGAGCAGGAAATGGAGCAGATTTTCAATTTTGTGGAACGTCAAATTCAAGAAGGGCGACAAGCGTATATGATTTCGCCACTGATTGAAGAGTCGGAACATCTCGATGTGCAAAATGCCGAAGAGATTTATCGCATGATTTCAGCGCATTTCTCAGACCGCGTGAAAGTGGGACTCCTGCACGGGAAGATGCCAGCGGAAGAAAAAGAAGCGGTGATGGCGGACTTTAAAGCCAACAAGCTACAAGTACTCGTCTCCACAACGGTGATTGAAGTTGGGGTGGACGTGCCGAATGCCACAGTGATGGTGATTTTAGATGCGGACCGCTTCGGGTTAGCGCAGCTGCACCAATTACGTGGACGTGTCGGTCGTGGACAACATGCCTCAAGCTGTATTTTAGTGGCGAGTCCAAAGACCGAAAACGGGAAAGAACGCATGCGCATTATGTGCGAGTCAACGGACGGATTTTATCTCAGTCAAAAAGACTTGGAGCTCCGTGGCTCTGGGGATGTATTTGGGGTTAAACAGTCCGGTATTCCAGACTTTAAGATTGCCGATTTAATACGAGATTATGATATACTAGAACAAGCACGTAAAGATGCCATCCTTTATGCCTCGGAAGATCCAGCAGGAGAAAAAGCCGAGACAAACGCATGAAGGCATTTATCGAACAAACAACGAAAGAAATCAATGGATAACTTCAGGGCCACGTGGCTAGAAGAGGAGGAACAACAATGGTAAGAATTGCAATTGACGCGATGGGTGGAGATAACGCTCCTAAAGAAATCGTCCAAGGGGTCGTCCTTGCAGCAAAGGAAATGCCAACTGTCGAGTTTCAATTATACGGAGACGAAGCAAAAGTGAATGCATGCTTGGAGGAATCACTTCCAAATATTCGCGTGATTCACTGTTCAGAAAAAAATCAACTCTGATGACGAACCGGTTAAAGCGATTCGCTCAAAGAAAGACGCTTCAATGGTCGTTGCCGCTAAAGCTGTGAAAGAAGGGGAAGCCGACGCGCTCTTCTCTTGCGGAAATACAGGGGCTCTTCTAACGGCTGGTTTATTAGTGGTTGGCCGTATTAAAGGAATCGACCGTCCAGGATTAATGCCAGTGTTGCCTGTTCTTGGAAAAGAAAACCGTCAATTTATTATGATGGACGTTGGTGCGAACGCGGAATGTAAACCGAAAAACGTTCACCAATTCGGTATTCTTGGTAGCTATTATTCAAAATACGTTCTTGGTTACGAAAACCCAACAGTCGGCTTATTAAATAATGGAGCTGAAGAAGGAAAAGGGAACGAACTCGCAAAAGAAGTTTACGGACTCTTGAAAGAAGACGATAGCTTAAACTTCGTCGGAAACGTGGAAGCTCGTGACATCTTAACAGGTGCTGCGGATGTCGTTGTGACAGACGGATTTACAGGAAACGCCGTATTGAAGACAATCGAAGGAACAGCTCTTGCGATGATGGGTCTTCTAAAAGAAGGCATCAAAGGGCAAGGCATCCAAGGAAAACTTGGAGCGCTCTTACTGAAAAATACCTTCTATGGCTTAAAGAACACATTGGACTACTCACAATTCGGGGGTGCGGTACTCTTTGGTCTTAAAGGAGCAGTCGTGAAATCACACGGTTCTTCAAAATCAGATAGCGTATACCATGCGATGAAACAAATCGACACAATCGTATCCAGTGGAGTAATCAACGACTTAGTTGCTCACTTTGAACAAACAGCAGAGTAATGAAATAAAGCTCTCTCTATCGCAGAAGAGAGTTTTTTTGATAATGTTTATAAATTTCATAAAGTCGCAATAAATTCTTAGGAATTCTTGCGAAAAAAGGGTACAATAGATAAGTACATAAAGTTGCGGACGCGACTAAAGGAGGAAAGCCTATGTTCAAAGAAGTGAACGAACAAATCTTAAAATTAATCGAGAAGAATAGTCGTTTAACACCAGAAGAAATTGCCTCTTTATTAGAAATTGACGTGGATGAAGTAAAACGTCGTATTAAAGAGATGGAAGAAGCCAAAATCATTTGTGGCTACCATACATTAATCAACTGGGAAAAAACTGATAACGTGAATGTTTCAGCGATTATCGAATTAAAAGTAAATCCTCAAAAAGGAAAAAGGATTCGACCGTATTGCGGAAAAAATCTATCATTTCCCAGAAGTGGAAGCTGTCTACTTAATGTCAGGTGGATATGATTTCATGGTGCAATTGAAGAAAGCACCAATGCGTGAAATTGCGAACTTCGTATCTTCACGTCTTTCAGTGATTGAAGAAGTACAATCTACTAAAACACATGTTGTATTAAAACAATATAAAGATCACGGCACAATGTTTGTCGGTAAAGCAGATGATAAACGTCAGGTGGTTACTCCATGAATTTAGAAAATATGTTAAATAATAAAATTAAGGACTTGAAACCTTCAGGGATTCGTCGTTTCTTTGATATGGCGAGCGAATACAAGGATATTGTTTCTCTAGGGGTTGGAGAGCCTGATTTTGATACGCCTTGGCATATTCGTCAAGAAGCGATTAAAGCGTTGCAAGAAGGCCGTACATTCTATACAGCTAATGCAGGGTTGAAAGAGCTTCGTGAAGAAGTATGTATCTTTACAGAAGGCCGTCACGGGGTAAAATACGACCCAATGCACGAATGTGTGATTACCGTTGGGGGAAGTGAAGCCGTTGATATTTCAATGCGTGTTCTCTTGAACCCAGGGGATGAAGTGATTATTTGTGACCCAGGTTACGTATCATACGTTCCAGCCGTTACGATGGCTGATGGAACTCCTGTGATTCTTCCGTTAAAAGAAGAAAACCAATTCCGTATCACGCCAGAAGACCTTGAAGCGGTGATTACACCAAAAACAAAAGCGATTCTAATGAACTTCCCAAATAACCCAACTGGGGCTGTAATGGGACGTGAAGACTTAGAAGCGGTTTGTGAAGTGTTGAAACGCCACGATATTATCGTTGTTTCTGACGAATTATACGGAGAGTTAACATACACAGGAAAACCTCACGTATCTGTTGTAGAAATCGATGGTATGCGTGACCGTACGATTTTAATCGGAGGCTTCTCAAAAGCATTCGCGATGACTGGATGGAGACTTGGATACGCCTTAGCTCCAGCGCCAATCATGGAACAAATGTATAAAATTCACCAATTTGCAATTATGTCAGCTCCAACACTTAGCCAATATGCGGGTGTGGATGCGCTTCGTAATTCAGATGATGATATTGCAGAAATGCGTGATAGCTACAACCAACGTCGCCGTTACTTGGTGAAACGTTTCAAAGACTTAGGCATTCCTTGCTTTGAACCATTTGGGGCATTCTACATCTTCCCAAATATTTCTCAATTCGGATTAAGCTCTGAAGAATTTGCAATGCGCTTAGTAGAGGAAGAACGTTTAGCCGTTGTTCCAGGAACAGCCTTTGGGGACTCAGGGGAAGGATTCCTACGTATCTCTTACGCTTACTCAATCGAAGACTTGAAGACAGCGTTAGATCGTATCGAACACTTCATTACGAAGTTGAGAAATGAAAAATAATTCAATCAAATAACGACGCTTCTTTTGGAATTGCAGGATTTCAAAAGAGGCGTTTTTTATGTATTAAAAATCGATTAAAATAAATTTACTAGTTTCTGGCGTTATGCTACACTATTCTTACTAAAAGAGAGGAGACTGTGCTTGAAAGAACGTTTTACCAAGTTTATTGATACGATTATTGCGCTTGATAAGGGTGACCATACATTAACCGATAAGCAATGGATGAAGAAGCAAAGATGGATTTTTGCCCTGAAGCTGTTTTGGGTGATTGTGCTTGTGGCAACCTTCCTTCTAGCGATTAATGTCTCCGTCAGTTATTTTGTCTATTTCTTCTATTTTGTCGGTGTACTCTTTATTCTTACAAAAGTATTAGAGGTTTTTATCAATCGAAGAGTGGCGCAATTAGCCGAGGAGGAATAGAGGAAAAATGCGAGTTGTTTATTTTATTATTGCGTGGATTTCGCTCGCTTTAGGACTTATCGGGATTGTACTACCGGTACTTCCGACGACACCGTTTCTCTTACTAACGGTCGTATGCTTTTCAAAGAGTTCTACTCGGTTTGAAGAGTGGTTTCAACAGACAAAATTATACAAACTGTATGTCGCTGATTACCGTGAAACGAAGTCGATTGCGAAAAGCCGTAAGAAGAAAAATTATTGTTTATATCTATATTTTGATGGCCATTTCCATTTACTTGGCTCCGATTTTGGCGGTGAAAATTGGACTTGGCGCGCTGACGATTTTTATTACTTATTATCTATTTTGGGTAATTCCGGATAAAAAATAAGGAGTGTTTCAGATGGTTGAGAAGTTTAAGGAGAAGTTTCAAGAGTTAAGAGAAGATTATAAGGTTACAAAAAATCCTGGTGAAGATTTCGTTTTTTGGTATATTCACCGTGTAGCGCCCTTTAATTTTCGTTATGTAGTGGCCGTAGGGATGATTCTTTGTATGGCTGCAATCTACTTTAATATTCAGTACGTGCTCGCAATCGTTGGAATCTTATGGATTATTTCCGCAGCGATTATGCTGTACGGGCTATTTAAAGATAGAATGAAACAATAATGTTTGATAGAAGAACCTAGTTCACGCTAGGTTCTTTTTTTTACCTATCCTTAGGAAGAAATTTCAGGGGCAATTTCTGAAGAACTCTTTGAGAATTAGCGCGAATAGGACTATAATTTAAGTGTAGAAATAAAGTAAATGGAGGTAGTTTTTATGAGATTTGACCAAGAACATGATTCATGTACAACGATTCTTGTCGGAAAGAAGGCTAGCTATGATGGTTCAACGCTAGTAGCGCGTACAGAGGACTCATGTAATGGAGAGTTCACTCCAAAGAAATTTATTGTGGTACGTCCAGAAGACCAACCACGTCACTATAAAGCAGTGATTTCAGGATTTGAAACAGATTTACCCGATAATCCAGTTCGTTATACAGCTATGCCAAATGCCATTAATAACGAAGGAATTTGGGGTGCTGCAGGAATTAATGCTTATAATGTAGCGGTCAGTGCGACTGAAACCATTTCAACAAATCCGCGTGTATTAGGGGCTGACCCACTCGTGGAAACGGGGATTGGGGAAGAAGATATCTTCACTTTAGTGTTGCCTTATATTAAAACAGCACGCGAAGGGGTCGAACGTCTTGGACACTTCCTTGAAACAGCAGGAACCTATGAATCAAACGGAATTGCGATTTCTGATGTGAATGAAATCTGGTGGCTAGAATCGATTGGAGGACATCACTGGATGGCTCGCCGTGTGCCAGATGATGCGTATGTGGTAAATCCAAACCAACTTGGCAGCGACTTCTTTGATTTTGAAGACAAAGAAAACTTTATGTGCGACCCTGATTTGAAAGACTTTATGATTCGTCATCACTTGAACTTAAACTTTGACGGAGAGTCATTCAATCCACGTTACGCATTTGGTTCACAACGCGACAAAGACCGCTTGTATAACACGCCTCGTGCTTGGGATATTCAACGTATGTTTAACCCAGAAGTGGAACAATCTCCAACGAGCTTTGAAATTCCATGGGCTCGCGTTCCATATCGCAAGATTACAGTTGAAGATGTGAAAGAATCGATGAGTACGCATTACCAATTTACACCATATGATCCTTATGGAAACTTAGCGATGGTAAGAGCAATCGTCGTTTCCGTACGGTAGGGATTAATCGTACTAGTCAAACGGCCATCCTCCAAATTCGTCCAAATCGTCCTCATGATACAACAGGAATTCAATGGGTATCCTATGGATCGATGCCTTTTGCGACTGCTGTACCGTTCTTTACACAAGTGGACACCATTCCTGAGTATTTTGCGGGTACGACAGCGAAAAGTCTCAACGGATTCGTTCTATTGGATGAATCGTTTAATTGCAGGGCTTGCGGATGCGCACTATTTGGAACATCTTGCTGATATTGAAAGTTATCAAAAGAATACTTTGTCTCGTGGAGAAGCTATGATTGCCCAAGTCGATGCTCGTCTTGAAAAAGGAGAAGTGGTAGACTTTGAGGCAGAAAACCAACAAATGAGTGATTTCATCGAAGAAAAAACAGCAGCATTACTAGATAAAGTATTGCTTCGTGCAAGTAATTTGATGGTCAACCATTATTCAGTGAGTGACTAATCAGCAATTCGGTTTAGGAGGTTAAAAAATGGAAGAAAAAAATGAAAAGCAACTGAGTTGGCTGATGATATCCCTCATTGCATTTAACTTTGTGTGGGGACTTGGGAACGTTGTGAACAATTTTGCCCAACAAGGGATCGTTGTGATTACATCGTGGCTCATTATTTTAGTGATTTACTTTATCCCCTATTCATTAATGATTGGGCAACTCGGTTCGACGTTCCAAGATAGTGAAGGGGGAGTCAGTGATTGGATTAAACATACATCTACAAAGAAACTGGCGTATTTTGCCGCATGGACGTTTTGGGTAGTTCAGATTCCTTATTTAGCGCAAAAACCACAGACGATTCTTATTGCACTCGGATGGGTATTCCAAGGGCACTCAGGAATCATTGATGAACTGCCAATTCCGCTGTTGGTAACCGTCTGCTTAGCCTTTTTCTTAGTCGTTCTCTATATTTCAACAAAGGGAATTCGTGCGTTGAAATTTTTAGGAACGATTGCGGGAAGTGCCATGTTTGTGATGTCAATTTTGTTCATCCTATTAGCCGTTGGAGTTCCACTCATTAAACCGGATTTACAACTAGCAACTGCGAATATGGATAAGATTGAAACGTATATTCCAAAGTTTGATTTTTCATACTTTACAACGATTGCGCTTCTTGTCTTCTCGGTCGGAGGGGCAGAGTGTATGTCACCGTATGTGCGTAAACTCAAAAATCCAGCCAAAGAATTTCCAAAAAGGAATGATTGCAATGGCGGTGATGGTTGGAATTTGTGCGGTCTTTGGATCTTTTGCGATGGGGATGATTTTTGATAGCAACAATATTCCACAAGACTTGATGCGAAATGGTGCGTATCAAGCATTTGCCGTACTTGGAAAACACTGGAATATTGGGAATGTGCTAGTTACGATTTACGCATTAACGCAGTTTATCGGGCAAACAGCAACACTTGCGCTTTCGATTGATGCACCGCTACAAATCTTCCTCGGTAGTGCCGATGAAGAATATGTCCCTCGCTGGCTTCGTGCACGCACAAAGAACGGTACGTTGAGAAATGGATACTTGCTTACAGGTATCTTGACAGGGGCACTAATTGTCATGCCGGCCCTAGGACTTAAGGAAATCGATACGGTTGTGGTTTGGATGACAAACTTGAATGCTATCGTGTCACCAATGTGCTTCTTGTGGGTATTTGTCGCCTTTATGTTTTTATACCGTCATTGGGACAGATTTAAAGGGGCCGAATATAAATACATTAGTAATAAGACACTTGGGTTCTTAATGGGACTATGGGGATTTGCCTTCACTGCGTTTGCATGTATTCTCGGAATGGTGCCACAAATGGATTATGCGCAAAACCCATCTGAATGGTGGTTTGTCTTAATTTCAAATATCATTATGCCATTTGCGCTTCTTGGACTCGGACTCGTCCTTCCATGGATTGCACGAAGAGAACAAAAACAACAAGCATAAATAAATAATAGTATTGTCGAAGCCTTCTTCCGATGGGAGAGGGCTTTTTCATAAGAGGATTAAGGGAGTCAAACTGACAAAATAACCGAAAAAATGGTATAGTAAATAAGAACAGTTTACTAGAAACGAGAGGTACACCCCCATGAAATTATTAACCATTGCAGTCCCATGCTACAACTCTCAAGAATATATGCATTATTGTCTTCAAACGCTCCTTGCTGGTGGCGAAGAGGTTGAAATTTTAATTATTAACGATGGTTCAAAAGACAACACTGCTCGCATTGCTGACCAATATGCCGCAGCTTATCCAACGATTATCCGTGCCATCCATCAAGAAAATAAAGGGCATGGTGGAGCCGTGAATACGGGTATGGCGAACGCAACAGGCAAGTACTTCAAAGTCGTCGATAGTGATGACTGGGTGGATGTGCGTGCATACTTAAAAATCCTAGAACAATTACAACGCTTTGAAGAAACAGGCGAAGAAGTCGATGTGTTTATTACGAACTTCGTCTATGAAAAAGAAGGCGCGAAAACGAAGAAAATCATGCGTTACACTTCCGCATTCCCTGAAAATCAAGTGTTTACTTGGGATGATGCTAAGTCATTAAAACGCGGGAAATACATGATGATGCATTCGCTCATTTACAATATGAAGTTGCTTCGTAAATCAGGCTTACAACTGCCAGAGCATACGTTCTACGTGGATAATTTATTTGTCTTCGTACCGCTTCAATATAGCAAGACCTTATTCTGTATGAACGTGGACTTCTACCGCTACTTTATCGGACGTGAAGATCAATCCGTGAACGAAAAAGTGATGATTAGCCGTATCGACCAACAAATCCGCGTGAATGAACTATTGATGGCGAATTACCATAGCGATAGGCAATTTCCAACCGTCTTGAAGAACTACTTAATAAACCACTTAGAGATTACAACGGTGATTTCTTGTGCGTTACTCAATAAGGGTGGCCAAGTAGAGCATCAGAGAAGAAGGAAGCCTTACTTGCTGATTTAAAGAAGCGAATCCAGAAGTTTTCAACTCATTAGCAAAAATGTGGTCAGTAAAATTGCGATGTCCAAAAATAAACCGGGACAAGTTCTGTCAAACGGAATTTACACCGTCACACAACGATTCTTTGGATTTAACTAAATAGAGTTTCGAACTGCCAGGCATGAAGTGCACCCTAAAAGTTAGATTTTCTGTCTAACTTACATAAGCCGGTGGATATTTATTGCAAATCAGACTGAAAGTTCCAAATTCTCTATTTATTTTATTGATATTTTTCTATAAAAAGAGGTAAAAATAGTTTTATTATCAAAATATACTATACTATATAGGGGAGTATTGAAATGAAATTTTCTAATCGTTTACTGCTATTCCTTTCAGGAGTTGTTTTTGTCTTTTTAGGACTTTTGCTATTTACAAACCCAGTAGCTAGTCTTGTTGCTTACAGCTGGTGGATTGCATTTGGTTTACTGGTTTCTTCTATAGCAGCTATTTTAGGCTATTTCTCTGCACCAAAAGAGCTTCGCTCACCTGTTTATCTTTTCCAAGGGTTTGTTAGTCTTCTCTTAGCTCTTTACCTCGTGGCTTATGGCTTTGTGACCCTGCCGGTCGTCATTCCGACCATTGTAGGAATTTGGTTAATTGTAGAAGCCATTATTGCTTTCTTTAAAGGCAATCGTCTAGGATTGATTTTCCCTATTATTGGTAGCAATATCACGTGGGTAGCCTTGCTTGTATTTTTACTAGGTCTAGTGATTCTGTTCAATCCAGTGGCTACAGGTGTCTTTGTCGTTTATGTCATTGCCTTTTCATTTTTAGTTACTGGCTTCACCTACATTATTGAGGCCTTTCGTAAATAGTCTAGTTGCTATTTCTATCGCATTCAAAAAAGCTGGGAAATCATATTCTCAGCTTTTTCGTCTCTTTAATTATCACTTTTTCGCATTCCATTCTGCGTAGAATTGCTCCAAGTATTCTTCCAAAAAGTGATGGCATAGTGCTCTAGCATTCGATAAGTTGCAATAATAACCGGTCGAGAACGGGGCATCGACTCAATCATACCGAAAATAAAAGAGCGAATGTTATCTGCAAAAAGAAAGCTTAGATTCTTTGCGATTTCAACAAAAAAAGCACTGTTTGTTCTGACCACAAAAGTTAAACAAATAATTTAAGTGAAGGATTTAGTTCTGTATTGCACAGGACTAAGTCCTTTTAGTTTTACCTTAATTCGTTTGTTGTTGTAGTAATCAATGTAGTCAACAATAGCTTGTTCCAATTGGTTAAGTGCCTTAAATGTTTTCTCATCTATGTCAGTCATCATGATGACCAAATTCACGCGCGCTATCCTTTCTTGCTCTACATCATTGCTCTTGCGACATTCATCAATATCATTACAGCGATATCTAATATCATTCGTATCCGGAAATTTCATTCTCCAGAGCTCAAATCTAGTAAAAATATCAGTTTTGCTTCCTCTCTCTTTTCTATCTTTTTCTTGCAAACCATGATGATGAAAGAGTATGGAAGTGCCGATATTCCTCAAAAAATTGCTTTTATGAATATCACTTTGGGAAGTGTCGTTTTTCTGCGTACTCGTCATTATTGGCGCCTATATGATTGTAAAAATCAAGAAAAAGCAAAGCGAAATTTATAAAGTGTGAAAAGGAGTGAAAACTTTCTTTTTTCTAATTAAAATAGCGGAACAATTAGAATTGGAAGATCCGTTTACAGGAAAATATAAATAGGTGCTCGTCGCAGGCCACACGAGCGCCTTGAGGCGTCGCTCTGTGATCAGAGCTATGCCCGAAATTGAAAAGCCACCCGCTAAGCCACTAGATATTTATTATGGGAGAAATTATCATATATGATAATTTCGCAAAGTGTGCTTCATCGATTTGGTTCGCCTTGAGGGTCCATGGTATAATGAATTAGATAAAATAAGAAATGGGGAAACCACATGAAACCATTTGATTACATCGTTGTGGGTGCTGGATTATTCGGTGCGACCTTTGCGCATGAAGCAGCGACACGCGGTTATAAAGTAAAAGTGATTGAGAAGAGAAATCATATTGCGGGGAATATTTATACAAAAAGAAGTGGAAGGCATTCAAGTGCACGAATACGGTGCGCATATTTTTCCACACGAGCGACAAGAAGATTTGGGATTACGTGCATCAGTTTGCGACATTTAATCGCTATACGAATACACCCGTTGCCAACTTCAACGGAGAAATCTACAACTTGCCCTTTAACATGAATACTTTCAATAAATTATGGGGTGTGGTGACGCCACAAGAAGCCGAAGCGAAAATTGCTGAACAGCGTGCGGTACTCGGGGACAAAGAGCCTGAAAAACTTAGAAGAGCAGGCGATTTCTCTTGTTGGGGAAGATATTTACTACAAGCTCATCAAGGGCTATACGGAGAAACAATGGGGACGTTCGGCTACAGAATTACCAGCATTTATCATTCGCCGCTTGCCAGTTCGTTACACTTACGATAACAACTACTTCAACGATACGTACCAAGGGATTCCGATTGGTGGCTATACGAAGATGATTGAAGCCATGCTGGACCATGAGAATATCGAAGTCGAGTTGAATGTTGATTTCTTTGCGAAAAAAGATGAGTACTTGAATAGTGGTGCCAAAATCGTCTTTACGGGAATGATTGATGAGTTCTTCGATTATGAACTAGGCACATTAGAATACCGTTCGCTCCGTTTTGAAACAGAAGTCGTGGACGTGGAGAACTATCAAGGAAATGCGGTAGTGAACTATACAGACCGCGAAACGCCATACACTCGTATTATCGAGCATAAGCATTTCGAGTTTGGGACTCAGCCAAAAACGGTGATTACGCGTGAGTATCCTGCCGATTGGAAAGTGGGAGACGAGCCGTATTATCCAGTGAATAATAAAGTGAACAACGACTTGTACGCGCAGTATAAGAAATTAGCGCAGACCGTTCCGCAAGTAATCTTCGGTGGACGCCTTGGACAGTATCGTTATTACGATATGCATCAAGTTATCGCCGCTGCATTAGAAACAGTGAAACATGAATTTGAATAAATGCAAAGACACCCTATTTGGTTAGATTCAAATAGGGTGTTATTTATGATGGATTCCTTCGAATACTCACGGATTTTATCATAACTACAATAATGGGGTGCCGGTTCGAGCCTGTAGTCTCTCACCTCTAAAGCTTCAAAAAGGGCGTAAGGAATAAATCCCTACGCCCTTTAATTCATCTTAGTACGATTCCCCATTATTGTGGCTATGAAATCCGCAAGATTCTTCGGAATCCATACACAATCAATCAAATCAAAAATGTTTTTCGATTTTAATCAAATTAAGCATTCACTGTATCTAGTTCTTCGCCGATAGCTTGAAGACGAGCCACTACTTCTTCAAGAGATAGGTTGTGTTCTTGAACATAGCGGTTACGTGGGTGAACACGACATTCATGGCTACAACCACGTAAGTATTTGTCTTCGTTTTCTTCAGAGCAGAGAATGCGACGGTTACATTCTGGGTTTCCACAGTTTACGTAACGTTCGCAAGGTGTACCATCGAACCAGTCTTTCCCAATCACTACTGGGTCTACGTGGTTGATGTCAACAGCGATACGTTCGTCAAATACGTACATTTTTCCATCCCATAATTCGCCTTGAACTTCTGGGTCTTTCCCGTAAGTTGCGATACCGCCGTGTAGTTGACCGACATCTTTGTAGCCTTCACGAACCATCCAGCCAGAGAATTTCTCACAGCGAACGCCACCTGTACAGTAAACAACGACACGTTTGTCCATGAATTTCTCTTTGTTATCTCGAACCCATTGTGGTAATTCACGGAAGTTGCGAATGTCAGGACGAATCGCACCGCGGAAGTGACCTAAGTCGTACTCGTAGTCGTTACGAGTGTCTAGTACAACAGTGTTTTCGTCAAGTAAGGCTTCTTTAAACTCTTGTGGAGAAAGATAAGCCCCTGTTGTTTCAAGTGGGTTAATATCGTTATCGAAGTCGTTATCTTCTAAACCAAGGTGTACGATTTCTTTTTTGTAACGAACGAACATCTTCTTGAAGGCTTGCTCGCTTTCTTCGTCGATTTTAAACCATAAGTCTTCCATACCTGGAAGAGAGTGAACATAGTCCATATATTTTTGAGTTGTTTCGTAATCACCAGATACAGTTCCATTGATTCCTTCGTCAGCGACAAGGATACGTCCTTTTAATCCGATTGATTTGCAGAATGCTAAATGATCTGCCGCAAATTGTTCCGCATTCTCGATTGGAACATATTTATAGTAAAGTAAAACACGAATGTCTTTTGCCATATTGTAAATCTTTCATCCTTTTCTAATTTGTAATGATTCTATTGTAACTGTATTGAGAATGATTATCAATGAATTCGATTGTGAAAAACTTCGAAAGGTATTGACATGACGGTGTTTTGCGGTATAATTCAGATATAACGTTAAATTTATCAGATTGGAGGAGAAATCAATGAACAACTTAAACGTAAAAACAAGTACATTTTGAGAAAACCTTCCAATTTTGGTGAATGAAGTATAGCGCATTTTTATAGATAAATTTAAGTGAGCCGTTACTTTTTCCGTGCGTGGGGAAGGTGACGGCTTTTTTGATGGAGGAAAACGATGAACGATTTATTAAAAGTCATGATTAATTTTATAAAAAAACATCCGATGCGCTATTTTGTCAGCTTTGTCTTAATGATTGCAAGTAGTATTGCGGCTGTGTACCCAGCACGAATCATCGGACAAGTCGTTGATAAAATCGTGGCGAGTGAACTGAATGTCGAGTGGCTTTGGACACAGCTTGTGGTTTTAGTCGGGATTATTCTTGTGGCGTATATCACGGAGAGTATTTGGACCTATTTTATTTTTATTGGGTATTATGAAGTTCAAAAAGAATTACGTGTGAAATTGCTTCGGAATAACTTGAGAAAGAAAATCCCGTTTTACGCGCATTTTAGAACGGGAGATATCATCACTCGTAGTAGTGAAGACGTCACAACAATCGGCGAAGTGATGGGATACGGAATGTTTGCTTTGATGAACTCTACATTGCTGGGGACAGTGTCGATTTATATGATGGTCACAACGATTTCGTTGCCTCTCACTATTGCGGCGATTTTACCACTGCCAATCCTTTCGTATCTCGTGTATAAATGGGGATTTGAAGTCGAGGAGGAATATAACAAGGCGCAAAAGGCGGTCTCTCAACTGAATAATGAAGTGTTGGAGATGATTGACGGGACGTATGTGATTCGTGCTTACGGGCAAGAAGATGCGATGATGGATGAGTTTCGTGCAAAAACGAAAAAGGCTATGAAGCAAAATATTGTCGTGGCAGAAATTGAATCTCGTTTTATTCCACTGGCGCAATTATTTATGATGATCAGCTTTACCATTGCGCTTCTCTACGGTGGGTATCTAGTATCGACTGGGGCTATTCTAGTCGGGGATGTCATTGCCTTCCAAGTCTATATGGGGTCGATTATGTGGCCGATGTTTATGATTGGGGATATTATCACGGCCTATAAGCGTGGTAAAGTGGCGACGGAGCGTATTAATGAAGTGTTGAAGCATGACGATGAAATTGAACGCGGCGGTACCAAAGTGCTCGAGACAATCGAATCCATTGAGTTTAAGGACTTCAACTTTACGTATCCAGGCGAAGAGACGCCTTTATTAAAAGAGATTAACCTTACATTAAATAAAGGTGAGACACTTGGAATCGTTGGGAAAACAGGTTCTGGGAAGACGACGCTCTTGATGCAATTATTACATCAATTTCCGTACCGAGGAGAGCAGCTTCTCATTAACGGAGAACCATTGATTGATTATGATCCTCAAATGGTGGCAGGGCATTTAGCCTACGTTCCGCAAGAACACACACTTTTCTCACGCACGATTCGCGAGAATATGTTATTCGGGAAAGAAGATGCAACCGATGAAGAAATCTGGGAAGCATTGACGTTGGCGTCATTTGATGGGGATGTGAAACGCATGCCGCAGCAGCTCGATACGATGGTCGGAGAAAAAGGGGTATCGCTTAGTGGTGGACAAAAACAACGTCTATCGATTGCGCGTGCCTTCTTACGCAACCGGGAATGTTTGATTTTAGATGATGCGTTATCCGCAGTTGATGCGAAAACGGAACGCGAAATTATCTCGCACTTGCAAGAAGAGCGTGGCGGCTGTATGAATATTATTTCTGCACACCGACTTTCTGCGATTCGTCATGCCGATGAGATTATTGTGATGAATGAAGGACGCATTAGTGAGCGCGGTACCCACGAGGAGTTACTCGCACAACGTGGTTGGTACTATGAACAGTACCTGATTCAAGAGATAGAGGAGGAGATCGAATGAAAACGATGAAGCGATTATTAAGCTACCTCCGCTATGAGAAAAAAGGAGTTCTGATTGGACTCGTCTGCTTGTTGATTTCAACCATTGCGACTTTAACAGGACCTCTTGTGGCAAAATATATGATTGATAATGTGATTACACCGATGGGACAATCGCATGTTTTCGATACTGGAAGTGTGCTCCTATGGGTAGGCATTTACGTGGCGGTAAACTTAGTGGGAGCCGCTGGTGGATATTTAAACCGTTTATATATGAAGACTCTCTCGAACCGCGTGGCCAAACGCATTCGTGACGAAGTATTCGAACATGTACAAACCTTGCCAGTATCGTATTTCGACCATTTGCCTGCCGGAAAAGTCGTATCCAGAATCACGAGTGATACGGAATCGGTGCGTGCAAACTTTTATGTCAATGGGATTTCGACGCTCCTTAGTACGGTCGTGATGCTTGTTGGGGTGTATACAACGATTTTCTTATTAAATGCAACGCTTGGATTCGTGTTATTATTCCTAGTTCCGGTTATGATACTATGGCAGCGAACCGTTGCCGTAATGCAGAAAAATGCTATACAGAGAGTCGTGAACTATACAGTCAGTTGAGCGGACAGTTAAATGAAAGCATTCAAGGGGCTGGTATCGTTCAAGCCTTCCAACAAGAAGAGAAGATTGTCGCGGAATATGATGCGACGGCTACGTCTTGGGTAGAGGTTGGTCGCAAGGAATTAATTCTCGATTCGTACTTCTCGTGGAGTTTAGTGAGCTTACTTCGTAACTTTACGCTATTTGGAATCGTGTATTTCTTCGGGATGCAATTTATAGGAGGAACGCTTGGGATTTCAGCTGGGCTCCTCTATGCGTTTATTGATTATATCAACCGCGTTTATGAGCCGATTCAAACCTTTATGAATGTCGTGTCTGGTTTCCAACAATCGATGGCTGCGGGTGACCGCGTGTTTGAATTGATGGATACGCCAAGCGAGGAAAGTGGCGAAGAGCTCTTCACATTCGACGAAGGACGTATCGAATTTAAGGATGTGAGCTTCGAGTATACGCCAGGAGTACCGGTGTTGAAACACTTGAATTTCACGGTAGAGCCTGGGCAGACGGTGGCCTTTGTGGGGCATACGGGTTCAGGGAAATCTTCCATTATGAACTTGCTGTTTCGATTCTATGACCCAACGAGTGGAGCTATCTTGATTGATGGCAAGAACACGCGTGACTTTAATAGACGTAGTGTTCGAAGCGAGATGGGGATTGTGTTACAAGATCCGTATTTATTTACAGGAACGATTGCTTCAAATGTCGGGCTCAATAATGAATCGATTCAACCTGAGACGATTAAAGAGGCGCTCATTAAAGTGGGCGGAGGACATTTACTCACAAAGAGTGAGAAAGGACTCAACTACGAGGTGAAAGAAAAAGGGATGGATTTCTCTTCAGGGGAACGCCAACTGATTTCATTTGCCCGAGCGATTGTCTTTGACCCGAAAATCTTGATTTTAGATGAAGCGACTTCGCATATTGATACCGAGACGGAAGAGATTATTCAAAATGCGATTAATGTCGTTAAAAGAAGGGACGGACAACCTTGCGATTGCGCACCGACTGTCTACGATTGCTCATGCCGACCAAATTTTTGTGTTGGATAAAGGGGAAATTGTGGAACGCGGAACGCATGATGAATTGATGCAACTAAATGGTCAATATGCCGAAATGGTGGCACTCCAAAAAGGTTAATTGCTTAGACTCTGTTTCTTTTGAAACGGAGTCTTTTTTGATGCAGTGGGTCAATCGAATTTTTATTGTTTTTCAAGGGAGTTGATGGTGCATAAAGTCGCCTAGTTTGTTACAATGTGTAGGAAACAGATTGGGGAGAGTGTTATGATTACAAAAGAAGTTATTGAACGCGCTACGGCACATCGCCGTCATTTACATATGTATCCAGAAGTATCCGGAACGGAAGTCGAAACGACTCGCTATATCCGCGAAGCCCTAGAAGCCATGGGACTTACATGCTGGGATTTAAAATCTAAAACAGGAGTCGTCGCAGAAATCGGAAACGACAATGGCCAAACATTAGCTTTACGTGCCGACATTGATGCCTTACCGATTGTGGAACAAACAGGATTAGACTACGCTTCAAAAAAATGAAGGAGCGATGCATGCGTGTGGACATGATTTCCATACAGCAAGCTTACTTGGAGCCGTTCAAGTGTTGAAGGAGCAAGAAGCTCACTTACAAGGAAAAGTTCGTTTTATTTTCCAACCGGCGGAAGAAAGTAACCAAGGAGCACGCGCATTGATTTCTGAAGGCGTGCTTGAAGGAGTCGATGCGATTATTGGCTTCCATAACAAACCAGAGCTTCCAGTGGGAACGATTGGTGTGAAGGAAGGACCACTCATGGCAGCAGTAGGCCAGTTCAAAGCCGAAATTACAGGAGTAGGAACACACGCGGCAGCACCGCACAATGGGAACGACCCAATCGTGACGGCTTGCCAAGTGATTGCCAATGCCCAAGTCATCGTTGCTCGTCATACTTCTCCACTAGAACCAGTGGTGTTAAGCGTATCGCATATCGAAGCAGGAAATACATGGAATGTGATTCCAGAAAAAGTATTTTTTGAAGGAACGATTCGTACGTTTAATAAAGAAGTGGAACGCAAGATGACCGAGCAATTCGAAAAGATGATTGTCCAAACCGCAGATGTATACGGACAAAAAGGAAGTATCGAATGGATTTTAACGCCACCAGTCGTGCATAATGATGCTGCAGTCACAAAAGTGGTTAAAAGTGTGACAGAGAAATTTGCGACAGTGGTGACACCCGAAGTGACTTTAGGAGCAGAAGATTCGCCAATTATATGGAACACGTTCCAGGATGTTTCGTCTTTATTGGAACTGGTTGTCCGCATGAATGGCATCACCCAGCATTCTTAGTGGATGATGCGGCATTACCGTTTGCGATTCAGTATTTTGTGGATAACACGAATGCTCTCTTAGAAGTACTCTCACAGAAAGGAAACGCGTAATATGAAAACAATGGTGGTGATTAGCCATCCGACAATTCAAACGTCATCGAGTCAACAGTTTTTCCTTGCAACACTAAAAGGAGAAGAAGCTGTAACGGTGCGTCACTTAGACGAAGTGTGGAGTGAAGCGAAACCTCATTTTACAAAATCGGATGAAGAAAAAGCCTTGGTAGATTCTAGTGCCGAACGTCTGATTCTTCAATTCCCGATGTATTGGTACCAAGCGCCTTCTGTCATGAAGGAATGGATCGATACGGTGATGAGTAAGAGTGCACCTTTTACAAAACAAATAAAGGAACTCGGAATCGTTGTGACACTCGGGGTGAAAGAAGAAGCCTTCCGTGCAGGGGGGAAAGAGCAGTTTACGCTTTCAGAACTCTTGCGCCCATTCCAAGCCTTAGCCAATGCAATGGGGTGGACCTATTTGCCGATTTTTGAAGTCCATCAGTTTGATTATAAGACGGAAGAGGCGAAACAAGCGCTACTCGTGGAGTATTTACAATACGTGACGAAAGCTCAGCACGGAACGTTACGAGACACGGAAGAGTGGTTTATGGAGCGTGCAGGAGAATTGCCTGGTGCACACTGGGAACAAATCGCAGAGTGGATTAAAGAGAACCAAGATGAAAGATTGGAACTCGAGATGCATCTAAGTCACTGGGAGGAGAGTCAATATGGAGATTATTGAGAAAATTCAGCTACTCGATACATGGCTTGGTGAAGCAAAAGAGTATAAAGAACGCGCATTGCTTGTAGCTGCCAAAACTCTTCTTTTAGAACAAGCAAAACGAATTGAACAAGCACATGGTGAGCTGGATGGACGGATGTGAGTCCTGAGAACTGGGCCAAATAAGGAGAATGAGATTGAAAACAGATTATTTAAAACTTCGATTAATGTTACTGGTCATCGCCTGTTTCTTAATCGGACTCGGCGCGAAGATGGCGGCCTCTAGTACACTAGGAGCGGACGTTGTCGTTCTTGTGTGGGAAGGATTAAATCGCACATTTGGTGTAGATATGGGAACAAGTAATATTATCGTTTCACTTGTATTTCTTGCGATTACGCTGAGCATCAACTGGCGCTATATTGGATTTGGAACAGTTGTAGGGATGTTCTTACAAAGCTTCTTTATTGAACTGTTCGATTTTAGAGCTCTTGCCGAAATGGATATAACCGTAAAAGTAGTGGCCATGGTTGTAGGGATTGCTTTAATCGCCATGGGATGTGCAGTCTATGCCTTAGCAGAACTTGGGGTTGGACCGTATATTGCCGCAACACTTGCCTTACATGAAAAATTCAAAACATCAATTCCTAAAAATAAGTTCTTCATCGATGCGAGCTGTGTCATTACCGCCGCAATTTTGGGGCAATGGCCAACGATTGGACCGGTTGTCTCTTTAATCATTAGTGGAGTCATTATGGATCAAACAATGGTGATTTTGAAGAAATTTCTTCCAATTAAATAAATAAACAAAATGAAACCTATCTACATGAGAAATCCTATTGTAGATAGGCTTTTTAGCGCTTTATTGAAAAATGAAATTTGTTACCGTTTCCAAAGAGAGCAAAATAGTACAAGTCAAAAGCAAAATAGTTATTGTGAAAGCGGTTTTTTCGTTGTAAACTAAAAGTGTCTTAAAAAGTAATAGAACTAGGGGGAGACAACATGAAAAAGAAAGTATTACTATCAAGCGCAGCATTATTAGCAGCTGTATCTTTAGCAGCTTGCGGAAATAATAGCAACAGCACTAGTAAGACAGATTCAACTACTCAACAAGGAGGAGCTGCTAAAGAGAAAGTTACTCTTAAATTAGCTGCCTTAGAAAGTGGTTACGGCGCAGAAATGTGGCCAGCAATCATCAAAGCTTACGAAGAGGCAAATCCAAACGTTAAAGTGGAATTGACTCAAGATAAAGAAATTGAAGATAAAATCACGCCTCAAATGAAAGCGGGAGATTATCCAGATATCGTAATGCTTGCATTAGGACGTAAACAAGCATTACCAGAAACTTTAATTAAAGATAAAGCATTAGCTGATTTAACAGGCTTATTCGATATGAAAGTATACGGAGAAGACAAAACAGTTTCTGAAAAATTATTAAACAATGTCTTAGGAACAACAGTAACTGACCCTTATGGGGATGGAAAACACTACTTAGCACCAATGTTCTACGCTCCAACAGGATTATTCTACAACGAAGGATTATTCAAATCTAAAGGTTGGGAAGTACCAAAAGATATTCCTGGTATGAAAGAATTAGCTGAAAAAGCTAAGAAAGATGGCATTTCATTATTCACTTATCCAACTACAGGATACTTAGATAGCTTCTTCCCAGCATTATTAGCAAACGCTGGTGGTGTTGATTTATTCAACAAAGCAATGAAATATGACACAGGCGCATTCACTTCTCCAGAAGCAACTAAAGCATTTGAAGCAATGGGAACATTCTTACAAAACGTTGAACCTTCAACAGTTGCAAATGCAAATAAACAAAGCTTCACTAAGAACCAACAATTAATCTTAGACAACAAAGCATTATTCATGCCTAACGGTACTTGGGTAGTTGGGGAAATGGCTAAAGCTCCTCGCGCTGACGGCTTCAAATGGGCTATGACTGCTGCTCCAGCAATCGAAAAAGGCGGCAAACGTTATGTTTACTCATTCTTCGAACACATTTGGGTTCCAAAAGAATCTAAGAACCAAGAAGCAGCTAAAGAATTCTTATCATTCTTATACTCTGACAAAGCAGCAGAAATCTTCGCTAAATACAATGCAGCTCAACCAATCAAAGGTGTAACAGCGAAATTACCTGATGAATTGAAAGCATTGTACAAAGTTGTGGATGAAGTTGATGGCGTAATCAATGGTAACTTCGTAGCTACTAAACCAGTTGAAGGTGTAAGTATGAAGGATACATTATATGGACAAATCGACTCTGTAGCATCTGGTCAAAAAACAGTTGCTGAATGGCAAAAATCTGTTGAAGAAGTTAGCCAAAAGTTAAAAGCAGCAGTTCAATAATTCGATAGAAAGAATTAACTAAGAGTGGGATGCGAAGCAATTTTCAGGGATGAAAATTCCTTCCACCCACTCTCATTTTATCTAAAAATGGTTGGAAAGAGGGCAGAACGATGAAAAATCGTAGAAAAAGAGAAAGAAATTTATTTATTCTCGTGTGTTTATTACCTGCACTAATTTTATTTTTACGTTCATGATTTATCCAACAATTGAAGTATTCCGTATGTCACTTTTTTAGATGGGGACGGATTTTCAAATAATAAAGAATTTGTTGGTTTAGATAATTTTAAAATTTTTATGGATGGATGAAAACTTCTTTAGAACAATGCAAAATACAATCTTACTCATTGTAGTTGTAACGATCTTTACAGTTGTATTAGCGGTTGTTTTTGCAGCGATTCTTTCAACAGAAAAGATTCGTGGAAATAATTTGTTTAGAATCATTTTCTATATTCCTAATATTTTATCAATCGTAGTTATTGCAGGGATTTTATCAGCAGTATACGATCCAAAAGCAGGTCTATTAAATGCGATTTTACCAGAAGCATGGAATCGATTATGGCTTGGTGATCAAAGTATTGTTATTTATTCATTAGCATTCGCACTCGTTTGGCAAGCGATTGGATATTACATGGTAATGTACATGGCAGGGATGGCCAACATTCCAGCCAGCTTATACGAAGCAGCAGACCTTGATGGGGCTGGTAAAATCGGCAAGTTCTTCAACGTTACATTACCTTTAATTTGGAACAGTATTCGTACAACATTAACATTCTTCATTATCAGTACGATTAACTTAAGTTTCTTACTTGTACAAATCTTGACAGACGGTGGTCCAGACGGATCTACTGAAGTGTTCTTAAGCTACATGTTCAAACAAGCTTATACAAACTCTTCATACGGATACGGTATGGCGATCGGTGTAGTTGTCTTTATATTCTCATTCGGATTATCAGGTATCGTAAGTCATATTACGAAACGCGATATTCTTGAATACTAGGAGGGGAGATCATGAAAGGAAATACTCGTTCATTCGAAAAGCTATATAAAGCTTTTATATACGTAGCGCTGATTACATTAGCGATTAGTATTATTGTACCAGTGGGCTGGGTCTTCTTAGCTTCTATTAAAGAGAATAGAGAGTTCTACGGATCTCCATGGACAATGCCAGAAGGATTCTACATCCAAAACTTTGTGGACGCTTGGAATAAAGCAAAAATGGGTGACTACATGTTGAACTCAGTGATTGTTACAGCACTCGCTTTAACCATTCTAGTAGTAGTAGCCATTCCTTCTTCATATGTATTAGCTCGTTATAAATTCCCAGGAAGTCGTTTCATTAACTCTTTACTAAAAGGTGGATTATTCATCAACGTAAACTATATCGTTGTACCAATCTTCTTAATGTTACTCGACTGGGATAAAGGACTAAAAGGGCTTGGAATTAACGGCTTCTTCCTAAATAATATTTTTGTCTTAGCGGTTGTGTATGCTGCGACATCATTACCATTCACGATTTATTTATTATCGAATTTCTTCAAAACATTACCGACAACGTTTGAAGAAGCAGCATCTATCGACGGTGCAGGATATTTCACAACAATGATCCGCGTCATGACACCAATGGCAAGACCAAGTATTATCACAGTAATTTTGTTTAACTTCCTATCTTTCTGGAATGAATACATTATCGCTTTGACATTGATGCCAGGTAAAAATCAAACCCTTCCTGTAGGACTTAAGAACTTACTTCAAGCACAGCGTGGTGCGGCAGAATATGGTCAAATGTATGCAGGGATGGTAATTGTAATGTTACCAACATTGATTTTATATATTTTAGTTCAAAATAAACTAACACAAGGGATGACACTAGGCGGCTCTAAAGAGTAATCGTCATCGCAGGAGGAAAGAAAATGGGTAAAACAAAAGGGCGTTTAACCCTACCAAGTGAATCGAATTTTCTTGAACAGACTAAAGAATTGCTCGACCGTTGGGGAGCCGATGCAATTCGTGATAGCGATGGAACGAAACTCGATGAAGCAACCAAACAATTAGATGCAAAAATCTATACAACATACTTTGTAGCACGTAACCATAATGATTTCATCAAGGATCATATGGAAGAGTGCCAACAAATCTTCGTCATGTCAAAATTCTGGTTAGCGACAGAAGATACTCTAACCATTCCATTTATGGAAGGGTACTTCGAAGACCAAGTGCAACCAGACTATGTACATGATCCAAAACGATATTGGGAAGTCATCGACCGTACTACTGGAGAAGTAGTTCCGGTTGAAAAATGGACTGTCCGTGAAGAAAACAACACGATTACCATCGAAGGCACTCGTCCTTTCCATGAGTATACAGTGTCGTTTCTAGTGTATGCGATTTGGGATCCAACTCAAATGTACAACCATATTACGAATAACTGGGGCGATGTTCCTCACGATATTCCATTTGATGTACGTGGACCTCATTCAAATCAATTCATGCACTCTTATTTAAAACAATGGTTAAAAGACAATCCGGATACTGATGTGGTTCGTTTTACAACGTTCTTCTATCACTTCACATTAATTTTCAACAACTTAGGAAAAGAAAAATTTGTGGACTGGTTCGGATATGGTGCCAGCGTTTCAGTAGCGGCACTTGAAGCTTTTGCTAAGGAAAAAGGCTATCGCTTAAGAGCAGAAGACATTGTGGATGAAGGGTACTATAACTCAACATTCCGCACACCAAGTAAAGCATACTTAGACTATATCGACTTCATTCAAGCATTCGTTGCTAGAGAAGCGAAAAAATTAGTCGACGAAGTACACGACGCTGGTAAAGAAGCAATGATGTTCTTAGGGGATAACTGGATTGGTACAGAACCATATGGACCATACTTCGAAAAAATCGGATTAGATGCAGTGGTGGGTTCTGTTGGCGGCGGAGCAACACTTCGTATGATTTCAGATATTCCACACGTAAAATATACAGAAGGAAGATTCTTACCATACTTCTTCCCAGATGTATTCCGTGAAGGAAATGATCCTACGATTGAAGCTAATAAAAACTGGTTATCCGCAAGACGTGCCATCATGCGTAACCCTGTAGACCGTATCGGATACGGTGGTTATTTAAGTCTTGCTTACCAATTCCCTAAATTTGTAGATTACATCGAGCATGTAACAGATGAATTTAGAGAAATTTACGATATCGTAAAACATACAAGACCATATACTGGTTTGAAAGTTGCCATCTTAAACGCGTGGGGACGCTTAAGAACTTGGCAAGCACACATGGTAGCTCATGAACTTCCATACAAACAAATTTATTCTTACCTTGGAATTATGGGTTTTAGCGGTGCTAGTGTGGACGTAAGCTTTATCAGCTTTGGACGATATCATTAACGATGGAGTGCCAGAAGGTGTCGATGTCATCATCAACGCGGGGATGCAGGTACTTCATTTAGCGGTGGAGAGGTTTGGAAGAATGAAACATTAATTACACGTATTCGTGAATTCGTGTATAATGGCGACAATACGTAACTGA
>BNJU01000345.1_pt1 | contig 52980 bp, 49 predicted proteins | sample 8539281 | NCBI WGS metagenome assembly BNJU01 (sample SAMD00202456, study PRJDB9452) | human saliva metagenome | isolation source: human saliva | place: Japan | reverse complement strand
AAAAAGAGGGCAAAGCACCCTCTAAAAATAAATATTTATAAAGCTGTTATAAAGGTAAGGAATCCGAAAAATGACACCTGCAGCGTTAGGTATTATAAGAATATAATCTATCTTATGTTCATTGGTTAATCCGTAAATTACCCATAACAAACAAGAAACTGCTGCTACAAGCGGCTGCAGAGGTTGAGACTTCGCACCGCCAATATTTGCTATAATCTGTGGTATATAAGATAAAAAAATACTAAAAACTCCGATAAATGCTCCGATTGATCCTATAAATGTATTAATCTTCTTTTTTTGCTCATTAAATATTACCTCCAAAAATAGATTTATAAATCGACATACGTAAATTTATGAGCAATACTATATCACATAAATTTTAACTGTGCAAATTTTTAACTAAGTTTTACAGAGATTTTAACATTATTTTTCTATATATTTATTCCTTAAAAATGTGATAAATATATTAAAATTAAACAATCAATATGTTTTATCACTTATTTTATAACTGCACAACAACAAATAATGTAAAAATACATTTATGACTAATACGATTCTATATACAAAAATCCTTGTATACAATATTATTTATATCCGATTCTTTTACACTGCCTTTTTGTTACCTTAAATACCTTGCCTATATCCAAAGACTTGTTCAAAAAAATCTTCAACACCTGTACAGGTAATAAGCGTCTGTATATGTTTTATAGACTCAAGCAGATGACTTTGACGCTTTCCGTCAAGCTCCGATAACACATCGTCAAGCAATAATACCGGAAACTCGCCGTATTTCTCCTTGATAAGTTCTATCTCTGAAAGCTTAAGTGAAAGTGCCAGACTTCTTTGCTGCCCCTGTGATCCGAACTTCTTTAAATCCATATCACCGTTTAAGTAAAAATGAAAAAGTCGTCTCTGTGAGGTCCGACATTGGTAGTCTTATACTTTATGTCGTTTGCCCTTGATTTTTCTCAACTCGACTTCAAAAAGCATCTTTTTTTCTATGTTTTTTTCATATACCACTTTTATTTTCTCACCGCCTGTAAGCAGTGAATGTATACCTAAGATAACTTCATTGAGCTTTTTTATAAACTCTTCTCTGTATGAAATCAAATCCGCTCCGTACTTTACAAGCTGCATATCCCAGATATCCAAAGTGTCCTCCAAGCCTGATTTAAAGCCTATTTCCTTAAGAAGCTTGTTTCTTTGATCAAGCACCTTATTGTAAGTAACCAAAGTGGACACATAGACTTTATTCAGCTGACAAAGCTCCATATCCACAAAATTTCTTCTCTCCTTGGGACTTCTCTTTATGATATTCAAATCCTCAGGTGAGAAAAATACCACATTGCAGGTACCGAAAAGCTCACTCAGCTTCCTTATCGGGATGCCGTTGATGGCTACTCCCTTAGCCTTATTTTTCTTTATATGCATATCAAGCCTGACAGATGCATCCATTTTCTTTATCATAAGCTTTATATGTGACTCACCTGCACCAAATCTTATGATATCCTTATCCTTACTTCCTCTATGAGATTTTGAAGTGGTGGCAAGGTATATGGACTCCAAAATATTGGTCTTTCCCTGTGCATTGTCACCGTAGAATATATTTACTCCGCTTGAAAGCTTTATATCCAAATTCTCATAGTTTCTGTAGTCCTTAAGCTCCAACGATTCTATAATCATTGTTTTCGTATGTGAAAATATCTCCGTCTCTGAGCTTCTTACCTCTTCTAAGCTCCACTTCGGAGTTTACTAAAACTTCACCGGCCTGTATCACCATCTTGGCTTCAGAGCCCATAGATACGGCACCTGCAAGCTTCATAGCCTGCTCAAGCTTTATATATTCATCTCTGATTCTTACTTCCTGCATATTACTCCTATCCGATAAAATTAACCGGCAATATAAGATATGTGTATGTATTCTTATCATCTCTTATAAAGCACGGAGACTTTGCATTTGTAAAATATATATTTACAAAATCGTCATCAATAACTTTAAGTGCATCTACCAAAAACTTAGGGTTAAAAGCAATCTTAAGATCACTTCCGCTCTTTTCAATATTCACCTTGGCATCCATAAATCCGAGTGATGAATTCACAGACAGCTTTAGCATACCGTTTTCAATATCAAGTATCATAGGCTTATGCTCATTCTCTCTGATAAGTATCATAGACTGTTCAATAGCATTCTGTAACTTAAGCCTGCTGACATTTACCTTTGTGTCATAGTCATTTGACAACATACTCTCGATTCTGAAAAACTTCTCCGTCAAGAATCCTTGAAAGTACCAAGGTTTTATCAAACTCAAAAAGTATATGATCCTTTGAAAAATATATATTAACATTTTTTTGAGTATCACTGTCTATTATCCTCATGACTTCCTGTAAGGATTTTATAGGAACCACACATTTTTGATCTTCATATTCGCCCATAAGCTCAATATTTCTGATAGACATTCTGTGTCCGTCAAGAGTGACAAACTTTGCAACATTGTTCTTTACGTCTATAAGCTCACCGCCCATCATTCTGTTAATGTCACTTATTGCGGTTGAAAATTCGGTCTGACGGATGACCTCCTTTAGGCTGAACTGTGACAAACTTATAAAAGCATCTCTGTCAATCTTCGGCATCGGTATAAATTCTACCGGGATCAATACCCATAATATTAAATACCGCCTGTTCACATCTGATTGTAGTTTTAAAGTCATTGTCAACATCCAACTCTATCAAAGATTCGGTACTGTCGAACTTTCTCACAATTTCAGAAAAAAGCTTGGCATTAAGTACAACACCTCCTGCTTTTACTATTACAGCGTCAACCTCTGTTTGAATTGAAAGTTCTGTATCTGTAGCATCTAAAACAACTCTGTTATCTGATGCACTTATAAGTATTGATTCTAAAATAACACTTGATGTTTTGGTAGATACAGCTTTCATAACGATACTGAGTGCATTTACCAATTGTGCTTTTTGAAATTTTAAATTCATTTTTCCTCCGGATACGGCAAAGATGCGGCGCTTTGCCATGTCAAATATTTAAATATATTTTAGTATTAGTATTATTATAGGGTGTGGATAAGTGTAAAAGTCTTAAAAGCCTTGTAAACACTTGCTTTTTTGCGATTTTTTGTAAACATCGCTATGTTTGACAATTACCCATATAATTTGGATTATTGTGGAGAAATCTTTTTTTTGATAGTTTCAATCGTTTGATTCAGCTCACTGTCAGAGGTGATTCTCTTAGTGATTACGTCCTCAGAATTGACTATCGTGGAGTGATCTCTGTCTCCTAAAAATTGGCCTATCTTTGTCTGTGTATCATTGGTCATCTTTCTGCAAAGGTACACTGTAATATGTCTGGCGGTGGCTACCGGTTCTTTTCGTCCTTTGGCCTTTAATTCCGCTACAGTGATATTGAAGTGATCGGCAACTACGGTAGCGATATATTCTGAAGTGATTTTTGGTAGGTGCATCAGGCGTTATCATGTCTTTAAGCACCGACTTTGCCAGATCTATATCTATTTCCTGATTTTTATTGAGCCTGCTCATTGCATAAAGCTTATTGAGAGCTCCCTCAAGCATTCTGATATTGCTCTTTATATTGGTAGCGATAAATTGGATTACTTCATTATCTATGTTTTTGCCGTCTCGTTCTTCTTTGCTTCGAAGTATCGCCATTCTGGTTTCAAAGTCGGGAGAAAAAATCTCTACCGCAACACCCCAGGCGAATCTGGAACGAAGTCTTTCTTCGAGGTTTTTCAGCTCCATAGGAGGCTTATCTGAAGAAAGTATGATCTGCTTTTTTTGTTCGTACAACGCGTTAAAGGTATGGAAAAGCTCCTCCTGTATAGCGTCCTTTGCCTCCGATAAACTGAATATCGTCTATTAAAAGTACATCTACATTACGATATTTTGCACGGTACTCAGCCAGATTGCTGTTTTTTAATGCATCGATGTATTCGTTTAAGAATTTTTCGCTGCTGACATATAAAATATTGGCATCCGGGTTGTGCTCCAAAATGTAGTGTGCAATGGAGTGCATCAAGTGAGTTTTACCGAGTCCTACACCTCCGTATATAAAGAAGGGATTGTAGTGCTCGCCGGGATTTTGGCTTCCGGGAGACTCGGCTACGGCTACAGCTGTTGCATGTGCCAGATCGTTGCTTTTTCCTACGACAAAGGTGTCAAAGGTATATGCCGGATTTAAGTTGGCACTTAAGAGTTTAAGGTTGTTTACCGGATGTCTCTTGTTGTCTATTAACTTTTTAGGGATTTTTTGTGATTCCTGTTCTTTTTTTTCCTTAAAAACAACATTACACTTTAATGAAGGTAATTTCCTCTATAGCGACTGCCAAATATAAGGAATATTTTTTTGTAACATAAGTTTTAAAAGGCATCGAAGGAACCGTAATAATAAGTGTGAAATTTCCCCTTGAGTCCTTCTCAATTGATGTCGGAATCATGGGCTTTATCCACGTATTGAATGATACAGGGGAAAGTTCGCAATCGTCTCTTAAAAAAGTGATTATGTTTTCCCAATTTGATTTGATCTTGTCTATCATTCTTTTTACTCCTTTGGGATACTTCTAACTGATTAAAGTATAGCAAAAAAATGTGGTCATATCAATGAAAATAAAGGTCTGAAAACAAAGTTATCCACATAAATGTTCACAAAGATATGGATAACTCAGTGAATAAAAAGATATTCCCAAATTATCCATACTGTTTTGTGGCTAAAAAGCGTGGATAAGTACAGTTATACACAGAGTGTGGAAAACGATGTTGACAACGTAAATGGCTTAAAATAAGGCTTTTCAGAGGATATCCACATAATAGTACATAAACTTATCCACAACTTATCAACAAAATGTGGATAAGTGAATTACTAACAGTTAACTGTGGAAAAAGGGTTTTGAAAAGTTATAAATGTGGATAATTATGTTGAAAAGTTTTTTTGATGTGGATATTTTTTTGAAAGTTTTTTTCTTCCTATTATATAGTGAAAATATTCATACTGCAGAGGTATATTGATCCGTATGTACAAAATAAAAGCTATGCTTTTTGTCAGCATATATGAAGAAAAATTACTAAAGTATAATAAAAATTATTGATAACAAAGGGGTTTAAAGTTATAATATTAAGTGCATTATATCCAATAGGAATAGTAGCGAGAGGAGAAAAAGATGAAGAGAGATTCTTATCAAAAGACAAAGAAGATGGTAATAATGGCTATCTTTATAGCAATCATTATTATCCAGACACTGGTACCTATTTTAGGATTCATACCGCTTGGAATTATGAATGCGACAATCATTCATGTGACGGTAGCTATAGGTGCCATTTTACTTGGTGTAAAAGAAGGAGCAGGACTTGGTTTTGTATTCGCACTTGGAAGTATGTGGAAGAATACATTTATGCCGAACCCTACATCATTTTGCTTTTCACCGTTTGCACCTGCAATAGCGGGATATACAGGCGGAATAAGATCTGTCATTGTATGTTTTGTTCCGAGAATACTTGTAGGTATAGTAGCTGCACTTGTATTTAATGCGATCAGAAAAACAGGAAAGATAAAGATTGCACTGCTGGTATCGGGAGCTATGGCTGCTGTTACCAATACTATTTTGGTAATGAGCGGTATTTACTTTTTGTTCGGACAGCATTATGCTTCTGCAACAGGCAGAGAGGTATCACAGCTACCATATGTAATAGTAGGTATTATAGGTACACAGGGAGTGGCAGAGGCGATAGTATCTGCAATCTTAACTTTGGCAATAGCCGGAACATTATTAAAAATCAGTGAAGAACGATAAAACTATTGACTTGCAAGGCTTCTTTTACTATAATACTAGGGTGCGTTCTTTAGAAAGTGAAGAACATAGACTTGAGAAAGACTAGACAAACGAAAAGAAGTAAGGAGGTGCCAGACCATGAAAATGACATTCCAACCTAAGAAGAGACAAAGATCTAAGGTTCACGGTTTTAGAGCAAGAATGAGTTCTGCCGGCGGTAGAAAAGTTTTAGCTGCCAGAAGAGCAAAGGGAAGAGCCAGATTATCAGCTTAAAAAAATAAGGCAAAGGCCAAAACAGATGAGTGCTAGTTTATAGCAAGAAATTATCTGTCGAAGATTACTTAGGGATAGTCTTATGACTATCCCTTTAGTTTACGACTATTGTCGGGTGTGATATGTTGCCCGACATCGGTTTTCAGTTATGATGCAAGAGGCATCAAGGAGTTTGTGTGAAGAATTTTCCGTCTTTAAGAAGTAATACTGATTTTCAAAAGGTGTATAAGAATGGAAAGTCATATGCCAATAAAGCTCTTGTTATGTATGTATATAAGAATGAACTTACCTATAACAGAATAGGTATATCGGTTTCAAAGAAAAATGGCAACAGTGTAGTCAGGCATACATTTGTAAGAAAGCTTAGAGAGATTTTTAGGCTGAATAAGATAGAGAAAAAGGGATTAGATATAATAGTAGTAGTTCGAGTAGGTGCAGATGTGAAGGATTATCATAAACTTGAAAGTGCCTATTTACATTTGCTAAAATCACATAGACTGGACAAAGAAGATGTTGAAAAAATTAAATAGCTTAATAAAAACAGGAATGATTAAGCTTATTAGGTTCTATCAGATATTTCTGTCACCGCTGAAGGTCAGAACGCATTGTATTTATACTCCTACCTGTTCACAGTATGCTATAGAAGCTTTGAAAAAGCACGGCATAATAAAGGGTACACTGCTTAGTATTTGGAGAATTTTAAGATGCAATCCTTTAGCAAAGGGAGGCTATGACCCTGTACCATAGAAAATGATAAGTTTATTTTAGAAAATCTAATAAATATTGGAGGTATTAGCTTGGACATTGTACTATTAACAAAGTCAAGTACGCCTATTATAGGTTGGTTTGCTGAAATACTGGGATTTATAATGAATCTGATATTTGATATAGGAATAACAAATATCGGTATCGCAATTATTGTATTTACAATAGTGATAAATGTTATAATGATTCCACTTACTATAAAAGCAGCAAAAAAATCTCAGAAGCTTATGGCTGTAATTCAGCCTGAAATAAAAGGCTATACAGGATAAGTACAAAGGCAAAACAGATAATGAGTCGGCAATGAAAATGAATGCCGAGACCAGAGCCGTATACAGTAAGTATGGTACAAGTATGACCGGCGGTTGTCTTCCGCTTCTTATACAGATGCCTATATTGTTCGGTCTGTATCAGGTTATATATAGAATTCCGGCGTATGTTACAAGTGTTCGAGGAGTTTTTGAGAATGTAGCAAATTCTCTTATGCAACAGCCTGATTATATAAATAAAATCAGTGATTTGGCAAAAGCGGTCAGACTTCCCGTAGAGAACAACGACTATACGATTACAAATAAGGTTATAGATTTATTATATAAATTCACACCTGAGAAGTGGACTAAACTTGGTGAGACATTCCCAAGTATGAGCGACGTATTGAATACAAGCGTTCCGCTTATTAAGCAGATGAACTCATTTTTGGGAATTGATTTATCTGTAGCACCTTGGCAGGGAATGAACCATATAAATATCGCTTGGATAATTCCGATACTTGCCGGTCTTACACAGTTTTTATCCACTAAGGTAATGACAGTAAATCAGCCGCAGAATTCAGGTAATGAAAGCGATATGGCAAAGCAGATGCAGAGCATGAACACTGTGATGCCGCTTATGTCCGTATTCTTCTGCTTCACTCTTCCTGCAGGTATCGGTATATACTGGATTGCTTCAGCACTTGCAAGAACAATTATTCAGTTGCTTGTCAATTATCAGTTAAAGGATATGGATATCGATAAATTGGTAGAAAACAATCTTGCAAAGCAAATGCAAAAAGAGCAAAACAGGGTCTTCCTGCACTCAGTGCCAATAAAAAGGTAATTGAGAATGCAAAGCATATGGATGAGATTGAAAAGCAGGAAAAAGAAAATAAAGCAAAGAAACATGAAGTAAATGTAAAGAATATAAAAGATTCTACCGAGTATTATAATAAAGATGCAAAGCCGGGATCACTTGCTTCTAAGGCCAATATGGTAGCAAAGTACAACGAGAAGCAGAATTCTAAGAAAAATAAATAGGAGGAATGAGATGGATAGTGCTAGAGTTTCAGCAAGAAATTATGATGAAGCTTTGACAAAGGCATTGATTGAGCTTGGGACCACCAGTGACAATGTGGATGTAGAGATTATTGAAAGAGGCACAAACGGATTTTTGGGAATCATCGGTGTAAAGCCGTGGACACTTAAGGTCACTGTGAAGAAATCTAAAGATATCGAGGTTGCAAAGAAAAAGAATACAAATGTAGCCAAGAATGTATCTGCAAGTGCAGCTCCTAAGGTGTCTGAGAAAGTAAGAGAACAAAAATCTCCTATTGAAAAGAAGGACATAGAAAAAAAGGATGAGCCTGTAAAAGAGCCTGTAGCACAAAAGAAAGAAGTTAAGGTAGAACCTGTAGAGACTTCTAAAGCCAAAGAAGAAGGTAAAGAAATCTCTACGGAAGCTGTAGATGAGTACACCAAATTCTATGGCGAAGACAACTATGAGAGCTCTAATAAGAAGATACTTACCAATGATGAGCTGGAAGCTGTCAGAGGCGTAGTGGACGGCTTTTTGAATGATTTGTTCAAGGCTATGGATTTGCCGGCCCATGCAAATTATAATTTCTCATTTAAGACTAATGAGCTTTCTATAGTAATAGAGGGTGAGGAAGACTTGGGTGTGTTGATCGGTAAAAGAGGTCAAACACTTGACTCATTGCAGTATATTCTCAGTCTTGTAGTGAACAAAAGCAGTGAGAGCTATATAAGAATAAAGCTTGATACAGAGAACTACAGAAAAAAGAGAAAAGAAAAGCTTGAGTTGCTTGCAAAGAATATAGCATCTAAGGTAAAGAAAACAGGAAGATTTACAGAGCTTGAGCCGATGAATGCTTATGAAAGAAGAATTATTCATGCAGTATTGCAGAGTGACAATATGGTGTCAACAAAGAGCGTGGGTGAGGAACCTTTCAGACATATTACAATCTACCCGAAGAAAAGCTTTAAACAAAATAAAAGAAGCCCTAAAAGGGAAATGCAATAAAAACTAGTCTTGTGAAAGAGGGCTATTGATAACATAGTTATTGATGGTCCTCTTTTCGTATATTATGGAGGAATATGAAGAAAACAGATACTATTGCCGCTATTGCAACTGCACTTGGTGAAAGTGGAATAGGTATAATAAGGATCAGCGGTGAGGATGCTATAGGGATAGCGGATAAGATATTTAGCGGAAGTAAAAGTTTGAGAGAGGTTGACTCACATACTATAAATTACGGTCATGTATATTTCGGTGATGAGATAATAGATGAAGTGCTTGTAATGCTTATGAAAGCGCCGAGAACTTTTACAGGCGAGGATACTGTGGAAATAAACTGCCATGGAGGCATACTTATTTTGGAGAAGGTACTTCATGCGGTACTTAAATCAGGTGCAAGGCTTGCACTTCCGGGTGAGTTTACAAAGAGAGCCTTCTAAACGGCAAGATGGACCTAAGTCAGGCGGAGGCCGTAATAGATATAATAGAGGCAAAGAATGATTTGGCGCTTAAAGCCGGCATAAGGCAGCTAAGCGGTGCTTTGACTGAGAATATAAAGACAATCAGAGCTAAGATTTTGGAGCAAATAGCTTTTATAGAAGCGGCACTTGACGACCCGGAGCATTATTCACTGGACGGCTACAGTGTGAAGTTGAGAAAGATTGTAAAAAAGCTTATTACAAGAATAGAATATTTGCAAAAATCATTTGAGGACGGAAGCATTATAAGAGAAGGTATAAATACCGTTATTATCGGTAAGCCTAACGCGGGAAAATCTTCTATCTTAAATCTCTTATCAAGGAGTGACAGGGCTATAGTCACGGATATTGCAGGTACTACCAGAGACACATTGACTGAAAACATCAAGCTCTCAGGAATCAGTCTGAATATTACAGATACTGCAGGTATAAGAGAGACGGATGATGTTGTGGAAAGTATCGGTGTAAAAAGGCTATAGAGGCAAGTAATAACGCCGATTTGAATTTGGTGGTAATAGACGGACTGTTACCTCTTGACGGTGAAGATATAAGTTTGCTTGAAAGTGTTAAAGACAAGCAGGCTATAATACTTATCAATAAGTCGGATAAGGAGCTTAAAGTAAGCGCTAATGATATAAGAAAATACAGCGATAAGGATGTAATAATCTTTTCCGCTAAGGACAATACAGGTGTGGATGAACTTGAAAATATGATAAAGGCTAAGTTTATTTCAAATGAGATAAACTTTAACGATCAGATTATTATAACCAATATCAGGCATCAGGAAATCATAAATGAGGCGATGGAGTCGCTTGAGATGTGTCTTTCAAGTATTGATGAAGGATATGAGGAAGACTTCTTTACGATAGACTTATTAAATGCATATGAGGCACTTGGAGAAATCATCGGAGAGACTGTGGATGATGATGTTGTGAATGAGATATTCTCAAAGTTTTGCATGGGTAAATAGACAGAAGGAAAATATATGATAATAGAAAAGACATATGATGTTGTTATAGTAGGTGCAGGTCATGCAGGATGTGAGGCGGCTCTTGCAAGTGCAAGGCTCGGTCTTAAAACAATCATTTTTACGGTAAGTGTGGATTCCATAGCGATGATGCCGTGTAACCCGAATATCGGAGGCAGTTCAAAGGGACATCTGGTAAAGGAACTGGACGCACTTGGCGGTGAAATGGGCAAATGTATAGATAAGACATTTATACAGTCAAAGATGCTCAACGCTTCAAAGGGACCTGCGGTACATTCACTTAGAGCACAGGCTGATAAGCAGGAATACTCCAAGCAAATGAGAAAGACACTTGAGAACACTCCGAATTTGACCGTTTGTCAAAAAGAAATTACAAAACTGATTGTTAAGGACAATGTATGTAAGGGAATTGAGAGTGTATCAGGCAGTAGGTATTATGCCAAGGCTGTAGTACTTGCAACAGGCACATATTTGAAGGCAAGATGTATATACGGTGAGGTGTCCGAGTATACAGGTCCTAACGGATTAAAGTCTGCAAATCATCTTTCGGAATCGCTTTTGGATGCGGGAATATCTTTAAACAGATTCAAAACCGGTACACCTGCAAGAGTTGACGGTAGAAGTATAGATTATTCACTTATGCAGGAACAGTATGGTGACAATCCGATTGTACCTTTTTCTTTTGAAACCGATCCTGAAAGTGTGCAGAAAGAACAGGTGAAATGCTATCTTGCTTATACCAATGAACATACTCATGAAATAATACGAGAGAATATAGACAGGTCACCGCTGTTTTCAGGTGCTATAAAGGGTACAGGTCCGAGATACTGTCCGTCTATAGAGGATAAGGTTGTAAAGTTTCCGGATAAGGACAGACATCAGATATTTGTAGAGCCTGAAGGGCTATATACCAATGAGATGTATCTTTCGGGCTTGTCAAGTTCACTTCCTGAGGATGTACAGGAAGAAATGATAAGAAGTATCAAGGGATTTGGAAATGCAAATATTGTCAGAAACGGATATGCCATAGAATACGACTGTATTGATGCCAGACAGCTTAAGGACAGCTTGGAATTCAGAAATCTGGAAGGACTGTTTGCCGCAGGGCAGTTCAACGGAAGTTCAGGTTATGAGGAGGCTGCAGTACAAGGACTTATGGCGGGAATAAATGCAGCTATGAAGGTACTTGGACGAGAACCTGTGGTAATAGGCAGAGATCAGGGATATATAGGTGTGCTGATAGATGATCTGGTTACCAAAGAAAGTCATGAGCCTTATAGGATGATGACATCAAGATCTGAATACAGATTGCTTCTAAGGCAGGACAATGCGGATCTGAGACTTTCAAAAATAGGACATGATGTAGGGCTTATATCGGAGGAAAGGTATGAAAGACTTTTAGAAAAAGAAAGACAGATTTCTTGTGAAGTTGAAAGGCTAAAAAATATACATATAGGTGCTACTGCTACAGTACAGGATTTCCTTGTCAGAAACGGCTCCACTCCGCTTCAAACATCGGCAAATCTGGCGGAGCTTATAAGGAGACCTGAATTAAATTATGATCTTACAAGAGAGCTGGATCCTGACAGAAAAGAATTGAAGAAAGATGTCAGAGATCAGGTAAATATAAATATAAAATATGAGGGATACATAAAAGCGTCAGGAGTCTCAGGTAAAAACAGTTTAAAAAAGCTTGAGAAATAAAAAGATTCCGCTTGATATAGACTACACTAAGGTGAACAGTCTGAGAATTGAGGCTGTACAAAAGCTTAGCAAAGTGAGACCAAGCTCTATCGGACAGGCTTCAAGAATATCAGGTGTTTCACCGGCAGATATAACGGTATTACTTGTATATCTGGAGACCTATAAGGAGAAAAAAAGATGTATAATGATATGGACAGATACTTGTCTGAAAATAATATATTGGATATTGTACTTTCAGATGAGCAGAAAAGAAAAAGCTGTATAGATTTTATGAGATTTTTAATAGAGAAAGAATAAGGTTATGAATCTCACATCCATCACAGAGATAAGAGAATTCACATTCAAAGCATCTTATAGACAGTATTGCATTGGAAAAGCTGATAAAAGATATTGAAAAAAAGGAGTACAGTATAGCAGACCTCGGTACAGGTGCAGGATTTCCGGGTATACCTTTAGCTATCGCATTTCCAAATCTTAAACTGACTTTGATAGACAGTCTTAATAAGAGAATAAAATTCATACAGGAAGTTTGTGAAACATTGAATATAAAAAATATAACTGCAATACACTCAAGAGCTGAGGATATAGCAAGAGATAAAAACTACAGAGAAAGTTTTGATGTATGTGTATCCAGAGCAGTTGCAAATTTAGCCTCATTAAGTGAGTACTGTCTTCCTTTGGTAAAGGTCGGCGGCAGTTTTGTATCATATAAGTCAAAGGGTTATGAGGTAGAAGTAAATGATGCAAAGAAAGCAATACAGGTACTTGGCGGTGAAACAGGTGAATCTGTAAAGTTTGAACTTGAGGAATATGGAGAAAGAATATTGTTGGATATAAAGAAGGTAAAGTCTACCTCAGGTAAATATCCAAGAAAAGCCGGATTACCTACTAAGGAACCTATAAAGTAGATGTTTCATGTGAAACATCATAAAACACAAACAATGTTTCACATGAAACATATAAAAGTTAAAAAGCTTTATGACTTATATTCTACATAAAATATAAGAATATATAAACTCATGTTTCACATGAAACAATGAGAATAAAAGTTCTGCTGTAATGTTTCATATGGAACATACTGTAGAGCTTTTTATTTGTTGTGATTATGTTGTCGGATGACTGCTTGAATTATAAGTATGTACTTTGCTACTTCTGTTTTACAAGTATATTATTTTATGAGCATAAGACACAGTCTTAAATTGATATATATGCTTTATAGACGTTTCGGTTATGTATAGTAACAAACTGTATTGAAGAATTTTAATGATACGGATTTCTTGGAAATATCATAGTTGATTATAGTTTCTAAACCACAATGTAAATATGTATGATACAGGTGAATACCCAAATATTATAATTACCGATAGAAATTAGATGTTTGTATATTGATGAATAAAGACGCCAATATCTGCTTTAGGATAAAGAGCCGGTTTTTAGAGGTGCGTGTATATTGATGAACTTATCAAAAAAGTTCGAATATAGGTAAATCAGATATGCGGTATTTAGAGTGTTTATTCTTTAATATGCTGTTGTAGTATAACGATTCGATTTGATTTATTTGTAGGGTATATACTTGTATAAATATTATGATAGATGTTAAATCATTTTAATCGGATATTATTCGTATTGTTTGTATATAGAATTGAAAGTTCTTTGAATATGAAATTATTGTTATATAAAAATCTTGGAATAATATATTATATAAGAACTCTTATAGTATAAAAACAAAAAGATATGTCAGTAATCTTTTAATTTACTGTATGTTGTGATATTATCTCTGAAGTCTACTATGTACTTTTATACGTAAGTACTGCAAATTGTATTTTACGTATATGAGATATTATCAGTACGATAAATATACAGATATCAAAATATTAGATAAGATAAAGTCTGTCAGATATAAAATAGATATAGCATAGAAATATAGAGGTTTATATGAATATATTAAAAGTCTTATCTATGCTTTGATATAAAGTAAGTGGCTATATTTTTGAAGATTTAATCTGCTTTTTAGTATAGTATAATTATATACCTAAAAATATCTGTTATATGTAGTAGGCAAGGATATAAAGGATATAAAAAGGAAAAGGTAAGATACTAGATAAGTTTTAGATGATATCTAATGATGTGGGCTTTGATTTTATTTACGTATATGGAAACTTGATAGATGTATTATATTTAATAGGTGAACATATATAAAGTTATATTATTGCAAGGTGACCTACAAGGTATTATCATATTATGCTTGATATCAAATAGAAGTATCTACAGTACACATCGTAAGACTTCACAATATGTACAATCGTTGATATTAAATTGAAGTTATACAGTACTGCGTTACATTATTACATTGCTATGGTTAGCATATAAGTTTTGTAGGTTTATTATCATATAGGGGCAATATGCTTTAAAATCAAGTTATATTTAGAGATTGATGATAAAACCATTATATTATATTCTGATGTTTCACATGAAACACAGTATATGTTTCATGTGAAACATTAAAATATTTCTTTTTATTTCATTGATTAGCAAAATATTAGTATGATAGAATATAAAAGTAAATAAATATTTGAGGATTTTACGGGTGTATAGGCTTGTAGATCCTATAAAATAAGAGGTTTTCACAGTGAAAAAATACTTAAAGATTTTAACCGCGATGGTGATATCGTCTTCTACACTGATAGGTGTATCACTGATAAATAAAATTACAAGTATGCATGCTATATCAAAGAATCTCCTTGGGAAAGAAGAAACAAAAGAGTTTGAATGGAGGTTCGGTAATATAAAGTACAGGAAAAAGGGACATGGTACCCCTATTCTGCTGGTACATTCGCCGGATGTAGCATCGTCATCAGAAGAATGGTTCAAGATAAAGGATGTATTGGTGGAGTCACATACGGTATACAGTATAGACTTACTGGGATGTGGATTATCTGAGAAACCGTTTATGACATATACAAATCATATATTTGCACAGTTGATATGTGACTTCATAAAGGCAATAATAGGAAAAAGAACTACTGTAATTTCAAGTGGAAACAGCTCGGCTTTTGTTATTTCCGCTTGCGATAATGACGCTACATTATTTGAAAAAATAATACTTATTTCACCTGAGAAGCTCTCAAAAGGTCAGCTTATACCGGGAAAAAGAGCGAGAACTTATAAGGCTATTTTGAGTATGTCGGTACTTGGGAATCTTCTATATAATATAGCCACATTCAGGTGGAATATAAAATATAATGTAAGATCCGATTTTTACAGAAAAGACAGATTCACAAAGGATATGCTTGATAAATGTTATGAAGCCGCGCATAGAGGGTTGTCTCCAAAGTCATTGTATTCAAGTATCGTATGCTTCTATACCAAGAAAAACATAAAGTTTGAGCTGTCTCAAATAGATAACAGTATTGTTATATTTGAAGGTAGGTACAATAAGGATGCGTCAACTGTAATCAAGGAATATATGAGAGTCAATCCGGCAATAGAATCCGTTATTATTGATGACTCTAACAAGTACCCACATATTGAAAATGATAAGGAGTTTTTAAATGCTCTCAGTATATATCTGTAAAATACAAATAGAAAGGAACAAGCTGAATGCTTGAGTAATATTATGACAAAAATTATTTCATTTGCAAACCAAAAAGGTGGTGTAGGTAAGACTACTACTGCTGTAAATCTTTCAGCCGCTTTGGCTGAAGCAGGTCAAAGTGTGTTGGCGATAGACTTCGATCCGCAGGGAAACTTGTCAAGCGGACTTGGAATTGATAAATTGAACACTGAAAAGACTATATATGAAGTCATTATAGGTGATGAAAATATAAATGATGCGATACTGAGTACCGAGGTGGAAAACCTCGATATAATACCAAGTAATGTGGATCTGTCAGGTGCAGAGATAGAGCTTTTGGAGCTTGAGGACAGAGAGAGAACACTTAGAAGAAAGATAAGTGAGATATATAAGGAGTACGATTATATAATAATAGACTGTCCTCCAAGTCTCAGTTTGCTCACCATCAATGCATTTATGGCATCAGACAGTGTGGTGATACCTATTCAATGTGAATACTATGCCCTTGAGGGACTTAATCAGATGCTCAGAACTGTGAATTTGATCAGAGAGAGACTGAATCCTACACTTGAGATAGAGGGAATAGTATTTACAATGTATGATGCCAGAAATAATCTGAGCGGACAGGTTATAGAGGGTGTAAAGAGTGTTATCTCTAATGAAAATATATTTGAAACTATAATACCGAGGAATGTAAAATTGGCAGAGGCTCCAAGCTTCGGAATGCCGATAACGGAATATGATACTACTTCAACAGGAGCACAGGCATATAGAATGTTGGCGTCGGAAGTACTAAGTAAGAGCGGGAGGTAAAAATGGCAAAGAGAATGGCACTTGGAAAGGGCGCAGATGCTCTTCTTAGAAATATAAATGGAACCAATACAGCTATTGATGAGGCAGTGGATAAGAATATAGATGATAATACAAATAAAAAAGCCGGCGAATTGATGGTAAAGATTTCATTAGTAGAGCCAAACAGAAATCAGCCAAGAAAGATGTTTGATAAGGACAGCCTTGATGAATTGACAAAATCGGTAAAACAGTATGGAGTATTGCAGCCTATTATAGTAAAGAAAATCGGAAACAGATATGAAATCGTTGCAGGTGAAAGGCGCTGGAGAGCGGCACAGGCGGCAGGATTATCTGAAGTTCCTGTAGTTGTAAGGGATTATGATGACCAAAAGGCTAAGGAAATTGCTATTATAGAGAATATACAGAGGACAGATTTGAATCCTATTGAAGAAGCTCTTGCATATAAGAGTCTTATAGAGGAATATAATCTTACACAGGAAGAACTCTCCGATAAGGTTTCAAAGAATCGCTCTACTATCACTAATTCACTTAGACTATTGAAGCTCAGCAAGAATATACAGCAGTATATGATAGACGGACAGATTTCATCAGGTCATGCCAGAGCACTTCTAAGTCTTGAGGACGAGGGGAAAAGAGAGTTGCTTGCACTTGATATAATGAAGAGAAGTTTAAGTGTCAGAGATACTGAAAAAGCGGCCAAGGCACTGTCAAAGAAGAAAAATGTAGAGCTTTCAGATTTAACAGAGACAAGTAAGGAAGATACGGTCAGAGACTTATCACTTTTTTATAAAGAGTATGAAGACAGTATTCAAGGAGTACTTGGTACTAAGGTACATATAAATCAAAAAGACAAAAATAAAGGAAGAATAGAAATAGAATATTATTCTCAGGTTGAACTTGACAGAATAATGGATATTTTTTTAAGACATTAGGATAATGATGATGAATTTTACAATAGATAATAGGATTTTGTTTGGCTTTTATCCTGGTAGTAGCTATTTTTAACTTTATACTGTTTGTGTCTATGGTCAAGCATAGAATAAAAATACAGAAGACTTTTTAAATCATATGATAATTTTATGACCGGAAAAGACCGCCAAAGAATCTTGAGGATATCATAATCCTTTTTGAGAAAAAGATATTCGCAGCTTGAAGAATGAGAACAGACTGAATAGGGAAGCTATAAGAGAACTGAACAAGGTACAAAGAGAATGTTATCAAAAAATAGGTATACTTAAGTATGATGCATTTGAAGGAATGGGAGGAAAGTTAAGCTTTGCTTTTTGTATGTTAAACTACAGAAACTCAGGATATATAATAAACAGTATACACTCAAGAGAGACTACTTTTAATTATATAAGAATAGTTGAGAACGGCCAGACAGATCAGGTACTTTCAGATGAAGAGAAAATTGTTTTGGAACAGGCTCTGGGATATAGAGAGAGATAAAAAAATCCGTACTTTTTTGTACGGATTTTTTCTTATAGGTCGAGGTGAGCTAATCTTTTATTTATTTGTGTTCCAAGTATAACAGCCACTATAATCTTTATAGCATCTCCTATTAAGAAAGGTACAACACATAAAAGCAGTGATGCAATGAAGCCTTTTCCCTGCTGATATGAAAACCATATTGTGCCGAGGATGTAGCAAAGAGCCAAGCCGGTTATCATTCCTATTACATCAAAAATAATACCTTTTTTCATATGTATAAAAAGTGAGGTTATATAAACTGTAAATAAAAAGCCTATTATATAACCTCCTGTCGGACCGACAAGCTTGGAGAGTCCGCCTGAATATCCTGAGAACACGGGAAGTCCGAATGTACCAAGCAATATAAATATTATTACTGAAATTGTTGCATCTAAAGGTGAAAGAACATATGCTGTAAGGTATATGGCCAGTACACCAAGTGAGATAGGCACCGGACTGATAAATACCGGTATTGAAATCGGTGCCAATATACATAATACGGCTGTCATAAGTGCTATTATCGCCATTTTTTTGTACAGAAAAAGTTTTCGACATAAAAATCTCCTATAAAAAAATAAAAATTTGATACTTATAAATATTTGTATTTTAACAAAGCATAAGAAAATGATATTATAAATATATAATAATGTCAACTAAAAATATATATAGGTTAACATTATATAGATATAAACTTTTATTAGTATTATATATTTTTATGTTAAAATTGTTCCGTAAGATATATAATAAGTTTAATAGATGAAAGTGAAACAAGACAAGAACATACTATTATGAATAAACTTTCAAATACAGTGTAGTATACTCATATAATATTAAAATTATATTTGAAAGTAATACAACGTATTAGCTATATAAAATATTTTAAAAATACAAAAATAAAAAAATATGTATATTAAAATAAAAGCTTTAAAATTCAGTCAAGATGAAAACCTTTGACTTTTTTTGATGAAAATTTATTCTTTAGTACATTTTTACTGGTATTTAACATTTAAAAAAATGTTACTATATACAGGTGAAGTTATGCAAAGTATAACTATTGGTAATATGACAACATATTACAGCTTGTGTGTACTAAAAAATTAGGAGAAAGAGATGAGTGTAAGGAGAAGAAAGACTAAATTATTTTTATATGTACTGTTTTTGATGCTGTTGGCATCCTTTGCTTTTTATCCGAATGAAGCAAAAGCGACAGGTACGGGAGCTACTGCAACAGAGATTGTATACAACGATACAGGTCAAACCGTATCGGAGCCCGGAAGATTGGAATCTTTTTGGCTTAATGTAAGCGTATCGGGTGGAACTTATTCGGAACCGTATTCGATACTGTATTTGAAAAGAAATGAATTTGACAGACCGGATGTCAATCAGTTCAGATCCAATACTATAAAAAGTGCCACATTGACAAATGATGCTACATATTGGAAAGTTAAAATAGTTTACAATGTGCTCTCACCGGGACCGAGAATAGGAAATCCGTTTAGAATTTCTATGATAAACGGTAAATTTGCAAACGGTGAGACAGCCACTATTGAAACAAGGCTTTTTACAAAAGACGGTGTGGAGCTTGCAAATTCAAGCAAACAGATCACAGCACAGACTTATGTATTTGGTATTAACAGTAATGATGACGGAACAATAAGAGGTTGGACTAAGGGGTGGAGTGACACTTATGTTCAGGTAACTGACGATCAAACAGATGCCACTCATACACATCTAAAGAACGGATTTACAGATACTTGGTACAGTTATGCTCAAAACGGAAAAAAGCATGTGAATGATACTGAGGTAACCGGATATAACTATGGTGTGGACAGAAGGAAAAAAAGAACCGTTCTGTCATTGCTTCCGGGTATGATATGGGATCCGAGTCTGCCTGACAATAGTGATTGGACCTATGATCCGGTTAATCACACTATTACAAAAGATACGATAGCAAATTCCGGTTCGCCAAGCTATATGTTAAAGTTTACAATAAAGCATGACGGTACTCAAACTGTAAGTGAAAACAGTTATACTGATGTTTTTATACCGCAGACCAATTACCTTGTAAATGATGACGGCACTGTGGACCTCAGCACTGAGAGAAAATCTAAAGTTTATAAAACATATAAGTACACACAAAAGCTGTATCTTACTAAGAGAAACGTATTTCCTGAAACCAATGTAAACGGTCAATTAAAAGCATATGCATCAGGAGATTTATATACAAATCTTGGTGATAATGACGGTAAGGATAAATGGCTTATAAATGTATCACAGTACTGGGGAGCGGGTAATGTAACAGGCTCCACTACAAGTTTCAGGTCCATAAAGGACACTCCGCATGAGAATGTGGATTTCCCAAGGATACGGGCTTAGAGTATTTGAGTCGATGTTTGACGCTGCAAACCTTGCAAAGCTTTCTCACAACAAGCTTATAGGTATAAATGATGACAATACAGAGGAATTGATTGCTACTAATATACCTTATACCGCCGTGAACAATACCGACGAGTATTATAAGTGGAATACCGAAAATACGATTACGCCTAAGCACTATAAGTCAATCAGACTTGATTTTAACGATGATATAACTATTTCAGGATATGGCGAGTATGCAGTAGGATTATTTGTAGAAAGTAAGCTTACAGCTCCGGTGGTAACAGCTATACAAAACAGAATAAATACAAATAACACATATACTGTATACAATGTCGGAGAAGCGCTCTCAAGCAGCGGTACAAGCTTGAGGTCACAGATGATAAGAAGACATTACGCAAAGAATTATGCGAGAATTGAACTACGTCCACATTCTCAAAATGTAAACGGTAACCCTAATGTTACAAATGTTCAGTTAGGGGATAATGTACTGTATCATGTATACACAAACTATAATTCATATCTGAATGCGGACAGAACGGTAGACAATGCCAAGCTTATATTCCTGGTGGACCCTGAGCTTGAGTTCAGTAGTGCATTACACCATACTTATCAGGCGCAGTACAGATTTACTTAGATACCACACCTCAGAGAATAGATGATTATAAGGGCACAGGTAAGACAGCCTATGTCTTTGATTTGAATAACTTTACATTGCCTAAGGCTCCGGGTATATTCGGCGGTGTGGACAGAATGTATTATACTTTCAAGCCGACAACCGCGCTTAGTGAAGGTGAGCATACAGTGGAGTCGTTCCTAAGTTGGGATAACAACTCAACCGATGCAAGCGGAACCGATCCGAATACGGTTTACTCTTCTACCGTTGTTAACGCACAAAGGGGTATAAGCTTCCTTGATAAATACGATGCAAATAATAACGGAAATACAAATGACAGACTCTCATACCTTTCTTTTAAGTTTAACTTCGTACCGCCAAGAGCGGTTATCCTTACAAAGAAACAAAAGCTTGCTACAGATACTGCATATAAGAGTATTATAAAAGCGGAAAAGGGAGATATTGTAGAGTACAAATTATCTGCTTGGAATAATTCCATTGACAATGCAACGGCGGTTAATATCATGGACATCCTCCCATACGCCAATGATAAGGCGATAGTAAAGGATGACAGCGGAAACTATGTAAGCCGAGGTTCAAAGATGTACCCTGTTTTGCAGGGACCTGTAAGTGCACCAAGCGGATATAGTGTTTACTATTCTACAGATGCTCCGGCCGGAACAATTGAAGGAAATGTGGGCGCAAACTGGGTACCGGCATCGGCTGTTACGGACTGGTCAAGTGTCACTATGTTTAAAGCGGTGATGAATACAAGCTACAGGCTTACACCGGGAAGTACTGATGATTTTACATACTCCGTAAAGATACCTGAGACTAAAGAACTTGATGCGGATGCAAGTGCCAACAACTCTGTAGCGTCATGGTATGGAAACAACTTAACAGGCGCATCAGAGTCAACCGTATCAAAGGTGGGCATAAATAAATATCTGATATCAGGTAAAGTCTATTACGATGTGGATGAGAACAATGAGTTCAATACCGGAGATTTTGTAGGAGCAAATAAGCCTGTAAGACTTGTAAAGATGGAAAACGGAACACCTACAGTGGTGGATACGGTATTTACAGATGCAAACGGTAACTATACCTTTAAGAATAAGATAAGTAATGCCGGGGATTATAAGGTGTATATAGAGACCTTCCCGGGAGACACAATAAGACCTTTAAATCCAAGTACTGTAACAAAGATAGGAAATGAGTTTTCAAGCTATGAGGTATTGCCTTCAAAACTTAAGGAAAACGAAAACCCTGTCCCGAACATGCACTGGGCAGTGGTGGATGTATCACTTACAAGGACTGACAATACCAAGATAGAAAACTTAGGATTAAAGACAGTTTATTCAAACCTTATAGTAAAGCATATAAAAAGAGAGGACAACACGGAGCTATCTCCTACAACAACTGTAAGGATGCCAAGGTGGACACCTTATACGACCTCTCCTGTAACGGATACCTATTATGAGGCTGAGACACCGCTGCCTACAAATAAGGACGGAGAGTACGGAGATAACGACACTACGGTAACCTATTACTATGTAAGAAAGAATGCAGGCAATGTGACTGTACATCACTATGAAGAGAACACTACAACAGAGCTTGCCACAACCTTAGTACTTCCGGGAGCCAATAAGTTCGGACTGAACTATACTACGAGTGAAGAAAGTATTACAAACTATGAGTTGGTAGCACAGCCGACAAATAAAAACGGAACATATACTTTGCAGCCGCAGATAGTGGATTACTTCTACAGAAGAAAGGATGCAGGAAATATAACGGTCAAGTATCTTGAAACGGGAACAAACACTCCTGTTCACGCTCAAAAGGTATTGGACGGAACGAAAAAGCTTGGACTTAACTATTCTGAAAGTCCGGAGAACATTACATATTATGATCTTGATACAACAAACCTGCCTACAAATGACAGCGGAGTGTATACTGCATCACAGATTACAATCACTTATTATTATAAGAGGCAGAATGCAGGTGACGTAACTGCAACCTATGTGGATGTCGATACAAATACCGCACTGCATACTCCTGAAGTACAAAACGGAGCAGGTAAACTTGGACTTGCCTACGATACGGATGTAAAGAGCTTTACAAATTATACACTGATGGCGGTACCTACAAACAAGTCAGGAAACTTTGATACTGCAAATATACTTGTAGAATATAAGTACAGAAGAAATGATGCAGGAAAGGTAACTGCGACCTATGTGGATGCCGATACGGGAGCGACTCTTCATGCGGCGATAGAACAGGACGGAAGCAGAAAACTCGGACTGCCTTATGATACGGACCAAAAGAGCTTTGGAGATTATGACCTTATAACGGTACCAAGTAATAAGAGCGGAAAATTTGAGGCGGGAAATATACTTGTAGAATATAAGTACAGAAGACAGAATGCCGGAGACGTAACAGCGACCTATGTAGATGTTGATACAAATACTGCACTTCATGCTCCTGAGGTGCAAAGCGGAGCAAGAAAGCTTGGACTGCCTTATGATACGGACCAAAAGGTATTTAATTACTATGACCTCATAACGGTGCCAAGTAATAAGAGCGGAAAATTTGAGACAGGAAGTATACTTGTAGAGTATAAGTACAGAAGAAAGGATGCAGGAAATGTAAGAGTAAGACATCTGGATGCAATAACCAATGCACCTCTTGCACCTGAAGAATTCTTGGACGGAAGCAGAAAGCTTGGACTTGACTTACACCACACAGGCAAAGAGCACTACAGAACTTCCAAACTATGAGCTGTTTGGAGGCATACCTGCAAATGCAAACGGAGTATACACTGCAGGAAGTGATATCATAGTCACATATCTTTATCAAAGAGAGAATGCAGGGAAATGTAATAGCTACTTATAAAGATGAGGCTGACGGACATGAGCTTCATCCGCTTGTAGGACAAAAGCGGAGCCGGAATGCTGGGACTTGCATACGACACCGAAGCAAAGACATTTGATAACTACGACCTGATAAGTATCCCTGCCAATAAGTCCGGGAACATTCTCACACAGTAATGTACTGGTAGAGTATGTATACAGAAGAAAGGATGCGGGAGCTGTAAAAGTAAATCATATAGAAGCGGGAACCGGAGAGGTGCTGCACAGCCCAAGTGTACTTGACGGAAGCAGAAAACTGGGGACTAGCTTATACTACAAACAGTGAGAATATAAACTTCTACGATTTGGTCAGGTGTACCTGCCAATGCAAACGGAATCTTTACGGTAGGAGAACAGGTAGTAAACTATGAGTACGTAAGAAAGAATGCCGGAGATGTAGTGGTACGCCATCTTTCAAAGTATGACGGAAGCGAGCTTATACAAAGAGAAGTACTTGACGGAAGCGGAAAGCTTGGACTTACATATACTACAAATGCAGCGGATATTGATTACTTTGAGATAGATACGATTCCTTCAAATAAAGACGGAGTATATACAACCTCGACACAGACTGTAGACTATATCTACAGAAGAAAGAATGCAGGAAGTGTAAAGGCGGTATATGTTGATGAAGAAGGAAACGAGCTTGCAAACAGTGAAGTATTATCGGGAGTAGAGAATGCGGGATTGCCGTATAATACAGTAGCAAAGAGTATAACTCACTATGAGCTTGTAAGTATGCCTAGTAATGCAAGCGGAGTATTTAGTGAGAATGAGCAGACTGTTACATATGTATACAGAAGAAAGAATGCAGGAAGTGTAAAAGTATTCTATATAGATGGTGACAGCGAGTTAACCTTGCAGAGCCTAAGATCCTTGACGGAAATAAAAAGCTTGGACTTGCATATACTACAGAGCCTGAGAATATAGAGTTCCATGACCTTATAAGTATGCCTGCCAATAAAGACGGAGTATTTACCGATGAAGAGCAGACTGTTACTTATGTGTATGGAAGAAAGAACGCAGGAAATGTAACGATACATTATGTAAATAGCGCACATCTACGGATAAAGAATGATGATATCTTAGACGGAAGTAAAAAGCTTGGATTACCGTTTACAACAAGTGCTGTGGAGATTGCAGGATATCACTTTACAATGGTGGAAGGAGTAAACTTCGGAATACTCGGATCATCTGATCAAAGAGTAAATGACGGAATATTCAAAGAGGGAGCACAGGAAATAACCTATGTATACCGAAAAAGATCCGAGTGTAGTAATAACACCCTGCAAAGCCTGTACCTGCGACATCAAGTAATATAGCAGATCCGAGAGACTCGAACAGTGACTTTATTATAAGACCGAATATAGCTACATCATCAATAGCGACAAGGTCAAATACAAGTAGAGGAGGATCATCATCAGATTCAACCGTTAGACCTGCAAAGAGCATAAAGCTTATAGATAATGCAACCATTGATAAGAGGGATGAAAACCCGACAAATCTAAACCCTGTAATACCAGGAGCCTGCAAAAGAAGGCGAATATGGTAGTACCGCAGGATGAAAACAAAGCTAAAAAGCTGCCTGTTCCAAAGACTGCGGATAAGAATAAGACATATATCTATGTGATAATGCTTATAATATCTTTATTGGCTTTAGTAAGGTTTAGAAAGAAAATGTAAAGAAACGAGGTCACAGACGTGGCCTCGTTTTTTAATGTCAATATATGCAATCATAACAGCACATAATTATGCTTTACAAATATAATCATTTGCAATACAATAAAATCAAAAAGGAGATATTACTATGGCGCAGGTTAGTTTTAGAATTGATGATAAAATAAAAAAAGATGCCGAGCAGGTGTGTGATGATATCGGAATATCAATGTCTGCAGCGATTACAATTTATCTGAAAAGGCTTGGAAAAGAGAGAAGAATACCGTTTGATTTGGTTGCAGACCCGTTTTATTCCGCCAAAGATATAGAGGTACTGGATAAAAGGATAGCTGATATAAAGGCGGGCAAAAATATTTCAGAGCATGAGCTTATCGAGGTGCAGTAGTGCGAAAGATTTGGCATGACGAGGCATGGGAAGAATATAAAGAGTGGCAAAGTAAAGATAAGAAGATACTTAAAAAGATAAATACTTTAATAGAGAGTATTGACAGAAACGGTTATAGCAGTATCGGCAAACCTGAAGCTTTGAGAGGAAACCAGGCAGGATTTTACAGTATAAGAATAGATAAAAAGAACAGGCTTATATTCAGAGTAACGGATGATGCAATAGAAATAGCCCAATGTGGCGGACACTACGATGATAAATAGATGTATAACTGTGAAGTATTCGGTCGGGACGAAAGTCTCGACTTTTTTAATGAAAGTTTATTTCTTGTTATATTTTTACTGGTATTTAACATTTGAAAATGTTATTATACAAAAGTGAGGTTATATTTTGTATAACTCTAAAGAATGATCGTGGAATCATAAAAAAATATTTTACAGCGTGGGTGGACATAAAAAAATATAGGAGAAAAGAGATGAAATGTAAGAGAAAAAGAAGTTTGTTTTTATATGTATTATTTTTTTGTTAATACTTACGGTTTTTTTGCTTTCCGCCATATGAGGTAAGAGCTACAGGTGCAGGGAAGTTCGGCGATAACGGATATAACATATGTCGATGCACATCAGACTACGACACTTTCGGGACAGCAGACACAGTATTATTTACATGCAGGAATATCAGGAACTGTAGGAACATATACAGAGCCGTATTCTATAATATATTTGGATAGAAATAAGTTTGCACAGCCCATTGTGGGTAATGTCTCAGGTTCTTCAACGATAAAGTCCGTATCGGTGACATGGGATTCCACAAATTGGATGATAAAGATAACATACAATTCACTGACAGCCGGAGCACCTCCTATAGCAAACCCTTTTAGAGTGACTACATTACAGGTTTTTGCCGACGGTGAAACCTACAATATGGTCACAAAGCTTTTTACAAAAGACGGTACGGAGCTTGCTTCATTGACAAAGACCTTCACATCAAGCACACATGTGGTCGGAGTTCCGGGGGCGGATAACGGAGTTATTGACGGATGGGCTAACGGAGATACAGGCAAAGTATTGGTATCGGATGATGAGACTGATGCAAGTCATACACATATAAAGTCCGGTGTGACAGACCCGGTAAGTGCAATTATATATAACGGTACGAAGAATACTACAGATACCGAAGTAACCGCTGCCAACTTCGGTATAGACAGAAGGAATGTAAGGACGATAATAAAGTTGCCTACAAGCGTTGACTGGGATCCAAGTCTTCCAAACAATTCAAGTTGGACTTATAATGCCGCAGATCACACAATTACACAGGATGTACCGAGGAATAACAGACAAAAATTCTTTTTGGACTTTACTGTAAAGTTCAACTCTACACAGATTGTTAATGATACTACAGGGACAGAACTTGATTTTCCGCAGACGAACTACCTTATAAATGATAACGGTACTTTAGATATGAGTACTGAAAGAAAATCAAAGGTATACAAAAGATACAAATACAAAAAGAAGTTAAATATATATAAGTATATTGTGATGCCGGAGCAAAACGGCTCGGCTTATTACACTAATGATAAATATGTACATTTGAATGCCAACGGCGGTGTAAATAAATATATTATAGGTTTATCACAGTTTTGGGGTAACGGAGTGACTCCGGCCGCAGGGTCGGTAGTAAAGTTCAAATCCATTGCAGATATACCGAATGACGCGGTAATATTTAAAGGATATGGAATCAGAGTTTGGGAGTCAATGTTTGATGCCGCCAATCTTGCAAAGCTGTCTCATAATAAGCTGATAGGTGTAAATGACGACAATACTGAAGAAGTGATTGCTACAAATATAGCTTATACTCCCGCCAATACTGTGAATGCGTTCTATAAGTGGGATACGGACCACAGTATGACTGAAAAGCATTATAAATCTATCAGACTTGACTTTGGTGATGAGATAACTATATCAGGATATGGTGAAAATGCTGTCGGACTTTTTGCCGAGACTAAGCATACACCTGCGCTGATCTCCAGAATAGAAGGTAAGCTTGCACTTGGAAATACCGATGTGACAGTCAACTACGGTAAGGCATATTCAAGTACCGGTACCGAGATAGGAAGCGCGGTAGTAAGAAATTATTATAAGCCTGATTATGCAAATATATATTTGGAGGAGCACTCGCAACAGGTAAACGGTAATCCAACAATGACCAATGTTCAGCTGGGTGATACCATAAAATACCATGTATCACCAAGATATGTTACTTTCTAGGGGCACAAAGAAATGTAGACAACGGTAAGTTGATTTTTCTGGTAGACCCTGAACTTACATTTGATCATGTAGAACATGATCCGTATCAGTCAGGTTACAGGTTTACTCTGAACACTACTCCCGACGTGATATATGACTATAAGGGAACCGGCAAGACCGCATATGCCTTTAAGCTTGAAAACTTTGTATTGCCTGAGACCAATACTGACAGTTGGGCTCGTGACAGAGTGCTTGCATTCTTCAAGCCGACAACCGCTCTTAGCGAAGGTGAGCATACCGTGGAATCAATACTTAGTTGGGATAACAACTCAACAGTAGCTAACGGAAACGATCCCAATACGGTATATTCAAGTGCACAGGCAAATCATTATGACTATCTGGATGTTTATGATGCCAATAATAACGGAAATACAAGCGACAGACTTTCATACTTAAAGTTTAAGTTTAACTTTGTACCGCCGAGGGCTGTAGTACTCACAAAAAAGCAGAAGTTATCTACAGAGAGTACTTATCGAAGTATAATAAAGGCGGAAAAGGGAGATATTGTAGAGTATAAGTTGTCGGCGTGGAACAACCTGCTTACAGGTGATGCCACCGGACTGAATATCATGGACATCTTCCCATATGCCAACGATAAGGCGATAGTAAAGGATGACAGCGGAAACTATGTAAGCCGAGGTTCAAAGATGTACCCTGTTTTGCAGGGACCTGTAAGCGCACCAAGCGGATATACAGTCTATTATTCCATAGATACTCCTTCAGGAACGATTGAAGGAAATGTAGGTGCAAACTGGGTGCCTGAATCGGACGTTACAGACTGGTCAACTGTTACCATGTTTAAGGCGGTGATGAATACAAGCTACAGGCTGACACCGGGAAGTACGGATGATTTTACATACTCCGTAAAGATACCTGAGACTAAGGAACTTGACGCGGATGCAAGTGCCAACAACTCTGTAGCGTCGTGGTATGGAAACATCTTGACAGGCGCCTCAGAGTCGACAGTATCAAAGGTGGGTATAAATAAATATCTGATATCAGGTAAAGTTTATTACGATGTGGATGAGAACAATGAGTTCAATACCGGAGATTTTGTAGGAGCAAATAAGCCTGTAAGACTTGTAAAGATGGAAAACGGTACACCTACAGTGGTGGATATGGTATTTACAGATTCAAACGGTAACTATACCTTTAAGAATAAGATAAGTAATGCCGGAGATTATAAGGTGTATATAGAGACCTTCCCGGGAGATACTATAAGACCGCTAAATCCGAGTACCGTAACAAAGATAGGAAATGAGTTTTCAAGCTATGAGGTATTGCCTTCAAAGCTTAAAGAAAACGAAAACCCTGTCCCGAACATGCACTGGGCGGTGGTGGATGTGTCACTTACAAGAACTGACAATACCAAGATAGAAAACTTAGGATTAAAGACAGTTTACTCAAACCTTATAGTAAAGCATATAAAAAGAGAGGACAACACTGAGCTCTCCCCTACAACAACTGTAAGGATGCCAAGGTGGACACCTTATACAACAAATCCTGTAACGGATACCTATTATGAGGCTGAGACACCTCTTCCTACAAATAAGGACGGAGAGTACGGCGATAACGACACCACGGTAACCTATTACTATGTAAGAAAGAATGCAGGCGATGTGACGATACATCACTATGAAGAGAACACTACAACAGAGCTTGCCACAACGGTGGTACTTCCGGGAGCAAACAAGTTCGGATTAAACTATACTACAGGTGAAGAAAGTATCCCAAACTATGAATTGGTAGCACAGCCGACAAATAAAAACGGAACATATACTTTGCAGCCGCAGACAGTGGATTACTTCTACAGAAGAAAGAATGCAGGAAATATAACGGTCAAGTACCTTGAAACGGGAACAAACAATCCTGTTCACGCTCAAAAGGTATTGGACGGAACGAAAAAGCTTGGACTTAATTATTCTGAAAGTCCTGAGAACATTACATACTACGATCTTGATACAACAAACCTGCCTACAAATGACAGCGGAGTGTATACTGCAACGCCGATTATAATCACTTATTATTATAAGAGACAGAATGCAGGTGATGTAACTGCAACCTATGTGGATGTTGATACAAATACCGCACTGCATACTCCTGAAGTACAAAGCGGAGTAAGAAATCTTGGCCTTCCTCATGATACGGACCTAAAAGAGCTTTTAGATATTATGACACTTATGGCGGTACCCTAGCAAAATACAAGTCGGAGAAACTTTGCTGCGGAAATATACTTGTAGAATATAAGTACAGAAGACATGAATGCCGGAAAGGTAACTGCGACCTATGTAGATGCTGATAAAGAGTAGCACTTCATGCGCCCTGATAGTGAACAGACGGAGCAGAAATCTTGGACTGCCTTATGATACGGACCAAAAGAGCTTTGGAGATTATGACCTTATAATGGTACCAAGTAATAAGAGCGGAGAATTTGAGGCGGGAAATATACTTGTAGAATATAAGTACAGAAGAAAGGATGCCGGAGACGTAACAGCGACCTATGTAGATGTTGATAGAAATACCGCACTTAATGCTCCTGAGGTGCAAAGCGGAGTAAGAAAGCTTGGACTGCCTTATGATACGGACCAAAAAGCATTTAATTACTATGACCTTATAACGGTACCAAGTAATAAGAGCGGAAAATTTGAGACAGGAAGTATACTTGTAGAGTATAAGTACAGAAGAAAGGATGCGGGAAATGTAAGAGTAAGACATCTGGATGCAATAACCAATGCACCTCTTGCACCTGAAGAATTCTTGGACGGAAGCAGAAAGCTTGGACTAAACTACACCACACAGGCAAAGAGCACTACAGAACTTCCAAACTATGAGCTCTTTGGAGGCATACCTTCAAATGCAAACGGAATGTACACTGTAGGAAGTGATATCATAGTTACATATCGTTATCAAAGAGAGAATGCAGGAAATGTAATAGCTACTTATAAAGATGAGGCTGACGGACATGAGCTTCATCCGCTTGTAGGACAAAACGGAGCCGGAATGCTGGGACTTGCCTATGACACCGAAGCAAAGACATTTGATAACTACGACCTGATAAGTATCCCTGCCAATAAGTCGGGAACATTCTCACACAGTAATGTATCGGTAGAGTATGTATACAGAAGAAAGGATGCAGGAGCGGTAAGAGTAAATCATATAGAAGTAGGAACCGGAGAGGTGCTTCACAGCCCAAGTGTACTTGACGGAAGCAGAAAACTGGGGCTTGCTTATACTACAAACAGTGAGAATATAAACTTCTACGATTTGGTCAGTGTGCCTGCCAATGCAAACGGAATCTTTACGGTAGGAGAACAGGTAGTAAACTATGAGTACGTAAGAAAGAATGCCGGAGATGTAGTGGTACGCCATCTTTCAAAGTATGACGGAAGTGAGCTTATACAAAGAGAAGTACTTGACGGAAGCAGAAAACTTGGACTTAACTATACTACAAATGTAGCGGACATTGATTACTTTGAGATAGATACGATTCCTTCAAATAAAGACGGAGTATATACCACCTTGCCACAGACTGTAAACTATATCTACAGAAGAAAGAATGCAGGAAGTGTAAAGGCGGTATATGTGGATGAAGAAGGAAGTGAGCTTGCAAACAGTGAAGTATTATCCGGAGTAGAGAATGCGGGATTACCATATAATACGGTAGAAAAGAGTATAACTCACTATGAGCTTGTAAGTATGCCTAATAATGCAAGCGGAGTATTTAGTGAGAATGAGCAGACGGTTACCTATGTCTACAGAAGAAAGAATGCAGGAAGTGTAAAAGTATTCTATATAGATGTGGACAGCGGAAATAACCTTGCAGAGCCTAAGATCCTTGATGGAAATAAAAAGCTCGGACTTACATATACTACAGAGCCTGAGAATGTGGAGTTCCATAAACTGATAAGTATGCCTGCCAATAAAGACGGAGTATTTACCGATGAAGAGCAGACAGTTACTTATGTATATGGAAGAAAGAACGCAGGGAATGTAACAATACATTATGTAAACACCGCACATCTAAGTATAAAGAAAGATGATATCTTAGACGGAAGTAAAAAGCTTGGATTACCGTTTACAACAAGTGCTGTGGAGATTGCAGGATATCACTTTACAATGGTGGAAGGAGTAAACTTCGGAATACTCGGATTACCTGATCAAAGTGTAAATGACGGAATATTCAAAGAGGGAGCACAGGAAATAACCTATGTATACCGAAAAGATCCGAGTGTGGTAATCACACCCGGAGAGCCTGTACCGGCGACACCAAGTAATATAGCAGATCCGAGAGACTGGAACAGTGACTTTATTATAAGACCGGGAATAGCGACATCATCAATAGCGACAAGGTCAAATACAAGTAGAGGAGGATCATCATCAGATTCAACACTAAGACCTGCAAAGACGATAAAACTTATAGACAATGCAACCATTGATAAGAGGGATGAAAATCCGACAAACATAAACCCTGTAACACAGGAGCCTAAAAAGAAGGCGAATATGGTAGTACCACAGGATGAGAACAAAGCCAAAAAGCTGCCTGTGCCAAAGACTGCAGATGAGAATAAGACATATATCTATGTGATAATGCTTATAATATCCTTAGCGGCTTTGATAAAACTGAAAAAGAAAACTAAAGTAAATCTTTTACCCCGGCCGCTTAGGTCGGGGGTTTTTATTATATCAGCTAAAAACTAAGCAAATCGGACGCTTTGTAAGAAAACCGTCAGAATTACAGAGGTGAATAGTATTGACAATGAGCGGTTCTTTTAGTAACATTAAATACTGTGTAAGTAGGCGATGGTATTTACACACAGTGAATATGCGATGGTATTCACAATAACAAAAATGTAAAGCAACCAATAAAAAAGGAGGAAAAAGGAATGCCAACATTTAACCAGTTAGTTAGAAAAGGCAGACAGACTTCAGTTAAAAAGTCAACAGCTCCTGCTCTTCAGAAGGGATTCAACTCACTTCACAAGAAGTCAACAGATATCTCTTCACCACAGAAAAGAGGAGTATGTACAGCTGTTAAGACTGCAACACCTAAGAAGCCTAACTCAGCGCTTCGTAAGATTGCCAGAGTTCGTCTTTCTAACGGAATCGAAGTAACAAGCTATATCCCGGGAGAGGGACATAACCTTCAGGAGCATAGCGTTGTGCTTATCCGTGGAGGTAGAGTAAAGGACTTACCTGGTACAAGATACCATATTATTCGTGGTACATTAGATACAGCAGGTGTCGCTAACAGAAAACAGGCCCGTTCAAAGTACGGAGCTAAGAGACCAAAAGATAAGAAATAATAACTAAAGATACAAAATATAATTCTTTAGCGAAAGCAAAGCTTTCATAATTAGATAGTGCCGATTTTTTGTTGGTTGCAAAAAATATAGGCACGAGGACGCAAAAAGCGAGTACCTAAGATCTAAGTGAATATTAAGGAGGGAAGAAACGTGCCACGTAAAGGACATACACTAAAAAGAGATGTATTAGCAGATCCTTTATACAATAACAAGGTAGTTACAAAGCTTGTAAATACCATCATGTTAGACGGTAAAAAGGGTGTTGCACAGAAGATTGTGTACGGAGCATTTGACAAGGTTTCCGATAAGACAGGAAAGGATCCTGTAGAGGTTTTCGAGGAAGCTATGAACAATATCATGCCTGTACTTGAGGTAAAAGCGAGAAGAATCGGTGGAGCTACATACCAGGTTCCTATCGAGGTAAGACCTGAGAGAAGACAAGCTCTTGCTCTTAGATGGCTTACATTCTTTTCAAGAAAGAGGCGAGAAGACACAGGTTGACCGTCTTGCAAATGAGATAATGGATGCGGCAAACAACACAGGTGCTGCAGTGAAGAGAAAAGAAGATATGCATAAGATGGCAGAGGCTAACAAGGCATTTGCTCATTATAGATTCTAATAGGAGGAAACCAATTGGCTGGAAGAGAATATCCTTTAGAGAGAACCAGAAATATTGGTATCATGGCTCATATAGATGCCGGTAAAACCACACTTACTGAGCGTATCCTATATTATACTGGTGTAAATTATAAGATCGGTGATACCCATGAGGGTACCGCTACAATGGACTGGATGGAGCAGGAAGCAGAAAGAGGTATTACAATTACTTCAGCCGCTACAACTTGCCACTGGACATTACAGGAATTTAACAAAGTAAAGCCGGGTGAGAAGGAAAATCGTATAAATATTATCGATACTCCGGGACACGTTGACTTTACAGTAGAGGTAGAGAGATCACTTCGTGTACTTGACGGTGCCGTAGGTGTGTTCTCTGCAAAAGAAGGCGTTGAGCCGCAGTCTGAGAACGTATGGAGACAGGCTGATACATATCATGTACCGAGAATGGCATTCATCAACAAGATGGACGTTATGGGTGCAGACTACTATGCAGCTGTTGAGCAGATTCATACAAGACTTGGAAAAAATACAATCATGCTTCAGATTCCGATCGGAAAAGAAGATGATTTCAAGGGAATCGTTGATCTATTTGAGATGAAAGCTTATATCTACAATGATGACAAGGGTGATGATATTTCAATCGTTGATATACCTGACGAGGTAAAGGACGAGGCTGAATTATATCATGGCGAGCTTGTTGAGAAGATTTGTGAGCTTGATGATGACCTTACAATGATGTATCTTGAGGGTGAGGAGCCTTCAGTTGAGCAGCTTAAGGCAGCACTTAGAAAGGGAACTTGTGAGAACAGGGCTATTCCTGTTTGCTGCGGTACAGCTTATCGTAACAAGGGTGTGCAGAAGCTTATCGATGCTATCGTTGAGTTCATGCCTTCACCGCTTGATATCCCTTCAATTAAGGGTGTTGACCTTGACGGAAATGAAATTGAGAGACATGCTTCAGATGAAGAGCCGTTCTCAGCTTTGGCATTTAAGATTATGACAGATCCTTTCGTAGGAAAGCTTGCATATTTCAGAGTTTACTCAGGAACACTTAATGCCGGTTCATATGTGCTTAACGCTACAAAGGGTAAGAAGGAGAGAGTCGGTCGTATCCTTCAGATGCACGCAAATAAGAGAACTGAGATTGACAAAGTTTATTCAGGAGATATTGCAGCCGCAGTAGGATTTAAGCTTACAACAACCGGTGATACAATCTGTGACGAGCAGCATCCTGTAATACTCGAGTCAATGGAATTCCTGAGCCGGTTATCGATATCGCTATCGAGCCTAAGACCAAGGCAGGGATCAGACAAAGATGATAGATGCTCTTGCAAAACTTGCTGAAGAGGATCCTACATTCAGAGTTAAGACAGATACTGAAACAGGACAGACCATTATATCAGGTATGGGTGAGCTTCACCTTGAGATTATCGTAGACAGACTTCTTAGAGAGTTCAATGTAGAAGCAAATGTAGGTGCACCACAGGTTGCTTACAAAGAGACATTTACTAAGGCTGTTGACGTTGATTCCAAGTATGCAAGACAGTCAGGTGGTCGTGGTCAGTACGGTCACTGTAAAGTTAAGTTCGAACCGATGGATCCGAACGGAGAAGAGACATTCAAGTTCGAATCTACCGTTGTCGGCGGTGCTATTCCTAAGGAATATATACCTGCTGTCGGCGAAGGTATCGAGGAAGCTACAAAGTCAGGTATTCTTGGCGGATTCCCGGTACTTGGTGTACATGCAAATGTATATGACGGTTCATACCATGAAGTCGATTCATCAGAGATGGCATTCCATATAGCAGGTTCAATGGCATTCAAGGATGCTATGAGCAAGGCGGGCCCTGTACTTCTTGAGCCTATCATGAAGGTCGAAGTTACAATGCCTGAGGAATATATGGGTGATGTTATCGGTGATATCAACTCAAGAAGAGGTCGTATAGAGGGTATGGAGGATATCCCGAGCGGTAAGCAGGTAAATGCATTCGTTCCGCTTTCAGAGATGTTCGGTTACTCAACAGACCTTCGTTCAAGAACACAGGGTCGTGGAAACTACTCAATGTTCTTCGAAAAATATGAGCAGGTTCCGAAGTCTGTTCAGGAAAAAAAGTTCTTAATGATAAGAAAGCTTAATTATAAAAAGTTTTTTTCATTATAAAAAAATTTAAAAAAACAGGGCTTGAGACGGTTTATTAACTTGATAAATCTCGGCTGATACTATATAATATAACAAAAATTTACTATTAATTTAGGGTTTAATTCAAGGAGGAATTAACAATGGCAAAAAGCAAAAATTTGATAGAACAAAGCCTCATGCTAACATTGGTACAATCGGACACGTAGATCACGGTAAGACAACTCTACAGCAGCTATCTCTAAGGTTCTTGCAACAAGATTCCCTTCAGAGACAAACAAGATTGTAGACTTCGATAAGATCGATAAGGCTCCTGAGGAGAAGGAAAGAGGTATCACAATCTCAACAGCTCATATCGAGTATGAGACAGCTAAGAGACACTATGCACACGTTGACTGTCCGGGACACGCCGATTATGTAAAGAACATGATCACAGGTGCTGCACAGATGGATGGTGCTATCCTTGTTGTTGCCGCTACTGACGGTGTTATGGCTCAGACAAGAGAGCATATCCTTCTTTCAAGACAGGTAGGTGTTCCATATATCGTTGTATTCATGAACAAGTGTGATATGGTTGATGATGAGGAGCTTCTGAGCTTGTAGAGATGGAGATCAGAGACCTTCTTAACGAGTATGAGTTCCCTGGCGATGATACACCTATTATTCAGGGTTCAGCTCTTAAGGCTCTTGAGGATCCGATGGGACCTTGGGGTGACAAGATCATGGATCTTATGGATGCTGTTGACAGCTACATTCCTGATCCTGAGAGAGATACAGATAAGCCTTTCCTTATGCCTATCGAGGACGTATTTACAATCACAGGTCGTGGTACAGTTGCTACAGGTAGAGTAGAGAGAGGTACACTTAACCTTAACGATACAGTAGAGATTCTTGGTATCCATGAGGATAAGAAGTCAACTGTTGTTACAGGTATCGAGATGTTCAGAAAGCTTCTTGATCAGGCTCAGGCAGGTGATAACATCGGTGCTCTTCTTAGAGGTGTTCAGAGAACAGAGATCGAAAGAGGACAGGTTCTTGCTAAGCCGGGTTCAGTAACATGCCATAAGAAGTTTACAGCTCAGGTTTACGTTCTTACAAAGGACGAGGGTGGACGTCATACACCTTTCTTCAACAACTATCGTCCACAGTTCTACTTCAGAACAACAGATATCACAGGTGTTTGCAACCTTCCTGCAGGAACAGAGATGTGCATGCCTGGTGATAACGTAGAGATGACTATCGAGCTTATCCATCCTGTTGCTTGTGAGCAGGGTCTTAGATTCGCTATCCGTGAGGGTGGTAGAACAGTAGGTTCAGGTAGAGTTGCATCTATCATCGAGTAATCTTTGATTATAACAATAAAGGGTATTATATCGGTTATACAGTGATGTGTCTTTTGATGCTAGGTAATCTATAATACCTTCGTATAAAAAACGGGGGGTGTGAAAAAACTCGATTGAGTTTTTTCGCATCCCCTTTTTGCAATTGTTGTGTATAATTGACTGAAATCATACGCAAAAAGCGCAATTCCCCTACCCCCATATAAATTCTTTTTGAATCTATGCGGCAGTTCTGTTTCTTGTCTTTTTCTGATATTTATATAAATTATGGCCTATCGCCACGAGTAAAACTTCCAGTTTGACTGAATGAATACCTCTTCTGACAATTCTCTTGTACCAACGGTCGCTTTTCATAATTCCGAAAGTTCCTTCTGCTTGTATCGAACGGTTCATTCTCAATAACGCGCCGTGGATACTTTCCAGGTTTTCGATTACTTCCGGTGCATGGAAGTTAGTTCCTGATTGATACGAACGGTTCGATTCTTATCTGTCTTCTTACATTTCTTTTGCATATGGACATCCGCTACAGTCTTCACATTCATACAGTTCTTCCTTGCGTTCGTACTGATTTCCTCACATTTTTTTCTGCATAAAAAAACGGAATGCTTTTATCGTTAGGACATCTCATGACTCCTTGTTCATCGATTCTGAAGTTAACTGCACGAAATGGATCTTCATGATATTTCCGATCCTTAGTTTCCTTTTTAAACATTGAAATTTCATATACTTTTTCAATTCCGTTCTGTTCACAGAAAATATAATTGTTGTATGAGCCATATCCGGCATCTGCCACAGGATATTTGGGATAGAATCCATAAGTTTGTTTGAAGTGCTTCATCAAAGGAACGAAACAATCCATATCTGAACGATAATGGTTCACGTCAACAACTGCAATATATTCATCTGCTACGCCAATCTGTACATTATATGCCGGCAGAAGCTGATCATTGCCCATGTAATCCTTTTTGATACGCATAAAGGTAGCCGAGTTATCTGTTTTAGAGTAACTGTTTCGGTCAGACCACAGATTTCAATTTTTTGTATGTATTCTTGAAGTTTCTGACAGAAAGTAGTCAAGTGTTCATAATGACGCTGTTCTTTGGATTTTCGCTTTCCGCTTCCGTAAACAAATGTACTTGTATCCAGCTCCCATAAAAGTACCAGCTGCTCAACGATTTCATTCAGATAATCCGGTACATACTCTGTGTTTGTTGTGATCTGCACCCCGCTCCATACGATTTCTGCATTAATTTCCTCAATCTCCGCAGTGATTTTTTCGTAAAGCTTGTAACGGAACTTTTCGGTAGCCTTCTTCCATACCCAGGTATACTTGTTTGCGTTTGCTTCAAACTTGGAGCCGTCGATGTAGAGATGTTGCAGATCTACATGCTCCTCGTTAAAGATAGCATGATTGATATCGTTAAAAATGTTTTCAATCTTATCTTTAAGTATTTTATTGATGAAATATCCAAAGGTTCTGTATGACGGAGTCCGGTAATCCATGAGATACATGAACCTAATATTAACTTTGCAGTTGTCTTCCATTTTTCTCAGAGAGCAGTAACCGCTAGTCATAAATCCGAAAAGTACTGTTTTTAACATGTTGACCGGATTATATCTGCGTCGTCCGGTTGTGTACTCCGGAATATCCGTCAGATACTTGTTTAAATCGATTCCTCCCATCAATCTGTCAAATGTTAAAACAGGATCCAGCAGATCCAAACAATCTGAAAAAAACAGTGGTAAATATCCTTGTTTTGAATTACAATAAGTACTGTGTAAAGTTTTCATTGCAAGTTAATTTTACCACAAAAATAGGACCTTTCGCATGAACGAATGGTCCTATTTCTTTTAGGGACTTATTTCACAGCCCCTTGTTTTATTACTGATTTATTTTACCGTGCAGCCAAATATTGCCCTTTGAAACCTCCTGCCGACCATAGGCTCACCCTGCAAATCCTCTTTCTTTATGGCTATACGAAGTTCTATATCGCTACATTCTACCTTAAGTATCAAAATTTTTTCATTAGTGAGTATATTTTCTTCTTCTTTTATATCCAAGATATTTCCTACAATACTGTATATATCATTTTCCATACCGTAAGGCATAAACAGTGTATCAACGATACTGTATACATCCTCGGTCTGTATCCTGTCACTGAGAGTGGAATACAGCAATGCTTCATCTGTAGTCAGAGTGTCTATAGCATTTTCATCACCGCGCTTGGCGGCTTCTATAAGTAAAGTTCGATCCTGTGACCTCTGCTTTGAACTTTTCAATTTCCACCAAGGTCTTTTTTATAGGTAATAAGACCTTGCCGTCCGAGCAAAAGCCGAACAGATTGACGGATGATATCTTCCTGCTTGTGTTATCAATATAGTCAAGTGGGTTTGAAAGCCTGAATATCAAAGACATTCCAAGCCTGTTGTCATCAAGCATACCTGAGAATATCGAGTCGTCTATATGTTTTTCTATACTGCATTTTGAGACGGAGCTTACAGAAGTATCTTTCACATATGGGAAATAACCTTCTCTTATAAATACACCGAGATTTTCAAGATATCCGTATATACATAGCCCCACAGACTTTCGAGAGACTTTTTACGTATCTCCCAAAGTCTTTCCTTTTCCGTAGTCACACTGATTCTTGCTGAGGCGATATTTTCTCTTTGAATTTTATCAAGCAATTCTTTTACTTCATTTTTCTTCTTGTACATTGAAAAGCCGATGCTTCTAATATAATTTTGCAATTTTAGATTCCCTCTTTTCTACGAGATTTGCGTATTTCGTTGCGAGTCTCACCGGCAAACCATTCACGCTTCTCACTGTCCGTCTCAGGGATAAGTCTCGGAACTCTGTGCGGCTTGTCATCCTGTAGTGCAACATATACCAGATATGCGGTATTTACAAGGAATCTTTGTCCTGTAGCCAAATCTTCCACATAGCTGTTTACTCTTACTTCCATAGTTGAGTTGCCTACATGAGTCAGATTGGCAACCAAAACCGCAATATCACCGATATACATAGGCTTTTGAAAAATGTATATTGTCAATTGCCACAGTGGAAACAGGCATATTACAATGTCTCTTGGCTGCAATACCGCCTATAAGATCAATCCATGAAAGCAAATCGCCGCCGAAACAGTCTGCCTGAAGCGTTTAGGTATCTGGCGCTGACCTGATAGGTTTGCTCACATCTTGAATCACTGACTTTCTTTAGCGTATCTCCGTTTTGGATACCGTCATTCCAAGGAGTTTCATTCTTTATCATATTATCTGTAATATTTTCCATAAATATCCTCGTGTTCTTTATTTTATTTCTTTTTTCTACGATTGCCTCTATAACGGGAACCATAAATATAGCGACTATACCGCCTGCAAATCCGTTGTTGTAAAGGTTCAGACCTCTGTATACAATACCTACATTAAGGGCTACAGATGAATGTAAGAACCCGGCTATAAGACCTGCCAATACTCCGAACTCACCTGCAATAGGTGCTAAAGTGGTGGATAATAAAAGCGTAAGTATAGGTGCAGGATCATTTATATACCATTGCTTCATAAATGCCGATATACATACTCCGACCATTACGGGAAGTATATTTCTCATATGCTTGCCGGCAGGAGAAAAGCCTACTATTGTAAATATCGATCCTATAGTAGGTCCGTTTAAGTCACCCTTTGCAGCCAGTACAAAATGCTGTAGCTATTATACCGTTTATTGACATATTAAAGATATATACGGCATCCGAATAATTGTGCTTTGTATGTACCGTGTACTCCGGTTTCACGAAGCAGCCTCATATATGACGGGAAAAGATCTTTGCCGTCCAGTATAAGAGCGACCACAACCATATAGCCGAAAAGTACAAACAGTGCAACGGCAAATAATATTGTATGTGAACTGTCCCAAATAAGTCTGGTCTCTATATCTACACCGAATGATTTAAATATGGATACAAGTACTGTAGCTATAATACCTGATGAAAATCCTACATTGTAGAGTGAATAGCCCTTGTGTGCGGATTTTACATGAAGTGATATGGGTAGAAGCACATATCCTATGATAAGTCCCGTGACTGTTGCAAGCAGCAACTGCCAAACAGTGCTTTTGTGCCCTATTTGCATTACAAGTGTAATGGCAGGTGAGAGGCTTGTACCATACAGACCGTAGTAGATATATTTCTTCAGTGAGTAGCCGTGCAGTCTGGCATACACAAAGAAGCCTATAAGTATAAGCCATATATTAACTACATTCTTTCCGAAAAGTGAAAATCCGAATATAAGATATGAGCTTACCACTATATGTCTGTCAAATTCTACCTTGAAGTGATACAGCAAAAACAGCAGGATGAGTGTAAGTATTCCTGCATTGAAAAAGGCTGCACCGATACCGCCGACTACTATATAGTCGGTAATAAGAAGGTCGGGCTGTATGATTATTTGCCAAAGTCCGGGCAATATTTCCTTGATAGGTGAAAATATCAGTGCAAATATCATAAAATAAATGGGGACTGTAGAGATAAATAAAAATCTCTGCTTATAAGTTAATGTTCCGGTGGCTTTGTAATCCCTAAAAAATGCCATAAGAAACTCCCGTTTGAGGCTCAAACCTCGTCATATTTTTATTTAATTATAATGAATAATAGGGAGTTTAGTCAAATACTTTGATATATATAAAGAAAATTATAAGAAATAAAAAAACTGTCACCAATTGTGACAGCTAAATGCGGGTGACAGGAATCGAACCTGCACGGTCTCCCACAAGAACCTAAATCTTGCGTGTCTGCCAATTTCACCACACCCGCATACCTGTAGAAGTATACTCTTAAGGCAGATAAATGTCAAGGAAAAAATCAATATGCTATAATTTTTTGAGTATACCGAAAAGTTTTTCAGTTTGAAAACTTTTTTGCTTTGGTTTATCATAGAGAGAAAAGTTTGTGGTTTCTCCACAGGAAAGAAGTGTAAGTTTTTATGTTTTCAGAAAATGTTCAAAAGATTTTTGATGAAATCATGGCGGACAAGGAGAATAAGGAGTTTACCGATGCAGGGATTAAGCCTTTGTTTTCAGCTCCGCAAAATGCCAAAGTGATGATTGTAGGTCAGGCACCGGGAATTAAGGCGCAGGAGGCCGGAAAGTACTGGTTTGATAAGAGCGGTGACAGACTTAGAGAGTGGCTTGGTGTTGATGCGGATACATTCTACAATTCAGATATTTTTGCCATCATTCCTATGGATTTTTATTATCCGGGAAAAGGTAAGAGCGGTGATCTTCCTCCGAGAAAAGATTTTGCTCCTAAGTGGCATCCGAGATTGCTAAAAGAGTTGCCTAATATCGAGCTTATTATTCTGATAGGTCAGTATGCACAGAAGTATTATCTGGGTGATAAAGAGAAGAAGAATCTGACTGAAACGGTCAAGGCTTATAAGGAGTATTTGCCGAAGCTTTTGCCGCTTGTACATCCGTCACCGAGAAATTTGATATGGTTAAAGAAAAATCCTTGGTTTGAGGAAGAAGTTGTTCCTATGTTACAGGAAAGAATCAGAGGTTATTTAAATAACTGATTGTAACTTTGGGGCAATGACTTGACCCCAAATATTTATAGAAAGGGATTAAGATGAAAGCATATCTGATTTTAGAAGACGGCAGCATTTATGAGGGTGAAAATGTAGGAGCCCTTAGGGAAGCGGTAAGTGAAATTGTTTTTAACACTTCAATGACAGGTTATCTTGAAGTGATGACCGACCCGTCTTATGCGGGGCAGGCGGTTGTGATGACATATCCTCTGATAGGAAATTACGGAATTTGCCATGAGGATATGGAGTCTTACAGGCCGTGGATAGACGGCTTGATTGTGCGTGAATTATCTGAAGTCGCATCTAATTTTTCGAAATGAAGACAGTATACAAAAATTTCTTGATAAAAAAATAATATCCCCTGTATTTGCGGTATTGATACCCGCGATTTAACAAAAAGATTGAGAGAACACGGTACTATGAACGGTTTTATAACTGTTGACAGTTCTTTTGTTGTAGAAAAAATATTGCAAAGGATAAAGGAGTACAGTGTAAAAGGTGTAGTAAAAAGAACAAGCACAAAAGAGGCTTACATTTTACCGGGAAAAGGGAAAAGAGTGGTGCTGATTGACTTCGGAGCTAAGAAAAATATTGCAAGGCAGCTGCAAAAAAGAGGCTGTGAGGTGATAGTTGTGCCATGTGATACAAAGGCAAAAGAAATTTTAAAGCTTAAGCCTGACGGCATTATGTTAAGCAACGGTCCCGGAGATCCTAAGGAGAATGTGGATATAATAAAGGAAATAAAAAAGCTTTACGATACCGACATCCCGATATTTGCGATATGCCTCGGGCATCAGCTTATGGCATTGGCTACAGGTGCAAACACTTATAAGTTAAGGTACGGTCACAGAGGAGGTAACCATCCGGTAAAGGATCTTGAAACCGGCAGAACATATATTTCATCACAAAAATCACGGATATGCTGTAGATGAAAGTACATTGGATAAGAATATATGTGTGCCTGCCTTTGTAAATGTAAATGACGGTACAAATGAGGGGTTAAGATATATAAACAAAAAGATTTTTACGGTACAGTATCATCCAGAAGCCTGCCCGGGACCACGTGACAGTTCATATTTGTTTGATAAGTTTATAAAGATGATGGAGGATTAAATGTCAAGGAATAATGATATAAAAAAAGTATTGGTAATAGGTTCGGGACCGATAGTTATCGGGCAGGCGGCTGAGTTTGACTATGCAGGTACACAGGGTTGCCTTGCACTTAGAGAAGAAGGAGTAGAGGTAGTACTTATCAATTCAAACCCGGCCACAATAATGACTGATAAAGATATTGCGGATGAAGTGTATATAGAGCCTTTGACAGCCGAATTTGTCAAAAAGGTAATAAAAAAAGAAAAACCTGATTCTTTGTTGCCGACACTTGGCGGTCAGGCGGGGCTTAATCTGGCTATGGAGCTTTTTGAAGAGGGATTCCTTAAAAAAGAGAATGTAAGACTGATAGGAACTACGCCGCTTACTATAAAGAAAGCCGAGGACAGAGATACATTCAAGCAGACTATGGAAAAAATAGGAGAGCCGATTGCGGCATCTAAAGTAGTTGAGAATGTAAAAGACGGTGTAGAGTACGCAAAAACTCTAGGTTATCCGGTAGTACTTCGTCCCGCATATACCCTTGGAGGTTCAGGAGGCGGTATTGTATACAATGAAGAAGAACTTATTGAGACGCTTGAAAACGGACTCAGGCTTTCAAGAGTAGGTCAGGTCTTGGTGGAGAGATGTATTGCAGGTTGGAAGGAAATAGAATATGAAGTGATGCGTGACGGCATAGGCAATGTGATTACAGTCTGCAATATGGAAAACATTGACCCTGTGGGTGTACATACAGGTGATTCCATAGTGGTTGCACCAAGTCAGACTTTGGGGGATAAGGAATATCAGATGCTTAGAAGCTCGGCACTTAACATTATCACAGAGCTTAATATTACAGGAGGTTGCAATGTACAGTATGCACTAAATCCCGACAGCTTTGAATACTGTGTAATCGAGGTAAATCCGAGGGTATCAAGGTCTTCGGCACTTGCAAGCAAGGCTACAGGTTACCCGATTGCCAAGGTGGCTGCAAAAATTGCACTGGGATACACATTGGATGAGATAAAAAATGCCGTAACAAAGAAAACCTATGCGGCATTTGAACCTATGCTTGACTATGTGGTAATAAAGATGCCGAGGCTTCCTTTTGATAAATTTATCAGTGCAAAGAGAGAACTCGGTACTCAGATGAAGGCTACAGGTGAGGTCATGAGTATTTGTAATAACTTTGAAGGCGGACTTATGAAGGCGATACGCTCACTTGAACAGCATGTAAACAGCCTGCTTGACTATGATTACGGTAAGCTTGATACTGAGAGTTTAAAGAGTGAGCTTCAAAGAGTTGATGACAGAAGGATATGGGTAATTGCCGAGGCAATCAGAAAAGGCATTTCATTTGAAGAGATACATAAGATAACAAAGATTGATATTTGGTTTATCTCTAAAATCGCAAATATTGTAAAGACGGAAAAAAGGCTTTCAAGTGAGATATTGGACGAAGAACTCTTAAAAGAAGCAAAGAGACTTGAATTCCCCGACAGTCTGATAGCAAGACTGTCAAATAAAAGTGAAGAAGAGATAAAGACATTAAGACACAGACTCGATATAAGGGCGGTATATAAGATGGTAGATACCTGCGCCGGAGAATTCAAAGCACAGACACCGTACTTTATTCATGCTATGGCGGGAGTAATGAAGCAAAAAGGTCTTATAGAAAGAAAGTTTTGGTACTGGGTTCGGGACCGATAAGAATCGGACAAGGTATTGAATTTGACTTTTGCAGCGTACATTCAACTTGGGAATTTAAAAGACTTGGATATGAAACCGTTATAATCAATAACAATCCGGAAACTGTCAGTACAGATTTTGATATAGCGGATAAGCTTTATTTTGAACCGCTTACTCCTGAAGATGTGGAAAGTATTGTAGATATAGAAAAACCTGACGGAGCCGTAGTACAGTTTGGCGGACAGACAGCAATCAAGTTGACACAGAGCCTTATGAAGATGGGAGTTCCTATACTCGGTACAGATGCAAAAGATGTGGATGCGGCGGAGGACAGAGAACTTTTTGATAAAATCCTTGAAGAATGTGAGATTCCAAGACCTAGGGGCGAGACCGTATACAAGGCAAAAGAGGCAAAAGAAGCGGCAAACAGGCTAGGATATCCGGTACTTGTAAGACCTTCCTATGTACTGGGAGGTCAGGGAATGCAAATTGCGACAAATGATAATGATATAGACGGTTTTATGGAGATAATAAACCGAATTGCACAGGAACACCCTATACTGGTAGACAAGTATATACTCGGTAAGGAAATAGAGGTGGATGCGGTATGTGACGGTAAAGATATACTTATTCCCGGTATTATGGAGCATATAGAAAGAGCGGGTGTACATTCCGGGAGATTCTATAAGTGTATATCCTGTTCAGTCTTTAAGTGATACGGTAAAGTCTAAGATTGTAGAATATACGAAAAGGCTTGCAAAGGCTCTACATATAAAGGGAATGATAAACATACAGTTCATAGCGGACGGAGAGGATGTATACGTAATAGAAGTAAATCCGAGGTCGTCAAGGACGGTTCCGTATATCAGTAAGGTGACAGGCGTTCCTATAATATCACTTGCGACAAGAGCAATTTGTGGGGAGAGCATAAAAGATATGGGATTTGGAACAGGGATTCTAAGAGAACCGGATTTGGTGGCTGTCAAGATGCCGGTATTCTCATTTGAAAAGATAAAGGGAGCGGATATTTCGCTCGGACCTGAGATGAAGTCAACAGGTGAGTGTCTGGGAATCGGCAGAAACTTCAATGAGGCGTTATATAAGGCGTTTGTGGGTGCCGGTATAAGGTTACCTAAGCATAAAAAGATGATAATAACAGTCAGAGACAGTGAAAAGAGTAAGGTCATAGATATTGCAAAGAGATTTCAAGCTTTAGGGTATACTATATATTCTACAAAGGGAACCGCCAAAGTATTAAATGATAACGGAGTGAATGCGATTGTAATAAGAAAACTTGAAGAAGAAGGACCGAATATTCTTGACCTGATACTCAGTCATGAGATAGATATTGTAATTGATGTTCCTATGAGAGGAATAGCCGGAAGCAAAGACGGATTCATAATAAGAAGAAATGCGATAGAAACCGGCGTGAATGTGCTGACCTCAACAGATACGGCAAAAGCGCTGGTAAGTTCTTTGGAGAATGAAAAAGATGAAATAAGCTTAATAAAAATATAAAAGAGTCTATAAAAACCCACTAGGGGCATTGAATAATCAATGCCCCACTTTATAGTTATCCTACTGTATTTTGGTCATTTTACCGGTGCTATCAACATAGTAATTGTCAATCCACTGGTCCTGAGCCAATGTTCCGTTGTTATTGAGGTAATACCAAGAACCCGATGACTTGATCCAACCGGTCTTCATGATGCCGTTTTTGTCAACATAGTAAGTCTGATCATTGTAGCTTATAAAGCCTGAAGCAGGATTGCCTGAACCGTCAACAACTTTCCACTCACTGCCTGTCTTACTCCACTTGTAGGAGTTCGCATCTGTAATCTTCATGGCAGCATGGCCGGGTACAGCAACAGTCATGGAAATAGTGGCAGTAAGTAATAGCATAGACATAAATTTTTTAATAAACATAACTGACCTCATTTTCCATCAAAAAATTCAAACTAAACTTATAGTCTGTAACTACATTATAACAACTTTTTTTCCCTTGAAAAGGGAATATATATAATGGTAAGAAACTGTAAGAAAAAAGAAAGAGATTTTAGGGCAAAGATAAAAGAAGTATTATACTTCTTAATCTTATGGTATAATCAAAGTACTGATGTTTTTTGAAATTTCGGTCGGATTACCGGCTTAATATAAAAACTTTATGTACTTAATCAGGGAGAAATTTATGAAAATAAAATTGAGCAATTATATTGCAAAGAAACTTGTGGAGCTTGGTATAAACCGGGGCTTTAGCGTAACGGGTGGAGGTGCAATGCATTTAAACAACGGACTCGGCCACCAAGACGGACTTACAATGACTTATAATCACCATGAGCAGGCCTGTGCAATGGCTGCGGAAGCTTATGCCAGAATAAACAATCAGATTGCAGTGGTTTGTGTGACTACAGGACCGGGAGGAACAAATGCTATCACCGGAGTACTTGGCGGATGGCTTGATTCCATACCGATGTTCATACTCTCAGGACAGGTAAGATATGACTGGACTGCCAGATATTCAAATGTAGGAATCAGAGCTATGGGAGATCAGGAGTTTGATATCTGCAAGTCTATAGAATGTATGACCAAGTACAGTGAAATGGTTATAGAACCTATGAGAATCAGATATCTTATAGAAAAATGTATGTACCTTGCTATGAACGGAAGACCGGGGCCGGTATGGCTTGATATTCCTCTGGATGTTCAAGGCGCATATATTGAAGAGGATGAACTTATAGGTTTTGATAAGGAAAGTTATGAGGCAGGCGGGGACGGTTGGGCTTCAGACTCACCGTACAAGACTGATATAGATGAAAAAACAAAGCTTAATTTAAAAGATATAGTTGAACCTGTGCCGGATGAAGTGTTAAAAGAAATAATCGAAAAGATTAAAAGTTCAAAAAGACCTGTATTTAACGCCGGTAACGGTATCAGAATAGGAAATGCGCATAAGGAGTTTTTGGAACTTATAGAACTCTTAAATATTCCTGTGGTGGTAGGTTGGAACTCTGAGGACTGCCTGTGGGTAGACCATCCGCTGTATGCAGGCAGACCGGGAAATTTCGGAGACAGACCGGGAAACTTTACAGTGCAAAACTCGGACCTTGTGTTGTCTGTAGGTTCAAGACTCAGCCTCAGGCAGGTAGGATTTAACTGCAAGGGATGGGCAAGAGAAGCCTTTACAATAGTAAACGATATAGACAAGGAAGAGTTGAAAAAGCCTACCGTGCATATAGATATTCCCGTTCATGCGGATTGTAAGGTATTTATGAGACAGCTCATAGATATGTTAAAGAAAGAAAAAGACTCCCGTATTTGAAGGCGGAAAAGGTCTTTTTGATATGAGCTGGAATGAGACTGTTAAGTATTGGCTGAAAAAATACCCTGTATGCAGACCTGAGTTCCTTGAAAATGACGACAGTAAAAAAGCCAATGTCTACGCCTTTATAAAAGATATCGGTGACAGTGCAAAAGAAAGTCAAATCACGGTTGTGGGTAACGGTTCCGCCTGTGTCGTAGGAGGACATTCTTATATTATTAAAAAAGGTCAGAGATTTATATCAAACTCCGCAGTGGCATCTATGGGATATGATTTACCTGCCGCAATAGGTGCGTATATGGCAAACCTTGACGGTAAGGTATATGAAAAAGAATTGATACTTATAACCGGTGACGGAAGTATACAGATGAATCTTCAGGAGCTTCAGACCATAGTTCACCACAAGATGGATATAAAGATCTTCCTTATAAACAATGACGGTTACCACAGTATCAGGCAGACACAGTCAAAGTACTTTGAAGATGAGCCTTTGGTAGGTATAGGACCTGACAGCGGTGATCTCTCATTCCCGGATATGGAAAAACTTGCAGGTGCGTACGGTATTACATATTTTTGTGCAAAGACAAACAGCGAGCTTGAAGATACGGTATCTAAGACATTTAAGGCAGTCGGTCCTGTTATCTGTGAGGCATTTGTGACTAAGGAGCAAAACTTTGAGCCTAAGTCATCAGGAAAGCAGCTTGCAGACGGCAGAATGGTAAGCCCTCCTCTTGAGGATTTGACACCTTTCCTATCAGATGAGGAGATGGAAGAGAATATGATAATACCTAGGATGCCGGAGTAAACTATGAGAATACTTATTACAGGGGCCGCATCATTCTTAGGCAGGCATCTGGTGGAATACTTTCTCTCAAAGGAGGAAGAAGTGCTTGCCTTGGTCAGAGAAAATGCAAGAGGTAGGGATGAGCTTTTAAAGTATGAAGCAAATAATAAATTCAAACTTATAGTCCTTGATATGAAAGATATAGAAAGACTGGACATAGATTTTGACGTATGTATACATCTGGCGTGGGGCGGTATCGGCAAAGAAGGAAGAATGGATGAAAATATCCAAAGAGAGAATATAGATGCCGCCATAAAGCTTATGAGAGTCTGCAAGGAGAGAGGTGCAAAAAGATTTCTGTTTGCAGGTTCACAGGCGGAATACGGACAGACACTTGCAGATATAGAAGCAAAATACGGCAATGACTTTGATATAAACACCATCCCAAAGCAAAGTGAAGATTCCCCTACAAAACCAAAGTCAAAATACGGCAAAGCCAAGTTGGAGCTGAAGAGTAAACTCAAAAATCTTGGAGACAGCCTTGGAATAGAGTATGTACATATGCGTATCTTTTCGGTGTTCGGAAGCGGTGACCATGAGACATCGCTCATATCCACTTGTATAAGGAATTTCAAAGAGAATAAAGATGTACATATAGGAGAGTGTATACAGTCTTGGAATTATATATATATTAAAGACCTATGTGAAGCGGTATACTTGCTTTCCAAAAAAGACCTGCAAGGTGAGTTTGTATTCAATGTGGCAGGAGAGACAAATAAGATACTGATGGACTATGTAAAAGATATAAAGAGACTGTTAGACAGCAGCGGCGACATAGTAGTGGAGAAAAAGGAAGCGGCAAGTGAGGGATTACCTTTTCTGAATCCCAATATTGAACGTCTAAAGAGAATAGGCTTTGTTGAAAGCTATGGATTTGAAAAGGGAATAAAAGATTGTATATAAGGGTTAGGAGACAGTTTTGAAAAGATGTATCAGTTGTAAAGGTTCATTACATGAACTTATGAAAATTGAAAATATGCCTGCAAGTGCACAGGATATTCCAAGTGAAAGTGAACTTGATAAAGATAAGGGCATAGAGGTATCGCTCTGTGTTTGTGAAGACTGTAATCTGGTGCAGTTAAAAAATGATGCAGTGTATTATTACAGAGATGTTATAAGAGCCGGCGGATATTCCACTACGATGGAAGACTTAAGAAAGAGCGAATACAAACATTTCATAGAGTTCGCTTCACTTGAAGGTAAGAAGATAATAGAAGTCGGCTGCGGCAGAGGAGAATTCTTAGGTATGCTTAAAGGTTTTCCTGTGGAAGGCTATGGTACGGAGCATAAAAAGGAACTTGTAGAAATTGCAAAAGGTGCGGGACTGAGAGTGGATGAGGATTTCCCGGAGAGCGAAGACCATGTATTTAAGAACGGACCTTTTGACGCCTTTATGTCATTTAATTTTTTGGAGCATCAGCCTCATCCGAGGACATACTTAAAGGCAATATATAATAATCTATGTGATGAAGGCTATGGACTTATTACGGTACCGAGTTTTGAGTATATCTTGGAGCAGAACAGTTTCTATGAGATAATTCCGGACCATATCGCTTACTACAATTTTGACAGTCTTACACATCTTTTAAATATAAGCGGATTTGAGGTGCTTGAGTCAAGGACGGTCAACAGAGATACTATTGAAGTGATAGTGAAAAAGAGAAAGTTCCCTGATATAAGCGGTATTATTTCAAAGAAGACGGATATCGCAAAAGAAGTACTTGATACGGTAAAGGGCTATTCAAAGATAGCAATATGGGGAGCGTCACACCAAGGATTTACACTTTGCTCCACAACAGGTATTGCAAAGTATGTGGACTGCATCATAGATTCGGCACCTTTTAAGCAGGGAAGATTTGCACCGGCATCACATATTGAGATCATTTCACCTGATGATGCAAGAAAAAGAAAGCTTGAAGCGATAGTGATAGTAGCACCGGGATATACGGATGAGATAGCGGGTATTATAAAGAATACATTTGACAAGAATATAGACGTCTATACATTGATGACTGACAAATTGAAAAGGTTATAATTATAAAGTGTTATAATTTTATACATTATTGACGATGTGAGAGTAGTTTTAGAGCTGTGCATGAGTATGCGTGAGAGTAGTTTGAAGTAAAAATGCACAAATTAGAGATTACGTGAGAGTAGTCAAAATCAGGTCAAAAATCGGAATGAAATGTGAGAGCAGTCAGTGTAAAAAACAATAAAAATACAAAAAGCGTGAGAGTAGTAAAAGAGAGCAGTAGTAGTAAGTATATATGTAAAAAAATGGAGTCGGGGATGATATTCCGACTTTTTTTTGTATTTTTTTAAAATACATGACACAAAAAGTTACTGACTTTTTAGAAAAAAATATGATATGTTCTGCGAGTGACTTTTGCAAGATAATAATCATATGTTAATAAAGATATTTTTTTAGACGGTCTTAGAGATGTAAGTGAAATTAAATTTTTCTTAAAAATAATTTTACAAAAATCAAATCAGGCTGTTTTATAAAAAAATGAATCTTTATGATATTATCGTGCAGATCAAAGAGTGATAAGGAGGGAGCATGAAGATTCAAGTTCGTGTACAATACTGCACATGAATGGTAAAGTATTAAATATAGGCTAAGTTTCGGAGTGATCGTTTAGATGAC
>BNJU01002785.1_pt1 | contig 53068 bp, 55 predicted proteins | sample 8539281 | NCBI WGS metagenome assembly BNJU01 (sample SAMD00202456, study PRJDB9452) | human saliva metagenome | isolation source: human saliva | place: Japan | reverse complement strand
TATGACGATTATTTTGCATTTGCAGCATATTCTTCGTTACGTTTGATCATTTGTTTTCTGTACCAAGCGAAGATTCCGATATAGAATGCCAAGAAGACAACTACACCAAGGATGGCTTTTGATATCACCAGTTGTTGCGTTACCGATTGTCCAACCGAGCAATTTTTTTCAACTGGTCCTTCAAGAGTTGAGTGAGTGATCAATTGAGTAGAAGCTACCCCTTTAGGGAAGGCATCAACACTCTTAGCCAATTGAGTTGCAAATGGTGCAATCAATGTTCCTGAAAGAAGGAAGAGTGGCAAGAGAAGGCTTCCGAAGATGATCATACGGATCAATTTACCGCGTGTTACAACCAACAAGGCTGGAGTCACACCCATAGCAATGATACCAGCAAGTGGCAAGATCCCATTTCCGACTTTAGAAAGAAGCACTGCTTCGATCAACATGATTGGTGCAAGTACGTTCGCACAAGCCCAGATTTCAGCACGACCAGCGATAAATGGCCAGTCCAAACCGATGTTGAATTTACGTCCTTGAAGACGTTTAGTAGCAACGTTTGTAATACCTTGTGACAATGGTTCTACCGCTGCGATGAACCAAGAACCGATCAATGAGAACAATTCCAAGCAGACACCAGCAGTCAAACCTAGGCTCAACCAACCTTTAATAACCAATTCCCATTTGGCAGCATCTTGCACACCAGCTACTGGATGTGGAGTACCCATGATACCGATGACGATACCAAGAAGGAAACCGATAAAGAATTTAGATCCCCAGAAACCGATTTTCTTGTTTAACTTAGCAGCGTCGAAGTCGTATTTATCAAGGCCTGGGAAGAATTTGTCAAAGATTTTATCCAAGACCATGATGATTGGGTTCATCATGTAATTCATGTGAGTAGATGTCATAGGTGATGAACTTGGTGCATTCAAAAGATCATCAAATGTTGGTTTCATTAAGTCTGAGTTGATGATTTTCATAACCCCTACAAGGACAACTGCAAGAGTGGCAACGAAAAGTGAAACTCCTTGGCTGACACCGTTGTTGTCAGCATACCATTTGATTAAAAGACCAGTGATAGACAAGTGCCAGATATCGAAGATATCGACATCAAGTGTATCTGTTTTCTTGATCGCAAGCATGATAATGTTGACGATCAACATAATCAACAAGAAGTAAAGTGTCCAAGCTGACCCCCAAGTGATTGTCGCAAGAGGCGCCCAACCAACGTCAGTAATATTCAATTGAATACCAGTATTCTCAACAAATTTTGCAAGAGATGCTGAGAAAGCTGTGTTAAGCATACCTATGATGGCACCGATACCAGTAAGGGCGATGGCAAGTTTAATACCACCTTCAAGGGCTTTAGAGAATTTCACTCCAAACAAGAGAGCCAATAAAGTCAAGACGATCAACATAATGATCGGAGCACCCATGTCTAGGATTGGTTTGAAAAATTTATTGGCAAAATCAATAATGCCATTCATAATAAATCCTCCCTGATTTATAATTTTTATATATTACGCTTTAACCATTTCCAACTTTATCATTGGATAACGCTTACAAACTGTTTTTAAAAAAATATTAACTTAATCCATGTTCTTTAATGGCAGCTTCGATGTTATCAAAAAAACTGGCGCACTCATTGCTGGAATACGGAATAAAATTGGTCCTGCTTCTACCACTGGAATACCAGGATCGAATCCCAAATCAGTTGCAGCAATTGGAGTAAAGATGTCATAGCCTGAAATCAAGTCTTCATTCACGTCTTTGACCATGACAGCGTCACAACGCACATCATAACCGCGGTTTGACAACTCTTCTTCCAAGGCATTCTTAATTTGGTGGCTAGAGTTAACACCTGCACCACAGGCAGCTAAAATTTTAATCATTTGGATGTCCTCCATTATAAATATTTACGAATGTTTTAGGAAATAGTTCCCGTAATGTATTGATAAAGCTTATCTTCACTATCTAATTTTGATAGAGCTTCGAGATTTCCATTAGATGTAAAGAAATCCATCAGCTGGGCCAAAATATTCGTTTGGCTAGAGCTTGAATTGTTGATAATGAAGAATAAAAGTGAAACTTGAACTTCCTTATCTGGAGCAATCATATTATGGAAGGTTACCGGTTGATCCAAACGAACAACGACCACATTCTCAGTGAGATTATGGACAATGTCTGTGTGCGGGATCGCCACATTTGGTAAGTCCTTACCAAGAAATTCCATGTCTAATCCAGTCGGGAAAGACTTTTCACGCTCAATCAAAGCGGAACGATAGGTTGGTGTCACAATCTGTCGCTCTTCAAGTAAGCTCGCTACCTGCTCAAAGAGATCTGTTTGATCCTTGGCGTGTAGGCAAAACACAAGATCTTTGTTAAAGAGTTGATTTAAACCCATTGCTGCCACCTCCTTATCTAACTATTTATTTTATGGTTATAATATATCACTATATTGATTGAATGTCAATCATTTTTGTCTCATTTTGTTCATTTTTGTTCCTATCAAGCTATATGGCTCTTTCTAACCGTCATTTTCCAACATCCTTAAATAAGTAAAAAGAGAGTGGGACAGAAATCGGTAATTCGTTAGAATTCGATTTCGTCGTCCCACCTCGGCACAGTTGAGTAGGGCTGTAAAAGCTGATGAAATCAGCGTAGTAGAGCCCACTCAACCACTGCGTCTTGCTTGACAATCCAAAAATAATTGAGAGGCTAGGACTTTTGTCCCAGCCTCTTGATCTTAAATGATTTTCGTATACAAGCCATATTTGTCTTTGATTTTCTTTGGAATACTATCATCGGTAATAATGGCATTTAGATCTTCCACACGATAAAAACTGTAGAAGGAATAACTATCAAACTTGCTGTTATCAGCTACCACATATTTCTCTATCGCATTATTAAGAATAATAGCATTGCCATTTCCTTCTTCTTCATTGGCTGTGGAAACACTATGGCCATCGATTCCATTCACCCCGATAAAGGCTTTAGAAACCTTAATTTCTTTTAAGAGTTTATTGGCAAATTGGCCGACAAAAGTTTGAGTTTTCATCCGATAGCGACCACCAACTAGAATCAAATCGTAATTTGGGAAATCCTTTAATTTCTCAAAAATAGGTAAAGAATTGGTTACAATACTGACATCCTTGCCTTCTAGATAATCACCAATAAAGTCTGTTGTCGTGCCAGACCCAATAAAGACTGTATCCCCATTTTCGATTAACTCTGCACATTTTTTGGCAATTGTTCGTTTCTCTTCAATATTGATCAGATTTTTTTCACTGTGAGAAGCCTCTAACAAACTATCTTTTACCTTTTTGTGGGCCCCACCATGCACGCGAACTAAAAGGCCTTGTTTTTCAAGATCGATCAGATCGCGACGAATGGTCATGTCTGTCACCCCAAAGAGTTCTTTTAGTTCTTTGACCGATACCACACTTTTTCTATCCAGTTCCTGAAGAATTTCAACATGTCTGCTATCTTTCATGCTACTACTTCCATTCCTACTATATTTGTCTCTATTATACTACTTTTTTTCAAAAAAACACAAATTCAAACATTATATTAACAAGAGCAAACATGATATTTTTTTATAATAGATAAAGAAAAAGCCTTCCGACAAATCGAAAAGCTTTTATTTTTTTGCTATTACTAGCTCCCTACCTTAATATTTCAAGGCTCAGGACAAAAAGGTCTAGGAAACCTTTTTATTTTGCGATTGGGTAAACAGAAACTTGTTTTTTATCGCGACCTTTACGTTCGAAGCGTACTACGCCTTCAACTTTTGCGAACAAAGTATCGTCTCCACCACGTCCAACGTTCACACCTGGGTAGATGTGAGTACCGCGTTGACGGTAAAGGATAGATCCACCTGTTACAGTTTGTCCATCAGCTGCTTTAGCTCCAAGACGTTTTGCTTGTGAATCACGTCCGTTTGATGTAGAACCTCCACCTTTTTTGTGGGCGAAAAGTTGCAAGTTAGCAAGATTCAATTTCAACATAATTGTTTTCCTCCATGTTAGTTTTCTGTGATAACTCTTGTTTGGACGAACTCTGAAGAGTTCTCCGATAAGTTTGCCATCCCTAAGAAAAATGATTCAAAGAATAGTTGGGTCATTTCTCTTTGATGTGGTGGAATATCTGTCGGGATCGTCACCCGAAGGAAGCCACCTTCTTCTTCGTTTAATTCTAGATCCGGTTCGTAGCCTGCAAATTTCTCAACAGAGTTGACAAAGTTAATGGCTAGAGTCGAAACCGATGCACACACGACATCAAAGCCGTATTCACCGCTTCCAGCGTGCCCAGTGATTTCTGCACTCCTCAGCTCGCCATCTTCGGCTCGTTCAAAAGACTGCTTGTATCATGTGTTCTCCTAAAAAAATTAAGCGTTGATTGCGTTGATGACAACTTTAGTGTAAGGTTGACGGTGACCTTGTTTACGGTGGCTACCTTTTTTAGGTTTGTACTTGTAAGTAACAACTTTCTTTTGTTTTCCTTGTTTTTCAACAGTTCCAACAACAGTAGCTCCTGAAACAAGTGGAGTTCCGACAACAGTGTTTTCACCACCAACAAGAACAACTTCGTTAAATGTAACTTCTTGACCAGCTTCAACGTTCAATTTTTTTCAACGTAGACTGCTTGACCAACTTCAACTTTAACTTGTTTTTCCGCCAGTTTTAATGATTGCGTATGTGCTCATTATGCACCTCCTATGTATTTTTTTGGGTTTCCCCGTATTTTTTTGTGAAGACTCGCCTAGCATCGTGGGACGAACCACTTACTCTCATGGAAATGAGCGACGATGTTCGAGCGGTTGCACAGGCATGTGCATAGTCAACTCTCTAAGTATATCACTTCTATCAGACAAAGACAAGCTTTTTTGCCCCTTGAAAACGGATTTTTATCTAAAAAGTCAATTTTAAGATAAAAATAGATCTTATATACTCCTTCCCATGAACTTTTGAGGAGAAACTGCCTGCTTAGTATTCTTCATTCATCTTTCTTTTATTTTCTTGGACAAATGACTTCAACAGTCATAAAATTCATGTAGCAATTTGATTAATTCTTGTTGTTGTTCTAGCAAAATCTGACCGATTGTTGTTGATTTGATCCGTTTTCTTTCCTCTACATCTTCAATGACTTTCTTCAAAGAGGTCTGCTCAAAAGGTGATTCGACTATCTTTTGAACATTTTGGAAGGGCTGATGGGTTACCAGTTGAAAACCATAGGAATTATTGAGTAAAGAATAGCCTGCAGTACCGGTCTTCTTTTGATAGGCCTCACACAATCCTCCATCAATTACAAAGAGCAGTCCTTCACCACGAATAGGCGATTCTCCTTTTCCAGTCTTAACCGGTGTATGTCCATTCACAATACGGGATTCTAGTGAAGTGAGACCAAATTCCTCTAAGATAAACTGGCAAATTTTTTTAGAATTTCGATAAGTGAAATACTCATTTTCCTGTTCCTTATGAGTATTTGTATCTTCAATGAAATAACGTTCAAAAAGTCGTCATCTTATCTTTTTCCAAATAATGGGGAAGACTTTCCTCTCCAGCAATACCAAATTAAATCAGTTGAAAAATCATCCCCAATTTCTTTGTTTTTTGATGCTAGACGTATATGGTATTCAAAGAAATCCAATAATTCTCTACCTGCGTACTGGACTTGATGAAGAACAAAAGGTTGAAACTCACCAGATGCCTTTAAGGGAATACAGCCATGAAAAAGCAAATGTTGATTGTAAACTTTATACATGGAACCCTTTTTCATTAGCAGTTCGATATGCTTAGCTAATTTTGGTGAACCTTGATAGGAGGCCAACATACAGTCTACGACTTGACTTTCCTCTAAATTTAATTCAGATGGCTTTGATGAATCAATCGTTTGAAAACAGGTGTTTTGCAAGGAATAGGTCACCCCATCAATAGTAAGTGACTCCTTCCAATAGTCAATTTTATCTAGCAAGATCTGATTCTCCATCTGAAACTCTGGACGTCTCTTCATCAATTGAGTTTCCAACTTAAACTGGATAATCGCTAGTGCCTGATGCACCTTTTCTAATTGCAATATTTCCTCAGCTGTAAACTCTTTCTCTCTATTTCCTAATATAGGCCTAAATTTAGCATTTTCTTTGTAGGTTTTATCAGCAAACAAGGTTAGAGAACGAATATTCAAACCATAAGCCTTTTCGATATCCCATAAGTATCCATAACGAGCTGCAATACGTAATAGATTTAATAAACAAGCTTTGGAACCAAAAAAAGCTCCAATCCAAATAATATCATGGTTTCCCCACTGAATATCTAAAGAATGGAAACGAAGGAGTTCATCCATCACTTGAGGACTTCCCGCTCCTCTATCAAAGATATCTCCTACCACATGAAGGTGATCAATCAATAAGCGACGAATACTTCTAGCAATCCCTAAAATAAAAGGATCTGCTTCTCGTAGTTCAATGACATAGCCCAATATGTTGTGAAAATAAGATTTTTTTTCTGCTAGAGAGATATCGCTATAGATCAGTTCTTCTATAATGTATGCATATTCTTGTGGTAGGGCTTTTCTGAGCTTGGAACGACTATATTTAGCAGCTACAAAATTCAATAAGATCAAGAGTTGCGGAATCGTAGACTTATACCACTCTTTACTTTTATTCGTTCGCTCTAAAATCAGCTCTGGATAAGACACCAAGGCAGACAGTAGATCCTTTTTCTCTTGTATTAAGGAATCTTCAAAACAGTCATTAATTTTCTCATTTAAAATTCCTGCACAACTCCTCAAAATATAATCAAAAGCCGCAGATTCTCCATGAATATCACTAATGTAGAGCTCTGTCCCTTTAGGAAGGTTTAAAATTGCCTCAAGATTCGTGAGCTCAGTAATAACCTTTTGTCGAGTATCAAATTTTTCTAGTAAAATACGCTTATATTGCTCCATCTTATCTCTCCAAGATACCCTATTTTGTACAGTGCAATCACATCCGAAACTTAATTCATCCTCTTCAATTGCTCCTCGATTAAGAAGGCTGTTTCCTCAATGGATTTGTCCGTCATATTGATCACTTGGGCCCCTAATTTTTTAAAGATTATCTTTGAATAATCTAATTCCTGATATATCTTTTCTAAATCTGTGTAATTCGTTTCCTGGACAAGCCCTAAAGATCCTAGCCGATGACTTCTAATTTTCATTAGTTTTTCAGGCTCACAGACCAGACCAATCAATCGACGAGAATCGACCTTCTCTAATACCTGAGGTAAAGGAACTTCTGGAATCAGGGGCAAATTTGCAACTTTATAGCCCTTGTTGGCTAGAAAAATACTGAGGGGAGTTTTAGAAGTACGGGAAACACCAAGCAAAACCAAATCTGCGTCTAAAAACCCCTGCGGTGCCTTACCATCATCATATTTGACAGCAAACTCGATCGCTGAAATCTTCTTAAAATAATCGCTATCCAAACGATGCAATGTTCCTGGGACTTCGATTGGTCTAGTCCCTGTTTTTTCTTGAATGATTTCAAAAAATGGATGCATCAGATCTAGATAAGACAGGCCCTGTTTTTGGCTAAATTCCCTGGCTACCGCCGACAACTGACTATTCACCAAGGTACTGATTACAAGAGCATCATCCTTCATGGCATCACATAAAATATCCAACAACTCCTCTTCTTGATTGATGAAAGGGAAGCGATAACTATTATTAAAAATAATATCAGGATACTGCGCGCTAACAGCTGATAATAATTTCTGGGAGGTTCCCCAAAGAATCCGAAATACTATAAACGATGATTTCTTTTTTTCATATTTATCCCTCTTCTTTTTCATTTCTGCACTTCTAGCATGCTGTATAATATAATCTAGCAGGGCTGATTTAGTCACACTTCCTACGATTTTTCGGTCGTTTTTCTCCTCTACTACAGGCAATGAATCAATGGAGTGATCTTGAAGTAGTGCAGCAGCTTCTAAAATATTCATTTCCTTGTTACAAGTAATAATATGTGGCATTCTTGTCATACAGACGGCTACTGGGGTGCTATCAATATTTGAATTTAGTGATGCACGTAACAAATCTTTGCGTGACATAATTCCAAGTAGTAATTTATCTTCATCAATTACATAAAGAACATCTGCATCGTACATAAATAATGTGATAATCGCATCCTGAATATAAGAATCATGAGTGACAAGAACAGGTGATGTCATGATATCAACTACATCTTTTTGAAAGGTATCAAAAAAGAACAAGGTTTCTAAATCAGATCCTGAGTAAGTATAACCAATTTTTTTGGAGTTGCTTTTTAAAAATACCAACCAAGGTCAAAAAAGAAAGATCTGACCGAAGAGTTGCTCTTGAAATATCCAATAATTCAGATATTCGCTCTCCACTTACTGGCTGTTGGATTTTAACAATTTCGACTATTTTCTTTTGACGTTCACTTAATTTCAATGAGTCGTAACCTTTCCTTAGTTTTTAAAAAAATAACGATATTAAAAAAAGTAGTAAAAGAAAAAAATGTAGAACATATGCTTCAAACTCTATTAAATAATCATCATTTTTATTGTAAATTATAGCACATTGATCGAAATTGTCAAATAAAAAAATGTATTTATTGTTTGACAAGTATATGTGATGTATATTATAATGGTTTTGTCATAAATGTGATACATATTTTATAAATTTTGGAGGCTAATATGACAAAATGGATTTATTCCTTTGAAGAAGGAAGTGCAAATGATAAGGATCTCCTAGGAGGAAAAGGGGCTAATTTGGCAGAGATGAGCCGTTTGGGACTACCAGTCCCACCTGGATTTACCATTACCACCCAAAGTTGTATCAATTATTTAGATAACCCTGACTTCTTCGATTCCACTTTAAAAGAAGATATTTTGAAAGCGGTTACTCATTTGGAGAAAAAAACAGAAAAAACCTTCAGCGGAGAAAATCCTAACTTGCTCTTGGTCTCTGTCCGAAGCGGAGCCAAATTTTCCATGCCTGGAATGATGGATACCATCCTAAATCTTGGACTCAACGACCAACGTACTCAATTACTAGCCAAACAGACCAATCTAGATTTTGCCTACAACTGCTACCGTCGTCTACTCCAGATGTTCGCGGATGTTGTCTATGGCATTGATAAAGGACTTTTTGATGATTGTCTCGCCCAATTTGAACAAATGCAAGCAAAAACAGTCCGTAATTTAGACTTGTACGAACATCAGGAATTGATCAATCAATACAAGGATCTTTATTCCAAACACGGCTACCAGTTTCCTGAAGAACCAAATCAACAACTCTATGGTGCGATTCAAGCAGTTTTCAAATCCTGGAATAATCATCGAGCAAGGATTTACCGCGAATTACATCAGATCCCTCATGATTTAGGAACAGCCGTAAATGTTCAATCTATGGTTTTTGGGAATAGTGATCAGACCAGTGGAACAGGTGTTTGCTTCACTAGGAACCCCGCTAATGGGGAACCAGAACTTTTTGGTGAATTTTTACTTAATGCTCAAGGGGAAGACGTCGTAGCTGGTATTCGTACTCCAGAGCCCATCGCCTCATTAAAAATTTCACAACCAGAAGTCTATAAATCTTTTAGAGACTATGCTACCATCCTTGAAACCACTATAAGGATATGCAAGACATTGAATTTACTATTGAGAAAGGCAAACTCTATATTCTACAAACCCGTAATGGGAAACGCACAGCAAAGGCTGCTTTAAAAATTGCTCTAGATATGGTAGACCAAGGTCTTATTAATAAGGAAGAAGCTCTCCTGAGAATCTCTCCTGCTTCTATTAGTCAACTGATTCATCCAGTTTTCCAAGAATCCGCTCTAGCGAATGCTCCTTTCATAGTTCAAGGCCTACCAGCAAGTCCAGGGGCTGCTACTGGCGAAATCGTATTTACTGCCGACCGAGCAAAAGAAGCTCATCAGGAGGGTAAAAAAGTAATCCTTGTTAGACAGGAGACATCACCAGAAGATATTGAAGGAATGATTGTCAGCCAAGCCATTGTCACTAGTCAAGGGGGAATGACTTCTCACGCTGCTGTTGTTGCTCGGGGAATGGGAACCTGCTGTGTTGCTGGTTGTGGAGAGTTAAATATCAGCGAAGAGAACAAAATCCTTTCCTGTGGTCCTCTTGTCCTTACTGAAGGAGATATTATTTCGGTCGATGGCTATTCCGGCCGTATTTATAGTGGAGAAATTCCAACTAGCCTAGTCGAACATAACCAAGATCTTCAGCGTTTACTTTCTTGGGCTGATGAAGTAGCAATCCTCCAAGTTCGAGCGAATGCAGAGACCATCAAAGATTTGCAAACTGCCATGAAATTTGGTGCCCAAGGTGTTGGACTTGCCCGAACGGAACATATGTTCTTTGGACAAGAACGAATCCTCGAAATGCGACGTCTCATTTTAGCAGATACAGAAGAAGAAACACGAGAAGCCTTAAATAGGCTATTAGAGTTCCAAGAAAAAGACTTCTATCAAATGTTCCAAGCGGTCCAAGATAAACCGATGATTGTCCGCCTATTGGATCCACCGATGCATGAATTCCTACCTAAGGATTTTCAAGAGATTGAAATTTTAGCAACAAAACTTAAAAAAATCTCCTGAAAAAAATTGGTCGATCGTATCGAAAGTTTGCAAGAAAATAACCCTATGTTGGGACACCGTGGTTGCCGTCTTGGCATTACCAAAACCTGAAATTTACAAAATGCAAACAGAAGCCATTTTTTTAGGAGTGCTATCAAGCTACATCAGCAAGGTCAAGAGATCAAACCTGAAATCATGGTTCCTCTAATTGCAGATCAGAAAGAATTAGAGTTCATCAAAAAACTATTTGGTTCAGCATATTGACCAACTCTTCAAGCAGTATGATCAAGAACCGTTCCCTTATGAAATTGGTACCATGATTGAACTTCCACGAGCTTGCCTAACAGCTGACAAACTTGCTGAAGAAGCTGATTTCTTCAGTTTTGGAACCAATGACTTGACCCAAATGACTTATGGTTTCTCTCGAGATGATATTGGAAAAATTTATTGGCCAATATAAAAGAGCTTGAAATTCTGCCTTTTGACCCTTTCCAAATGGTTGATAAAGAAGGAGTTAGCGAATTAATGAAAAATAGCTATCCTCAAAGCACGTCAGGTAAAACCAAACATCCCTATTGGAATTTGTGGTGAAGTTGGTGGAGATCCCTCTTCAATTTCCTTCTTCCAGAAGATTCAAGTTACCTATGTTTCCTGCTCTCCTTATCGCATTCCTGCAGCTAGACTAGCTGTCGCTCAAGCCACTATTCAAGCTAGAAGCTAAGCTCAGATCCATTGTTAAAACTATTTTATCCTCAATATTTTAAAGGATCTAGTTCTTTTGTTGCGGTCTAGATCCTTTTCTTTGTTTCGATAGAGAACAGTCCTATGAGGATGATCTCCATTACCTTTTCTATTCTGTTTTTCATGGTTCATATGAAAAAACAAAACTGTCTTCTCACTGGCTCATTCAAATAGAAAACACCCCAAAAGCTAGATGTTTCATCTCAACTTTTAGGGTGTAGTTTATTCATTTAGTACAACTATTTTTATAGCAAATCCTCAATCAGGTCATCGACCTCATCTTTTTCTTCTTTTGGTGTGATCTCTGTTACGATAATGCCTGCTACCGCACGCTCAACCAAAGCTTCCACATCCATACGTTGCTCATACTGCTCCGCATTTTTGAGTTTCGGATTCGTCTTTGGGCGATCCGGTGCAAAGATGGTACAACAATCTTCGAATGGCTGGATAGAGATTTCAAAGGTATCAATCTCTTGGGCAATATCGATGATTTCTAACTTGTCCATGGTCACTACCGGACGGATAACCGGCGTATTGGTCACGGCATTGATGGCCTGCATACTCTCTAAGGTTTGGCTAGCCACTTGTCCCAAGCTTTCACCATTGATAATCACCAAACCACCACGAACCTCGCGAATGCGGTCTGTAATGCGCATCATAAAGCGACGGGTCAAGGTCATGAGGTAAGCTTCTGGCGCTTTTGCCTTGATTTCCTCTTGGATCTCTGTGAAGGGCACCTCGATAAATTGGATATTGCCCCCAAACTTGGTCAACTTCCGTGTTAAATCATGGGCCTTTTTCAAGGCACCTGGGCTGGTATAAGGCGGGCTAGCAAAGTGAACCGCCTCGATATCCACTCCACGCTTCAAGGCTAGGTAACCAGCTACTGGAGAGTCGATCCCACCAGAAAGCATGAGCATTCCCCTTGCCAGACGTACCAACAGGAAGGCCACCTGCTCCCTTAATGGTTTCATAAGAAATATAGGCTGCTTCTTCTCGAATTTCAACTTGCAAGTTGATATCTGGTTTTTTCATCTGAGCTTGGATGGTTGGTATCGCTTCAAAGACAGCACCTCCCAAGGTTTGATTGAGCTCGCGACTATCGAGTTCAAAGGTATGGTCACTGCGTTTACTTGAGATTTTAAAGGTCAAGCCGTCCTTGTAAATCTCCTTCATAATCTCTTGCACAGCCGCTTTTAAGGCCGGAACAGATTTTTCAATCTTGTAAACGGGTGAAAAATTTGGATTCCAAAAACCTGCTTGAGGGATTCTGCTACTGGCTCATAATCCGTCCCATGCAGATAAGCATGCGCCCGATCGCGGTCAGCTGTCACTTTGACAGCTGGATAGATAGATAAAACATCTTGGATATTATTGCGAAGTTTATTGATAAAACGCATACGGTTCTTTCCTTTAGTAGAAAGCTCTCCATAGCGAATCATAATTTCTGAATAGGTTAAGGTCATGTTGATTTCCTTCTAAAATTAACGTACTTTTCGTGTTTGCTCGTAAATCAGTTTGAACTTGGTCAAGAATTGCTCGACTTGGCTCATGTCATTTTCAAGATCGAGACTTAAGCGAACAGCTGTCTGTGCGATACTCTTGTCCACTCCCATAGCAATCAATGTTCCAGCTGGCTTACCAGCTTTGGACGAGCAGGCACTGGTTGTCGAGATGTAAATATCAAACTCTTCAAAGGCATGGACCACTACTTCTCCACGAACTCCCTTTATCCCGAAAGTCAAGATGTGAGGCGCAAGTGATCCTCACCAGAAAAGACAGTGACATCTGGATAGTTGGCCAATTCTTTGCGGATGACTTCTTTCATCTGCTGGGTCTTACTGGCAAAAGCTTCTTGGTTTTCCATGGATAAGCGTAGGGCTTTTGCTGTTGCTGCGATTCCTGCCACGTTCTCAGTTGTCGAGCGCATTTCTTTTTCTTGACCACCTCCGGTTAAGAGAGGGGTGATCTTTTTGCCTTCTTTGATGTAGACAAAGCCGACTCCGCGAAGTCCATGGAATTTGTGACTAGAGAAGGTCGCAAAGTCCACGCGCTCTGGTAGATAAACTTCTGTTGCTACCTTTGCCAAGGCTTGAACCGCATCGACATGAAAACTAATAGTTGGGCGATCTTCCAGAAGAGCTGCGATTTCATGGATGGGCTGGATGGAACCAATCTCATTGTTGACAGCCATGACAGAGACTAAGGTCGTATCCGGACGGAGAAGGTTAGCCAAGGCATCCACCTTGACAAAGCCACGCGCATCCACAGGAGCGTAATCCACTTCGAATCCCTGTGTCTTTAACCAAGCAGCCGATTCCTTGATGGCAGGATGCTCGATGTCAGAGACAATGATATGCTTGCCATAAGGAGCTTTCTCAAAGGCGACACCCTTGAGGATCCAGTTGTCCCCTTCTGTCCCACCAGACGTGAAGTAAATTTCATCAGCTTTCTTGCCAATTAGCTCCGCAATTTGTTTCCGAGAAGCCTCTAAAATACGAGTCGCTTGACTACCTAGATTGTGCAAACTAGAAGGGTTGCCCCAGATCCGAGTCGCTACTTCTGTATAAGTCGTAAGGGCTTCTGGATAGGGTTTAGTCGTTGCTGAATTGTCAAAATAGATCATGTCCTACGCATCCATCACTTTCTTTTTACGTAACTTCTATTTTATCATTTCTAACCGCTTGGGACAAGGATTTGATAAAGAGAGATGTGGCAAAAATTACTCTATAAAATTCAGTTCTTTTTTTAGACATTTTTTTCAGAAAATGACTTATAATAGGAAAGTGTTAAAAAACAATTTTTGATAGAAAGAGAAAGAACATGTCACAATATTCAAGAAGTAACAAAAACCAAAAACCTGAGGAAAAAGTAGATTCAAGATCATCTCGCGGTGAGAAAGTCAAACAAGGTTTGTCCGTATTTCAAACGGTTGTAGCTACGATTGCCAGTCTCTTAGGGATTATCGTCACTTCCTTTACCATCATGAGCCTGCTCAATAAAGACAATCAAAAAACAGAAGACAAACCATCTAGTAGCACCAGTGTCGTCGTAGTTCATGATAAGGGATCTGACTCAAGCGCTACCAATACAGATGCTAACACCAATACACAAACCAATTCAAGCAATACAGAAACAAGTTCACAAAAAGAAACCGATAGCTCATCTGCTACTGAATCTAGCTCGTCTGCCGCACAAGACCAAGGCTCCACAGCAACAGACAGTGGCGCAGATACAGCATCATCTGGAACCAACTAAAAAATCAGTAAGGACAACCTTACTGATTTTTTTTATCTTTCGATTCCAGCTTTTTCTGATTTTTATAGAAAGCATCTATCTCGTTGTCATACTCCCATTTGAGCTTTGAACGCTCTTCCTGGAATTGATCCAATCATTCATATGGAAACTTTTTGGGTCTATATCTGTAAGCTGATTCTGCTAATGAAGCATATAGATTATCAAAACTTTTTAAATTCCAATTAGTCAAATAATCTCCCCCCAATTCTAATGTCGGATCCTATATACATCTCATCTAAATTTAATGTATTGTCCTCATTAATTGGGATATCTACTCCCCAACTCGATTCTTCAATATGATTTATACCTCCATAAACACTCATGTAATATTCAGGAGTTGTCAGTCCACCATCACCCCACTGCGTCTGATCCCAATCAATCTGAACGGATTCAACTTTTGAATTTTGTGCTTTGACTAAATCAATAACCTTCTGTTCGTGTTCTTTTAGATAGTCCAGTTGTTCTTTTTTTATGTCTTCATCTGGTTTTTGTACGACTTTCTTTGAAGATGAGGTCGTTATCTTCTGTTCGGGGCTTTTGGTCAGGGTCATGATTTTTCCTCCAAGAAAAACCAGTCCTAGGATCGGTAACAAAATGATCAAAGTAGTTCCATTTGTCTCTTCATAAATCCTCCTTACAGGCTTTGAATCTTCCAGTTCTTACTCAATATAATCACCCTTAATACTAATATTATAGCCCATACTGAAAGTCATCTTTTGATCAGAATCAAATACAACATCCACCCTCCATCCTGAATCTTCTAGCTGATTGACTGTACCAAAAATTTCTATGACCTCATCTCCACCTTGTGGTGTCCCATTTCCACCCTCAATCCATTGCGTTTCGTCCCAATAAATTTGAACAGATTCAATCTTTGAACTCTTCGATTTCACAAAATTGACTATTTCTTGCTCGTGCTCTTTGAGATAAGCGAGCCGTTTTTGTTTGATCACTTCTATATCTTCTTTGGAGGAGGAAGTGGTGACAGTTTGTGCTTGTTTCTTATGCGCTTTTTGCTTTACAGTACAACCTCCAATACTTGTGAAAATAAGCATTAAAGCTAATAACTTAAGTGTACATTTCATTTTATTTTTCATTTTCCTCCTAACACTAATACTTCTATTTACTTAGGAAAAAAATTTTCCAGCCACCATTTTCCTCGATATAGATATCATTAAGCATGCCCATTTTTTTGATAGTTGGTATGCTATTTTGATCTTCTAAGTAAAAATCAACGGAGAATTTTGTGTTTTTTAATTGATTAATTTTACCAGAAATAGATAAATTGTATCCACCACCCTGAGGCGTTCCATTCCCAGACTCTTCAATTACCATACTATTCCAATCAATCTGGACGGATTCGATTTTCGGACTTTGAGCTTTCACAAAATCAACAATTTCTTTTTCATGTTCTTTCAAATAGGCTAGCTGTTTTTGTTTAATGGTTTCTTTGTCCTCTTTTGTAGTTGAAGAGGTGACAGTTTGCGCTTGTTTCGTTTGCTCTTTTGATTTTATAGTGCATCCTTCGATACTAAATAAAGCAATTATCGATGTTACTGTTAGCAAAATAATTTTAGTATGTTTCTTCATAATTTATCCTTAAATTTCAACATAGATCAAAAGAACTACTACTCCAATATTTCTTCACCGATGGTTATATGGTTAAATATGGAAATTTTTTTCAAATCGATTGAATCATCATCATTAATCGGCATAGAGGCACTCCATCCTGAATCTTCAATATGATTCACTGTTCCATAAACTTCAATAGAATAATCAGGAAACAAGAAACCTCCATCACTCCATCTCACATCAGTCCAATCAATCTGAACTGACTCAATTTTTGAATTTTGAGCCCTCACATAATCAACGATTTCTTGCTCGTGTTCCTTGAGAAATGCGATTTGCTCTTTTTTTATTTCTTCTTCTGATTTTTGTACGACTTTCTTTGAGGATGAAGCCGTTACCTTCTGTTCGGGTCTTTTGGTCAGATTCATGATTTTTCCTCCTAGAAAAACCAGTCCTAGGATCGGTAACAGAATAATCAAAAAAAGTTCCAGTCGTCTTTTCATTTTTTCTTCTCCAATCCTTCCTTTCATGACTGAATGGGCCAGTCACTTTCCTTACTATTATAGCATCTTTCATTTGAATCTCAATCTAACTCACTAGTTAGAGACTATATGCAGCAATCAAAAAGGAACCCTGAGGTTCCTTTTGTGTTATTTTCGATACATCTTGACCTGAAGGTAAAGATCGTTATAGACTCCAAGCAATTTCTTGCCTAATTGTTGATAGACTTCCAAATGGTCCAGCGTTTCATCGCTTGGATAGAAGGATTGGTCATCTTGGATTTCTTTTGGCAACATGGCTTTGGCTTTTTTATTTGGCGTTGAGTAGCCGACATAAAGAGCATTTTTCAAAGCATTTTTAGGACGAAGCATGAAGTTAATAAAGGCATATGCTGCTTCTTTATTTTTCACGGTTTTTGGAATGACAATGTTATCAAACCAAAGGTTGCTGGCTTCAGTTGGGACGACATAGCGAAGATCCTTATTGGCTTCGAGCATTTGGCTGGCTTCTCCTGAGAAGGTAACCCCAATAGCCGCATTGTTTTGGATCATATAGCCTTTCATCTCATCAGCAACCAAAGCTTTGATGTTTGGCGTCAAGGTGTAGAGTTTATCTACTGCCTCTTGCAATTTCTTTGGATCCTTTTCATTGAGGCTATAGCCCAAGGTATTGAGACCAATTCCCATGACCTCACGCGCACCATCGTACATCATGATGTCATTTCTGTACTCTTCACGCCAGAGATCTGACCAATGTTCAGGAGCATTTTTGACCATCTTGGTATTGTAGATAATCCCCAAGGTACCCCAGAAGTAAGGGACTGAATATTGGTTGCCCGGATCAAACGATTGGTTCAAGAGTTTTGGATCGATATTTTCCATCCCTTTGATCTTGGATTGGTCCAACTTTTCAACCAGATGCTCATCCATCATCTTAGCAATCATGTATTCACTAGGTATAGCAATATCGTAGGTGGTTCCCCCTTGCTTGATCTTGGTGTACATGGCTTCGTTGGAATCAAAGGTATCATATTGCACCTGAATCCCTGTCTCTTTTGTAAATTCCTTGAGCAATTCCGGATCGATATAATCTCCCCAGTTGTAGATGACCAGCTTGTCACTATTCTTGGTATTCATGCTCGCTTCGATCTGGTGGCTAATTCCCCAGAGGACCAGAATGACAAGGACAATCCCAGTTAGGAATGAATAAAGTTTTTTCATGCTGCTTCCTCCTTTTCACGGGTGATAAAGTAATAACCGATGACCAAGAGCACACTAAAGAGAAAGACAAGGGCGGACAAGGCATTGATACTGAGGGAGATCCCTTGACGCGCACGTGAGTAGATCTCTACAGACAAGGTTGTAAAGCCATTTCCGGTTACAAAGAAGGTCACGGCGAAGTCATCAAGAGAATAGGTAAAGGCCATAAAGTAGCCCGCAATGATGGCTGGTGTCAGATACGGCAACATGATCTCTTTGAGCATTTGCACTTGAGTAGCTCCCAAGTCATAGGCCGCATTGACCATATCCCGGTTCATTTCCTTGAGTCGTGGCAAGACCATCAAGACCACAATGGGAATCGAGAAGGCCACGTGGCTAGCCAGAACAGATAGGAAACCTAGCTGGTACTTCACCGTCGTAAAGAGAATCAAGAAGCTGGCCCCAATCATAACGTCTGGTGCTACCATGAGAATGTTGTTGATGGAGAGCAATGGTCCTTCTAACTTTTTCTTGGATTGGTAAATATAAATGGCTCCAAAGGTTCCAATCACTGTCGCAATCAAGGCTGACAAGAAGGCCAAGAGGAAGGTCTCTGATAAGATCAGCATCAGGCGACTATCTGCGAACAATTCATTGAAATGCTCAAGCGTGAAGCCCGTGAAGGCATTCATATCTCCCCCTTTATTGAAGGCATAAAAGATCAAATAGAAGATGGGAAGATAGAGGATCAGAAAGACGAAGCCTAGATAGAAATGGGATACTTTTTTCATCGTTCTCTCCTTTCTCTCGTTGCCCACATGGTAAGGAGCATAGCAAGGATCAGAACAACTCCGATGGTGGAACCCATTCCCCAGTTTTGTGTAGTCAGGAAGTGCTGTTCAATCGCAGTCCCCAAAGTAATGACCCGGTTTCCACCGATCATCCGTGTCAACATGAAGAGGCTCAGACTAGGAATAAAGACAGATTGTACACCTGAGCGGACTCCATTCATGGACAAGGGGAAGACCACATGACGGAAGGTATCCCAACGATTGGCTCCCAAATCATAGCTGGCATTGATCAAGTTTGGATCTAAGTCATCTAAGACATTAAAGATCGGCAAAATCATAAAAGGCAACTCGATGTAGCTGGCTACAAAGATAAAGGAGAAATCGGTAAAGAGGATCTGCTGGGGAGCGACTCCGAGAAAGCTTAAAAAGCTATTGATGGAGCCGTTTTGACCAAAGATTCCGATAAAGGCATAGGCCTTGAGCAAGAGATTGACCCAGGTTGGCAAGACGATCAACATCAACCACAACTGCCGGTGTTTGAGCAGCGTCAAAAAGTAAGCAGTCGGGTAGGAGATCAAGAGCGTCACCAGGGTGACGATTCCGGCATAAAGGACCGAATTAAAGCTCATCTTTAAATAGGTCAGATTTTGCGAAGTAAAGAACTCTTTGTAGTTTTCAAGTGAAAACTGCCCTTCAACGTTAAAAAAGGATTGAAAGATGATCATGACTACAGGAGCCAAGACAAAGAGAAAAATCCACAAGAAATAGGGGAGGATAAATAGATTAGAGGTTGTTTTCTTCATCTCTTTCCTCCTCAATGGCATTAATCAAACCAGCTTCTTGCTCTTCCACTTCAACGTACTCTTCGATCCGTGCATCGAATTCTTCTTCGGTTTCGTTGAGACGCATAACGTGGATATCTTCTGGTTCAAAGTCTAGCCCGATAACTTCTCCCACGATAGCCTTACGAGTGGAGTGAATCATCCACTCATTTCCCAAATCATCATAGGCGATGATCTCGTAATGAACACCACGGAAGAGCTGGGTGTCCACTTTCACTTGGAGCTTGCCTTCTTCAGGAAGAGTGATTTGCAAGTCTTCAGGACGAATGACGACTTCAACTGGTTCATTTGGACGCATCCCCCCATCGACCGCTTCAAAGCGTTTGCCATTGAACTCAACCAAGTAGTCCTCGATCATGCGACCATCTAGAATGTTAGACTCCCTCGATAAAGGTGGCTACAAAGTGGTTAATCGGTTCATCATAGATATCAACCGGTGTACCAGATTGGACGATTTCTCCTTCATTCATGACAAAGATCCAGTCACTCATGGCAAGAGCTTCTTCTTGGTCATGGGTAACAAAGACAAAGGTAATCCCCAAGCGTTGTTGCAATTCCCGCAACTCATACTGCATGTCTGTCCGCAGTTTCAAGTCAAGTGCAGACAAGGGCTCATCTAAAAGGACCACTCGTGGTTCATTGATAATAGCCTGGGCAATAGCTACCCGCTGGCGTTGACCACCGGATAATTTTTTTGGATCGAACGTTTTTTTCAAATCCAGCTAACTGGACCATTTTCAAGACTTCTGAAACCCGACGTTCGATCTCAGCCTTGTCCACCTTTTTCAAACGAAGGGGAAAAGCCACATTTTCAAAGACCGTCATATGTGGAAACAGGGCATAGGACTGAAAGACGGTGTGGACATCCCGTTTGTTGGTAGGGACATCATTGATCCGTTCCCCGTCAAGATAGACATCTCCAGTCGTCGCATCCAAAAGACCGGCAATGATATTAAGGATGGTCGATTTTCCAGATCCAGATGCACCGAGCAGGGTATAGAACTTCCCTTCTTCCAATTCAAAATTGATATCCTTTAGGACAACGGTTCCGCTATCTTCAAAGACCTTTGAAACATTTTTAAACTCAATAATTGGTTTTTTCAATTCACATAAATTCCTTCTTTACTGCAATTACCAAACTGCTTTTCAAACGAAAATGCAGCGGCTGACAGGAAGACCTGTCAGACCACCAATACCTCTCGGGGACTTACTAGACTGCCCCACCTATTTACGGTATCGATAGGCACTCACCCCCCTCTCCGACTGATGCTATCGATGGTTCACTATCAATTGTTCTTCAATACTTAAGCTCTTAGGCTTGGCCGATAATACGAACTTCTGGTTCTAAACGGACGCCTGAATGAGCTTCTACTGCCTCAATGACATGGGCGATCAAATCTTCGTAGTCCTTAGCTGTTCCATTATCGACATTGACCATAAAGCCGGCATGCTTTTCAGAAACTTCCACACCACCGATTCGATAGCCTTTTAGACCTGCTTCACTGATCAATTGACCTGCAAAATGACCGACAGGACGCTTAAAGACAGATCCACAAGAAGGGTATTCAAGGGGTTGTTTCAACTGACGAAGATGGGTCAACCGATCCATCTCCTGCTTGATCGCCTCGTGATTGCCTGGTGACAAAGCAAATTTGGCAGAGATGACAACAGCGCCTGTCTCTTGAATCTTAGAATGACGGTAGCCAAAAGCTAGTTCACTCGCTGACAGAGTTTCGATCTCTCCGTCTTTGGTCAAGACCTTACAGGATACAAGGACATGCGCGATCTCTCCCCCCCATAGGCTCCCGCATTCATAAAGACAGCACCACCGACACTGCCTGGAATGCCACTAGCAAACTCGAAGCCTTTCAAACTATGGTGCAAGGCCACATGAGTGGTGTCGATGAGTTTAGCTCCTGCCTCTGCTTCGATCACATAGCCGTCCACACTGATGTCACGCAAGCGATCAAACATAATGACAAATCCCGGAATGCCCCCATCACGGACAATGATATTGGACGCATTGCCCAGGACCATCCATGGGATTTGCTCTTGGTTGGCAAATTGGACGATGCGTTTTAATTCGTATTGATTGCGAGGAAAGGCTAAAAATTCAGCATTCCCACCTACCTTTGTGAAGGTATAATATTTTAAAGGTTCTTGAAAACGGATATCAATCCCTTCAAGAATTTGATTCATTTTTTCATTCATCTTTCTGTCTGTTCTCTCTCTATAAAAATACAAACTATTATACCAAATTTTTGACTATTTTTCGACCCTAAAAAACAAAAGAAGACCTATAATATTCAGGCCTTCCTTTTATCATTCACTATGCAATTTTACGAGCGATAGTACGATTCTTCTGTCCATCCAGAGCTGATTTGACCGAAATCCAAGCACCACCAAGAGTGAAGACAGCTAAGAGTCCTAGATTCAAGTAAAATTTATCTGGGACGTCCCCTGAGAATGTCGCTTCATTGAGAAGCGTCCAGGACATACCAAATGGCAAATCCAGTTCACTCATGAGCGCCAAAGTATAATCTAATTGGTTGACCAAAAAGACCGTCAAGACCATCAATATAGCTGAAACTACCACACCTTTTTTAGTCAATTTCTTACCAAGGATCTCATAACCTTTGATAGTACAATAACCGAGGGCAGCCCCTGCTAAAACAGATACATAGCCAAGACGCGCTACCAAGAGGGCAACTGCTCCACCGATGATTACACCGATCACAGCCCCTACAATCCCTAAAAGGAAGTTTTCTTCCCGCGCTTCATAAGCCTCAACTGTATCTTGCACTTCGGCTTGGTAAGCTCTAAAGGTTGCATCGTCGATTAAGAAGATCGCATCTCCAATTTGATACAGACCAATTGGTCCTTCCTCACCCGTTTGCGCATTCACTTGCACAAATTGGTGGTTGAGCAAGAAATCAACAATATCTTGGATAGCTGTCCATAAGGTTTCGACAGCCTTGCCTTTGGTCATTCCACCTTTGACGACGATCGAGGTCAAATAACCATCAGAAGAGATAGCATTAATGGCTTTTGATTGTTCTTTTAATTCATTCCAAAGAATTTCACTATCTTCGATCAAGTCTCCTTCGGAACCTTGTTTCACACTGAGTGAAATGGTAAATACATTCTTGGTTTGAGCGCCTTCAATGACTAACAAGAAGCCTTCACGCTCTCCATACATCACACAGGCTTCGCCATCAAATTGCAGCCCAAGATCGGTAGCAATACTATATAAATATTCTGGTTTCATGTTTCCCCCTAAACTTTCGGGAAAGCTTGAGCTTTTCCCCATACAATTCCCATTCTACCATAGGAGAAGCAAAAAGGACATATACATTTGTATACATCCTTCTTTCATTTGTGTTACATTGAGGTTTATTTCTCAACACGAACGCCAAATGTGTCAATTTTAAGTTGGAAAAATCTGACCATCTAGCCCGAGTTTTTTTCGAGAGCTGCGACAAAGGCTGCTGTATGCTCTGGCGCTAAGAGGTTCATGATCGTTGGGCCTGCTCCCGACAGATAGGTGGCGTAAGCCCCATGCGCATGCGCGACTTCTTTGACCTGAGGGAACTCTTTGACAAGAGATTGACGGTAGCGCTCGTGGAAATGATCTGACTCGATGGAGCGACCAGCCGTCAGCAAATCTCCCTTGAGGAGAGCTGCGATAGCGACATTGGCTACGCTACTAGCTGCAACTGCTTCCTTATAAGACCATTCTTTCGGTAGGGACATTCCGACTATCACTGGTCTTCAATTGGTAGCTCGGTACAAAGGCCACAAGGTCACAGCTTGGAAAGTCAGCCGTGACATATTGGACATCTTCACCGATGTAGCTCGCGATGACCATATTCCCAAAGATAGCCGGAGCTACATTATCCGGATGACCTTCGATCTCGGTCGCGATGCGTAATTTCTCAGCGTCTGATAGCTGGAGGTTAGCTAATTGGTTGGCCAATTCAATCCCTGCGACAATGACCGAGCTAGAAGAACCAAGACCACGCGCCAAGGGCACTTCACTAGTCATCTTGATCCGATGAGGCTGCATATCAGTTGAGATAGAAAGAGATGTTGAGAGCAAGAGGTTTTTTTCTCATCTGTCGGAATCCCTGCTCCTAGATCATGCTCAATGAACCAAGCATCAGCTGGTTCAAGGACTTCAATGGTCAAATAGCGAGTCACGGCAATCCCAACCGAATCAAATCCTGGCCCTACATTGGCACTTGTTGCTGGAACAATAATTTTCATGCTTATTCTCCCAAGACTTTAAAGGTATTCAAGAGTTCGAAATTCGCCTCTGAATCCAATTTTTTTCAACCAAGTTCTTGAATTGTGTTTGGTTGACTTGGTGGGTAATGATGACGACACTTGCAAATTGACCATCTGAGTCCTCTTGAAGGATTTGCTTGAAGGAAGCTCCTTCTGCATTAAAGATTTCCGCAAGACGCAAGATTTGACCAGTCGCATCTGGTGCCTTGATTGAGAAGTAATAATTGTTCTTCACGTCTTCTGGCTTAGCCAATTTAAGAGGGCGGCTGTATTCATTGAAGGCTTTACCGATTGTTCCTTCTTTTAGTCGACGGACAATGCGAACGAGGTCGGCTACGACACTTGTCGCAGTTGGTTTTTGACCAGCACCTGGTCCGTAGTACATAGACTCACCAATACCGATGGATTCCACATAGACCGCATTCATAACGTCGTTCACGCCAGCAAGTGGATGTTGTTTTGGAAGGAAGGTTGGTGTTACTTCTGCTGCGATCCCTGATTCTGTTTCAACGATAGATCCGACCAGCTTGATAACATATCCAAGGCTTTGAGCAACCGATACATCCTGAGGAGTGATCTGGCTGATTCCTTTGTGACCTACTTGGTCAAATTGGATGTTCATCCCAAAGGCAAATTGGCTCAAGATTACCATCTTGTAGGCAGCATCGATCCCTTCGACGTCATTGGTTGGATCACTTTCAGCGTAACCAAGACGTTGCGCTTCTGCTAAAGCATCCTCATAAGTCCAGCCTTCTTCGACCATTTTAGTCATCATGAAGTTAGAGGTTCCATTGACCACACCGAGCACTTTGGTCACCTTGTCAGAAGCAAGGGAATTGACCAAGGTCCGAAGGATTGGGATCCCACCAGCTACGGCAGCTTCGTAATAAAGTGCCACTTTGTGTTTTTGAGCAATCTCTAGCAACTCGCTTCCATGAACGGCAAGAAGGTCTTTGTTAGCAGAAACTACATGCTTGCCTGCTTCCAGCGCACGGGTGATAAAGGTCTTAGCTGGCTCGATACGACCCATCAATTCGACCACGATGGCAATGTCCTTGTCTTCAATGATCTCATCAACATTGGTCACAAAGTTGTAGTTGTGACCAGCAGCTTGCAATTTTTCCTTTTCCGCATCATCACGAACCAAGACCTTAGCGATCTCGATTTCATCTTGAGCTGCCTGGGTGATTTTTTCATGGTTTTCTTTTAATAAAAATGGTACGCCACTTGCAACAGTACCAAATCCTAGTAAGGCAATCTTAACAGACATCCTATTGACTCCTTGAATTTTCTATAGTAGCTCCATTATAACAAAAACTTGAGCGTTTGACAGCCAATTGCCTTAAAAATTCTGAATTTTCATGACAGGATCTGCCTGTAGCAAGTTCTGGAAAAGAACATAGAATTTGTGGTACAATAAAGAAAATAATGAAAACGGTGACACTATGAGTAAACGAAGAGTACCTAAAAAAATCAAAGCCCTACTTGGAATCAATGCCCTCCTCCTAGTCTGTATCTTTATTTGTAGCTTTCTTCTGATCAAACGGATCACTCAGCCGAGTGACGGGAATACCAGTGGCACTGCCGTAACGCGTTCTCTCGAGGAAGGTAGCTCCTCTATCGAGTGGACTCGTGTGAAAAGCCGGTCAAACTGCCCATCCTCATGTACCACTCCGTGCACAATATGGCCGAGTCTGAAGCTGCCAATGCTAATTTGATCGTCGATCCAGAAACCTTTGAAAGCCAACTAAAGGCCCTAAAAAAAGCGGGTTACTACACCCTGACACCTGGGGAAGCCTATCGCATCCTCGTCAAGAACGAAGTACCCAAAGGAAAGAAATATGTCTGGCTGACCTTTGATGATGGTGTCGAGGATTTCTATACCATCGTCTATCCGCTTCTCAAAAAATATAAGATGACCGCCACCAACAATATCATCACGGACTTTACCCAAAAGAAAAAAGAAAATGTCCTGACCTTTGACCAAATCAAAGAGATGAAAAATGCTGGCTTGACCTTTGAAAGTCATACAGTCAATCATCCAGACCTAGCCAATTCCAGTCTTGAAACCCAAAAGAATGAGCTAGTCGCTTCTAAACGCCTGCTAGATAAGGTGCTGGATCAAAATACTAGCGTTATCGTCTACCCATCCGGTCGCTACAGTCAGGTCACGATCGACCAAGCTAAGAAAGCTGACTACAAACTTGGCCTCACCACTAAAAATGGACTAGCCAGCTCCGCTGATGGACTCTATTCCCTCAAACGAGTTCGGATCCTTCCAACCACTACAGGAGAGGACCTCCTAGCCATGATCCAAGAATAAAGAAAGAGAGTGGGACAGAAATCGGTAATTCGTTAGAATTCGATTTCGTCGTCCCACCTTCGCACAGTTGAGTAGGGCTGCAAAAGCTGATGAAATCAGCGTAGAAGAGCCCACTCAACCACTGCGTCTTGCTCAACAATCCAAAAATAATTGAGAGGCTAGGACTTTTGTCCCAGCCTCTTTTGTTAGAGTTCCTTCTCTAGTTCTTTTAGAAAGGTGATTAAAAATTGATGGCGACTTTCTGCTATTTGCTTAGCAGTCTCCGTGTTCATTTCATCTTTTAAGAGAAGCAACTTGTCGTGGAAATGTTGGACGGTATCAGTGAGGGACCTCCCTTTGTGGCCACCATAGGAAAATGTTCGCGCAATTCCTACAGCTCCTATCGCATCCAGGCGGTCTGCATCCTGGACAATCTTGCCTTCTAAGGTTTCTGGATGTTTCCCGCGATTTTTGCTGAAAGAAACAGCATTGATAACCCGACAAATCTGGTCGATTTGGTCTTTAGGAATACCGATTTCTTCTAGAAACATGCGAGCATTCGCATTATTCTCAGTTTGAAACAATTTATCATCATCAGCATCGTGAAGAAGAGCTGACAAGCCCACTATCTCCAGATCACATGGACCTTCTGCTTGTGCGATTCTCATAGCATTGGTAAAGACGCGGAGAGTATGATCCACATCATGGCCATCCGCTCGATCAGCAAATAAGGTTTTCACATACTGCTTAGCAGCAAAAATTCGTTCTTCGATCATCGTTCTTGTCCTTTGTACAATCTGTGCTCAGTTTTATCTATTCATTTGAACTAGTTATGGAGATGTGCAGTTTACTTTAAAACCACCTCTCGGTGGTGTTTACTTTTTCTTTTGTGGAAAGAGGGGTAGGCCTAACGTAGCGATCTTCTCAGCGGGAATCTTCATGCCATCCTTGATCCATTTGGAGATGACAGAGACAATGGCTGAGCTCCAGAAGGAATTGAGGTAGCTGCCAGCGCCATTCGAGGAGCTGCCATTTCGTTTTTCTAGAAAATCATAGACTGCCTTGGTCAAGAGCCGCTCGAAATTGTAATCAATAGCCAGGCTAATGATCTTGGCTTCTTTCTTGACTTCCTTAAAGAGGTAGACCCAGACTTGGTAGAGGTCTGTCTTGAGATTGTAGCCATCTAAAGACTTGGTAATCTTTGCGATACTAGATTGAAAGATGGACTCTAGAATCTCTTCTTTGGAGTCATAATTACGGTAAAAGGCTGCGCGAGAGACACCGGCACGCTGAACCAGCTCAGAGATGGTGATCTTTTTCAGATCTTTTTTCTCCAACAATTGCAGGAGAGAGATTTCGATGGATTCTCGTGTAATCGCATTGTTTTCTCGGTTAAATCGTTTGAGATTTTCCAAGGATTTCTCGGATATTTTTCTTTCTGCCATAACATTTACTTTCTATCTGTCTCACCTGATGATATCTGCTTGGATAGCATTGTACTTCATGATATAATTGTAAAAGAAGACATACTACTTGTCAATGTACATTTTTATACAATTATGAGGTATGAACTGATGAAATGGAAAATTATTGCGGATTCAGGCTGTGACTACCGCTCTTTGGACAATCTGGCACCGGATACGGAGTTTGTCAGTGTCCCATTGACCATCCAAGTGGGAGAGACCATCTATACAGATGACGCCCAACTCAATATCGATCAGATGATGGAAGAGATGTATGCGACTACGACAGCTTCTAAGTCTGCCTGTCCAAGTCCAGATGATTATATGAAGTCCTTTGAAGGAGCTGAAAATATCGTCGTTGTGACCATCACTGGAACCCTTTCAGGTAGCTATAATAGTGCTGAGGTGGCCAAGAAGATTTATCTAGAAGAGCATCCGAATACCAATATCCACGTCATTAATAGCTTGTCAGCTGGGGGTGAGGTGGACCTGATCGTTCGCAAGCTCAATCAGTTGGTCGCTGAAGGCCTCGATTTTGATCAAGTAGTCGATGTGATCACGACCTACCAGTCTAAGACGAAGTTGCTCTTTGTTTTGGCCAAGGTTGATAATCTGGTCAAAAATGGGCGTCTCAGCAAATTGATCGGGACTGTTGTCGGTCTCCTCAATATCCGTATGGTTGGGGAAGCTAGTAAGACGGGTACTCTTGAGCTACTCCAAAAAGCACGGGGCCAAAAGAAAGCGATCAAGGCAGCTTTTGATGAATTAATCAAGGCAGGCTATAATGGCGGACATATTACCATTGCCCACCGCAACAATGAAAAATTTATCGAGCAATTCTCTGCATTGGTTCGTGAAAAATTTGCCCGTGCAAACATCGAAGTCCTTCCTACTTCCGGACTTTGTAGTTTCTACGCCGAAGAAGGCGGGCTCCTCATGGGATATGAGATTTAAGTTACCACTAAAAAGAGGCTAGGACAAAAGTCCTAGCCTCTCAATTGTTTTTGGATTGTCGAGCAAGACGCAGTGGTTGAGTGGGCTCTACTAAGCTGATTTCATCAACTTTACAGCCCTACTCAACTGTGCGGAGGTGGGACGACGAAACCGAATTCTAACGAATGACCGATTTCTGTCCTACTCTCTCTTTTTATTCTCCGATCTCTTGGTAGAGAGTGCGGATTTTTTTGCGGTAGATGGTAGAACTGATTCCCGCTCCAATTAGCAGTATGACACTATAAAGGATCACAGCTAGCAAGGTGCTGACGGAATGATAGGTCCAAATGAAGCTGACAATGATCAAGAGAAACATCACAAAGATAAAGACAATCAAGAGGATAGACTGAAGAACTGCATTCCCACGATGACGGGTCATCAACTCTGTGATATTGGTCCAATTGGTACTAAAATTTTGAAAATCTTTGACATAGTCTCGAATGCAGATCGGAATGGTGGTTACGACCCAGATCAGCAACATGGCAAGGATGGCCAAGGGATGCACACCAAAATAGAGACAAACACCAACCAGAAGAATGACAGGAAGAATGGATTGCACCAGATAGAGCAACCAAAATTTCATAAAGAGATAGCGTTTAAAATCAATAGGGAGCGATCTCAAGTATTCAAAGTTTTCGCGCTCTAGCGAAATACCGATACTGGTCAAGCCTCCAAAACTATTGAAAACACCGATCAAGATGGCAACAAGGGTCAGTGGTACCAGATACTGGGGTGTTAAGTAAGGACTGAGGCCCCCTATATTTTTTTGATGCTCCTGCTGCTCCACTGAGGAGGAAAAATATATGGCAGAATACTCATCATCAAGAGGACTTGCACCATAAGGGTTCCATCGCTCAAGAGTCTGCGATGATACTGAATGACAAATCGTCTAAAGGAGTCTTTCTGACCCACATGGAGCACTTTCACGCGCTCTTTAACGGTTTGGTTGGTCGCAACTGCAAGGGCCGCATCATAGAACTGCGGGATCACGATTTTTGCGAACCAGGCCAATCAAGACCAAAAGCACCAGGATCCAGCCTAAGAGGCCCAGGAGCGCTTCTCCATCAAAAAGGATTGAGGATGAACTGATGAAAAGCCGTAAAAGGTGGAAATAGAATGGGAATATCCGTTCCACCCGACACCTCTACCCGGTGAGTTTGGACTAGATTGAGATAGAGATAAGCTCCTAGACTCAGAAGGGAACCAATTCCGACCATGATGTTGGAGACCAGGGTCGTATGTTTTTTAAAAAACACGGTCTTGGTAATCAAATGAGCTAGGATGATCGTCGCTAAAAAGAGAACGCCTAAGAGAATTAAGGCACAAAAGAGGCCTAGCAGGATCCCTAACGGATTGAAGCCGCCTGCTTGGACAGGCAGAATCAGAAAATAGCTGACCAAGGGAAGGATAGCCATGAGGAGGGTCAGGATGACCGAGATACTCTTTCCAGCAATGACTTCCGCATCTGAGAAGGCATAGGGCCGGTAAAACTGGAGGTCCTTGCTTTCATAAAAGACATTGTAAAAACTCATAAAGCCTTGGGAAATGGTCATCAAGGAAAAGAGGGCGACCATATTGACAAAGAAGGCTGGTTGATGGACAAAATCATAGATGCTAAAGAGCAAGCCAAATATGAGGAAATAGACCAATCCTAAAAAGAGGTAGTTGAGCACCGATTTGCGGGCGACATTGAGTTTGACGTCCGGTTTTTTGGCCTGTTTGGCACGTAATTTTGCGATCTGAGCGGGCTGACTGGCATAGATGATATTGACATTGACCAGTTGCTGGATAATCTTAAGACGCATGATCGCCACCTTCTTCCTTACGACCCGCTAGGCTGAGATAGATACTTTCCAGACTTTGTTCGGGATGTTGGCCCTTCAATTCCTCGATCGTCCCATAGAAAATGAGATTACCCTTTTTGAGAATGGCGATTTTATCACAGAGTTGTTCGGCCACTTCTAAGACGTGGGTAGAGAAAATAACCGTCTTGCCGCGATCCGCATGCTGGCGCATCATTTGTTTTAAATCGTAAGAAGCCTGTGGGTCCAAACCGGTCATGGGTTCGTCCAATACCCAGATATCTGGATCTGACAAGAGGGCTGCAATGACGAAGACCTTCTGGCGCATCCCATGTGAAAAGGATTCAATCACTTCATAACGGTGGCTCTGAAATCAAAGATCCTAAGAAGCTCTTCCAAGCGTTGATCACAATCTTTCTGACTCATATCATAAGAAGTCGCAACCAACTCCCAGAATTCATTGGCTGTGAGACGCAAGAAAAGATCTGGCGAATCTGCCACATAACCGATCTTCTTTTTGATCGCCAGTCGATGGCTATAGAGGTCCTGACCATCCACTTCAATGGATCCAGTGGTTGGGGTGATGACACTGACCAGGCTCTTGATGGTTGTGGACTTGCCAGCTCCGTTGTGGCCAATCAGTCCGACAATTTGCCCATCTTCGATGGTCAGATTCAAGTGGTTGAGGGCAATATCCCCATCGTAATCTTTGGTAACTCCGTGAAATGTAATCATGCTAACTCCCTAATTGATCCTCATTGGGACCGTTTTTTCTTATTCTGTTGATAAGCGATCATCGAAATGGTAGAGCAATTCTAGCAGATAGTTTGGAATGGTCTCCAAGAAGTCTTCTTTGTAGACCCGCTCTCCTCGCTTATGCAATTCTTTACCCCATGGTCCTAGATTAACTGCCGGAACCTGAATTTGGGCAATTTTTTCCAGATCCAGATCATAGACCTGGGCTGGTGTGGCTAGGCTATCTAGGACGACTTGATAAGAAGCCACATCCTTTTCCAAGGCACAATAACTGGTGTCGTTAATCCCCATAAAGTATTCTTCGACTTTTAAGAGGTAACCTCTTGTGTCCAGATACTCGCGGTAATCAGTGATGAGGGACACGATATTGAAATCGGTATTGTCTAAAAAGCGGCAATTCATGGAAGGATAATATGGGGGCGCAAAACCGATGACCACCATGGGATCTTTATCTCCGAGAAACTCAAGGAGTCGCTGGATTTGCTGAATCGCAAGGCTCTGGTAGCTGGTCCCATTACGAAAATCTTGCTCCGCTTTTTTATTAGAAGCTTCTCTAAAGGCTTGGTAGCCCTCTAAGGCTTGGCAACGTTCCTCTAGTTCTTGATAGGTGATGACTCTTGGCCTTGCAATAATGTGGTCTTGTCCTGCCTGATCCTGCAAATGCTCGTACTTCTTGTAAAAGGCGTCCAAGGCCTCTTGACTATGCTCATAGATTCGTTGCAAGAGCTCTTGGGGTGTTTTCTTCAAATGCAACACACTGAAATAACCAGCCGCATACAGCACGGTCGATACATCGTACTGCTCCTTCAAATCTCTGAGATAGGACCAAGAAGGAAGGGGAGACGTTTCTCCCAACGCCTGATCTGCCAGATCGGGATGAAGATCTAGCTGGCTTGCGATGGCTACTAGGAGCGACAAGGCATTGATCCCTTTGAGGGGCTCCTTCATATGGGACAAGACACCTTGCGCCACAACGACCGGCATGAGTTTGCCAACTGTACCAATGTGAAGGACCTTTTCTTTTCCTACTTCCGATTCAAAGGGCTCTGAATCCACTGCTAATACATAATTCAGATCAAACTTTTCCTGCAAATCTGTGAGGAGACCCAAAGCTCCTCGCATCCCACGTGAATAGGATTCCTCATCTCCAACAGAGAGATAGAGCAGATTGACCTGACCTTCTGAGGGAGCTGCTGCATAGGCTTCCAGAACTCCCAATTGCAGGGCCAAGGCTGCTTTCATATCGCAAGAGCCTCTGCCAAATTTCCATTCTCCAGAAGCTAAATCTGCCTGCATATCGGGTCGCCTATCCAATGTTTTCAAGGCTTCTGCTACTTGATCAGAATCGAGCGCGATCTCCGACAAATTTCCATAGTCTTCTAAATCGACTGTATCATGGTGGTGGAAAAGGATAACTGTTTTTTTCTTGCCCTTATCGACCAAGGCCCAATTGACCGACCGATGCAAGTGATCCTGAGGCACCTGATAGCGCCCAAAGTGGTCCGGATGTTCCTTGAAATAGGGGATCTGGCCAATCCGTTGATCCAGGTAAGCTTCGATTCCTTGCTCGGTCTCCGTGTTGGTGAAGCTTGGAATCGCCAAGGCTTCGGTAAAAATCGTTTCGATGCTCTCTCTATTGGTGGTTTTCACTTTCTCTCCATCCTTCTTTTCTATTATTCATCTTTGTGAGCTTTGCCAAGTGACAAGAGGCTGGTGAGCATGAGTCCTAGGAAGCCAAAGAGAGTCCAAGGGCTTGTTGCTTGACCTGTTTTTGGAAGGCTCGGTTGGCTTGTCGCTTCGATCTTATCTTTATCAGCTCTTTGAGCCAATTCTTGTGCAGTTTCTTCTTTTTGTTCCTTACGGAAGTCCATCGGATCCCGACCATGGCTTGGTTTTTGAGGGATTTCAGAAGCAGCTGGATTAGTTGGCGTCATTGGATTACTTGGAACAATTGGTTTTTCTGCTTGATCTACTGGACTTGGGTCTTGTTCAGGATCTACTTTTGGTTGAATGGTTGCAATTGGCAAGATCCGATCTGCCAATGTGGCATACTCTGTATCTTTTTCGCTCGGTTGATAACGGAACAAGAGAGACCGACTGTTTTCTACGATTGGAATCGTTGCAGAAATAGAATCTGTCTTGAAGGTCACTTCATAAGGATCTGCAAAATAGATGTAATCCGGATCATAGGTGTGCAAACTCAAAACCAGTCGATGGCCTTTTTTCACTGTATAGAGATTTGGTTGCAGATACATGGTGTAATCATGATATTCATTTTCTTTCAGATCAATAGAATGACTAGAACTTGCTGAGTCATAGCGAGATGCTGGATTGGCCAGATTCATCCAACCACGCGCAATCACCACACTCTTAACCTTGTGGGTCTTGTAACGTTTGAGAGGCAAGGTTTCAAGGTTGCTACCATTCCAGTAGCCTGTCTCATCGATGGTTTCTTTTTCCAATGTGCGCGTGCTGTAGCCATCTTTATCATAGGTGATTTCTTCCTTGACCACATCAAATTCCTCATCGGAAACATCCATCAGAGTCGCACTGACATGGGCATGGTTCTTGTCTCCCTTGACAAAAGCTGCGCTAAAATGCACCGGAATATGACCTTTGATGGTCGTATCTTGGTCGACGGTGGCTGCATAGGAAGCCGCTACTTCTGAGGAATGGAAGGCCGCATCCTGGTTACGTGTAGTCCAGTTATTTCCTGTACCATAGTAATCGCCAGTTACTGTCACATCCTCCCGTTTAGAGTAGATTCGAGCGGAGATGGCATTGTTGGTATCCCATTTATCAAAACGACGCCATTTACTTGGATCTAGATTGTCCTGAGCTGTTACTTGTGGAAGGTTTTCAATCCCATTTTCAATACCGTAGAGGTAATGGCTATACCAGAGATTCATCAGGTCATTAAAGGCTTGGCCTGCGACTTCTGTCCCTGACCAACGAGTAGATGGATAGATGTGATTGCCCTGGTGGAGCAAGACCTTGGGATCAATCCCTCGCCTTCTTATAGGCTTCCAGCATGAGTTCAAAATGTTTTGGTTTGACATTGTCATCATTGAGCCCTTGGATAATGAGAGGGGCCGCCTTTAAGTTGCTTGCATTTAAGGTGTAGTCGCGTTTGGCATATTCTTCGTTGTAATTATGACCATCCTTGTGTTGGAGCTCATTGAGTTTGGTGATATAGGCTGCATAGTAATCCTTGACCTTGTCCCAATCTTCCTTATCAAGGATTCGGCCTGAGGTATAGACAGACAGCCAAGATAGGTCATTGGAAGCTCCGGTATCAAGAGGAGATCCTTGGCTGTTGAAATGGTCATACCAACTAGCAATCCCTGCAGCTGGCACAATGGTCTTTAGGCCTTCCACACCAGTAGAAGCTACACCAAATGTTGTCGTACCTGCCCAAGATAAGCCTGTCATGGCGACGTTTCCGTTGGACCAGTCCGCCTTGACTTCCTGGTTGCTAGTCTTATCTGAGTAAGCTTTGCGTTTGCCATTGAGCCACTCAACGATATTTTTATAAGCAGCTACTTCAAGGTCAGAGCCGGTCGTATTGATCCCGTCTGATCCTTTTGAGCCCAAACCACTACTGGTCACCACTGCATAACCACGAACTAAGAAATAATTGTACCAGTTGAGATTTTCATAATCATAATGCGTATAATCTTCAGAGCTTTCACGTGGATTGACGTAGTACCAATCCTTTGGATCAGTTGCTTTGGCTACTTCTTCTGTCGTAACAGTCTTGGTTGCTTGGCGTTTGGCAGGTTTTTCATAGAGCTTGGCCATATCGAAGTTTCCACCTTCTTTGAGACCAATTGCCTCTAAGGTACGCTCTTCTGTTGTTCCTGTTACATAAGGACTAGCTTCAAAAATGGTCGCAGCTTTATAGTCCCCATTGACAGCAGCTTTTGGCACCTGCACGAAGGTCTTGACCAAGTCAGGCTTGCCATCTCCATCCGTATCATAATCAGTTTCCACATAGACAATATAGCGGACGATGTCACTCTTGTCATAGGAGTAATGCTCCGGATCGTCCCCTGGCGTAAATGGGAAAATAGGTTGTGCTTTGCCATTCAAAAAGAGAGGTGTCTTCTTGTCAGCTCGGTAAGCGGCACGGAGCTGTTTGGCTACATCAACCATCGAAGTGAGATTAGTGACTGGAGCAGAGCCCTCCACTCCTTCCTTGACCATCCCTAGGCTCTTGGCAAAAGCTAATCGGTCTTTATCAGTAGATCCGACTTGATTTTCCTTGGTAGAAGCCCAGTTCAATAGTTGATTGACTGCCTCCGTCACAGTGACTTCTTTTTCACGATCCTGATCGGTTACAGTTGCACCAGTAATTTCAGCCAAGTCTCCTTGGGTTACTTTTGGAGCTGTGCTCACCTCTTGACTGCCAACGGTAGGCGTCGCAGGCGCAGGGCTTGGCTGATTGGCTAGAGTGGACTCAACAGTTGGGGCGCTCACTACCGCTGGACTTGACGCAGGTTCTTCATGTAGCTCAGTCGTCGGAGTAGTTGTCGGAGCGGTTGGCGAAGTGGTTGGTCTGTTAGTTTCTGAAACCTCTTCCACTTTTTCAGGATGTACGGTTTCTTTAGTGTCTCCTTGTGTTGAGGTCACTGTTTCAGTAACTTCAGGACTTGCCGTAGAAGGAGTAACCGTCTCCTCAGTAGTTGTGCTGCTTACTTGGTCTGCTTGCACATGCTGGGCGAGTACAGCAGGGCTAATCAGTAAACCTGCAACGAGTAGAGAAACAAGAGTTGTTTTTTTCATAAAATGGTCTCCTTTCACCATTTTCAAAGTCAGTCCTAGCGGAGCCTGACTCTATTATGTTATATTCTCACTTCATTTCTTTCATGTATGCGATTTCTTTTCCAGAAAGGGCTTGATTCCAGCGCAAACGTTTGTCGCATCCAACTATTTGGTAAAATAGGGACATTCACATGAAAGAAGAAATAACGATGGAAAATCAAACCTTAATGCAATATTTTGAGTGGTATTTGCCCGCTGATGGGAACCACTGGACGCGTCTTGCTGAAGATGCGCAACACTTAGCAGACTTGGGTATTCGTAAAGTCTGGATGCCGCCTGCTTTTAAAGCTACCTCTAACAATGACGTTGGGTACGGAGTCTATGACCTCTTTGATTTGGGCGAGTTCGACCAAAAAGGAACAGTTCGTACCAAATATGGTTTCAAAGATGATTATCTTCAAGCTATTCAAGCCCTCAAAGATGCTGGGATTCAACCAATGGCCGATGTCGTGCTCAACCATAAAGCTGCTGCCGATGGCTTAGAGGAATTCGAGGTCGTAGAGGTGGATCCAATGGATCGAAACAAGGTTCTCACTGAGCCCTTCACCATTCAAGGATGGACTAAATTCACCTTTGATGGCCGAAATGGCGCCTATAATGACTTCCACTGGCATTGGTACCACTTCACCGGCACTGACTACGATGCTTCACGTAATAAGAATGGGATCTACCAAATCCAAGGGGACAACAAAGGTTGGGCTCATGGAGATCTGGTAGACAAGGAAAACGGAAACTACGATTACCTCATGTACGCCGATATCGATTTCAAACATCCCGAGGTTGTAGAAAATCTCGACCAATGGGCTGAATGGTTTATCGAAACGACTGGTGTAGAAGGTTTTCGTCTGGATGCGGTCAAACACATCGACTCCTTCTTCATGAAGAATTTCATCCACAATATTACCAAAAAATATGGTGAAGATTTCTACGTCTTTGGTGAATTTTGGAATGGGGACACCGAAACCAACGATGAGTACTTGGAAAGCATTGATTACCTGTATGACCTGGTCGACGTAGCCCTCCACCAAAATCTCTTCAGAGCTAGTCAAGAGGGTGAAAATTTCGACCTTCGAACTATTTTTGATGGAACACTAGCGCTCAATCATCCTGAACAGGCCGTGACCTTTGTGGACAACCATGATACCCAGCGAGGGCAAGCCTTGGAATCTACGATCCAAGAATGGTTTAAGCCTGCAGCCTATGCCTTGATCTTACTTCGTGAAGCTGGTTGCCTTGTGTCTTCTATGGAGACTACTACGGTATCGAGGGCAAATTTGCGCAAGAAAGTTTCCAAGAGGTTCTTGATCGTCTCTTATGGGTTCGTAAAGATCTGGCCTATGGGGAACAAACGGACTACTTCGATGATCCTAATTGCATCGGTTGGACACGTTCAGGTACAGAAGAATCAGCACCAATCGCCTGCTTAGTTTCGAATAACCAAGCTGCTACAAAAGTCATGGAGATCGGCTCATCCTACGCAGGTCTCACCTACTATGATGTCCTAGAAAATTGTAGCGAAACCGTCCAAGTCCAAGAAGACGGTACTGCTGAATTCCCAGTAGCAGAACGCTCCGTCAGTGTCTGGGTAGCCCAAGATACAGAGGGCCAATAACCTTTATATATGATTTTCTCCTAGGATCTACATTTTCCTAGGAGAATTTTTTCCTGTAAAAAAATTTTTATAGGAAATACAGCTTCATTTTAGCACTATAAGAAAACGCTGTCAATGGGTATCACATCTATTTGAAAGAAATAAAGAGCATCAAAAAAAGCTGGAAAAATTATCCAGCCTTCGATATTTGATAGAAATAACTGCATGACGCAGTGGTTGAGTGGGCTCTACTACGCTGATTTCATCAGCTTTTACAGCCCTACTCAACTGTGCGGAGGTGGGACGACGAAATCGAATTCTAACGAATTACCGATTTCTGTCCCACTCTCTCTTTTTAGCTCAATTCTGCAATGATTTCTTTCAATTGGGCTTTCGTATGAACTCCAGCCACTTGTTTGACAACTTGTCCATCTTTTTTAAAGAGAAGAGTTGGAATCGACATGATACCGAATTGACGCGCTGTATTTGGATTTTCATCGACATCCATCTTACAGATTTTCAAATCATCTTCATGTACTTCTTCTGCCAACTGATCCAAGATTGGAGCTTGCATGCGGCATGGACCGCACCAAGTTGCCCAAAAGTCAATCAAGACAAGGCCTTGGCTGGTTTCTTGTTCAAAAGTTGCATCTGTGATTATGTGTGCCATATTTCCTCCTTTTTCAGTAGTGACTACTGATTCTGCATTTCTACTTTTATTTTACACTAAAAGATGTCATTTTAGAAATATTTGCTACGGGGACTCCTTAGGCATCTTCTCTCTTTTTGCGCCAAAAGATGAGACTAGAAGCTGTAAGGCTGATCACACCGAAGAGACCCAGAGCATGATCTTTGCTCCCTGTTTGAGGAAGCATATGGTCTGCTTGTTCTCCTCCTACTGCAGAAGTCACTTCTTGAGGATCTTCTGTAACTGATTCCGAAGTCGTGGTAACAAATCGAGGCCCATAGGATACAGCTAGTGTAAGATGAGGTTGCTCTTGTCTTGCTGATCCTGTTTGCATCTGTTCTTCTATTTCAGGAACAGTTTGGTTTGGTTGGACAAAATGTTCTGGACTTGGAAGTGTATATTCTTCCTTGTAGTGGACTTCTGGAGCGACTAGAGCAGCACCTTCAACTTCTGGTAAATTCGCAAAGTCTGTATCTGTTGCACTTGGTACATAGGCTGCCTTTTGGGCGCGGGTCTTTTCGACAATTGGAATCGCTGCCTGGATAGAATCTGTCTTGAAGGTCACTTCATAGGGATGCTCCACCGTTAAATCAGATGGGTCATAGGTGTTAAAGACTAGGGCTAACTTGTGACCTTTCTTAACTGTATAGAGATTTGGTTGGAGATAAACCGTGTAATCGTGGAATTCTCCCACCTTTGGCTCAATGCTAGCGCGAGAGCTTGCTGAATCGTAGCCAGACTTAGGATTCGCAAGGTTGATCCAGCCTTTTGCGATCACCTTGTACTTGGTCTTGATGGTTTCGTATTCGGCAACAGATAGGTTGCTTAAATTGCTTCCCATCCAGAAACCGTCTGCTGTTTTATCTTGCTTGACGCTACCATTTCCTACCACGTCAAAGTCCTCATCTGCCACATCTACCAAGAGGGCGTTAATTTGGAAATTCTTTCCTTGACCTTTGGCAAGAGCTGCCTTGAAATGAACGGGGATGTGGCCCTTGATCGTAGTGTCCTCAGTAACATCAGAAACGAAGGTCAGATTGGCCTTAGAGGAGGCTTTGCTGACTGTTTCATTACGGTTAGCGATCTCGACACCCGCAGCCGCATAGTCACTAGAAATGGTTTCTTCTAGACGTTTGGACCTTGCATTCAAGAAGAGACGTTGACTACTCTTCCAGTTATCATAGCTGGTCCACTTGCTTGGATCATAGTTGTTTTGAGCTAGAACCGCTGGCAAGCTTTCGACGTGATTGTCCACTCCATAGAGGTAATGGGTCAGCCAGGTATTGAGCAGGTCATAAAAGTCCTGACCATTGGCGGTGATGCCGTATCCCCGTGACATAGCCGCTGGGTAGACGTGATCTCCTTGGTGGAGATAGAGCTTGACATCTTGTCCTGCTTTCTTGAGGGCATCGTACATGAGTTCAAAGTGTTTGGTCTTGACATTGTCATCGTTCAAGCCATGAACGATCAGGGCGCTGGTCTTGAGATTTTCCGGATGAAGGGTATAATCCCGCTCCTTCCAGACATCACTGTAGTTACGATCGTGGGCGTACTGGTCCTTGTTCAATTGGTTGATGTAGTTAGAATAGTTTTGCCAAATCCCTGCCCAGTCGTCTTGGTCCAGCATCCGTGTGCTAACGTAGAGGGATAGCCATGAAAGATCACTATAAGGCGCATTGCCAAATTGGGTTCCTTGGCTATTGAAATAATCATACCAAGAAGCAATCCCTGCTGCTGGAACGATGGTCTTTAGGCCTTCTACGCCTGTCGCTGCCACACCAAAGGTCGTGGTTCCAGCCCAGGAGAGACCTGTCATAGCGACATTGCCTGTTGCCCAGTCGGCCTTGATTTCGACATTGCTGGTCTTGTCGGTGTAAGCCTTGCGTTTGCCATTAACCCATTCGATGATATTCTTGAAGGCATTGATTTCGAGATCAGATCCCGTCGTGTTAAATCCTTCTGATCCCTTGGTACCAAGTCCGGCGCTAGAGATAAAGGCATAGCCTCTGACCAAGAAATAGTCGTACCAGTTCAGATCTTCGTAGTCATAAATATACTCGTAGGGACTGTAGTAATACCAATCCGATGCCTTGGCCTTTTTCGCTGCTTCTACTGTTGTTTCACTGCTTACTGGCTGTCTCTTTGCAGGTTGGCTGTGCAGTTTCTTCATATCATAGCTACCGTCTGTTGGAAGCCCCAAACTTTCGAGGGTCACGTAGTTTTCGTCTAGCGTCCCCGCTACGTAAGGGCGCGCTTCGAGAATAGTGGCTGCCTTAAAATCCCCTTGAGCTACGGCTTTTGGTAATTGAACAATGGCTTTGACTAAGTCAGGCTTGCCATCTGCATCGGTGTCATAGTCCGTTTCGACATAGACTGGGAAACGTACAATTTGGCTGTCTTCATATTTGTAATCTTCATCTGCTTTTTCTCCCGTCGTATAAGGGAAAATCGGCTGGGCCCGACCATTTAAAAAGAGCGGGCTTTTCTTTTCAGCCCGGTAGGCATCGTAGAGTTTCTTAGCTGTTTCATACATCTTGGCCAATTCTGGCTGACTGACCTTACGGCTTAGATCTTCTGATTTTTCAATCAAGCCTAAACTTTTGGCAAAGCGTTCGCGATCTGCTTGGCTTTGACCCAATTGACTAGGATCTGTTGCTGCCCATTGAAGCAAGCCATTAACAGCATCTTGGACTGTCAACTCTTTAGAGGCCTGATCCGCTGCAAGGGTGCTACCTGTGACTTTTGCCAAATCATTACTTGTTGCCGGAGCTTCTGAAGTAGAAGCAGATTGAGGTGCAGCTTCCCTGTTGGTTGCTGCTGGACTTGCTACTGGGGCAGAGGACTCACTTTGTCTTGTGTGTTCTTCTGGTGCAGGGGCTACTTGATTGGCACCTGCCGTCCGATCCAGCGATGCCTCATTTGAACTTGCGGCTTCTTCACTTGTGACAGTGCTTGCGTCACTTGTTGTCGGTGTTGCTTCAGTAGATGGAGCATGGACCACTTCTGTCGATGGGGCTAACTCTTCCGTTTGCTCGTCTGCTGCTGCTACTTGGTGCAAGACCATCGGCGCGATCAGTAAGCTCGATGCGACAATGGAAACCATTGTTTTCTTTTTCATGTCAATCTCCTCACTTTTTGTAATCAACACTCCTATTATACTATGTAAGCGTTTTTATATCAAATAGATATTCAAATGATCCCACAAAAAAACCGAGGCATCAGCCTCGGTTATCGATTCTTATTTAACGTGTTTCTTAAGATCTTCTTGTGCTTTTTTGTTTGACTCTGCTTGTTCTTTTTGCCATTTTTCTAGGGCTTTGTTGTAGTCAGCAGTTGTCACAGCTTTATCTTGGAGTTTCATTCCTTTGTAGATCACGTGGTCTTTTCCTTTACCACCAGTCCATGCAAATGGAGCTGAGAATGGTTCGATACGTGTCAAGAATGGACGTCCCGTTGATGAAGAAGTTGGAATAACAAGGGCGCTATCTGTCAACCAAGCTTGCGCTGCCGCATATTTTTCGTAGCGTTTGTTGACGTCTTGTGTTTCTGCACCAGCATCTTTGATCATCTTTTCAAAGTCGTACAGACCAACTTTTTTAGCTGCTTCATTGTTTTCACTTGGGTCAAATCCAAGGAAAGTCTTAGTATTTTCACCAGATGAAGCTTTCAAAATATCCATGTAAGTTGATGGATCTTGGTAGTCAGGGCTCCATCCAACATTATCAGAGAGATCCCAGTCTTCGCCAGCCGCATTTGGTGCAAAGAGGGTCACATTTTGAAGGTCTTCTTTCGAAAGCATTTGGATATCGATGACAACATTTCTTTACCAAGCGCTTCTTCAACTGATTGTTTGAAAGATTGCGTCCGTTGAACTCTTGATGGAGTCGTTTGGTCCACAGGCATATCGATGTGAATTGGGAATTTCACACCTTCTGCTTCCAAGGCAGTCTTCGCTTTTGCAAACTCTTCCTTCGCTTTCTTAGCATCAAAGAGACCGTTTTGACCATCGTCTAGTTTAGTAGATTTCCACTCATCTCCGTAGGTATCCAATTGTGTTTTCACCATTTCACCGAAGGTTTTACCATCAGCTTGGACAAATGTTGGTGGAATGTAGAGGTTACGGATGATCTTGCTTGCTCCGTCTTTTCCGTTCAATTGAGCAGCATACGCTTCACGGTTGAAGGCAAAGCTGATCGCTTGACGGAAGTCCTTGTTCAAGAGAGCTTTCTTAGTAGATTGTTTTTCTTCATCGGTCTTCTTAGCAGTGTGTTTGTAAGATTGACGGTCGATGTTGGTACCAATAACATAAGAAGCAGCATCTTGAGGAGTGTAGGTGATTTCGTCTTTGAATTCTTTGGCTTGCTCTGAGTAACCAGATCCAGTTGGGAAGAGTTTTGCCAAGCTAAGAGCATTTTCACCGAATGATTTGGCCAATTTACTTTGGTCTTGTCCATCGTAGAATTCCAATTTCACATCTGAGATGTAGACCTTGTCTTTATCCCAGTAGTTTTCATTCTTGGTCATTTCGATAGAAGATTTAGAAGTAAAGCTCTTCAAGATGTATGGACCATTGTAAAGAAGGGAGCTGGTGTCACTTGCTTGGGCGAATTTATCCCCTTTTGATTTCACGAATTTCGTTGACAGGGAAAGTGATCCCAAGAGTCAATTTAGAGTTCCAGTAAGATTCTGGTTGGTTCAAAGTGATTTGAAGGGTATGATCATCAACTGCTTTTACTCCTACAGCTGAGAAATCTTTATTTTTACCACTGACGTAGTCATTCAAGCCTTTGATAGAATCTTGGATGATGTAGAGCATTTCTGATTTGTTATCAGCCGCATATTTGATCCCTGTGACGAAATCTTTAGCTGTTACATCCGCATACTCTTCGCCTTCTGAATCATACCATTTAGCATCATCACGAAGTTTATAAGTATAAGTCAAGCCATCTTGCGAAACTGTCCAGTCTTTTGCAAGAGATGGAATCAAGTTACCGTATTTGTCATTTTCAAACAAACCATCAATCAAGTTTCCTGTGATATCGTGGGTTGCTGCTTTACCAGATGTGATATAGTTTAGGTTTTCTGGCTCAGTCTCATAGACATATGAGAATTTTTGACCGTTGCTTGAGCTAGATGATTTAGAACCACCCGAACAAGCGGCTAGGATACCTGCTGAAAGGAGGGCAACTCCCGCAAGTGCAATGACATTTCTTTTTTTCATGTAAAACTCCTTAAGAAATTTTAAGTTTATTTTAAGATTATACCACAATGATTTTCAGAAGAAAAGGAATTTTCAGAAAATTTTAGTTTATGAAAAAACTACTCCGAAGAGTAGTTCCAATTTTTACTCTACCAAGTCGCTCTTGAGGTAGGCATCGACCATGCGCTCTGTTGCGACTACAGAATCCAAGTGAGTCCGCCCATATGAGTGGCTAGATTCGATCCCTGCTCCAAGAAGAGCATGTTTGACTTCTGCTCCTGCGCTCATGGCTGCAGAGGCATCTGATCCATAGAAAGGATAGATATCCAACTTATAAGGGATTTCTTGAGCTTTTGCCAAGGCTACTAAATGCTGACGGAACTCGTAGTGATAGGGTCCTGAAGCGTCTTTGACACAGATGGATACCGTGTATTCATCCGTTGCTTGGTCATCTCCCATAGCTCCCATGTCCACTGCCAAGTATTCGACCACTTCAGCTGGAATACTAGAATTAGCCCCATGCCCCACTTCTTCAAAGACTGAAAAGGCAAAGGTGGTCGTTACTGGCAATTGGATCTGCTCTTCCTTGTACACGCGCAGAAGATTCAAGAGAATCGCTGCACTCACCTTGTCATCTAAATGGCGAGATTTAATAAAGCCAGTATCTGTCACAATGGTCCGGGGATCAAAGCTGACAAAATCACCTACTTCAATGCCAAGGGCACGAGTTTCTTTTTCATTGGTTACTTTTTCATCCAGACGGACTTCCATATTGTCCTGGGTCCGCTCGACAGTACCCGCATCCTTGTAGACATGGCAAGAAGTCTGATGGACCAAAATCGTACCCGAATGGGTCTTTCCTGTATTGGCTACATGGACTGTACAATTTTCCCCTTCAATCATATTCCAAGGGAAACCACCGATTCGGTCCAGTTTGAGGTGGCCATCTGGTTTCACCGCGCGGACAATAGCTCCCAGGTATCCACATGGGCTGTGACATAGCGTTGCTTGTCTGTGATCACACCAGGCACGGTCACATTCACCCCACCCTTAGCAGTCCGAGTTACTTCGTACCCGAAGTCTTCAATGGTTTTGACCAAGTAGTCTGCGATCTCACGTGTATAACCGGTCGGGGAAGGAATGGCTGTCAATTCCTGCAAATAAGTCACTGTCTGATTCATAATGCCTCCAAATGTGTTTTTCTTTATTCTAGCATGAAATAGGTGGAATAGCTAGAGGAGAGGTTACAAGGTAGATTTTTTTAACATCAATCCTCTAAAGTCACTGAAAAAATATCTTCACCTCTTCTCATTCTATCTTCCATTTCTTTCCATTCAAGAACCAATTTATAAAGTTCATTTGTAGGAATAAAGCAAGGGTCTCCAAGACTTTCATCATCCATTTGATAATAGACTTCGGTTTCTTCTTTATCTATATCAATATTAAGCATATTACCACCAAAAATCAGACGCTTCTTTTTGACCAGTAACAACCGCCTCTAATTCTTTTTTTGAATGTGGGGGTAAAAATTATGAACCTCAATGATAAAAAAATCACCTAAAGTTTGATAGTTTTCATCCAAAAAAATTTTTATTGATAATCTAATATCACCGTCAGGGTATTTAAATATTCCATATTGTCTTTTTTTAACATTTGTTCTAGCCTATTTCTAATCCTCAAGAATTGAAAAAAATTATATTTGTTGTTGTATCTCTGATTGAAGCGAACAATTACATTCATAGGGTATTTTTTTATTAATCCATTATCAAAAGTTATACTTTTCTTTAACTCTTCCCGAAATTTTTGTATCCCAGATGCTATTTCAGCTACTAATCTTGAAGTATCAATTTTAAAAAGTGGCAATACCCTTATCTTCAATAAAGAGTATTGAATCGAAAAAAATAATATTGAAATATACAAATCCGTAGCTGAGCTTTTTTTGTCATTTTAATTAAAGAGTTCTCCAATAATAATTGAATGTTTGTGATATCACTTTGATTATAAAAAAATATTCAAACAGTACCTGATTAATATCTGTAGGAAAAAAACGTCTGGAATAAAAAGTTGGAGGTTCAATTCGATACTTTTTGTCTTCCGCGAAGTATATCTTCAACGTTTCCTTCTTTTATTGCTTCTATAATTTTTTTATTTTTTTCCTTCAATTTAGTTTATTATTCTTCCTTCTTCTCTCCATATTTAGGATCAATTATATTAAATAAGCGAATTTGTTCCTCTCGAAAAAACCTGTCATAAAGTTTAATGCACCCACTAGCTTTATTCCAAGCATCCTGTGAGGCTATTCTAGCCCTTCTGAGATACTTCTGGAAAAGTTTATCCTCTTGACTTCCCAAAAAAATACCTCAAAAAAATAGTCCTCTCACTGATTTTTAATTCATCTTTCGTTTCACTTGCAATTCAGATTGAATATTTCGGTTCATGAAGGGATAATTGATATTGTAAATGCTCTGTTGGATTTTCACTACAAAATTCTTATAGGTGAGAATTAAAGCAAGAGCTTACCAATACTTAATTCGTAAACTCTTATTTGTTTCAATTCCAACATAGATATAAAGAGTTATTTTAATCTTTGATCGCTAGAATTTCAGCCCCTTCAGGTAATATTTCTTCTAGTTCAGACTTTGTAAATAAGCCTTGTGCTTTAGGATTTCCTCTTAAAGCTTCTGGAAATTGCCTAAAGAAATTTTTATTAGCTTCTTCTTGTGTCACGTTCGGTGGCCAGCAGTAGTTTTTTAGCTTGAAATGAATTTCTTTAAGTGTTTTTTCCCCAGACTTTAATAATTGAAATAGTTCTAATGGGAATTCATAAACCACACGCTGAGGGGCAATTCCTCCCTCCTCAGTAACGTAATAAAAATGATTACCATCTCTCCAGATATGCTGACCATAACCTTTTATTTCCTCAAATTGAATAACATCTTCCCATTGTAGTCTTGTTGGTTTCATTTATACATTCCTTACTTAAGTGGTGATACATAATCATCTGGAAGTTCTCCTTCAGATTCAATCCACTGCTTCTCAGCAATCGGTATCAACTCTTCAAGTTCTTCCTTAGAAAAAAGTTTCCTATTTTTAGGGACATCTATCAAAGAAGCTGGATATTTGCTTATAAATTTTCTTCTAGATTCTCTTCTCTCTTCTTCCGTTGGTGGCTAACAATCATTCTGAATCTTCCAAGAAACTTCGCGTAGCGTTCTCTCACCACTCTCTAGTAAGGCAAATAACTCATTTGGCAATTCATAAACCACACGCTGAGGGGCAATTCCTCCCTCCTCAGTAACGTAATAAAAATGATTACCATCTCTCCAGATATGCTGACCATAACCTTTTATTTCCTCAAATTGAATAACATCTTCCCATTCTAGGTTTGTTGGTTTCATTTTATTCCTCTTTTACTTGAGTGGCGATACATAATCATCTGGAAGTTTGCCTCTCCAGTCAATCCATTTTTGTTCAGCAAGCGGAATTAATCTTTCAAGCTCTTCCTGAGAAAATAATTCCCAACTCTTAGGATTAGCTATTAATGGAGTTAAGCCTTTTAATATAAATTGTTTCTCACTAGCTTTCTTTTCTTCTTCCGTCGGTGGCCAAGAATCGTGCTTAATCTTCCAAGATATTTCGAATAGTGATCTCTCTCCACTATCTAATAGAGAGAATAATTCTTGGGGTAATTCATAAACCACTAACCAAGAAGCTACAGTTCCCTCTTCTGAAACTAAATAATATTTATCCTCATTTTTCCAGATGGATTTCCCATATCCTTCAACCTCTTCAAACTTGGTAACATCTTCCCATTCTAGGTTTGTTGGTTTCATTTCAAACCTCTTTTACTTAAGTGGTGATACATAATCGTCTGGAAGTTCACCCATTGATTCTATCCATTGTTGTTCAGCTTGAGGAATAAGTATTTCAAGTTCTTTATTACTAAAAAGCAACTGATTTTTACGGTTTGATATCAGCACAATTGGCTTTTCTCTAGCTCTTTTTTTTCTTATTTCGTTCTTTTCTTCTTCCGTCGGTGGCCAACAATTGTTCTTTACTCTATAAGATACTTCTCGTATCGTTCTCTCCCCACTCTCTAGTAAGGCAAATAACTCATTTGGTAATTCATAAACCACTCGCTGAGGGGCAATTCCTCCCTCCTCAGTAACGTAATAAAGAGTATTGCCATCTCTCCAAATGTGCTGACCATAACCTTTTACTTCTTCGAACTGGATAACATCTTCCCAGCCTAATTTACTATGTTCCATGTATGTTCTCCTCTCTTGGTACTAATATCTTCCATGACACCTTCTGGAATATCTCCTGGGAAAGTTCGTCCAGCTGGTCTCCACCAGTCATTGGCTCCTGCTTCATTTCCACTTGGTATTGAAATCCCTTTTTCTGCTACTACTTCTGGAGTAACATCCAAACGATAAAGTGGCCCGTCTCCTAAATAACCTTCATCAAGTCCTAATATTATTTCATAAAGACGATTATCTCCATTGGCAACCTTTTCAATGATATCTGCATGTTCTTTACTCAACCAGAAACTTGTTCCATCATCACCTCCAACAATACCTCCATTCCAATTTTCGCTAGGCTGAAATTTTTGGAATCGGGATGCTCCATTTTTAAATAGTTGTCTGTGTGCTTCTATATACTTAGGGGTGAGATATTCCTCAACATCAGGGCGAAAGATTCCTTTCTGAGATTCGGGCTTGATATCAAGTATATCCTTCTTAGTATATGCACCTCTAATATACTTCACTTTAGGTGAGTCCTTAGAAATATTAAAAATTAATTCCCTTTCTTCAGGAGTTAATTTGTCAAAGACTTTCTCTAGATATCTTTCTCGAGTTGCAAAATCTTTAAAACCTGAACTCTCCCTAGCAAGTTTGCTTTCTTCTATATTTCGTAAAATGCGTTCACGATCATAAGTTTTTGCTGGTTCTGTTATAGTTTTAACATTGGTTTCTACCTTAGGGTTTACCTCAGGAATTACTGGTTTCCTATTGAAGAATGGAACCTTCCCTTTTACTTTACTAAATACATCCGAGAACGTTGTATAGGGTTTATTGTAGTACTGATTGTATCCAACATAAGAGGTATACAGGGAACTTGCCAGTTGCAAGCTCTCCGTAAAAGCCCTCACCTTCTTGATATCTTTTGCCCGATTGATTTCTTCCTGTGTAGCTGGTTTGCCTGTAAAAGGATTAATTCCTTCTTCAATTATATAATAATCATACTTAGTTTGAAAGGCGGGATCTCGCCAACTAAGCATTTTTTGACTATCTAAAAGGAAATAGCGATCTAGTAGGTAATCATAATTGGCGCGTTCTGTTTCAGATTTAAATAGTTGTGCATAGGGATTCACATGGGCCATGGAGATCAATGTTTTAAGTTCTGGGTAGGCCTCTTCTAACGCTTCTTGATCCATTGCATCGATACGTTTCCTAAATTTCGGGTCCACCTTGGCTAATTCTGAAGGTAATAATCCTAAGTGATCATTCTTCACTTCATTATATCGCTTCCAAATTAGTTTCACATCCTCATAATCCATAGTAGCAGTCACATTATCGCCTTGTCCCATTGTAAGAAACCTTTTATATGATTGAATCACAGAACCATACTCTTCCTCCAGTTCTGCACGTGACATTTTTGAGAGTTTTTCCTCTAACGTTTCAACCTTCGGGTTCTTCACTTTGTTCAGGACTGCTTGTCGTTTTTGCCATCCTAAAGAGATTGTTTGCTTCCATGATAGATCAGCTCCATTACTTGGGGGCAAGTAGGTTCCGCTAGTAGCATCCCATGATTGTGCAGCTTGGGCAAAACCATTTTGAACGGCCAATAAATAGCGCTCTGAATTTAAAAAGATAGTTGGAGATACTGCATTAAAAGTAAGCAGGCTAATTAATATTTTCTGTAATTTTTGTTTTGCTCCTTCTAATACGGCTATGGATACCGAAAGATTTAGAAAAGCTGAAATCTTATTATCCGATTTTGTTTCCATTAACTGTTGTATATTGGAAATCTTTTGATCTGCTTCCCTAATTTTTTCTTCTAAATCAACTTGACGCCAACTTTTACTATCTACATCAGAGGTATATTGACTGACAAATTTTTGACACTCCTCCGCCAGTGATTCTTGGTATAAGACAATCCCTTGAATTAATGGAATTACAGTACTTGTAATATGCGCCTTTGCTGAGTCGTAAGCATGCCCTTTTAACTCTTCTTCAGCTACAAAATTTTCAAGAACTTTAATCAATTCAATATTCTGTTGCACGCACTGGGCGGATATACTAGATAAACTATTTGCCTGACTTCTGGCGGATTCTAGATACATATCTATACTCATGTGATTTCCTCCGTCACTAATCGTCTTTTTTCTTGGTGAATCGAATCTAACTTTATTTCAATAGATTTATGTTCTTTCCGAAGTTTTTCTATTTCTTCATCCAGACTGTATTCCATTATTCTCACTTGATGCTGGAATTCTAACTGGTCATTCATCATTTGACTTTGATATCTACTACCTTCGAAAAGAAAATCTAGATCATTTAACCAATGAGAATCATTCAACAGCTGATCCATTACTTCCATTTTTTTCGAATCTAATTTTTCTATCCGCTGATATAGGTCCCACTCCTTATCTGAAAGTTGTAGTTCTTTCTCATGGAGCTTATTCCATGTATCTTCTGCACTCATATCTAATCCTCTAATACATCTAAGTATTTTGATTTCACTTCATTTGAGAATGATGGCTTAGACTGAATGGTATTCAAAATATTTAAATTTTGACGAATCATGGCATCCTTATCTTCAAATTGGTCGGCTAAGCTATGGATATTTTGAATCATATTCACAATATGATTCGATAGTTGAGTCTGAAGATTCTCAAATTGACTAATACCATTTTTGGCACTATTATTACCAGCAACTGTCGTTTGTTCATCTCTTTGAACTGTAATAGCTGAATGATTATTGGCAGATCCTATTGCAGTAGCATGCTTAGCAGCCACCGAAAGATCACTTTTTACGGTGTAGTTATCTCCCATTCATTTCTCCTTTAAATTTTTTCATATTATAACATCTTTCACAGCTATAAAAAAGCCTAGTTAGTGGTATTCCCAGCACATTCGCTCACGCAAAAAAACTCAAGCCGACTGACTTGAGTTCCATATTATTGATCATTGCGGCATTCATACCAAACTTAGGGTGTTAAATGGAATAGCTTGAAGAGAGGTTACGGGTTTGGGTTTTTCAACTCTTCCCGCACTTGCATTAAGAGAAGGCCTAGCTTGTTCTTCCCAGAGCCATCTCCACCATCAGCCCAGTAAGCGTCGTTTTGCGTATGTTCGATGATGATAACATCTCCTGTCGCTAGCAGTTCTTTTGTTTAAATTAACACGCCTACAGAATCATCCTAATATCAAATTTTTTTGAGAAATACATAGACAAACTTCTTCTAAATTAATAAACTGACTTCATCATATGCTATAATTTAGTTATATTTTACAAAAATGAAAGTTTCTAACTAATGCCCCTATTTGCTCATTAATGTAACTGGGCTGTTATGTCATTATCAGTTTTATGTTATAGCTTTATCAAGGAGTTTCGTCTATGCTTCAATACCTTAAGCCTCTGCGCTGGTATCTTTTCTTTAATTTTCTCTTTAGTGGACTGTCCAATATTTGTACTGCTCTTCTTCCATACTTTACACAAGAATTAATTCGTGGCCACTATCAAATAGCTTTGTCAGGTTATTGCATCGCAGTTATAGGTTACCTGACTTGCAACTACATCCAAATGCGCCTTGACTGGAAACAGGCCATTCTCTTTTCGACAAATCTAAAGAATGATTGGTTTCAATCTCTTTTAGGACTTGCCCACCATGATTTCAAGCAGAAAACAGTCGCAGAATACATTTCTTATCAATCTAATGATCTTGATTCACTGGAAAAAGATTATCTACCTCCACTGATGAGTTTTTTTAAGCAGATTCTACGAATTTTGATTTATACCGTCATTATTACCAGAACGATCAATCCTATAGTGGCACTGATCCTACTGATTTCAACAGCCATCAGTATTCAAATTCCAAAGATCGTTGGTCAATTGACTGCGAAGCGTAGACAAACCTATCTTGAAAAGCAAGCTGATTATTATCGGACCTTGGAGGATCTATTCCGAGGACATCACCTAGTTAACAAACTCACTCTACCTCATTTTATAGAGCAACAAAGAAGTTCTCTCAAAAAATTGCAGGATAAGTATCTTGGGTATGGTTTGACTAAAATTACAGGTATTCTCTTGACGGGTATTTCTTTTGAATTCATTAGCCTTATTCTCTTCTCCTATCTAGCTTACTCTCTATATCATCATCAAATTGGTATCCCTGAGGTGGTGGCCAGTTTTGGTTATATTACAGCCTTCTCAGAACCAATTCAAGAAATCCTTTACGATCTGCAAATGTTGGAGTCGGTAAAACCTGTAATTAAAAGCTTTCAAACTATTGTTAAGCATCCATCTTCAATTCAGTCACCACAGCCTTCCTTTGAAACGATCACATTGAAGAATCTTTCTAAACAACTTGGGGAATCAACATTGAAGATTTCTTTTGCCACCATTCACAAAGGAGATAAGGTTGCCCTCATAGGAGAGAACGGATCAGGTAAGAGTAGCCTACTCAATATTTTAAATGGTACGGATGAGGATTTCCAAGGTGAGATCTTGCTGAATGATCTTCCCCTAAATCAGCTTTGGGGAAGATTTGGCCTGATCTTGCAACAAGAGCATAGCTTCATCTCTAGTTATGAAAATAATGTTACGCTATTCAATACTTTCCCCGCAGAGTTTAAGGATGCGGAATTCGAAGCAACACCTCCTCAATCCCTGTCAGGTGGTCAACAACAACGTATGTACCTCAATCGAGAAAAAAACCGCCAGAGTCCATTAGTTATTATGGATGAACCTTTTTCAGCCTTGGATGCTCATCAGTTCGAGGCAGAATTGAAAAAAGTACTAGACTTACCGTGTGCTGTCATCATTACTTTACACCGACAGAATGAAGCACTAAAGAACTTTGACCAGGTCTGGGAAATTAGATCTGGAGAACTAATCATTCAAAAAAATGAGTAGACTTGCTTTCTCACGAAGATTTGTTTTACCATGATCAATACATCATCAGGCACAGATAGATTGAGGTCATCTTAACCTCAAAAAGAGAGTGGGACAGAAATCGGTAATTCGTTAGAATTCGATTTCGTCGTCCCACCTCCGCACAGTTGAGTAGGGCTGTAAAAGCTGATGAAATCAGCGTAGTAGAGCCCACTCAACCACTGCGTCTTGCTCGACAATCCAAAAACAATTGAGAGGCTAGGACTTTTGTCCCAGCCTCTTTTTTTATATTTAATTGTATTTCTTCCAACCCCTTCTATTACATCTTTAATTTCAAAAGGGATGAATCGTTTGATCAGTGCATAAGTAAACTGGATTGATCTTCTCAATACTTCCTACTCGTCAGTGGACTTCTTAACTGTAATCACTCAACTAAAGATTTTTATTCATACAAATGCAAATCATGATTTGCACTCTCTAAAAAGATATCACTCATTTA
>BNJU01003095.1_pt1 | contig 53113 bp, 77 predicted proteins | sample 8539281 | NCBI WGS metagenome assembly BNJU01 (sample SAMD00202456, study PRJDB9452) | human saliva metagenome | isolation source: human saliva | place: Japan | reverse complement strand
GAGTATGATAGCGAAAGTGGGGATAGTGCAAGGGAGAGGTGGTTATGTGCAGTTTGGAAGTAAAAGTGCGGTTCTTTTTGATATATATTGAAATTAATCTTTCGCTAAAAAGAACGCCCCTATCTTGGTAGCGTATTTTTAGCTAGACAGCACAAATGAGGGATGCTTAAATAATCTGGAATAGTTAGAAATAAAAGTTATTTAATTCTAATATATTTTTGAGTTAAGTCGCTTTAAAAATCGACTTCCTTCTCTTCATCACGGCTAAGCATAGTAATATCTAGTAAACAGTCAAGTGTATTTTTCCCCAAGGTATTCTAATTTATTTTTATTGGATAGTAATTCTGGAGAAAATTCTCATATATTAATAAAATATCAATATCATTGTACTTAAAAATTATTTATGGCAGATCCAAAAATGTAAACTTCTGTAAATGTGGATAATAAGTTTTTCATTTTCTTTTATTAAATAAATAATTCTATCTAAGGGTGTTGATAAATTCATAAAAATCATCCATAGATAGTAAGGTTATATTTAGCTTTTTAGCAAGTTCATGAGCCTCTGATGATATGCAATATTCTCACATTCGAGTTATGTAAATTAACGATGACACTTACTTTTTCAGGAAGCATTTCCTCTAAAAAGATTTGCTCAAACAATATTCATATACAAATAAGATTCATATTTTTATAGAAATTTCTCTAACTTTTTGATTCATTTAGATAGCTAAAAGGTATATTTCTTGATCTTATACATTTCATGGCAAAAGTTTAAACTACTTTAGTCTTACTTTTGGAGCTCGGAAGGAATGATTGTCATGATATAATTGTCTTAATCTTGGTGTGTCATCTAAATATATTTTATCTGTATTCCCTGTAGAGTAATGAAAGGGCGGTCGATTCCTAATTCTACGCTAACAAACTCTCCTTTATTTTTAAGTTTTTCAATAAGATTTTTCTAAAGATTCAGTTGATGGAATAATATTATCTTGTACTGGTTCAATTCCAAACTATGGAATTCATTTCTTTAGGATAGCTCTGTCTTCTTCATTTCTTATTGTAGCAAATTCAGTTATATGATTATGAATTTCTTAACGTATAATAAGATTAGAATAATTAGGGTTGTTGTTATCTTGAATTAAATCTAAATTTGCTTCTAGCATTTTTCAATTTTTCATTATTAGCTAGTATCTTGCCCTCAAATTTATCCCATAATTTCTTATTGCCTCCCAGAAAATAATTTCTAAAAATATCCTGATTTTCAATTAATAGGGGTGCTATGTTGTTTTTAGTTCATCAAAGTTTTTAAATCTTTTAGAAAAATGTTTGCTCTATCTCTGCTTGTCTTATTTCTTAACTTTTGATCTCATTGATATCAAAAATCTCCAGTCTTATCAAATTTTGTATGGCAATTTGGACATAATATAATAAGATTTTCAAAAAGAATTATCTTGTGTCTCATTATATGGGATTATATGCGCTTGTTCTGCAATATCGCCATCTAAGTTAAAAAGTTCTATGTGACAATTAGGATTCATGCATCTTCCCATTGATTCAGCCCTAATTTCGTCTGATATTTTCAGTTATTACTTTTCTTGTCATATTTCATTTTCCTGCAGTTTTATTTTAATAAAACTCTCACTACTTTATTGCCACAACCATTTCATCATCTCTCTCTCATCCCAACCTTTACGTTTTGGCATAATCTTGAGCTTGGTCTTCATCAATGCGACCTAAAGTGAAATAGTTACTTGCCGGGTGGGTGAAGTACCAACCGCAGACAGATGCAGCTGGCCACATGGCGTAGCTTTCAGTGAGTTTCATACCGATGCGTTGTTCCACTTCTAATAAATCCCAAATCAAGGCTTTTTCGGTATGTTCAGGGCAGCTTGGATAACCCGGTGCGGGCGGATGCCGACATAGTTTTCATTGATTAAACCCTTGGTTGTCGAATTCTTCTTGCGTGTAGCCCCCAAATGCGGGTGCGAGCTCAAAGTGCAGGGTATTCTGCCATGGCTTCCGCTAGCGGTCGCTCACAGCTTGTAGCAAGATAGCATTGTAGTCATCGCCTGCTGCTTTATAGCCTTCTACTAACTCCATTTCTTCAATACCCGCACAGACGGCAAACATGCCCATCCAGTCTTTTTTGCCGCTTTCGCGATCGGCAATAAAGTCGCTTAAGGCAAAGTTAAACGGGCTTTTGCTGTTTTTGCCACGTTCCGTTTGTTGGCGTAAGCCATAGGCCGTGCCGATTGGTTGTGTGTTCTTCATCAGCAAAAAGCACACATCATCGCCCACACGTTCCGCAGGGAAAGATGCCTAAAATACCGCTTGGGTTGAGTTTATGGTTTTGCTCCAATTCATCTAAGACCACTTGCGCATCATTCCACACTTGCATGCTTCTTCGCCACCTTCTGGATAATCAAAGGCATCAGGGTAGCCGCCCATTAAGCCCCAAATGCGGAAGAATGGTGACCAGTCGATAAATTTACGCAGCTCGGCAATCGGTACGTTTTTAAATTCCACAATGCCGGTTTGGTTTGGTTTTGGTGGCACGTAATCTGCCCATTCGCCACTAAAAGCCATCAAAGCGGTTTGCACGAGCTTCTTCAATGCTAAGCTGTTTACGCAGTGGTTTACGGTTAGAGAAAGATTGCTGAATTTTTCTCGTAATCTTTCTTGAATTGTTCCCACAATGCCCTGCACGGCTTTCAGGGTTCATCAATGTCGCACACACCGTCACCGCACGGGAGGCATTTAGAGGTATAAAATACGCCGTGTTCTTTATATTTTTGGATAAAGTTTAATTGCCGTATGTTCTTTAGAGGTGGTCGCACCCGCCAATCATCACTGGCAGATTTAAACCCTAAAGCGAGTCATTTCACCCAAGAAGTATTCCATCTCATCTAAAGAAGGGGTAATCAAACCACTTAACGCGATGATATCCGCTTTTTCATCAATGGCGGTTTGAATGATTTTGTCCGTAGGCACCATCACGCCCAAGTCAATCACTTCAAAGTTATTACATTGCATTACCACGCTCACGATGTTTTTACCAATATCGTGCACGTCGCCTACGAGTCGCAATCACCACTTTACCGTTGCTTGAACCTTTTTGTTTGGTGGCGTTGATAAACGGCTCTAAATATGCCACGGATTGTTTCATCACGCGGGCAGATTTCACCACTTGTGGGCAGGAACATTTTACCGTCACCGAATAAATCACCAACCACGTCCATGCCCGCCATCAACGGGCCTTCAATCACATCTAATGGACTTGGCAATGTTTGGCGAGCTTCTTCGGTATCTTCCACAATGTAAGTGGTAATCCCTTTTCACAAGCGCATGTTTTAAACGTTCTTCACACTGGCCAAGTACGCCATTCTGCGACAGAATCGACCGCACTTTCATCATTGCCTTGATTACGATATTTTTCTGCAATATCGAGCAGTTTTTTTCAGTGGCATCTGGGCTACGGTTTAATACCGCATCTTCTACAATTTCACGTAATTCAGGATCGAGATCGTCATAAATTGCGAGCTGCCCCGCATTCACAATCCCCATATCCATGCCTTTGTTTGATGGCGTGATAGAGGAAGACCGCGTGAATGGCTTCACGCATCACGTTGTTACCACGGAATGAGAAAGAGACATTTCGACACCCCGCCCTGAGATTTTCGCGTGCGGTGGGCGCGTTTAATGCGACCTGTGGCATTGATGAAATCCACACCGTAGTTGTTGTGTTCTTCAATCCCCCGTACCAATGGCGAAAAATGTTCGGGTCGAAAATAATATCTTCTGGTGGGAAGCCGACGTTGATCACTAAAATGTCATAGGCACGGGCTACAAATTTCGACTTTGCGATCTTCGGTATCGGCTTGTCCCACTTCATCAAACGCCATCACCACCACGGCTGCACCGTATTTACGTACCAGTTTAGCGTGTTCGACAAAGATTTCTTCGCCTTCTTTCAGCGAAATAGAGTTCACAATCGGTTTACCTTGCACCGACTGCAAACCCGCTCAATCACTTCCCATTTAGATCGAGTCGATCATCACCGGCACTTTGGCTGCATCTGGCTGGTCGCCATAATATTGAGGAAACGGGTCATGCATTTTTACCGTCGAGCAAGGCTTCATCCATATTGACGTCGATCACTTGCGCACCGTTTTCCACTTGGTCGATAGCAATTTCAATGGCTTCGGCAAATTTGTCTTCTTTTAATTAAAGCGTTTGAATTTCGCCGAACCTGTCACGTTATTACGTTCGCCCACGTTCACGAATAGGCTTTCATCATCAATATTGAGTGGCTCTAAGCCCGATAAACGCATCGCAGTTTTAATTTCAGGCAATTTACGTGGCGCAATACCTGCATGGCATCCGCAAAGGCTTTGATGTGCTCTGGTGTCGTACCACAACAACCGCCGACAATGTTCACAAAAGCCACTTTCAGCCCATTCTTTAAGGTGTGCAGCCATCTCTTCAGCACCCTAAATCGTAGCCACCAAAGGCATTTGGTAAGCCTGCATTTGGGTGAACAGACACATAGGTTTCGCTGATTTTAGATAGTTGTTCAACATACTGGCGAAGTTCTTTTGGGCCTAGTGCACAGTTTAAACCGAAAGTGAGCGGTTTGGCGTGACGAAGCGAGTTGTAGAACGCTTCTGTGGTTTGCCCTGAAAGGGTACGGCCGGAAGCATCGGTAATGGTGCCGGAAATCATAATCGGCAATTCCACACCTAATTCTTCAAATACGGTTTCAATGGCGAAAAATGGCGGCTTTTGCGTTTAACGTGTCGAAAATGGTTTCGATCATGATCAAATCAGCACCACCTTCAATTAAGCCTTTAGTGGCTTCAGCATAGGCATCGACCAATTCCATAAACGTCACATTACGGAAACCCGGGTCGTTTACGTCAGGAGAAATAGAGGCGGTGCGGTTAGTTGGCCCTAACACGCCCGCAACAAAGCGAGGTTTTTCTGGTGTGCTGTATTTGTCTGCAGCTAAACGCGCTAATTTTGCGCCTGCAAAATTCAGTTCGTAGGCAATAGACTGTAAATCACAATCCGCTTGCGCAATGGTGGTAGAACTGAAAGGTATTGGTTTCAATAATATCGGCGCCCGCTTGTAAATATTTCTCATGAATCGCAGAAATTAACAGCGGTTGGGTCAGGTGAGCAAGTCATTATGCCACGTAAATCAACCGCACTTTTCTTTTAAAACGCTCGCCTCTAAAATCAGCCTCGGTGAGTTTATATTTTTGGATCATCGTCTCCCATCGCACCATCTAAAATGAGGATGCGTTCAGCGAGGAATTTTTTCAGTAATTCGGTTTGATTATGTGACATAGACAGCTCTTTTTAAAATCAATCAATATTGATCGGAATAATAGGGATAAGCATGGAGTACTGTCAAATAAAAAGGGGAGAAAGTGCGGTATGGAATGTTTTTCAAAAGAAAGGCGGACAAATTGTCCGCCGAATGGTTAGCAATATTTGCTGTCCGAGTAAAAACAGATTAACGTAAAATGCCGGAATATTTTTCGTATTCACTGATGGCATCTTCGTGTTGTAACGTCAAACCGATGTTATCCAAGCCGTTTAATAAACAATGACGGCGGAATTCATCCAGTTCAAAGTGATAGACTTTGTCACCCTACAGTGACCGTCATCGCTTCAAATCGACATGGATTTGTTTTGACCTTCATTTGCCCACACCCATTGGAAGATTTCTTCTACTTCTCTTCGCTTAAACGAATCGGTAACATGTGTTGTTTAAAGCTGTTGTTATAGAAAATATCCGCAAAACTTGGTGCGATCATCACTTTGAAACCGTAATCGGCTAATGCCCAAGGCGCATGTTCACGAGAAGAACCACAGCCAAGGTTTTTACGCGCTAATAAAATGGTCGCACCTTGATATTGTGGATAATTCAATACGAAATCTGGATTTGGTTTAGTGCCTTCTACATCCAAAATAACGCCATTCATGGAATAAAGTGTTTGCCAGAAACCTACGCGGGTAATGGCTTGTAAAAATTGTTTTGGAATAATCGCATCCGTGTCCACGCTTTGCCGCATCCAATGGCACTACTAAGCCTGAAAGTTGTTTAAATCCCTGCCATTTTCTGCTCCTTAGTTTAATGTGACGTCACGAATATCAACGAATTTACCGAACATTCCCGCTGCGGCAGCCATCGCAGGGACTTACCAAGTGAGTGCGACCATTACGGCCTTAGCGACCTTCAAAAGTTACGGTTTGAAAGTGGAAGCACAGCGTTCCCATTCACCCTAAACGGTCATCGTTCATCCCTAAACACATTGAGCAGCCTGGATTACGCCATTCAGCGCCCGCTTCGATAAAAGATTTTATCCAAGCCTTCTTTTTCCGCTTGTTCTTTCACTAAACCAGAACCCTGGCACGACTAAAATACGTTTTACATTGTCGGCTTTTTGCGACCTTTCATGACAGCTGCTGCCGCACGTAAATCTTCGATACGAGCATTAGTACAAGAACCGATAAATACTTGATCTACAGGGATGTCTTTTAAATCGAGTATTCGGTTCTAAACCGATATAATTTCAACGCTTTTTCTGCTGAAGCACGAGTCACCGGATCGGTCATTTCTGCTGGATTTGGCACTAGGCTGATCGATACCGATTACTGGCCTGGGTTTGTTCCCCAAGTTACCTGCTAGGTGCAATGTCTTTGGCTTCTAATGTGATGACCGTGTCAAATTTCGCATCATCATCGGATTTTAAGGTTTTCCAATAAGCAACGCATCATCCCAATCTTTACCTTTCGGTGCATGTGGACGACCTTTTAAGTATTCGAAAGTCGTTTCATCTGGTGCGATTAAGCCGGCTTTTGCACCCATTTCAATCGCCATATTACAAACGGTCATACGGCCTTCCATAGAAAGGTCACGAATGGCTTTCACCACAGAATTCCACCACATGGCCTGTACCGCCCGCCATGGTGGTTTTACCGATGATGGCAAGAATAATGTCTTTGCGGTAATGCTGGCGCGACTTTGCCACGCACTTCACTTTTTCATATTTTTGCGCGAGCTTGTTTTAAGGTTTGGGTGGCTAATACGTGTTCTACTTCAGATGTACCAATACCAAATGCCAAGGCACCGAATGCACCCGTGAGTGGCGGTATGGGATCACCACAACGATAGTCATGCCCGGTAAAGGTTAAGCCTTGTTCAGGCCCCATGACATGCACGATACCTTGTTCTTTTGGTGGTCATGTCGAATAATTGAATACCGGTCGCTTTCGTGTTTTTCGAGCTCCAATACTTGAATTTTTCGCTTGGCCTTTTCAAGTTTGTTCACATCACGTACTTGGTAGAAATACTGTGATCCATGGTGCCGAAAGTTTTACTTACTTGACGCACTTGGCGGCCTGCACACACGTAAACCGTCAAAGGCTTGTGGGACTGGTCACTTCATGGATTAAATGACGGTTAATATACAAAAATCGGCGTTTCGCCTTCAGCTTCGTATACCATGGGCATCGAATAATTTTTGTCAAAGAGTTTTTGCCATAATTTTTCTCAATTCGTTAGAGTAGCAAGGGCGTGGTCAAACATGTACTCGTAAATCCTGAAGATTTACTCGCTCCTTCAGAGCCGTTGGCAGAGCTAACGTTCAAAAAGCGTTGCTTTTTGTGAGCGGGGGTTTAAACCGCACTTTAATTGTTTTTATTAGATTGCGTTAGCGATTAATGTACCCATTTCCGCAGTTGAAACAGGTGCAGAATCATCGGCTAAATCACCCGTACGGTGACCACTTTGCTAAGACTTTTTGTACGGCATTTTCAATCGCATCCGCTGCATCGTTTAAGTTGAGCTATAACGCAACATCATCGCCGCAGAAAGAATTTGTGCGATTGGGTTGGCAATGCCTTTGCCATGCGATATCTGGTGCAGAACCGCCAGCCGGTTCATATAAGCCGAAACCTTCTTCGTTTAAGCTAGCAGATGGCAACATCCCCATAGAACCCCGTGATCATCGCCGCTTCATCAGAAATAATATCGCCGAAAAATGTTAGAGCAGAGGAGCACATCGAAAGACTCAGGCGCTTTTGATTAATTGCATGGTCGCGTTGTCGATATCAAATATGATCTAAGGTGACTTCAGGGTAATCTTTCGCCACTTCGGTCACGGTTTCACGCCATAAGATTGAAGCTTGTAGTACGTTCGCTTTTATCCACAGAAGTCACATGTTTACGACGTTTCATTGCTGCATCAAAAGCCGCACGTGCAATGCGTTCGATTTTCATATTTGTAATAAACTTCCGTATCGAATGCTGGTTTGTGCACCTTCACCTTACGGCCTTTAGGCTGACCGAAATAAATCCGCCCGTTAATTCACGTACAACCACCATATCAAATCCTTTGGCTGCAATATCTGCACGTAATGGACAGAATTTTTCGAGTCCTTTATAAAGGGTATGCAGGACGAAGATTGCAGAATAATTTGAAATGTTTACGCAATGGCAACAATGCACCGCGTTCTGGTTGTTGATCTGGCGGTAAAGTTTTGTCCATTTTAGGGCCACCCTACAGAACCAAAACAAAATCGCATCAGCCTCATCACAACCTTTTTAAAGGTTTCTGCCGGTAATGGCAACCACAATTGATCAATTGCGGCACCACCTACATAAAACTCATTAAAGTTAAGTTTGAAAACCGAATTTTTCTTGGACTTTGTTTAATACTTTAATGGCTTCAGCCATCACTTCTGGACCAATACCGTCTCCCCGGTAGAACAGCGATGTTGTATGATTGCATATTATTTTTCCTATTTCTGTCACACTAAAGGTGGTTAATTTTCTCCCTCTTTTGTAAAGAGGGCTGAGAGATTTTAACGATATAAAATTCACTGCTGAGGTTGATGTTACTTCTCACCTAACCCCTCTTTGCTAAAGAGGGGACTTGATAGATTAATGATGTTTTGTGATTCTTAATATCTGCGACTTTTATGTGAACGATAAATCGCATTGATTGCATGGACTAAAGCAGTGCGGAAGATTCAACGATGTCTGTCGCTAAACCAACACCATGGAATTTACGACCTTCGTGTTCAACCACGATATCCACCTGACCTAAAGGCTTTCAGCGCCTTCGCCTTTTAGCGTTAAGTTATAGTGAGACATTTTGATATCTAAGCCGGTTAAGTCTAAGATAGCATTGTAAACCGCATCGACCGGACCATACCACCGATAGAAGAAGTGCTTAATTTTTGCCATCCAATTCCACTTGAACAAAAGCGGTTGCTGGATATTCTTTTTAGTGGAGTGTGCCGAAAGTTTATCTAACACTAAACGATCTTCATCACCCTTGTTGCATGTCGATGAAACGCCAAAGCTTCCAAGTCATAATCGAATACTTGGCCTTTTTATCTGCTAATTTTAAGAAAGCTTCATACAATTTGTCTAAATCGTAATCTTGCTCGGTGTAGCCCATATCCGCCATGTGACCTTTCACTGCTGCGCGACCAGAACGTGCGGTTAGTTTAATTTCTCTTTCTTCAAGCCGATAGTTTCTGGTGACATGATTTCGTAGGTATTTTGGTTTTTAACATACCATCTTGGTGAATACCGGATGAATGTGCGAAAGCATTTCGAACCTACAATCGCTTTATTCGGTTGGATTGGCATGTTACAAAGTTGGCTCACCATTTGGCTGACACGATGGATTTCTTGTGTGTTGATACGTGTATCCACACCCATGAAACTCTTGACGAACTTTCATTGCCATCACGACTTCTTCAAGTGATGTATTACCTGCACGTTCACCGATGCCGTTTGATGGTACATCTCAATTTGGCGAGCGCCATTTTGTACTGCGGTTAAGGAGTTAGCCGTTGCCATACCCAAGTCATTGTGGCAATGTACGGAAATCACAGCTTTATCGATATTTGGTACGCGGTTACGTACTTCAGCAATAATATTGCTGAATTGATTAGGGTAAGCGAAACCAACGGTATCTGGAATATTTACGGTGGTTGCACCCGCATTAATTGCAGCTTCAACAATGCGACAGATATTATCGATGCCCGTACGACCAGCATCTTCGCAAGAAAATTCCACATCATCCGTGTAGTTACGCGCACGTTTTACCGCTGCCACAGCCATTTCAACGACATCGTCAAAGGTACGTTTTAATTTGGCTTCAACGTGTAATGCTGAAACTGCAATAAATGTATGGATACGAAACGCTTCTGCCACTTTTAAGGCTTCAGCTGCAGCATCAATATCTTTAATTACTGCACGCGAAAAGTGCCGCAACACGACTATTTTTGATATGGCGTGCAATGGTTTGAACGGATTCAAAAATCACCTTGAGAAGAAACCGGAAAACCGACTTCCATCACATCTACGCCGAGACGTTCAAGTGCTAAAGCAATCTGTAATTTCTCTTTAACGGTTAAGCTTGCTTTTAACGCTTGTTCGCCATCACGCAAGGTGGTATCAAAAATAATAACGCGATCTGTCATAGTATTTTCCTTCTTTTATCACTCAAAGTGCGGTCATTTTTACCGTGATTTTAAAACGAAAAACCCGCAATCTTAAAAGTGCGGGTTGATAATGATTTTTTACATAAAGGTGTTTTTTATCCACAACTTAGCCGCACAAAGAATGTGAGAGCAGGAGGTTGAGAGATAAAGACACAGCTTGGTACATAAAAAGATAATCCTGTAAAAAATTCTGTAAAACGCTGACCATATTACGGATAAAAATTTTGCTGTCAAATCATTTTATCAGTGATTTATATCTTAAAATGAATATCTCAACATGATCTTAAAAGTGTATTTCTCTAAATATAAATCATTGTATCGAATTAATCTCTAAAAATGGCTTTTAGAAGCTAGTTTTTGTCCTGTTTTATTCTTGTTTCTGGTATGCCGATTTTCTAAAAATTTTTTCTCTTTTTGCGATCTGAATCGCAGAATTAAGACAAACTTTTTCATTTTTGAGACAAATCTCACCATAATTTCTTTTTAAAGGAGAGATAGATGAGAGATTTTACGTCGATTTTATTGCGATTGCTCGATGCCCAAATTGGGCAGTGTCGGATTCAACAAATTTTGGCCCATGTGAATATAGAAGACTTGTTAAATTATGATGAAGTGGCATTTCAACAAATGGGGCTGGGAATGCTTTGCAGATTCGTCGTTGGTTTCAGCCGGAAATGAAATTTCATTGAACCCGCTTTGAACTGGAGCTGAAAAAAGAAGGGCCATCATTTAATTCACTGTTTTTCAGATGACTATCCTTTTTACTCAAACAAATTAGTGGTTTTCCGCCCTTTATTATTTGTGAAAGCGTAATCTGACCGCACTTTCAGCACAGCAAATCGCCATGGTTGGAAGCCGTTATTGCTCGGCTTATGGTGAATATTGGGCAAAAATATTTTGCGACAGAACTTTCTCTGCGGGATTGACGGTCACGAGGGCTTGCATTAGGTATCGATGGATTTAGTCATCAGGCGGTGGTGGATATTCAAGGGCAAACCATTGCCGTATTGGGCAGTGGATTAGATCACATGTTTACCCCGCCAAACATCGCCGATTAGCCGAGCAAATTATCGAAAAATAACGGGGCATTAGTTTCTGAATTTATCCCTACGCAGGCACCGATTGCCGAAAAATTTTCCTCGCCGTAATCGCATTATCAGTGGGCTTTCATTAGGAACATTAGTCATTGAAGCCACAGAGAAAAGCGGTTCACTCATTACAGCACGTTATGCCTTAGAACAAAATCGCGATATTTTTGCTTTGCCGGGAAATATTCAAAGTGAATACAGTCGGCTGCCATAAACTGATTAAGCAAGGGCGATGTTAGTGGAAAATGTCAAAGATATTTTTAGATAGCCTCAACCATAGTGTTATTTTCAGCCACTAGTACATAATACGCAAATTAATGTCGATAGTCCAACCACTAACAGCAAAAACACCAGCTGTGGAGCCGAGTCATCCTGAACTTTATCAACATATCACTTATACACCAATAAGCTTTTGATGATTTATCTGTAGCACTGAATTTGCCGGTAGATTCGCTTTTTAGTACAGTTATTAGATTTAGAGTTACAAGACTTTAATCGTCAATGAGAATGGACTCTATAAGCGGATAGCATAAACGGGGTAGAGGACGAGGCTATCCTGTGCTAAGATACGGTTCAGTGTTTTAGAAAGGAGAACCTATGTTAGCTATTATTTCCCCGGCAAAAACCTTAGATTTTGAAAGTGCGGTCAGAAATCTTTCCGTTTCTCAAACCGCACTTGACGGATTATAGTGAGCAACTGATTGAAATCTGTCGTCAATTATCTCCCCAAGATCTTTTCTTCCTTAATGTCTATCAGCGATAAACTTGCGGGCTTTAAATGCTGCTCGCTTTTGCTGGAATGGACAAAAATCTCACAACGATTCACGCGCAGCCATTTGGGCATTCAAAGGTGATGTTTACACTGGTTTGGATGCTGATAGTTTATCTGATGAAGATGTACAATCCGCACAACGCCATTTACGTATGCTTTCTGGCTTATATGGCTTACTTAAAACCCCTTGATTTAATGCAACCTTACCGCTTGGAAATGGGCACGAAAGTTAGCGAATCCCAAAAGGGAAAGATCTTTATGCTTTTTGGGGGTAACATCATCACTCAATCAGTGCAACAAGCGCTTGATGAGCAAGGCGATCGTATTTTTGATCAATTTAGCTTCCGATGAATATTATAAATCAGTAAAAGAAAAGCCAATTAGAGGCACAGATTGTTAAGCCTGTTTTCTTAGATAATAAGAATGGTAAATACAAAGTGGTCAGCTTTTATGCGAAAAAAGCCCGTGGTTTAATGTGTCGTTTTATCATTCAAAATCGTTTGGAAACGTGTTGAACAACTGAAAGAGTTTGACCTAGGTGGTTATTGGTTTGATTCGAGCATCCTCAACTGAAAAAGAATTTGTATTTAAGCGAGATATCAATGAATAAAATTCCTGGTTATATTGACCGCACTTTTTACTATCAGGTTGTGCGGCAAAAGTGAGTCAGCTTCAAACACCTGAAAAAATTGAGTATAATGGTAAAACCTATAAACTTACTGCAAGCCAAGATTTAGATACGATTGCGCGTTACGTTTATATTGCTGAGCCGGAAACCTTGGAAAATTGGAAATCTCAAATTGAAGTATTGCTTGATCGTGATGTAACCCGTTCTATTGAGCAACGTGAGCATTACGTGAAAAGTGTATCGTAATTTGGGTGTCAAGATTTCAAAATTCGTGCCAAAACTCAACGAATCCGAAAAAGCCCGCGACAGAATTAAACGGTTATGTTATTTATGCCCGACAGAACAAAAATCCGTCTTGGCAGGTGGATATTGCGAAAGGGAAAAATATTTCCCATTGTGGTTTTTGTGCAATACCAATATTCCCAAAAAGTGGAAATGAAAAAGTTTTCAGCGCTTACAAAGTAAAATTGTGAAAAATTTACAAAAAGTATCTTGTCGCAAAAGAAAGCAAAACATTACAAAAGCGGATCTTTCTTGGAAATGTGAAAGTTATTTCAATCACTAAAATGTATAACTAGATCAACTCAAGTAAATTTTTCAAAATTTTGCTAGAGCAGAAATTATGGATGGTGTAATCTTAGCACCAATTGTTTCTTAAGAATTCAAAGTAGGTAAATATGATTAAAAAAATTGCTGTATTAACCAGTGGTGGTGATGCCCCAGGTATGAATGCTGCTATTCGTGGTGTTGTACGTGCAGCACTTGCAGAAGGGCTTGAGGTATTCGGCATTTATGATGGTTATCAAGGCTTATACAACAATAAAATCAAACAGTTAAGCCGTTATAGTGTATCAGATATTATTAACCGTGGTGGTACATTCTTAGGTTCTGCTCGTTTCCCTGAATTTAAGGATCCTGCGGTACGTGAGAAATGTGCGGAAATTTTACGTTCACATGGTATTGATGCCTTAGTCGTTATCGGTGGTGACGGTTCTTATATGGGGGCAAAATTGCTCACAGAAGAACATGGTTTCCCTTGCGTGGGTATTCCAGGCACGATTGATAACGATGTGGCAGGAACTGATTACACAATCGGTTACGAAACAGCTTTACAAACAGCGGTGGATGCGATTGACCGTTTGCGTGACACCTCAAGTTCTCACCAACGTATTTCTATCGTAGAAATCATGGGCCGTCACTGTAGTGACTTAACTATTTCTGCAGGTATTGCCGGTGGTTGTGAATATATCGTGGCATCTGAAATGGAATTTAATCGTGAAGAATTAATTCGCCAAATTGAACGCAGTATTATTCGTGGAAAACGCCACGCCATCATTGCGATTACTGAATTAATCACTGACGTGCATTCTCTTGCTCGTGAGATTGAAGCTCGTGTAGGCCATGAAACCCGTGCTACCGTATTAGGCCATATTCAACGTGGTGGTTCGCCTTGTGCCTTTCGACCGTATTTTTAGCTTCACGTATGGGCGTATATGCGGTAGATATATTGCTACAAGGTAAAGGTGGCTACTGTGGGTATTCAAAATGAAAAATTAGTTCACCACGATATTATTGATGCGATCAACAATATGCGTCGTGAATTTAAAGCCGATTGGTTAGAAATGGCTAAACGCTTAGAATAATCTTTGTAAAGGTTATTTAAATAAAGAAATCGGCTAAAACAATCATTGTTTTAGCCTGATTTTTATATGCCCTAGATTAGCTTTAGTTTATTTTTTTACGCTGCAAAATTAAAAACGACAATCATAGGGATTATCTGCATCCGCTTGGCGATATTCTTCAAACTCGATGTTCCATTCAGACCCAATTAATTTCAGGGAAGAAGGTATCGCCGTCAATGTCTGCTTGAATTTGCGTGAGATATAGTTTATCTGCTTTAGGGTAAATATTGTTTAAATAACTCGCCGCCGCCAATCAACATAATTTCATCAAATTCTTTTGACAAAATCAACCGCACTTTCAAAATTTTCTTTCCAGATGACACCTTCATGTTCGTAAGGCGTACGTGAAAGGACGATATTGGTGCGTTTCGGCAGTGGACGACCAATGCTTTCAAAAGGTTTTACGGCCCATAATCACCGGTTTGCCCGTGGTATTTTTACGAAACCAGGCTAAACTCGGCAGGTAAGTGCCAAGCATTTGATTATCTTTTCCGATGACGTTATTTTTTGTTGTCGCAACGATCAAAACTTAATGTCATATTTTCTATCCTATTTTTCTGCACTATATCATCAGCTATTCACAAAATCTGAATTTGAGATGGTTTTCGTGATTTTTATTTATTTTAGTGCTAATTTAACCGCACTTTTTCTATTTTTCACTGAGGACAAACTATGTCGGCAAATCGCAAAACAATCGTCGTAAAATTTGGTACTAGCACATTAACGCATGGTTCCCCAAAATTGAAATGCACCCTCACATGGTCGATATTGTTCGCCAGATTGCCCAACTTCATCAAGCGGGTTTTCGTGTCGTGATTGTGACATCAGGTGCGATTGCCGCTGGACGACATTATTTAAATCATCCTCAACTTCCTCCAACCATTGCGTCAAAGCAGCTTCTAGCCGCAGTAGGGCAGAGTCAGCTTATTCAAGCCTGGGAAAAATTATTTGCGATTTATGATATTCACATTGGACAAATTTTATTAACTCGTGCCGATATTGAAGACCGTGAACGTTTTTAAATGCGCGCGATACATTACATGCGCTGTTGGACAATCACATTATTCCAGTGATTAACGAGAATGATGCGGTGGCAACGGCTGAGATTAAAGTAGAGATAACGATAACTTATCGGCGTTAGTCGCGATTTTAGTGCAAGCGGAACAACTTTACTTATTAACGGATCAACAAGGCTTATACGAAAGCGATCCTCGTAAAAATCCAGATGCGAAATTAATTCCAGTGGTTGAGCAAATTACCGATCATATTCGTTCGATTGCAGGCGGTAGCGGTACAAACCTTGGTACTGGCGGGATGAGTACAAAAATTATTGCAGGCAGATGTGGCAACACGTTCAGGTATTGAAACCGATTATTGCGCCAGGCAGCCGACCAGATGTGATTGTGGATTTGGCTTACGATAAACCAATTGGGTACCAAATTTATTGCTCATCACTCAGATCGTCTAGAAAGCCGTAAACAGTGGTTATTTGCAGCTCCATCAGCGGGTATGCTGACGATTGATGAGGGTGCTGAAAATGCCATGTTAGTACAGAATAAATCGTTGCTACCTGCAGGGAATTACGGCTGTGGAAGGGCGTTTTCTCACGCGGTGAAGTCGTCAAAATTAAGAATACCTCAGGTAAAGTGATTGCACTGGTATGCCACGTTATAACAGCGATGCGTTGGAATTAATCAAAGGAAAAAAATCCCAAGAAATTGAACAAATTCTTGGTTATGAGTACGGTGCAGTTGCGTTACATCGTGATGACATGATTGTGCTATAGCTTAAAATAGAAATCGGATCTCTTATATTTTCTGAACCTTCCTTTTATTTTTGTCTGGTCTATAAACCATAAAAAGGGCAACAGCCCGATATTAAGTAGTAAAAGGAGACAACATGAGATTAATAGCTGACCGTTTTAGGGCTGTTGGGCTATTAGTGCTTGTACGCAGGGCTATTATGTAAAACATCGTAGCCCATTTCAGTGAGCAAACACGTAAAACGTTTAAATACGACGGTTTGTCATGATAAAGATGACTGGTATTTAGATGGTTATCGTCAGGGAAAGATTTCCAAGCGCAAAGCCAATCTCAATTGAATAAACGAATTAATTATTGTGGCCGACGGTATCTGAAGAGCTGAGAACCGCATGGTTTAATGGTTTTTGATGCAGGCTCAAAATGGCGTTCAGATTGATATAGAGGGTTGTGATGAGGATGCTCTCTTAACCTGCGATTATGACGATGATGATCGTTATAGCGAAGACGAGAGAATAAAAAGTGCGGTTAATTTTAACCGCACTAAAGGATATCGAGTAATTCGACTTCAAACACTAAGGTTGAGAATGGAGGGATAGATGCACCCGCACCACGTTCACCGTAAGCCAGTTCGTGTGGAATAGTGAGTTTCATCTAGAACCAACAGGCATCATTTGTAATGCTTCAACCCAACCACGAATTACGCCATTTACTGGGAATTCAGCTGGTGCACCACGAGCAACAGAACTGTCGAATACGGTACCATCTGGTAAATGTACCCTGTGTAGTGAACACGTACTTTGTCAGTTGCAGCTGGTTTGTTACCGTTACCTTCGGTTAAAATTTCGTATTGTAAACCGCTGTCAGTCACGTTTACGCCCGCTTTTTTCGCGTTTTCTTCTAAGAATTTTTTACCTTCTTCTTCAATCGCTTTAAATTGCGCTTGTTGTGCTTCAGCCGCTTGTTGTTGAAGCGCTTGAACAGAATGCATTAAATCATTAATTTCTAATGCAGGTTGATTACGGTTTAACGCATCGAAAATGCCTTTTTGCTACTGCTTCAACAGAAATATCCATTTGGCTATCTGCTAATTGTTGACCGATTTGTAAACCGATACCGTAGCTGCCTTTTTCAGAAATACTTTCTAATTTTACTTGTTCAAAAATTTGAGCTGTCATTGTTTTTTCCTTTGTTGTAAAACTATTTTTTCAATGCCAAGATTTTCACCCATGCGAACAGGTTCATCAACACTTAAAATGATCGGCAATTTTGCACTTGGCCGGCTTGGAATAAATTAATCACGGTAGAACCAAGTTGGAACCAACCCATTTCTTGACCCTTTTGCTTAATTTAACCGCACTTTCACCTTCATAAGTCCACTCTTTCACTTCGTTATGACGTGGCGGATTAATAACGCCAGCCCAAACAGTGCCGATACTGCAGTGATTGTTGCGCCCACTAAGATTTTGTACCATGGTACCGAAATTCAGTATCAAAGACACAAATTACACGCTCATTACGCGCAAAGAGGTTCGGCACATGTTTCGCTAAAAACGGATTGACGGAGAATAAAATCACCCGGTACGTAAATCATCTTGGAAGATGTACCATCACATGGCATATGCACACGGTGATAATCACGTGGTGATAAATAAGTGGTGATGAATTCTCATTTTTAAAGGTCTCGGTTAAATCTTTATCTTCGCTAATAAATCATTTAAGCTGAAAGAAAGTGACCTTTTGCTTGTAATAGGCGGTCATCTTCAATGTGTCCACATTCACTCACACGGCCATCCGCAGGGCAGCAAAGTGCGGTTGGATTTTGGTTAATTGGTCGTGCATTTTCTTTTAATGGACGGATAAAGAATTCATTAAAACTGGCGTAATCACTGAATTTTTTTCTTTTTCAGCAATGCTCATATCAATGTTGTATTTTTTGCAAACGCTTTAATCACTAAAATGTGTCACTGCGCCCCATTTTTGTTTAGCTAACCAACCTGCTGCTTGTGTCATATAGATTTGTGGCATCACATATTGAAATGCAACTTTTAGGCGTTGCCAATAAGAAATTGGGTTCATTGATTTCTCCGATAAGATTAAAAAGTTGGGCGATTATAACAACTTATTTCACTTTGTGCAATGTTAGTTGATATTTTTTGCGTAAGATCGAAGCAATAAGCCGACATTTGCCGGCTTATTTTTATGTTTATAAAATCATTTTGACTAATTTGTCTGCTTGAATCCGAGCAAACTTCTTCAACAGTTTTTGCACCGGTTCAGGATATTGCGTCAATTCTTCTAGTTCAGAATAATCTTTGCAATACTTTGGTATGTTGGCGGATATGCGATAATTCTTTTTCCGCTTGTGGCAGAAGTTCTTGTTTCTGGATCGTGGATTAATAATCCATTTTCCGCATCTAAACGCCATGCACGAGGATTCAGGTTGTTCCCTCGTTAAAAAGAATATACTGATTGTCCACCCAAATACCTTTGAGGTGATAAGGTGTTATCGCCATCTTTTCCATAAACGCACCGTTAAATGGCCATTTTTAATGTAAGCATCAAATTTTCTCGCAGAAACGACGAAGATTACTTTCATATAAATAAGGCAATGCGCCTGCCATTTTAAATGGCTGCTCTGGTGGAATATAGAAATCGTTCGCGACTTTATCACCCACGATAATTTCGACACGTTTTCCTTGTTCTAATAAGCGGGCAAGTTTACTTCTTAGCGTGCGAGGGAAGTTGAAATAAGGCGTGCAAATCACCAATTTTTCCTGCACTTGTAAGAATAAATCTTCGATAACTTGGTTTAATTCATTGCTCGATGCACCTAAACCAAAAAGTGGTGAAATGGTTAAAACATCGGAAAAACCAACCGCACTTTCCAACTGATATTCCGCATGGGCAGATAAGTTTTTACGATAAGCTTTTTATTGCACTACGAATTTCTTTTGGTGCGAGGGGCGATTAGCCACATCTAATGGATGTACCGCACTGAAATCCAATAAATAATCATTGATGAAATTAACCATAGAGTCTGCCAGTGCAGCATTATGGATTTTTTGATAGCGGTCGTAACGGTATTTATCTTGTTGTTGTAAATACACGTTATTGATACTTGCGCCGCTATAAAGGACGGTATCATCAAAGATAAAGCCTTTTGATATGCAATACACCGAAGACTTCGCGGGTATCATGGCACACCGAAGAACATATTAGGGTTCATCAGGAAGTTGATAGGTTTGGCGTTGTTCACAATACCAATCAGCGTTAGTGGCAGATTTTTCTGCACCGAGTAAATTGCGTTGTCCGCGATGCCAATCCACTAAAATTTTCACATCCAATTCTGGATGATCTTGTTTTTACGCGATAAATTTCATTGAGAATTTCTTTGTCCCGCTTCATCTTTTTGCCAATAAAGTGCGGTCACGTAAATGCGTTTTTTTAGCTTGGCGAATTAATTCTATAATTTGTGCTTTGAATTCAAGCGGACTAAACAGAAACTCAACCTGCTCTGCCTGTAAAGGAAGAAAAAGGTAAAATTTTTTAAATTTTTGTTCTGCTCGTTTTAGCTTTTATTGATTAACATAATCTATCTCTACACTAAAAATTAATGCTCTAGTTTACAATATTTCTTTTGAGGATTGATAGAAAAAAAGGTCGTTATAATGCTCACAAATTTTCGCATTTTTTTGGCGAATTATTATCCAATTTTTCCTTCGAGAAGCAAATTATGAGCACTCACGCAAACCATCATTCCAAACAAATTCCACCAAATCTTTTCAAGAGCGTAGCCCAAAACGTGCATTTAATGACAAAGAACGTCGCTTTGATGATCGTCGTAATAATGAAAAACGTGAGGGAAATCGACCGCACTTTGATAAAAAACGGGATGATCGTAAACCTTCTCGTGGTTTCCAACAGCAAGAAGTGAGAGACCGAAAATTGCTGAACTTTCATTAACAGCCAATGGTGAAAGTGGCTCGGTAAAAGTAACAGGAAAGCACTGGCGTGAGTTATAAAACCGAAAGAAAAGAAAAACGGGCGCATTATCACCACGAGCACCGGAGAAAATTAAAAAGAACCGCGCTGAAGAAATGAAAGTGTATGGTGAAAATGCGTGCTTGAATTGTTTGCAGAGCGTCCGAGAGTATCGTTCGCGTATGGGCAACGGTGCAAATGGCGCATCGAATTGGCGAGATTTTCAGTTATTTAGCCGCAAATAAAAAGTGTATCATGTGGTGGATAGCGATGAGCTAAGCTTTAGTAAGTGGTACTGAGCATCATGGCGGCATTTGTATGTTAGTGAAAAAACAACGTACTTTTTCTTTGCAAGGTTATTTAGATGTACCGCGTCAAGAAGACTGTTTAGTCGTGCTTGATCAAGTCAATAATGCGCAAAACCTAGGTGGCGTTGTGCGTACTTGCGCCTTCTACGGCATTAAAAATGTGGTGACAAATCAAGTTGAACAGCTTTATGCGCCCGCTGCTATGCGTGTGGCTGAAGGCGGAATGGAGCATATTCGTATTTTTAGAAACAGAAAGTACTGAAATCGCTTTAGAGGCCTTACGCAAAGCTGGCTATCAGATTATTCATGTATCAACCAATAAACAAGGCGTTGCGTTGGAACAACTCAAATTTGCAGAGAAAGTCGCGTTGGTATTGAGCGAAGGTAGTACGGATGATATTCGTGAGAAACAAGATGTAAATGTGCGTCTTTCTTTAGCAAATCCATTAAAAACTGGATTAAATATTGCAGTAAATACAGGGATTTTATTAGCACATTGGTATGTGAAATAACCTTAAGTGCGGTTATTTTTAGGTTTGTTTTTAGGGGCTGACATCTGTCAGCCTCTTTTTCTTTTTCAAAATTGTGTGAGATTCAAATTTTGATATTTCTTTTTAAAAAGCCTTTTGGGGGAATCAGACAAAAGATCTATACTATTTCTAGTTGTTATTTAACAGGGAGTTTTTATGCCTGAACGTTCAGCAAACATCAGTACACACTGATCCTTTCGGAGCTTTATTAGGCTATGCACCGGGTGGGCATTGCGATTTATTCATCCGATTATCACAGCAGATGAGAAAGAGTATCCTGATGATGCTGCCTTTCGCAGTTATTTAGGAGAGAGTACATGGGGCTATAAATGGCGGTGTGTGAGTTGCACGTCGTTATTTATATCTCAATCATGGCATGGTGTTTACTGATGTAGGAATGGCTTACGAGATTTTTTCTTTACGATTTTTACGTCAAGTGGTGAATGATGCCTTATTACCCTTACAAGCCTTTGCAAATGGTTGCAAACGTAAACCTGAAGCTGGCGCATTGTTAATTTGGCAAGAGGGTGGCGAATTTAAACATACGGGGCATGTGGCGATTATTACCGAAGTCTTAGAGGATAAAATCCGCATTGCTGAGCAAAACGTGATTCACTCTCGCTTACCAGCGGGCAGCAATGGACACGTGAATTACCAATGACGGTTTCTGAAACGTGGTTATTTTCTGCATGATACCTTTGATGATACCGAAATTTTAGGTTGGATGATCCAAACGGAAGATACCGAATATAGTCTGCCGCAGCCAACGCCAGAAAAAAAGAGAAACTTGAAATTCATGCAGAACATATTGAAAACAACGGTCAGTTTGAGCATAAATGGCTGAATGAGCAAAAATGAATTTGAAGCTGCCTATGTGAAAGCCATGGTGAGGGACATAAAGTCAGCCATTCGGATCAATATCGCTATTTTACGATGTCTGAAACAGCACAACATGAGTTAATTCGTAGCAACCAATGAATTGACATTTAATGTATTTGCATGCCACAGATAAAGTTTTAAAAGACGATAAGTTATTAGAATATTTCAATATTCCAAAATTATTATGGCCTCGCTTTACGATTGTCTTGGCAAAATCGCCGTTATCAAACCATTACGGGGCGTTTAGATTTCTGCATGGATAGTCGCGGATTGAAAGTATGAATACAACGCAGATTCAGCCTCTTGTCATGCGGAAGCTGGTGAGTTTATGAATCGATGGGCAATCCAAGGGCGGATTGAATATTGGTGAAAATCCCTGCTGATGGTTTACGTAATGCATTAGCGGATTGTTGGAAAGCACAGTGAAGCTACGCCGCTTGTTCATATTATGCAAGATCACGATGATGAAGAAGATTACCACTCATTGTTTATGCGCAACGCACTGGTTCAAGCTGGGATTTCAAGCCAAAAATTATTCATGGGACAGAGGGATTGCATTGGGATAGTCGGTCGTTTGATTGATGATGAAGATAACCAGATAAAAAAACGGTGTGGAAAAACATGGGCCTGGGAAACCATGTTGGAGCAACTTCGTGAAGATGCAACAGGAATGGAAGTGGCACCACCAATTCGTACAGGCTATCCAGAAGATAAAGTGCGGTTGATTGACGTGTTACTTCGTCCAGAAGTTTTCTAGTTTATGAGCCACTGTGGACGGCAATTCCAAGTAATAAAGCGATCTTACCGGTGTTGTGGTCATTATTCCCAAACCATCGTTATCTACTCGAAGCAGGATTTGAATTGACACCTGAGTTGATTAAAAATGGTTATGCACAAAAACCCATTGCTGGTCGCCGAGGTGATAACGTGAAATTAATTGGTGAGTGTAAATCAGTGCTTGATAGCAAAGATGGTCGTTTTGGTAAGCAGGAGAGTATCTACCAACAACTTTGGTGTTTACCAAAAGTGGAAGACCAATATGTTCAGGTCTGTACTTTTACTGTAGGGTGGGCATTATGGTGGTAGCTGTTTACGCTCAGACCCGAGTTTGGTCATTATGGGAAATAGCGATATGCAACCGTTAAGGGTATTATCTGATAAAGATTTTCTGTAAAATAGAAAATGAAAAATCGGCACTCAAAATGAGTGCCGATTTATTATTTTGCTATAAGATTATTTTGCATCTTTGTTATCAGCAGGTTTTTCATTTGCTTTTTAACATATCCGCTGGAATAAAAGCTTTGTTGTACTTTTTTCCATGTGTGAAGGTTATGCGCAATACCTTTGTGACAATCGATACAGGTTTTGTTTTGTTCCTGTGCAAGTGCGTGCATTTGTTGTGCCACAGTTTTTTGTTGAGTAAAGTCCATATCATTGAAGTTATGGCAGTTACGGCACTCTTGTGAGTTATTCGCTTTCATACGCGCCCATTCGCGTTCTAGCCATTTCTAAACGATGTTTTTCGAATTTTTTTCTTTAGTATCTACTTTACCTGTAAAAGTGAGCATAAACTTCAGTCGATGCCTGCATTTTACGAACCATTTTTGGAATAAATTCATGTGGAACGTGACAGTCTGAACAAATTGCTTTACACCTGAACGGTTACTAAAGTGGATTGACGCTTGGTACTCAGGTACAACGTCATTAGTATGACAGTCTGAACAGAATTGCTCTGTGATTAGTTGTCGCCATTCCTGCAGTTAAACAGGTTAGTTCCAACGATAGTACCAATGATAGTTAATAAAATAACCCCACCACTGCTATTTTTGCTCGGAGAGCGTAACCAACGGCAAACTTTCTGAATGCTTGATTTAATCATGGTTTAGCTCTTATTTACCTTTGCATTTGACGAATAGTTTCAAATTTATTTTTGAATAATTGATTCACGTCAGTTTGTTGAACGTGGCATTGTAAACAGAAATAACGACGTGGCGAAGTGCCTTCTGTTTTTGTCCGTCACGTGTTAAGAAATGGCTTTCAGGGCACGCGAGGTGCACCCGTTGTTGGGAGCAACATCCGGAGAGTGACAGCCTAAACATTGGTTCGCATTTTTAGTCACTTGTAAACCACGAATGCTGTGTGGAACAAGTGGAGGTTGGTGAGGGAAGGTTACAGGAATATTACCAACATCTTTATAAGGATTCGTAAATGCTGGTGCAATACTTTCTGCTGTTTTATCAATGCTGTTTTGCAACTTGCGGCGCATCAGCAAATGCCAATCCACTACATAAAGCCAGCATGAAAAATAAAATGATTTTTCATGAAATCCACTCCATTAAATAATTAAATATTTTTTTAATTTTTATTTGTTTCTCAAAGCGAGCCAAATGTAAATACATTTTCTGCGCAGACGTCAATACAGCGTCCACAGTAATACAATCTTTTGCCAATATAATTTGGCTATCTTCAGGTCCACCGTGTAAAGGAAGTCTAATACTTGCGGTTCTGGGGCAAACATTATAACAGTCCATACAACGGTCACAGCGATCGCGATCGACTACATTAATTTTTATCAGGCTTTTAGCACCAATGACACCATATATCGCACCAATTGGACAAAGGTGACCACACCAGCCATGCTCAGCAACAAGTAAGTCAAATAGGAAAATCACTGCGACTAACCAAAGCGTTGCACCTGTTCCAAAGACAAAGATACGTCCAAGTGCTGCAACAGGGATTTATCCACCCCATAAGAGCGTACCCGTTATTGCACTACCAACTAAAATCACGGCTAAAATCACATAGCGAAGTTGACGTGAAATTTTTAATGATTGTCGAATACCCTACTTTTCTACGTAACCAAGCTGCAGCATCAGTCACAATATTCATTGGGCAAACCCAACTACAAAAGGCTTTGCTCGCAACAATGGCGTAGAATATGACAATCACTAAGGCACCAATAATCGTTGTGATTTCTGGTAGGTAACCTGTCACTAAACTTTCAGCGGTAATCAATGGATCTGTCAATGGCACAGTATCCAAAAGCATGCTGAGCTGTAATGCCTTTTTAGAATCAAACTTGCCAAATCGGGCCGCTTAAGAACATTAAAATAATACTTAATTGACTGATTCGACGTAGAATTAAAAAGCGATAAGCATGCCACCAACCGAGTTTTTGGCGAGCTTCTAAGCCTGCATCTTTAGGCTTATTCGGGGTATATTTTTCAGCCATTATTTAACCCCTTAATGTTTAAGTCCAGATTTGGGAATTGCTCTGCTTCCGGAACTGTTGTTGGATTTGGTACATAATCCATTGTTGCACGGTTTGGTGTTGCAAACTTTTGGTTCGGTTGAACTTGCATTGGCTGATAAACCGGCTCATGAGCCTTCCGGCATACGAGCATCCATTGCTGGACGTAAGCCATCCGGATGTTGCTCCTCAATTGAGGATTTTCCGGCATTTTGTTTTTCTTTCCAGCCTAAGCGATAGTGGCGACCGAGTAGTCCTTTGGCGATATCCATCGGTAAGACTTTAATTGCCGCTTCCTCTAACACAAGCTTTGTTCGCATTTACCGCATCCGGTGCAAGCATCAGAGTGAACAGTTGGAATAAGCTTTGCATGAATCCCTGTACGATCATTGTGGATACGTTCAAGTGTAATCGCTTTATCTACTAATGGACAAACGCGATAACACACATCACAACGCAACCCCTGCCAGTTAAGACAAGTTTCATGGTCTAGCAATACTGCTAACCCCATTCTCGCATCATTGATGTCTTTAAGTTCTCACTCATGCGCCACTTGGACAAGCATTCATACATGGAATATCCGGACACTCGCAAGGTTTATCCCGAGCGATAAAATAAGGCGTGCCCGCTTCCATTGGTGAAATCAGCGAAGCTAAATGCAACATATCATATGGACACGCTTGGACGCACTGTCCGCAACGGGTACAAGCTGCCAAGAAATCCTTTTCCGGTAAAGCACCAGGTGGACGTAAGGCATTCTCTTTAGCTTTTTAGCTTGTTGTTGCTGTAAGCCAAGAATAATACCAACCCCACATACTCCGGCAGCCGTTCTTGTCACATTTTTAAAACTGACGACGGTTAGGATCAAGTCTCATCTGCGTTTTCCTTTTATAAGCGGCCTGATTTTTGTAAAAATGTTGCAAAATTTGACCGCTCTTATTTTAAATTCCTCTCTGTAAAGAGAGGAGCGACTAGAAACGAAAAGGAAAATCCTACGCTTTTTCCACTTTTACCGCACATTTGAAGTCGGTTTCACCTGAAATTGGATCGGCTGTATCCAATGTTAATTTGTTAGCAAGCTGACCCGCATCAAAGAAGGTGGGTGTAAATTCAAGCTCTGAGGACATTTTGTTACGACCACGGTATCTAAGTAAAGCTGATCATTTCACCACGACGAGTGATTAACTTCACTTTATCTCCATGACGTGTTGTATTTTTTGCATCCGCTGGGTGCACCAAACCAAGTTGTTCAGGGGAACGCACGGTGCACTCAGGTACACGACGAGTCATGGTACCCAGCAGCCAGTGCTCAAGCTACACGACCAGTACATAACCATAATGGATATTCTTCATCTGGTGATTTCTGCAGGTGCTTCATAAGCGAACACCTAGAATAATCGCTTTTTATCTGGATATGCCATAGAATGCGATATCTTCACCTGGTTTGACATACTGCCAAAGCCTTCACGGTAACGCCATAAGGTTTCTCACCGTCAACAACCGGCCAACGTAAACCACGTACCTGATGATAAGTATCGAATGGTGCTAAGTCATGACCATGACCACGACCGAAGTCAGCGTGATTCTTCAGAATAAACCTTTTGTGAGGTGGTAAAACCAAAGTGATCGGTCATCATTGATGTATCCTGAACATCGGTTGGTACTTTATATTTGTTTACTTTCACTCATTTTCGTAAAGCACTTCATATAAAGTTTTGCCACGATATTCAGGCATTTGAGCTAATAACTCTTCACCCCGTACTTCATCCGTTTTGAAGTATTGTAGCGAATTCAACAATCGCCATAAGTCAGAACGAGACTCACCTGGGACTTCACTCTGTTGACGCTTACAATTGAGTACGACGTTCAGCGTTACCGTAGCCTTCTTTTCTACCCACATACAAGTTGAAGAATTAAGTCTGCTGCAAACCGCAGAAACGGATGGGTAGGGTCTGAAACAACAATAAAGTTCTCAGGGTTACGCCAACTCGGGGAAAATTTCGCTGATATTTGGACCACCTTGCATGTTGTTGGTGACATTTGCCATAAGAAATTTTAGTTTACCAGTCTGTACACTTGACTGTACCGCTGATAGCCAGGTACAGTTGATAGTGCCTTTTGGTAATTTCCATTTTTTCTCTGTAATTTCAACGTGTTTTGGATTGGTTACTACCATGTCCGCTGGTAAACGATGAACGAAAGTACCTACTTCACTGCAAGTTGTACCGCTAGCCGAAGGTTGACCAGTTAATGAGAACGGACCACAACCTGGTTTTAGAAATTTTACCGGTTAATAAGTGTACGTTATAGATCGTGGTTAACCCATACACCACGAGTGTGTTGGTTAAAGCCCATTGTCCAGTAAGATACCTAAGTTTTTGTCTTCGATCCTGCGTACATCTTCGCAAGAGTTTTCGCTGATCTTTTGGCACACCAGAAATACAGTGTGCTTCATCTAATGTATATAGTGCAACGATTTTCTTGAATTCTTCAGTCAGAGTCGCATTTTATCGCAGTCTTTACGGTTTTTCGCTGCAACTTCAAGAGTGTTCTGGACGTAAACCTATAACCGATATCAGTTTCACCACGTTTGAATTTAGTGTGTTTATTAACGAAGTCCCAGTTTTACTTTGTATCGTTTTGGATAATGAAGTTTGCGATGTAGTTAAGCGATTGCAAGGTCTGAAATGTGGATTAAAACACGATAGGCACATCAGTTAATTCAAAACTGAACGTGTGTTCGAATGACATAACCACCACTTTCACATTATCAGAAGAAAGACGACGAGTCAGAAATACGGAGCACTATAAAAATTGGGTGCATTTCCGCCATGTTTGAACCCCAAAGCAGCAAATGCATCAGTTTTCTCGATATCGTTATAGCAACCCATTGGTTCATCCATACCGAATGCACGCATAAACGCAACTACTGCAGACGCCATACAGTGACGAGCATTCGGGTCGATAGTATTAGAACGAGAACCAGCTTTCCAAAGTTTTACTTTTTGCGTAACCTTTCGTAGATGGTTGTTTGACCGGAAGAGAACATCCAACAGCATTTGGTTCTTCAAGATGTCTTTGATTTTTCCCGCCATGATAGTGAAAGCTTGATCCTGCAAGAAACGGGTGTAAAGTCACCTCTTTATGGAATTTACCATCTTTCATACGTAATAACGGAGTTTGCTACGGTCTGCACCGTACATGATTTTAGAAAGGAAGTAACCTTTTGATCAGTTTAAAACCTACGGTTTACCTCTGCATCTGGGTCACCTTGAGTTGCGACAACTCGACCATCTTTGGTTCTACCAATACGCTACATCCTGTACCACAGAAACGACATGGCGCTTTTATCCCATTTGATGCCCATATCTTCTGCCGCATCAACCTGTTTAACAGGGATGGTCATACCGGCAGTCGCTGCTGCTGCAAGTGCAGCATTGGCTTTCAGTAAAATCTCTACGATTAAGTTCCATAGTTTTCCCCACTTGTTGTTGAATCTTTTTAGAATATACAAAATGGCATGTATACCTCAAATTATTTATTTTTCATCTAAGTAATTCGGAAAATTAAAGAAACGACAATTACTCTGGGATCTCTGAATTTCTCATCCATAAGATCCGCTAATGCTAATTGACGGTTACTTTCAAGGGTGACCACCAATTTGCCTTCATCAGATTTTTCGCCATGAATCTCAGCGGTTGAATCCTAAAATGGCTTCTGACTTGGTTAAGTTTTTCTGGTCTGGCTTTGCACAACAATGCTGCATACATACCAGTTCTCATTTTCGCTAAATTGACTCATCGATATTTGTTTCCAATATTAAAAATTTTTATTGCTTTTGTTAGGGCAAACACTTAGTGAGCACCACAACCATTACAGCTTTCTAAATCCAATATGGGTTTTGCTACACCACTAAGTTGCAATCGAAAACGGATGGCATTCATCGGACAGCCTATCTTGGCAACTTCGACATTCCACTCGATTTTCTGTTAGGCACTGCGTTGTAATCTCAACTTTATGTGTCCAAGGCTCTTCTTCTAATGAGTGAAAATCGGTTGTTCACAGACTAAAACACATTTTTGACAGAAAGTGCACTCGCCCTTGTCAAATTGTATTTCAGGAAAAGCCACCATCGCCTTTTACGATAATTTGGGTTTCACATATCAGTATGCAATCACCGCATCGAGTGCATTTATCTGTAAAGTCTCGTTTACTTTACCGACCAAGGTGGATGGATAGCATGATACCTTGAATTTTGAAGGTTTTCAGAATGTAACGATTGTAAAAATTGCCCACGTAATAATTGTCTGCGAGAAGGATTTTTCAATCGCCATATTTTTTCTTTAAAAGTTCGGTATTTTCAAGGAGCATTATCTCAGCTCCGATAACAAAAATAGTAACTACCTAAAAGGAGTAATTTTTAAGAAAATATACACTTTCTCTTGAGGTAGATCAAGGATATTTTGAAAGGAAATTAGGATGTAAATAAATTGTTAAAACATAAGTGAAAATGATTGATAAACAGAGGCGGATAATCCGCCCTGAAGTATGCTTAAAATATTATGCGTTTTGTTGGGGTAATCCCACCAAATCATCGAATAACTCACGATTTCGATTTGCTGTACTCATTCTCTTCTAACCATTTTTGTACTAATTGGCGATGGCTTTCATCACATTTTGCCAATTTTTCTAAGCGACTAAGCCTTCCCAATGTAAATAGCCGCCACCTTCATAAGCTAAGCCGTTTGGTTGAATCACTTCAGCAATAAAACGATCAACGGTTTCATCTGATAGCTCGATGCTGGTCCCAGCAAATTGCCAATCTCACTAAAAAGCCCAATTTGGAATTCAGCTCATGAGTACGTTGACGCTGATTACGAGTTTTTCATTTTCAATGTTCTCCCATGTTAAGGTACGGGTACAGTCATCATCTCGATGATTATTTTTCAAAGTATAAATCCACACGCCGTGACCTAAGCGATGACCGCGCGCCTCAAATTTTTGTAAGAGGGCGGAAATCAGGACGTGGAATATAATCTTGTTCAGCAGTATTGACTAAATTTTTCATTGGCTGAAAGCACTTTGAGCATTTGTTCCGCATAGTTTTCCCAGTCCGTTGCCATATGAATAAAAGCCATTGGGTTGTAATGACGACTTGCTCCACAAAGTGCGGTTGAACAATGCGGCGTTTATGATGTTTCGCTTTGTGCCAAGGGTCTGGGAAGAAAAAGCTGTAAAACCGCCCAATTCACCGTCTTTCACACATCACGTAAAATTTCAGTGGCATCATGACAAATCACGCGAAGGTTTTTCACGCCTTTTTCACCGCATATAATACAGGCACCTGACACCAGGTGTGTGTCACTTCAATACCGAGATAATTTTTATCAGGATTCGCTTTTCAGCCATATCCACTCAGATTTCCCATCCCGAAGCCAATTTCTAATATAATGGGATTCGTATTGCCATAGCATCGCGGCAAAAATCAGTGGGGCGTTTTGATAATCTAATCCAAGATCAGCCCAGTGATCGTTCATCATATGAAAATCACTTAAGCGACCTGTTCGCAACTACAAAGCTACGAACTTTACGTTTATAACGACCATCTTCTGTAAATTCAGCCGTTTCAACGGTTTTTACGTTTTTGATCAGCAAAGGTTTTTGCTCTTCTGTCATGGTTTTTATTCGCTCAATTAAAATTGGCGGCGATTATACACTAAAAGGCGAGGTTGTGGGATTTTTCCACCCAATTCGCGTATAATAGCGAAAATTTTTAATTATTTTTGTTATGAATATTGTCCGAGTTGCATTAGCTGTACGCTTCCCCGATTTTTGATTATCTCTATTCGCCCGACTTGATGCCACTGTTGGTGGACGCGTGTTGGTGCCTTTTTGGTTCGCAAAAAACGAGTAGGATTGTGGTGGATTTGCCAGCCTCTTCGGATGTAGCAGAAAAAAGTTAAAACCGATTATTGATGTGCTTGATGCTGACTCACTTTTTAATCTCCACAACTTGGGATTGGCTGTCTTGGTCCGCTAATTATTATCGTGCTGCATTAGGGCGATGTGTTGTTTCGCGTTGCCAGTCAAACTCCGAATGGAGAAAGTGGTAGTAAAATGACCGCACTTTTTAAGTACTGGATCTTTCGGAAACAAGCGTTAGAATCCAGGCGAATTAAAACGCGCCAAAAACAAATTGAAGCTTTAAACTTTATTGCTCACGCAAGATTTAGAAAAAGTAACAATGAAATCAGTTCGGCAATTTGGTCAGCTCTTAACGGCAAAGATTATGTGAAGAGATTATTGTGCCTACTGAACAGTTGGCAGCAGCTTTAGGGAGTAATTTTGTTCGTCTTGATAATCGATTGACCTTAAACAAGCAACAAGTCTTTGCATTTAGCCAGTTGCTTTTCCAAGAAGGCTTTAATGTGTGGTTGTTAGAGGGCGGACCGGTTCAGGTAAAACTGAAATTTTACCTATAACATTGAAAGTCTTAAAAGAAAGGCAAACAGGTTTTTAGTGCTTTGTTCCTGAAATTTGGGAACTACCTCAGACCGTGAGACGGTTCCAAGCTCGCTTTAATGTGGACGATGACGTTGTATTCTAACTGAACGATACGCAACGCTTAAATGTCTGGGAGCCTGCAAGAACAGGGCAGAGTACGATTGTGATTTGGCATGAGATTCTGGCGCTTTTCACCCAGTTTTCAGATCCTCGCTTTAATCATTTTAGATGAGGAACATGATGGTTCGTTTAAGCAACATAGATGGCTGTGCTATAGCGCGTGATTTAGGCATTGTTTTAGTCAATAAAAGCTCAATATTCCTATGTTAGGTTCCCAGCACCGAGTTTGGAAAAGTGTGAATAACGTGCTAGAAAATGGCAAATATCATCATTTGGCATTATAAAGAGCGAAATGCGACCGCACTTTCGCCAATTTGTGATTGATTTAAAACATCAACGAATTCAAAACGGCTTTATCCGAACCGCTATTGCAACGCATGAAAGAACACTTAGGAAAAAGGTAATCGCGTTGTTGTTCTGCAATCGACGCGGATTTGCGCTCTAGTGTTGTCGCTGTCATGCGAATGTGTGGATTGATGGAGTGTCAGCATTGTGACCTTATAACTATCACTCAACACCAGCGCGTTTTTACGCCGCCATCATTGTCATGTACAGAAAATGCCAGTACGGTGGGCCCATTGTGGCTCAAACGCATTTAGTCGCACAACGGGTTTAGGCACAAGAACAACTGGAGGAAACCCTAAAAGCACGTTTCTCAATATAATATTGCTCGTATCGATCGTAGCACGGCACGAAAAGGCAAACTGAAGTGTTATTTAGAGGATATTCAGCAAGCGTAAAAGTCAGACTTTTTAATTTCGCACCCAAATGTTAGCCAAAAGGACACCATTTTCCGAATGTCACTCTGGTTGCTGAGTGATGTAGATGACGCCTTATTTTCCTTGGTTTCAGAGCCGAAGAGCGCTTTAGGCGCAGCTTTATGTAGCGTTGCAGGGGCGCTCGGCAGAGCCGAAAAACAGGGCTGGGTGCAGACACATTATCCGGATCATCCATTATTAACTACCTTGGCTTGAAAAAGGTATGCCAAGCCTTGCAGAAGAAACTTGAAGCTACGCCATAATATGGCTTGCCTCCGTTTAGTTTCAAGCGCTGTTTGCGCCACAAATGTCGTCATTCTGAGGAGGAGGGAAATGCATTGTCGCAATTAGCGTCTTCTATGAACAAAAATTGAAAGGCTTTGCAAGTGTTGAGTTGATTCCCGCACTGTTCAGCAAAAGCAGGCGGTATCGTTGGCAGTTATTATTACAGCATGCTTCTCGGAAACAATTACAGGCGGTATTGAGTCGATATTCGCCAGAGCTGATAAAGTCTTCTCAAGTGCGGGTTAATTTTAGACTGGATCCATTGATTTGAGAGTTAGCAAAAATTCCTAGAAAATGCACAGTTTTTCAGTAGAATTAGGCGTTTTTGCTATACTCTCTGTTTAATTTATCGTAACATTTTAGGATTTTATCGTGGCTCATCGAGATTTTGCCGGTCGAAGCTGGCTCATAATAAAAGAAAGCAAAAGAAAAGGTTTTTAATCGCAATCACCTTAATTGTTCTTGCGTTGGTGGCGGTATTAGGTTTCGTTTAGTCACTTCTCAAAAGTAAAAGCACCAGCACCCAGTAGTGACGACAAATGTTCAGCCGAAAACCGCAAACTGAAAAGTGTGTTACCAAATCGCCCAGAAGAGGTGTGGCACTATATTAAAGAATTAGAAACTCGTAACGGTGCCAGTGGATACAATCCTTCTTCAGTTGAAAAATATGCGTCTGACGGAAGAACAGCGTCAAGTGCTTATTCAAATGGAAAAAGAGAACAAAAGCGGCAGAAGAAGCGAAAATAGAAGCTCAACGTAAAGAGCAAGAAGCGGCGAATGCGGAAGCCGCGGCTCAAGCCACAGTAAGCTCAACCAGCACAGACAGTGCAAGCTCTGCAACACAGCCCAGCAAACAGCAAAACGGAAGTGAAAAAGCCTGAGCCAGTTAAAAACAGGGAGCCAGTTAAAAAGCCTGAACCTCCGAAAAAGTAGAATGGTAAAGGCGGAACTAGCTAAAACTGGAACTCAGCCTAAAACTGAGCAACCAGCACAGAACCGAAAACCAGCTGAACAACAAGTACAGGCTGGCGGCAAAATTTGGTTTACAATGTGGTGCATTTAAAAATCGTGCGCAGAAAGCTTACATAAGGTCGTCTAGCGATGGCTGGCGAAAGCACAAATTGCGACAAGTGAAGAATGGAACCGCGTACGTGTAGGGACCATTTGTAGCCGAGATGCAGCAGCAGCAGCAGCAAGATAGCAAAATCAGTGGCGAGTTGCGTTGTGATTGGAATAATTACTGTCTAGAGTGGTTAAAAGAATCCGCACTTTTTATATTTTCACTTGCCAAAAATGAAAAATCAATAAAATGAATGTCTGTTCATTTTTGATATTCATCTTAAATGACCTTCTCATATATAACTCTAAGAATTTAATTTTTATTATGCGACAAAGTAAAAGCCTCTAAAACGAAGCTTGATGTCAGCGACAGATCTTGATGCAACAGATCGACTGCGGGCGCAAAAGAAGGACGCTTATCATTTCGTACGCATAAGTTGAAGGCAAGCTGGCAACGTAGCGGGTACGGATTTATCTATTTTAAGAGTAAAGACGAGTTATTAGCTGGTACCCTGCTCAGTCGAGTGTCTACGCTCGGTTTGCTGGCGGATTGAAGAAGGTTTTGATGAAAACTAATCTTTTTTCGAGCACATGTGTGGAATATTTGCATTTTCCCAAGAAAATCCAACGATTCTGTAGGCATGAACCAATATCGATCTTTACCAGAGTTTATTGAAACCTGCAAAGAAATGGAGCATGTTGGAGGATTGGCTTTTGTCTCAAGGGACAAGCCGCAAATGTGTGGCTGATTTAGATCCTCACATGTTGCTTTTGCTGAGTCTTAAAACGGCAATAGTTTTAGTCCCTAGATATCAAGTTTCCTCGGTACGGCAGTAACTGATCGATGTGATAGAATCTGTCATTGAACGCTCTTGGCAGTGCAATTCAGAAGCAGTAATTTCGGTTGTCTTAATGGAGCTTTTCCAAATGAGTATAACTCAAACTCAATAGACCAAAAGCGTTCACACGTTTTCTTTTTGAAATTAGCGTTAGGCGATTTGTGTTAATTTTTGCAGCAATGATTTTCCTTTAATCAAATGAAGGCAAAGGCTTGCGTGATTTCTTAGCAAATAAACCAGAAACAGCCTCTCCCAGACTGCAATGACTAAAGCAGGCTTCAGAATGGACACGCAATCATTGAAACGACAGGTCTTGTTCGTCCGAATCAAGGGCGATGTTAAGCGCCCAAAGTGCAGGAGACTGTGTCTAAAGTGCTCGTGCAAAATGGACCAGAGCGTGAGCGATTTGTTAGTTGAGTTAGATAGCGTCAGTTGAGCGTGCAAGCTTACAAGCCGCACAAGCTCAGGTGGTGTCATTACGTCAAACTTAATCAACGTTATGCAAACCTTGCGGGCAGCGGGCTGTTTCTCGTCAAGAATTGGATAATGCAAAAGCAGCTGGTGAAGCACAAGCGGCAAATATTGAGTCATTAAGCGGCGGGATTGAACGTCGCCAAATCGTGGCACCATTCTGATGGTAAAGCCGGTATCGTGAAAGTGAATGCTGGTCAGTACGTTTCAAACGGTACTGAAATTGTGCGTGTGAAGATCGTTCTTCTACGAAAGTGGGATTTTAGCGATTGCTCAAAACCTATTAGATAAAATTGCATATTGGTCAGATATTTACTGAGCAGATGCGACGTAAAAGGTGAAACTTTTAGCCGCAAAAGTTACAGCAATTGAACAGCAATTAATCTTCAACCGGTTTTAGTGGATGTTCGCACATTTGAGCCGGAAGATGGTGCAAAATTATTATCCGGTATGTTTACTCGATTAAAATGTCGCGTTACCAACTGATACAACCAAATCGTCGTGCCGCAAGTAGCGGTGAGCGCATATGTATGGCGAATCGCTTTATATTTTGACCGCACTTTCCGATGAAGATATTGAGAAATGAAGGGCGGCGCAGAAAAAGCGCAAAATATGTACATGTAAAATCAATCACTGTATTTGTAGATCGTCAAAGGTATTTATGCCAAATTAAAAGGCGATGAAGTCAAAGTTAAGCGATAAAACTGGACTGCGTGGTCAGCAAAACTTAAGTAATGGTCATTAGTTTCTGTTGCAGATAAAGCGGGCGTGGGTACAGAAACAACCTGCAAAAATACGAATCTTTAATTAGGAGAGCGGAATGAGATTTACCGATATATTTATTCGTCGTCCTGTTTTTGGCGGTTTCGATTAGCTTGTTAATCATTATTTTAGGTTTACAAGCGATCTCGAAATTATTTGTGCGAATATCCGAAAATGACCACTGACGGTGATTACGGTGACTACCGCATATCCAGGGCGGATGCGAACTTAATTCAAGCGTTTGTTACTTCCAAAATTGAAGAGGCGGTAGCGCAAGCAGATAATGTGGACTATGTGTCTTCGGCTTCTCAGCCCAAGCACGTCAACTGTCCCGTAAAAATGAAATTAAATACGGATCCGAATGCGGCCTTTGGCAGATGTTTTAGGCAAAGTTAACTCAGTTCGTTCTGAATTACACAAGTGGTATTGAAGATCCAACTGATTTTTCCATCAACCGGTGGTCTCGGGGATTATGTATATTAGTTTCCGTTCTAACAAACGATGCGCCAAGTGACTGATCTATATTCAACGCGCAGTGAAACCACACCCTTACCGTAGAAGGTGTGGCGAGTGTACAGATCTTGCGCTTCGGAGTACGCACTTCGTGTTTGGTTAGACCCAGGATGGCGGCTCAAAACCTTTCGGCAACACAGGTGATGTCAGCATTATCGGCGAATAACGTTCAAACAGCAGCAGTAATGATAGATGGCTATTTTGTGACCTCATAAAACAAAGTAGAAACTACTGCAAAAATCGGTTGAAGAATTAAGCAACTTAATTGTGACATCAAACGGTGATAAGAAGGTCGTTTCACGCGATATCGCTGATATTGAATTAAAGCCAATCAAGCGATAGCTCAACGTGCGGTAGCGCAGATGGCGCAGATTCCGGGCTGTATTAGCGATTAATCCAACTTCGTCAGCAAACCCACTAACGGTAGCTGCGCAAAGTGCGTCCGCTATATGACAGTATTAAAAATAATCTGCTCGGATGCTATTGAATCTGACATCTGATATGACCGTACAATAGCGATTAATAACTCCATTAATGAAGTCATCAAACAGATTGTTGGTAACGCTGATCGTTAGTGGTGATTACCATGTTTATTGGTTCATTCCGTGCGATTTAATCCCGGTTATCACCATTCCGATTTCATTAATCGGGGTGAATTATGTTGCTCAATCATTTGATTTTCTATTAACTTGATGACTTTGCTGGCATTGGTTCTAGTCATTGGTTTGGTGGTGATGATGCGATTGTGGTATTGAAAAACGTAGACCGCCACATTAAGTTAGGGTAGACACCATTCCGTGCGGCGATTATTGGTACGCGTGAAATTGCCGTTCCGGTTATTTCCATGACTATAGCCTTGATTGCGGTATATTCTCCAATGGCGTTAATGGGCGGTATTACGGGTACGTTGTTTAAAGAGTTTGCTTTAACCCTTGCTGGAGCAGTATTTATTTCCCGGTATCGTAGCATTAACGCTTTCACCAATGATAACCAGTAAATTGCTAAAATCCAATGAGGCTCCAAGTAAATTGAACAACGAGCGAGACCCTAGTAAAAGAATGCAGTATGCGTATGTACTGTGATTTGGGTGATGGTAAACCGTAAATGTATGTTGATGTTTCAGTAATCATTTTGAAACTTACCAGTGTTGTTTAAATCACTTTCAAGTGAATTAACACCTACAGAAGATAAGGGCGCATTTATAGCGGTCGGTTCTGCACCTTCTAACGTAAACATAGATTACGTGCAAAATGCGATGACACCTTATCAAGAGATTTTAACCAATACGCCAGAAGTAACAGTCTGCGATGACGTGACTTTTCAGGGCAAGCTCCAACCAATCTTTTTAAACGTTGCAACTTTGGTGGATTGGAAAGAACGCTCAGTGCCAAACAGCTATCATGAATGAGCTGAATGAAAAAGGAAATCTATTCCGCATGTCTGTACAAGGCTTTTGCGTTTCTAAAATTAACTACAGGGGAGCAAGGCCTCCAATTGGTTTTGTGATCAGCACATCACAAGACTACGGTAGTTAGTAAATGTGGCGAGTAAATCTTAGAGGATATGCAAAAATCCAGCAAAGTCTGTTTTATACCAATCTCGATCTTAAATTTGATACTGCTCAAATGCGCATTAAGATCGATCGTGAAAAGCAGGAACTGCGACATTACAATGCAACAACCAGCCGCACGTTGAGGCAGCTTCATCTGCCGCAACCATTGAACGTGTGGATATTGATGGTCGAGCTTTGCAAAATTATTTCCCAAGTAAAACGTGACATCGACTACTCCCGGAAAAGTTTTGACACAGTATTACATCACCGCGGCAAATGGTACCTCTGTTCCATTAAGCAGCTGGTGACGGCTAGCATTGGAACCACAACCAGCACATTGCCCAGTTTCAGCCAGCAAACTCTGCGGGTGATTAGTGCTGCACCGATGCGAGTACTTCCAATTGTGCGTGATCCAATGGTTACAGGGACAATGCGAAAAATACTTTACCACACAGGGTTATAACTATGACTTTTAAAAGCGGAAGCGCGTCGCTTAGTACAAGAAGGTAAGCGCGCTGTAACGTTCTTACTGCGGTAGTGATTATTTTCAGTCTTGGCAATTCAGCTTTGAATCAATTCGCGATCCAATCGTGATTATGATTTCTGTGCGCGTTAGCTGTAAGTGGTGCGGTGTAGCCTTAAATGCCTTTTGGATTTGTAGGGATTGACTGGAACGACTCAATATCTACTCACAGCGGGTTTGATTACCCTGCTGGTCTTATTACGAAACACGGTATTTTGATGTGAAGCAGCGAAAGAAGACAGCAACCACGGTAAACGCGTATTGAAGCGATCACTGAAGCGGCTAGACGTTTACGTCCAATTTTGATGACTACCCTGCGATGATTAGCAGGTCTTGTACTCGTTGCTTTAGCTGCAACAGGTGCGGTGCGGTATCTCGTTTCAGTATTGGTATCGTTGTGCTGTGGCAGGCATTTGGCTATCGGTACATTGTTTACCTTGTTCGTGTTGCCAGTGATTTATTCATACTGTGCTAGAACACAAACCGTACCAGTGTTTTGATGAAAAGTAAAACCAATTGAAGGTCATAATAACGAACAACATTAATTGAAAATAATATGAAAACAAACCGCACTTTTGATTTTTCAAGTGCGGTTTTCTTTTAGATTAGCGCGAACATGATGTTCGCTTTTATTTATAAAAGAGCGTGAGTCAATGACGTTTTATTTAGCTATTTTACTTTTTAGTTGGGCTTTTGTAAAGTTCCATCGCTTGGTAATAAGCGTTGTAAGTTTTTCTTGGCGAGATTCATCACCTGGGTGAGTAGAAGCTAACACATCAAGTGCACCTTTTAGAACCACCAGAAGCTTTTGCCATTTTTCGCCATAAACCTGGTGCAACTTCAGGATTGTAACCTGAGCGAGCCATTAGCATTAATCCAACTTCATCCGCTTCAGTTTTCGCGCTACGAGAGTAAGGTTTATCTAAAGCAAAGTCTTTGGTTAAACTCTACTGCTAATTCACTTGAACATGAACCGATAACAGTGAGAAAGGGCGGCATGACTCTAAACTTGCTGCAATATTAGTAGCCATACCAGAAATTCACTTTTGCTTTTACCGTGTTCTTTAAAGCGTGTGCCATTTCGTGACCCATACAACAGCTAATTTTCACTATCGTTTAACTGTAAGGTATCCACTAAAACCTTGTAGAATGCCACTTTTACCGCCTGGCATTGCCTCAAGCATTCTAGTTCTTTTGATTTAATCGACATTGATTTGCCAGTTAAATTGTATGTCCAGTTTCATTCGCTTGGTCTGCGATAAGGGACCATTTTATTGAAAACACTGCATGAACACGTTTTTGCGAAGTTTTTGATGAAGTATCACTATAATCATGCATGCACATACCCATTTCTGGGGTATAGCTACTTACCGCTTGTTGATTGATAGAGGCAGAACTCAGCAGGAGTTAATACAAACACTCTTGCTAACGCGGCAAAAGCAAAGCTTTTAATTTGTTTTTCACAATTAGGTCCTTTTTGGTTAAAAATATCAATATTATATAAATTTCTTTATTGTTGTCGATATAAAAAGATTGCCCTTTGATTTGTACTATTATAATAGTGCAGAATTATATTCTAGGACTTTAATGACAATATCTCCTTCTTTATTAGGGTGGCGCCATGATTATTGCAGGTACCGCAATTAGTGCAGGTATATGTAGCAAACCCAACCTCAACGCTGGCGTATGGTTTATTGGCTCTATTCTTGCTTTAGTTTTACACTTGGTTCTGTATGACCACATCAGGTTTGATGATCTAGGAAGCCAACTTACATTACCCTACCGGCTCGCTACACCAGCTTCGTAAAAGATTTGTTAGGTAAAGGCTGGAATATTATCAATGGTCTTCAGTTGCTTTTTGTGTTGTATATTTTGACTTATGCCTACATCACTCAGGCGGTGGTATTACACAAACTTGCTTAACCAAGCTTTTGGTTTCCTACTGAAAGTGCAGGTCGATATTGGACGTGCTACGGATCTAATTTTCTGTTTTATTCTTGCGTGGCTTTCATGTGGCTTTCCACCAAAGCCGTGATCGTTCTTACCACTGTATTGATTGTTGGATGAAGTCGCTTTCCTTTCCTACTGCAGGTGTTTGATGAGCTCTCGTAAAACGCAGTGTTATTCAACAGTATTGCAGAAGGCGAGCAAACCTATTTACACTTATTTATTGACCGCACTTCCTGTTTGCTTAGTGTCTTTCGGTTTCCACGTGGAAAATGCACCAAGCCTCGTCAAATATTACGATCGTATGGTAGCTGTAATGAAACGATCTTTACTGGGTACGGGCTTAGCCTTTAGTGATTTACATCTGTGGCAGCTTTGCGGTGCAAGGTAATTTACCACGCAGAATTTTGCAACCCGTGATTGAAAAAGGCGATGATGTATCAGTATTTATTAGAAGCATTACACAAATATATTAAGTGGAATACATTGCGGTTATATTGAATTTCGTTTACTTATATGGCTATTGCAACCTCATTCTTAGAAGACTTTTAGGTTTATTTTGATTAGTATTGCCGACTTATTTAAATTTGATGATAGCGTATTAGGCAACACAAAACCACATTGGTGACGTTCTTACCGCCACTATTATTAAGTTTACAATTCCCTTTATGGCTTCAGATTGCCATTGTCTATGCGGATTAGCAGCGCAACCATTTGGGGCAGCAATCGTGCCGGCACTTAGCAAAAGCTGTGCTCGCCATTCTCAAATGCGACTTATAAAAGCGTATGGCGGTAATTTTATGATTGGCTTTGTGATCTTATTCGGCGTGCTAAATATTGCTGGCACAAGTAGGTGCAACTTAGGATGGTTTCAGTTTCTGCAGATGTTTATTTCGCGTTATGTAGGGGCGCATCGAATACGCCCTTTAATTTTACATAGAAAACGAGATGAATAACAAAACGAGTTGCTACGATAAAGAAAACTTCTTTGCTTTTATCAAAAACTTCGATCTAACCCAATCAGTCTCAACGAAATAGTGGAAAAGCCTACTATGCTTTCCCATGTCACTCTGACGGCAAGAAGAAATTACCCTGATCTCAGCTGTGAACGCAAGGACATCACAAACCCCTATTCAGAACGCGATGCGGCGAGTGAGTGAACGGGATCTTTTCAGTTGAAAATGCCCGAACAAGCCGAAAAAGATCTCACAAAAGTGCGGGTCAATTTTCAGGGCGTTTTTCCTCATATCAGTTGCTCGATGGAAAATTAACGACTGCCAGAAAGTGATTTTTGATGTCATTATCAGCTCTTTTGCTTTTCACTATATTGAAGATTTTCCCGTCATTAGTTTCTACTGCTAACAAACTTAGTTTAACGGCACATTAGTTTTTCCCAGGAGCATCCGATCACAACTTGCCATAAAGAAGGAGCGTTGGATGAGAAAAAGCAGCAAGTCGCTTATCGTTTAAATCATTACCGTGATGAAGGGCTAAGAGAGCGAAATTGGTTTCAACAACCTTTTTAAAACCTATCACCGCACGACGCAACGATTATTAATAGATTTAATTCGCCGCAGGTTTGTCAAACTGAACAAATGGCTGAACCAGCATGCTGGCAGAGCAGCCACAATGGCATGATGAATTTAAGATTTTGCGGCATCGTCCCCTTATTGTTTATTAAAGCAAGAAAAATGAACGCTGACAAAAATAAACTGGTTTTGACCGCACTTTATGGTAGAATCGCACCGCTGTTTTTAGCTCAAAGCAGCGTTTTAATTATTAACAACACACATATCATTAGGCGTAATCGGGAAAAGCTCGATTGGCTGATATGTGAGGCTCAACCCCAACAAAAGGAAAAATATTATGGCACAAGTTTCAATGGACATGATCAACGCAAGCGTACACTTTCGGACACCAAACTCGTTACTGGAATCCACAAACGAAACTTTCTACTTTTTGGTGCTCGTAACGGTGTTCATCATCAACTTACTTTACCTTTATTCTAACGAAGCTGAGCGGAATTAACTCGTATTGCTAGCAACAACGGGTAAAAGTATATTATTCGTTGGTGCTAAACGCGGCCAAGAAGCAGTACAAGCTGCAGCATTGGACTGTCGCCAATATTATGTAAAACCACCGTTGGTTAGGTGGTATGTTGACCAACTGGGAAAACCGTTCGTCAATCACTAAACGTTTAAAGAAAGATTTTAGAAACTCAATCTCAAGACGGGTACTTTTGACAAAACGTTAACCAAAAAGAAGCGTTAATGCGTACCCGTGAGATGGAAAACTTGAATTAAGCCTGCGGTATCAAAGATATGGGCGGCTCACAGATGCGTTATTCGTTATCGGTGCAGATCACGAACATATCGCGCTGTTAAAAGGAAGCAAACAACCCTAGGTATTCCTGTATTTGCTATCGTTGATACTAACTCTAACTCCAGTTGGCGTGAGATTTCGCTATCCTGGTAACGCATGATGCGACTCAGTGCTATCCAACCTTTATTGCCTTGCAGCTGCGGCAGCGGTTGCAAGAATCGTGGTAACGAAGCTCAAGTTGCTGAAGAATTAGCAGCTGACGCAGAATAATTTAAGTTTTGCAATAAGGCGAAGCCTTAATAATCAAACGATTATTGGCATAGGGCCAAAATTGCCCTCATATTTTCATCTAGCGCGGTCAAAAGTGAATCGTATTTTCGACAGAGACTTTTTAAAATGGCTGAAATCACAGCATCACTAGTAAAAAGAACTTCGTGAACGTACCGGTGCCGGTATGATGTGAATGTAAAAGCATTAGTTGAAGCAAACGGTGATATCAGAGTTAGCAAATCGACAACATGCGCAAATCTGGTCAGGCTTAAAGCTGCTAAAAAGCAGCGCAATGTTTGCAGCTGAAGGTGTTATCCCTACTGTATAAAATGGTTTCGGTGTATTAGTTGAGATGAACTGTGAAACTGACTTTCGTAGCAAAAGACGCTGGCTTCTTAGCTTAGCAAACGAAGTAGCTGATTTCGCAGCAGCACACAAAGGCACCACTATCGAAGCATACATGTTACAATTTGAAGAAAAACGTGCGGCATTAGTGGCTAAAATCGGTGAGAACATGAAGATCCGTCGATGTTTGCTTACTTAGAAGGTCAAGTTATTGCTCAATACTTACATGGTGCATCGGTGTATTGGTTGCAGGGTGAAGGTTCAGAAGATGAACTTAAAAGTGGCAATGCATCGTAGCGGCATCTAAACTAGAATCGTGAACCCAGAAGATGTACCCTGCAGATGTTGTTGAACACGAGCGTCAAATTCAAATTGATATCGCAGTTAACTCTGGTAAAACCAAAAGAAATCCTGCAGAGAAAATGGTTGAAGGTCAAAGGAAGAAATTCACGGGTGAGGTTTCATTAACAGGTCAACCATTCGTAATGGATCCTTCTGTATCTGTAGGTGACTTCTTAAAATCAGTAAAAGCACTTCAGTGTCTAACTTTCATCCGTTTAGAAGTGGGTGAAGGTATCGATGAGAAAGAAGATTTCCAGCTGAAGTTGCAAAAATCACTGGCAATGCTTAATTTTCTCATTGAGTATAAAAAGCTGTATTGAATATCGGCTTTTTATGTTGTCTCAAAATTCTAAGATATTTCCTATTTATTTGGACGAATATCAATGGCAGGGTCTGCATTCTTTACGGTATTTCTCTTCAACCAGTCTTTTTCAGTCCATAGTCATCTTTTGTCAGTTTGTTCAGAGAATAAATCTTCTTCAATGTGAGTTTCGGATTTTTAATTCCAATCCAATTAGCAACACCTTTCTCTAAGAAATTCAAACCAGATTTAAGGTTTCGTATTCTTTACGTGCCGTATCACCAGATGAAATCTTAAAGAGCGGAATATTGCGATGTAATCTGGCTGTGACAGTTTGGTTAAACAAGGTGACACCATGTTTATCATCTTCCTGATGGCACAAAACCATGATCGGAGAAATAAATCATTGAGAAAGTGCGGTGCGTTTTTGCTCGTTTTTGAGGGTTTTCAGCAGCTTTCTTAATACATCGGTTTCTCTTAATGGATGTAATATAGCAAATTTAAGTATTCGTTCTTTTCTCGATTTCATTGTCGCTGAAAATTTTCGGATAATCTTCAACACGATCGCAAGCAAGCCGGATGTGAACCATAAATGTGCAATACAATAAAAGCGTTTACCTTGCGTTGGATCTTCTAAAACTTAGGGCAAATTTAGGGATTAAATCAAAATCGCTGTAGTTTGTCAATTAAAGTCTCGCCTTTCAAGAAAATGGTTTACTCAGATTTTGAGGTTGAGCGAGGCGACTGCGCTGTCATATTCACCTAAGAAACCTGATTAGACAGCCAGTGGTTTTCAGACCTGCAGACTTAATGGAGATCCACTGCTTAAACTCGCAGTTGGGTTCCTATTTTCTTTATCAGGTAACGCTAACATTAAGCGCAATGAGGCGACAGTGTTTGTTCCGGGCATGATGTCATACCATCAATCAGTGTACCATTTGTAGATGACATAAAATGGTGTGTCGTGACGGGGTGATCCCATACATGCAAGTAATCTTTTCTCGCACTTTCACCCACAATCGCTACATCTTGCATTTAGAATTTTCTAATGTGGATTGTCCCCAGCTGCTTTCCTGCGACATTTTCAATTTTTGCCATTCATTAACGATTTGGTACACTCGAATCCATCGCTCTTTTAGCTGGCGCAGCAACTTGCGAGTTATACAGCCAATCAACAGGGTGAAGTGAGGGCAGCTGAAATGCTACGACAGGATAAATTTCCTACCCCAAAACTTGACCGCACTCCCTTGCAATGCAGACTAAAACTGAATAGCCACGCTGCCAAATAGCTGCCCCAGGACTTGCATGAGAAACTCTTTGGTCTCTAAATATATCGCGCAGAACTGATGCAATATATCGTAGCTCATGCACTAAAATGGGTACGCTCTGTCGGCGTATAAATCATGTGTAAGCAAAACCAAGGGGTACGAAAACATAGAAAGATTTCGGCTACTACTTAGTAAAAGAGTGAAAATAGCCGTGAGTAAAATCAGACTCATTAGGATGCCCAGGAAACATCCCCAAACCTCGTGTAAAATCAGGTAACCTATGCAAGAATGGCATGTAAGCCAAAGAAAGTGCGGTGACCTGTGAGGTTTTTGTGATATCTTCATAAAGTGTTTGAGTCGAAAATCGTGCAAGCGCCATTTTATCGCACTTTTCTCTGACCAATTTCACTAACTTTTTCTTTTCACTCTGCTAGAATAAGTCAATTCTTGTAAACGACAAAGGACACGAGCCAAACACTTTACAAAACGAATCTTATTGAAATTAAGGGTGGAAGCATTACAAGGTGATGAGGCTCGCATCGATCCTTCCAATCCTTGATCGCATGGCGTTAGAGACGAAGAACGAATTGACGTGAAGTTGGTAGCAGTCGGCGGTGGTAACTTATCCCGTGGCGCAAAATTAGCTGCAGCGCAGGGCTGAACCGCGTAGCAGGACCATATGGGAATGCTTGCAACCGTGATGAATGCCTATGGCAATGCGTGATGCACTTCACCGTGCAGATGTCAACGAAATTAACAGTACCGCGTTCCAATTAAAATGGGACGCGTGAGTACTATAACTGGTCTGAAGCGACGAAACGTTACGCGAAAACGTGTCGTAATTTTCTCTCTAGCTGCAAGCAGGTGAAACTGTTCGTTTTGGCTACAGACGTGTCTGCCAGCGCCTGCGTGAAGCGAAATTGAAAGCGATGGTCGTAGTAAAGCGACTAGTGAGTGGCGCAGATATAACTGCGTAATCCGCACAAAACTGCTGCTGTGTTATATCGTAAATTTTATCGATACGCAGAAGCATCGAGAGTTAGAGCGATGGATTTGGCAGCATCTCACGGCTTTGCTCGTGACCACGGTATGCCAATTCGTGCGTTTACATGTGCAAAACCAGGTGCATTGCGCCAAGTGAAAGTGAGGCACAGAAGAAGGTACAACGATTTGTTAATTTTTGAACGAATGAAATGGCGAGAGATTGATCCGCCTTTTAAGGAATAAATTTATTCAAAACTCCTACAAAATCCAGTAAAAACTCACCGTGTATTTTATCTTTTATTTATTGAAAAGGGACAGATGAATGATTAGTCGAAATCAAAACAAGATGCTGAAGCCTCGCAAGGAGCCTCGAAGCGTTGCGTGGGCACACGGTAAAAATCCGCCAGAAGCCGTGCTCAGCTCCATGCTTTATTAGATGCGATCCAAGTGGAATACCATGGTGACAGCACCCACTGTCGATCAATTAGCCAACGTTGCAGAAGATGCGCGTACTTTAGCGGTAACGGTGGTATCGGACCGTTCTAACTCAGCGCGTGGTAGAAAAAGTGATTTTAACTCTGACGTAGGGCTCTAAATCCATCTTCAGCGACAACATCTGCGTCTTCTTCCTCCACACGAAGGTCGTCGTCGGATTTAATTAAAAATCAAAGGTGAAGGTGAACAAGCGTCGCGATCGTAACGTGCGTCAGATGCAAAATGATAAAATCAAAGCATTATTAAAAGACAAAGAAAATCCAGAAAACACCACTAATAAAAGCAGAAGAAATCATTCAAAAAGTGACTGATAGTTATATCAAAAAAGTGGATGATCTTAGCGGATAAAGAAAAGAATTAATGGATTTCAATTGTCGAACTGATGTTTAAAGACTACAAGGCTCGCCCTTGTTCTATTCTGATGAAGAAACAAAGCAAAGTGCGGTCGAAATTTTATGCAAAACAAAACTTATTTTAGGATCAACAGGTTCTATTATCATAGCACCTTCAGTTATCGAACATAACCCTGACAAATACCATGCCTTTGCGTTAGTAGGGGCAAAATGCTGAGACGATGTTTGAAACACGCGTGAATTTCGAACCGCACTTTGCTGTATTAGACGAAAATGCGCGGTCAAGGAGAAAATTAGTCACACACCATTAAAACGGAAGTCTGTACCAGACAGAGTTCATTTCAGGAGCGTTATACATCCAGATGCTGATTCGGTTATGGCAGCTATTGTTGGGGCAGCTGATTGCTACCGACTCTTTCAAAAGGAGGAAAAGTCTCATGGTGAATAAACAACCTTTGGTGACTAGGTCAAATTATTGATGCAGTGAAGCAGTCAAAAGCAAAATTATTCGTTGATAGTGAGTGAGCAACGCGATTTTTCAATCCTACCGTCAAGGCAAGAAAAGGCTGGATTTTGTCCTTGAAAGAATTAGGGTCACAAAATTGTCTTAACGGGTTCTGGTGGGCCTTTCCGTTATGCACGCCGTTGCCGAGTCTGAGCATATTACGAAACAGGCCGCGTCATCCCAAACCTATCAATGGGCAAAATTTGATTCTGCCACAATGATGAAATGAAGGTTTATATTGAGGCACGCTGGTTATTTAATGCATCAGCAGTACGAAATGGAAGTGATTATTCATCCTCAATCTATTATTCGTCCAATGCGCGTAGATGGCTCGGCCACGCTCACAAATGGCACCGGATAAGTGTACGCCCATTGCGGAAACCTGCGGCTTATCCAAATCGTACCGTAAGTGGTGTGGAACCATTAGACTTTTAAAATCAAAGAACTGACATTTATCGAACCTGATTTAATCGTTATCCAAATTTAAATTAGCGATCGATGCGTTTGCAGAAGGGCAGGCGGCAGACAACCAAAATAGAATGCTGCAAACAAATTGCCGTACAAGCCTCTTTTATATTAAATTTGATGATACGTACCAACGAATCATCGGTTAACAAATGCCATCTTCAACCATTTCAAGCATTGATGATAATAGTGGTAGAGCAAGTGCCCGTGAGCGCTGATTCATCGGGTTAAAAGTTGATGGTAGTCACGCAAAGCAGTGCTCATAAAATCCGAATATTTTTAGAATGAAAGAACTTGATAACAATAATATTCCTGAACATGCTGCCATTATGGATGGTAATGGGCGTTGGGCGAACAACAAATAAGCTGCGTATTTTGCCATACAAATATGTGGCGCGGCGCGCCGTGCAGCAGTTATGCACGACAAACTGGCGTTAAGTTTTGACGTTATATGCGTTGAAGGAAAATTGAAATCGCCCTGGAGCAAGAAGTGAGCGCTTCAAATACGCCTGCGCGCTTGATCGAGAAGTCAAAAAAAATTACATAAAAAGCATTATTCGTTTAAAGATTATCGGGATGTTTCGTTTTAGTGAAAATTGCAAGAGAAGATCGTAAAGCAGAAAAATTTAACGGAAATAGTCACTGCACCGACTTTAAAGATGCGGCGAATTACGGTGGTTGTTGGGATATTGTTCTGCTGGGACCAAATACCATTTGAAAAGTAAAAATAATAGATTCTGTGAGTGATAATAATGAATCACTTTTCCAGCAACATTTAGTCACAAGATGAGCCGCCGGTCGATTTGTTAATTCGACGAGCGGTGAGCAACGCATTAGTAATTTCACGGCAAATTGGTGCATGCGGAATTGTGTTTTTTAGATGCTTTGGCCGGATTTTAGTGAAAAGATTAATCAGGCAATTGCCTGCTATCAACAACGTCATCGCCGTTTTGGCGGGACAGAATATGGAGAACTTATGTTAAAGAACGTGTACATCAGCCATTGTGTTGATTGCTTTGGTATGTGCCTGCCTGCTTAATTTACTTTATTTCGTGGCTCTAGCCTTTGGGCTTTGTAGTTAGACACGGTATTTGGGAGTACCAATTCTGCTCGTTTTAAAAACTTGGCACGCCTTTTGTATCGCAGCATTTTGAAGCATTTATCTTTCCTCTGCTTTTATAACGAATAGTACTATTTACAGGTTTCATATTTTGAAACCACTTGCCGCTTTTTATTGCCATAACCAGTCGGCTGGCGGGCGCTTTGCACAGTACAGGGTGACTTATCCAAGCTCAGCGAAGCCAGTAAAAATATCCTTGCTGCCTACTGGCTTTCACGCTGATTCCTTTGTTGCCGCAGTCTTTACGTTTACACACTATACAGCCGATCCTACTATGGTTTATTCTTGTTGCTTTTTATGTGTTTGTATTGGTATGGGCAGCGACTCTGGTGCCTATTTTGCGGACGAGCCTTTGGTAAAGGCTGCTTGCGCTTTGAGCATCACCAGGCACGCGCGTATTGTGCGCTGATCATATGGTATTACATTTGTATTTATCCATTTCTCTAAACCGCTAGTCGCAATGAGTGGTTTTTGTTGCGCTGCAACAGGGCGGTTTCTGCACAAGCGACTTAGCAGAAAGTATGTTAAACGAATCAGGCATTAAAGACAGTAGTCAATTAATTCCAGGTCATGGCGGTATTTTAGATCGTATTGATAGTTTAACAGCTGCAGCACGACCTTCTGCCATACTTCAGGCTTTTGTGTTGGTAGGATAGAATATGTCGCCAGGTTGGTTCCGTTTTATTGCCGCAACGTTGTGCCGTACACGAATACGGGCTTACGGCAGCAAGAAAGTGCGGTATTGAAGTTCATCGCTTAATGGCTTTGGTAGCAATTTTAAGGACGGCAGATAAATGGCAATTGAGTCAGTGATTTCGTTTATTCTGCTTTGCAGGAGCGTCAAAATGCTTGTTGACGAAAATGAAGTTCCAGTGAATTAAAATCTCTGCGTATTTGAAAAATCTGTCGCTCAACGTGCTTTTTGTGATTGGCGTAGGCCCGCTTTTACACTTTATTTTTATGATTTTGCATATTAACATATTTATTCTGTAGGGATTCCGAGTGTTAAACTACCGGGCTGAAAACGTCACGTCACCCACCGCTGCGATATTCAAATTATTGAACCGAATACCCAGGATTTTGCAATTGATGGGGAGAATACACCTGATTGGGAAACCACGAATTTATTGCTCACTGATAAGTAGGGTTCTGATTCTGTTGAGCCTGCATTAACGTTTTTTGCGGGCGACCGACTCCTATCAACGAACCATTAATCTGCGTACTGGGACGGAGCGAGAAAACAGTACTTGAAACATTAGGAACCCAGTTTCACAGCGGATGACTTTATCAAAGTGGTGGAGAACTCACCAGCTGAAAAAAGCGGGCTTATTGTTGATTGGCGATAAAATTTAAAGTATCTGACCGCACTTTGGATTGGAAAAGCTTTTGTCGGGCAGAAGTTCAACAAGGTCAGCCTTTTACAATCAAGGTTGAACGAAATCAGGAAATTTTGACAAAACCGCAACCTGAGAAGAACTGGCATGGTAAATGGTTTGTAGGTTAAGTCTTGACGTTCTTAAAAATTGGCGAACAGTATCGAACTGAATTAAAATATATTCTTTGATGCTCTACAAAAAGGTGTGTGAAAAGACAGGCCAAATTTCTTGGTTTATTGTGAAGGCAATCGGGAATTGCTTAGTGGTGAGCTTTCATTTTCCAGTTTGACAATACCAATTCGTTTAAGGGCTAAAGTATCTCTAATGCCGGCGTGATTTATTTCTTTAAGTTTTCTCGCGTTAATTAGTGTTAATTTAGCATAATGAATTTATTTCCGTTGCCAGTTTTAGATGGTGGAGATCTCGTAGTTTTTGAAGGCGGAATATCAAAGGAAAACCTGTTTCAGAACGTGGGTACAAATTTGTTATCGTATAGGGCTAACAACTTTAAAAGACCGAAATAATTTTTGTGCTTTTAATGATTTCATGTTTATAACTATTATTTTTTATAGGATAAAGTCGATGAAAAACTTCTAATCGCAAGTTTATTATTCGGTACTACAACGAGTGTAATGGTGGCACCATTTGTAGTAAAGACATTCGTGCGTTGACGAAGCTCAAGGAGACTTAGGTCACAAATTTAGTTGAGCCTTCCCAATTAAAGTATCAGCGTACCTGATAAAGACGTGCAGCCAATATTGTAGTCTAGTTGCTCAGTGGACAGTTTGAGGATGTCAAAGCTTTCCAAGATGGTGATGCGTTAGTTGTGAGTTGTTATCGCGAAACCAATCATTTCTGAAGTGAATAAAGTTGCAATTCATCTATTCCAACAGAAGCTTTGAAAAGCAAAATCTTACGCAAAATGGGTTCAAAAGTGGTGATGTATTAAATCGTGCGAAATTAGAAGAGTTTTATGAAAACCTTAAGAGAACATTATAAGAGTGTAGGGCTGTTATAATGCGAAAGTTGAACCAACTGTACACCCTTTACCCAATAACCAGCAGTTACCCTTCAAATTACGAAGATGATACCGCAAAACTTCGTTCAGTGACTTTTAATGGAAATGAAGCGATTTCGAGCAGTAAGTTGATAATAGAACAATGAGCTTCAACCAGATTCTGGTGAAACTTTTGGGTAATAAGTTTGATGGTTCTCAGTTTGATAAAGATGTCAAGCCATCCAAGATTACTACCAAATAATGGTTACGCAAAGTAAAAGTAATCAAAACAGACACCAATTAAAATGAAGATCGCTACAAAAGTGATGTGACCATTACGTAAGTGAAGGCGAAAATATAATTTAAGTTCAGCTCGTATTGCTGGTAACCCAGGTGGTATGGTTAATGAGTTACAACCATTATTGCGCGAGCCACTTGAACGAAGACCAGACGTTCGATGTGCAATATGTAGAAAGTTTAATTAAAGAGCAAATTATAAGGAGAGGTTATGGTAGCGCAAACAGTTAATTCTTGCGCCAACTTTTGATGAGCATCAAAACACCGGCGTTAACATTTGTTGTGGATGCGGGGCGTCGCCTATCTGTACGTCAAGTTCGTTTGAAGGTAATTACGGTTTCGCTGATAGTACATGTCAAGAAAATGCGTCAGCAAGAAGGAATTTGGAAGCAACCACAATTAGTTGAGCTAGGTAAAGTGCGTTTAGGATAGAACAGCTTTGAAAGCGTAGAAAATCGTATTGAACCAATCCAAGAATTCTAACATGAAGTTGATGTATATAAAGCCCAGAACGTACGGGTAGTATCAACTTTGGTATCGGTTATGGTACAGAAAGCGGTCTTTAGCTATCACAAGTGGGGAAACAAGATAACTTCTGGGAACGGGCGCGGTGGTAAGTTTAGCTGGTACACGTAATGACTATTGCACAAGTGTAAACTTAGGTTATACGGAACGAGCATTACTAAAGATGGTGTTTAGGTGGAAACGTATTCGCGAAACTTATGACAACCTCGAAAAGGATACCATCAACCTATAAACGTACCACTTATGGTGGTAAATATTGACATTAGGGTTTCCCAGTCAATGAGAATAACTCATATTATGTGGGATTAGTTATACTTACAAAATTAGCAACTTCGCGTATGAGTACAACTCGTGATTTATACAGTCAATGTGAATCGATTCGAAACTCAATCAAAACTATAATG